>WNFD01000091.1_pt1 | contig 77163 bp, 64 predicted proteins | sample 5400491 | NCBI WGS metagenome assembly WNFD01 (sample SAMN13153343, study PRJNA577476) | soil metagenome | isolation source: 120 cm saprolite under Douglas fir tree site 2 hole 2 replicate 2 | place: USA:California | collected 2015-04-18 | reverse complement strand
TATCGCATCCCGCAGGAGACCGGCCTTCTCATCTCATCTGTCCTTTTAGGGCCTTCGGCCCGCGAAACCTTATGAAAATGGCTCAACTACCGAATCCTCAAGCCAGCCAAGCACAGGCGTAGTTATTTTCGACTCTGATTAGTGCCTCGCCGAGATGGTTCAAGCATTACTCTGCCTTCGTATCTCTAGCGAGTTTCGTCATCTGTTCGGTAGGGTGAACCGACACAAATGCGGCCCCATTCGAAATGGAAGATTGCCGAAGGGATTCCAATTTCTTCATCGCATCGAATCGGTTCTGGTCCAAGACTTGCGCGTACCTCGGAATGATCTGCGTCGATGCATGCCCGAGCATCTGGGCAATTGTAATCGGAGATGTCCCGCAACCGCTGGACTCCCTGGTCTACCTAGCGTAAGCCAATCGAAAGATAGATCTTCTTGGGTGTCGCAATGAAATAACCCGTAGCCCTGTGGTTTGTGCGGTCCCAACTGGCAATCCCGCGACGACGCGCCGAAACTCGTTTAAGAGCAGCTAGTCCTCGCGGAATTTTCGGTGTAGTAAAAACGTAGTACTTCTTGGTTCAGAACGGTTCAATTCGGGTACAGACGAAACAACACCCGGGCGTTGTAACTGCTTGAGGAATATAGTAAAGTCCGAAATTTTCAGAACGGTTCAGAAAAGTCGTCAGGTTTATGAGTCCGCTGCTCTAACCGCTGAGCTACGGGCCCCGCACTCTACTGCAACATCTTACTCTGAAAGAGTTTAGTGGACATCCCGAACTTCCGTCCAACTGTCGGTTAAAAGTGCCGGTGCTAGTTTTGGTGCCAGTTGAATTGAGCAGCCTGCCACTGATCGTTTCCCCATCTGCTCCATACTTCTAGTTCACGTGTATTGAATTTTTGATCCGATTTAGCAATGTCGAACTACGGCCACAGTGATCCAATCTTGACTGGAGGGCTCGAAGTGGGCTTGTAGAAGCTGGCGTCCCCGACAAAAGGTGTCGATGCTGATTTGGACGACGAGGATGATGGTGGCGAGAAGCACGATGACGACGAGGAGAAGGAGGAGGATTACGATGGCGAGAATGGTGGTGAGAGTGATGAGGAGAATGATGATGAGGAACAGGGGGCGGCGATGACCGACGCGGGTACTGCTGACGACGTGGCCGTTGGTGCGGTGCCCCTGGCGTTTACGTGCGACGGTTGCCGTGGTTGCGTTGCGATTGTGATGGTCAGATCAGGAACGCGCAAATGTTAGAAGCGGTTGGATGTTGTTGTCGTTATCGTCGAGCGCGCGCAAGGCGCTCAAATAGGCGTTTCGCGTTGGACCTACTTCAACGAGATTTGCCCGTCCCCAGGTGAATCTCGCTCCTCCGTTTTTCTCAACAGCAATATCAGCGAGCATTCTGGCATGTCTTCCGTTCCCATTTGGGAATGCGTGAATTTGTCCGACAAGCCGATGATGAAAGCGAACGGCGATTTCATCAAGAGTGAAAGTCTTGTTTCCAATCCAGAACCGAGCATCTCCCAGAAGCGTTCCGATACGCTCGTAGATCTCATGAAAGGGACAGCCTATGCTCACGTCTCTGGTCCGATACTTGCCAGCCCATTTCCACGTCTCGGCAAACATTCTTCGGTGAAGTTCACGCAAATAAATTTCGTCCAGAGGATTCCGGCTCTTCATAACCCTGGAACTGAAAGCCCATTTTTGCGCCTCAAGAATGTTTTGTCGTTCCCACTCGTCCAACTCTTTCTTGGTTGCGAGGCTTGGAATCAATTTCGCAGCATCATCGGGATGTATCGGAGTGTTGCCGGGAACTGAGTTGAGATCCGAAATCGGGGTCATTTTCTCTTTAGCCGTCTCTTTGTTTCTTCCTCAATCAGTCGGTCAACATCTCCGGTCGCTTGGTTCTCCAGAGCCATAGTGTGCTCGACCCCGAGCACATCTTCTCTCACGCGATCTCGTGTCTTTTGTTCCACACTACTTTTCCGCCTTTGACGATGTTGCTCTGCGAGTTCAATGATCGACCCGGATTTCGGGACTAGGGCATACACGAGTTCGCAATCCATTGCGCCGGCCACTCGCCGCAAGCTCTTGAGTGTGATCCGATCCTGTGCCTCGGCGTGTTCGAAGTCCAGGATGCGTTTCTTGGACTGGCCCAATGCCATTCCGACTTCTTCTAGGCTCATGTTAAGTCCTTCGCGGATCGCTCTGAGCCATCCACGTTGAGGCCGTGCTTGAAGTCTAGCCTCTTCAAAGGCAGACAAACTGCGAGCGAGTTGATTTAATCGAAGTTTCCTGAAATCGTCTCTCATGTAGGTCCTATTAAAAGAGGACTTACAAAACAAAGAGGTCCTGTTATATTAGGACTTCTTGGCTTCGTATGTCCTGTTATAATAGGACTAATCTCGCCGCCTGTCAATGGAAGAAAGAGAAGTGTATGACCCTTGAAAGCGAAACTCGTGTCATCGTCCTCTTGATCTGTAGGAAGCACTCAGTTTAGAGGGACAGATGAATTAAGGGTCGCACCAATGTTGACCGTACTTGTATTTTCCGTTGCCGGGCCGGGGGCTGAAAGCCGCTCCACGGCGGCGTGTCAATTCCGGTTGAAAATTCCCCATTGTACCGGTCGAAAATTCCCCACCCCTGAACCTCATGAATGGGCCTCCTTGGCCTCGGACGGAGTGGAGCCCAGCGCCGTCTTTTGGCGCGCTTTGGGCGGAACGGAGTCCGAGGCCAAGGAACGAGCCGCGGCCTCTGCCCCTTCCTGTCCTCGCGGTGGCACCAGGTCGGCCTTGCGGCGGTCCTTCAGCCGGTAGCTCTCACCGCGAATGTTGATGGTCGTCGAGTGATGCAGCAGCCGGTCCAGGATCGCTGTTGCGATGATCGAATCGCCGAAGATCGAGCCCCAATCCCCGTAGCTTTTGTTCGAGGTCAGGATAATGCTCCCGCGTTCGTACCGCGCGCTCACCAGCTGAAAGAAAATCGTCGCTCCCAGATCGTCCAGCGGCAAGTAGCCCACTTCGTCGATCACCAGAATTTTCGGTGCCAGATACACACGCATCCGGCGATCCAACCGGCCTTCCCGATACGCTCGCCCCAGGTCCGCCGCCAGATCGTGCGCGGTGATGAAATACGCGCCCAGTCCCGAGCGGATCGCTTCTTCCGCCAGCGCCACGCTCAAATGCGTTTTCCCACGCCCGGCGGCCCTAGCAAAATGACGTTGCTGGCTTCGTGGATAAACCGCAGCGAACGCAACTCCCGCATCTGCCGCTCATCGAGCGAGGGCTGAAAACCGAAATCGAACTGCTCGAAGGTTTTCACAAAGGGGAAATGCGCCAACTGCAGTCGCGCCCGCAGATAACGAGTCCTTCGTGCTTCCACCTCGCAGCTCAGCAACTCATCGAGAAAGTCCGCGTAGCTCGGCTCTTTCTTCGACGCTTGTTCCAGCAAGTTCTCCAGCCGGGCTTCCACCGCTTTCAATCCCAACGCCTCCAGCGCCGTCTGCAACCGCTCGATCGGGGTGTTCATCGCCCCCTCCGTCGAGCACAGTTCCGCCCTATCTATTCAGAGTACCTGTTTTCGAAAAACGTCAACCGAGGATCACGGAATAATGCCAAGCTACGGGCATACTTATGTCAGTTGGCTGGTCGGAATAACCAGAGGTTCGGCTTCAATCTGAACCAACTTGGCTTCTGTGGTATGCATCGGCTGCGCGAGGTCAACTTTCTTGCCATTGGCGTAGATTTCGTGGCGACCGTGCGTCCTGTGCCATTCCGCCAGCGTTGCAGTTCGGCTTTGGTGCTCGACGACTTTTCGCCAGCCGCCGCCGTAGTAAGCGCAAAAGCTGATTTCACCTTGAGTCGTCGCCACAGGAGTAGAGGAATTGCAGATTCCCGAGAAATCGTAGTTGAAGGCATCCTGGAACCACATACCGTTAAAGATCATGACTCTCCAGCGCCCGTCATACGAATAGGCTTTCTGAGACCAACGGTCGCTACTTCCGGCAACACGATAGAAACAATCTTCAAGCACGTGCCGAAGGTCGGCAGGCCCAAACCCTGAGGGTGCCTTCTGCTGGTTGAAATTACGGAGTATCGAAAGCGAGACAAGCGCCTTAGTTGCCGCCGGTCCCCTTCCAGAGTCCGTGATTTGCACAATGTCCCGCATGAATTGTTCCAAGTCAAAGAAGACGGGAATCGGGATCGCCTCTTTTTGATATGTGTCTACAAGCAAGGGGCTGAAGATCCCACGGTTCGGATGCGTCTCCTGGAAAAGGCTTCCCAGATGTGCGTAAGGGTTAAGGACATCGCACAGATGAGCGAATATCCCAAAGTCTGACAGTGGGAACCAGTCCCGCATTGGCTGCCAGCCAATTGAAGTCTGCTCATGCAGATCGAAAGCGAGCTGCGTGAGAGGATAGCGCCGGGCATACCGCTCATCGGCGGATACGCCCTCATCCCTGCCGGCAAACATGATGGGTTGAAAAACGACGCCGTGGGTTTTGTCAATGTTCTGCAGTGCGAAACGGACAATGTCGCCAAGCCCGTCGTTGTTGAGGTCATTGGTTACGGTAACTTGGAGCGTTGTTCGCATTCCAGCCGCTGCGATGTTCTCCAGGGCTTGCCGCTTCACTGCCATGTAGTTTCCCAATCCACGATGTTTGTTCTTTTCTTCGGAAACTCCGTCCAATTGAAGGTAGACGGCGTGCAGGCCAGCCTCCTTCGCTTGGAAAGCAAAGTCTCTACTCTCGGCAAAATGCACACCGTTCGTCGCAACGTGAAGGCGATGGAACCCCATGCTCTTCGCGTAGCGAACGGAGTCGAGAAAAATCGGCGAAACTGTGGGCTCGCCTCCCGAGAACAAAATGTTGATTTCTCGCTGAGGCTTAAACGAAAGCGCGTTGCTGAAAATGATTTTTATGTCTTCGATGCTCAATTCGTGAACGTAGCTGGCAGCATTCGCATCCATGAAGCACGGCGAGCACATCATGTTGCACCGGTTGGTCAGATCAACAATTAAATAAGTCCCCCGGCCGGACCTGATGCTGTTCGGACCATGACCGTGCACGTTGCAATCGTCAACGCATTCGAAGTCTCTTCCAAAGGCGAGACGCTCCATCTTCCGAAAGAAATCCGGGTGATTGGAAAGAGTGTCTTCGAACGGACCATGCCGCTCGCAGGCCTTCCGCATTAGGATGCGCCCGCCTTCTTCGAGTATTTCCGCGTCGATGATTCCAGGATTGTCTCGAAAATCCGCGACACCAATCTCACCTTTGAGGACGGCATCCACTGCTTCACCGTTGCAGTCGGGGCATAGCGACAGGGTTTTCCTGGGAACGCCCGTATTCATCCGGATGCGGTCCCGCTGCTTAAAAAGTGGGCCAGGAGCCCAGCTTGGGCTGGGCAAAATCCCCTCGGGCAAAACCCCGTTGATGGTACTAGAAGCAAGCCACGCTGCGTTTGACGCCGCGCGAAAAACACGAGCCGTAATCCCAGACATGAGCGCTCACCTCCACTGTGAGAATGGTTTGGAAGGGCGGAATGGCCTTGCAGTCGAACACCTGAGGACCCCGATTAAAGTAGAGACATTGTACCTTGCGTGTCAACACTCCAGCTTAAGAGATGTCTCAACTTCATTGCCCTCGAAGAAGGTGAGCAGTCGCATGACTATGGACACACTGAAACCGGTTGGTGTCTAATTCATGTTAACGCTTTCATCATAGGGAATTCCGAATGAACTACTGGCTTGACCTATTTACGGGAGCAGAAGGCATCCGTGCAGATTATAAGTCCGCTGCTCTAACCGCTGAGCTACGGGCCCCGCCCTAACTAGAACATCGTACCGCGAAAGAGTTGGCCGCGCATCTACTGCCTGCCGTAAACGCCGATAAATCGTTCTAAATTCGTGCTAAATCGACGCGCTCGAGGGTGTCTGCGCCGCTTAATCCTGCTCACGCCTCCTTGAGAGGGGCGTCTCTCACAGCGGGGGTGTAAGGCCGGCAGGGTCCGGCAAATTCACCTTTCTGTTTCATTGGGAGAGGAGATGGTGTGCTTATGCGCAAGATAAAGTGTGTTTTGGGACTGGTCATGGGGCTCGGCATATGGGCCGGAAATGCCGAAGCGCAGTTTAAGAATGGAAGCCAGGCGACGGAGCTGAACATTCCCCGGGTGAGTCAGCGTGGGACGGTTTCGCAACGGGTCGGGCTGACGGACATCACGATCGCCTACCATCGGCCGGCGGTAGGCGGGCGTGAAATCTGGGGAAAGACCGTGCCTTATGGGAAGGTGTGGCGTGCGGGGGCGAACGAGAATACCACCATCACGTTTTCGGATGACGTGTCCGTCGAAGGGAAGCCGCTGGCTGCGGGGACCTATGGATTGCACACGATCCCGGACAAGGATCAGTGGACGATCATCTTCTCGAAGAATTCGACTTCCTGGGGCAGCTTCAGCTATGACGAGAAGGAAGACGCGCTGCGCGTGACTACAAAACCGCAAGCGGCGGAACCGTTTGAAGTGCTGACGTACGTATTCGACGACGTCAAGCCGGATTCAGCGGTGACTACGCTGCGTTGGGAAAAGCTTGCAGTACCCATCCACATCGGCGTGGACGTGAAAGCCGTCGTGCTGCGCAGCATCAAGCATGAGCTTCGCAGCGTCGGGGGATTCACGTGGGCCGGCTTCGACGAGGCAGCGCAATGGTGCCTGGACAACAATTACAATCTCGAAGAGGCTCTGAAGTGGGAAGAGACTTCCATTCAGAATGAAGACCGCTTCGAGAACTGGGAGACGAAATCGCGCATCCTAGACGCGATGGGCCGCAAGGACGAGGCCGCAAAAACGCTGGCTACGGCCATCAACAAGGCCAGCGCGATTCAGCTTTATTCGTATGCGCGCGGCCTGCAACGCCAGGGAAACGCCAAACGCGCTTTTGAGCTCTACCCCCAAGTTCCCAAGAAGGACGCGAACCACTGGATCAGCCACCTGGCGCTCTCGAGAATGGCTTCCAATTCAGGCGACTTCACGAACGCAACTAAAGAAATGACACAGGCTATCAGTGGCGCGCCGGATCAGACGAAACCCTTTCTTCAACCGCTCCTGAAGCGGCTGGAAGCCAAGGACGACATCAATAAGTAGCGCGAAAGTTGAGGTGGGATGGGGGTACACCCCATCCGATGCATGAATGTCAAAACAAAGGGCTTAGAAAAAGGGCAATTCGTACTTGATTGATTCTAAAGGCCTGGGCAACTCTTACCTAAGGTCGTTGAAGAAGAGCAACGCACAAGTCATTAAAAAGACATTAGTTGCTTCAAGAAACGGTTGCTGGGTGACACGGAAAGGCCTAGTGCAGTTCCAAAACGGGAAGGTAGGGTTATCTCTAGCAATAAATATATCATAGGTTATCAAAAAATCAAGGACGAAAACGGGTTTTTGACTGGAGTTCCCTGGGCCGCAGGGACAGTGGTCAGCAAGAAACGAAGGGCCCCGGCAGGGGCCCTTCTGGATGGCGTTTCTATCCCGTGACGCCGCCGAAGCACATATATTTGATTTCGAGGAACTCGTCCATTCCATACTTGGAGCCTTCGCGGCCGAGGCCGGATTCCTTCACGCCGCCGAAAGGCGCGACCTCCGTAGAAATGATTCCAGTGTTGATGCCGACAATTCCGTACTCGAGCGCTTCCGCGACGCGCCAAATGCGGGCCATGTCTCGCCCGTAGAAGTAAGCAGCCAAGCCGAATTCCGTGTCATTCGCGAGGGCAACCGCCTCCGCATCCGTCCTAAACCGGAAGAGCGGCGCCACCGGGCCGAAGGTTTCTTCGCGCGCAACGGCCATTTGCGGCGTGACGCCGGTGAGAATGGTCGGCTCAAAAAAGCGGCCGCCGAGTGCGTGGCGATGTCCGCCGACGAGTACTTTGGCACCCTTGGATTGCGCGTCGCGAATGTGGCTTTCGACTTTCAGCACCGCCGCGTCGTCAATCAGCGGCCCCTGCGTGGCATCCGGTTCGAGGCCCGGAGCAGGCTTCAGCGCTTTCACCGCCACCGCGAGCTTCGCGGCAAACGAATCGTACACGCTGTCATGGACCAGCACCCGGTTGGTGCAAACGCAAGTCTGGCCGGAATTGCGGTACTTCGATGCGATGGCGCCCTCGACCGCGGCATCCAGATCCGCGTCGTCAAACACGATGAAGGGCGCATTGCCTCCCAGCTCGAGCGAAAGTTTTTTCACCGTGCCCGCGCATTGGGCCATCAGGATCTTTCCAATTTCGGTTGAACCGGTGAACGACAGCTTTCGAACGATAGGATTCGAAGTCAGTTCACCGCCAATTTCCGTCGCCGAGCCCGTCAGCACATTGAATACGCCTTTCGGAACGCCCGCACGCTCGGCCAACTCCGCAAGCGCAAGCGCGGAAAAAGGTGTCTGCGAAGCGGGCTTCAGGACGACAGTGCAGCCAGCGCCGATGGCGGGGCCCGCTTTGCGGGTGATCATAGCCAAGGGAAAATTCCACGGCGTTATGCACGCGACGACTCCGATGGGCTGTTTGATGACCACAATCCGCTTGTCGGCTTGATGTTGCGGAATCGTGTCCCCATACACGCGTTTGGCTTCTTCGCCGAACCATTCAAGGAAGGCAGCCGCATAGGCGACTTCGCCTTTCGATTCGGTGAGGGGCTTACCCTGTTCCAGGGTCATCAGCCGGGCCAGATCGTCCTGGTTCGCCATCATCAGATCGAACCAGCGGCGCAGAACAGCGGCGCGTTCTTTGGCTGTTTTTTTGCTCCAAGCCGGAAAAGCACGATTCGCCGCCTCGATCGCTTGCTTCGTTTCAGCGCCACCCAATTTCGGCACGCGGCCGATGATTTCGCCGGTAGCAGGGTTGTCGACGTTGATCGCGGCGCCGGACTTGGCCTGGACCCACTGGCCGTCCACGTAGCAGGCTTCGCGGAACAGACGGGCGTCCTTGAGTTCAACCGCGGCGCTGGCAGGTTTTGTCGCTGTCTCTTGCATGGGAAACTCCTGGGAAACTCCAAATATTAGATGCTCTGACCTACGGCCCGCTACCTGGCCGGTTTTCCGCGGCCGACTAGGCGTGAGAAAGCGCGGCCTGCTTGCGCTCTGCAACCGAAGCGAGTGCCCCTTCGATCACGTTCAGTCCTTCATCGAACTGCTCGTCGGTCACCACGAGCGGCACGAGAATGCGAATCACGTTGTTGAACGTGCCGGCAGTGATGATGATGAGGCCGTGCTCGTAGCAAAACTTCGCAATCTCCTTGGTCTCGGAATCGGCAGGCTCCCGCGTCTGGGCGTCGCGCACCAACTCGATGGCGCACATGCCGCCGAGACCGCGAACGTCCCCGACCAGCGGCCACTTTCTCTGCCAGCCGCGTGCGCGCAGTTCAAAATGCTTTCCAAGGGCGGTGGACCGGGCCAGCAGGCCTTCCTTCTCGATCGTTTCAATCGCGGCCAGCGCGGCGGCGCAAGAAGCTGGATGCCCACAGAAGGTGCCACCAAGCGCTCCGACGCCGGGCGCGTCCATGATTTCCGCGCGACCGGTCACGGCGGCAATGGGCATGCCGCCTCCGAGGGATTTCGCCATGGTGATGAGGTCCGGCTCGATGCCGAAATGTTCCGAAGCGAACCATTTTCCAGTGCGCGCGAAGCCGGACTGCACTTCGTCCGCAATGAAGAGAATGCCGTGCTTGCGGCAAATGTCCTGGAGCAACTTGAAATAATCGCGCGGGGGAATGATGAAGCCACCCTCCCCAAGAACCGGCTCGACGATTAGGGCAGCGACAGATTCCGGGGCGACGGAACGCTTGAAAGCATCCTCGAGATAGTGCGCAAACGTTTCCGCGGTGGCGCCTTTTTCTCCACGGTACGGATAAGCGAAGGGAATGCGGTAGACGTCACTGGCAAAGGGCTCGAAGCCCGCCTTGTAAGGATGCGTCTTGCTGGTGAGCGACATCGCGAGAAGCGTGCGGCCATGGAACGCGTCTTCGAAACAGATGACGGCCGGACGCTTCGTGTACGCGCGCGCGATCTTGATGGAATTCTCGATGGCTTCGGCGCCGGAATTGAGGAGAATCGTTTTTTTAGGAAACTTGCCCGGCGCCAGGGAATTCAATTTCTCCGCCACGGCAACGTAGCCCTCGTAGGGAGTGACGGCGAAACAGAGGTGTAAATGCTTTTCGAGCTGCGCCTGAATCGCGGAGATCACGCGGGGCGAACGGTGACCGATATTCAGGCAGCCGATGCCGCCAGCAAAATCGAGACAGCGGTTGCCGTCTACGTCTTCGATGGTGACATCGTCGGCGCGGGCGGCAAAAATAGGCGTGGCATTGGAGGGACCGCGAGGAATTGCAGCCTCGCGGCGCGCCATCAGTGCGCGTGACTTGGGCCCGGGAATTTCCGTCTTCCTTTGAATTGTCGGCATTTTAGTACCATCCGATCGGCGTCTCGTCGAGATTGACGAACACCTGTTTCATTTCGAGATATTCTTCGAGGCCCCAGGGACCGAGTTCGCGGCCGAAGCCGGACTGCTTGTAGCCGCCCCACGGCGCTTCGACGTAGGTCGGCTGCATGTGATTGACCCACACGATGCCGGCGCGGAGCGCCTTCACGATACGGAACGCCTTGAAAATGTCGCGCGTCCATACGGCGGCCGCGAGGCCATAGGGCGTGTCGTTGGCAATGCGAATCGCCTCACCCTCACCGTCGAATGGAATCACGGAAGCAACGGGGCCGAAAATTTCTTCACGAGCGATGCGCGCGCTGTTCTCCACGTCATAGAAAATCGTGGGTTCAACGTAATAGCCTTTGCCAAACTGCTTCGGCCGCCCGCCACCGATCGCGACTTTGGCTTCCTTCTTGCCGATCTCCAGATAGGAAGTGACGCGGTCGTACTGCTCCTTGCTGACCAGTGGCCCCATCTTGGTTTCGCGTTCCATGGGTGCGCCGAGCTTGATGCGTTTGGCCTTTTCGGTCATGGATTCGACGAACTTCGAATAGATTTTCTTTTCGACGAGAATGCGGCTGCCCGCGGAGCAAACTTCGCCCTGATTGATAAACACGCCAAAGAGCGCACCATCCACCGCAGCTTCCCAATCTGCTCCTTCAAAGAATATGTTCGGCGACTTTCCGCCGAGCTCCAGCGTGACGCGCTTGAGGGTGTCCGCGGCGCTCTTGACAATAATCTTGCCGACCGCAGCGCTTCCGGTGAAGGCGATTTTGTCCACCCCGGGATGCGCGACAAGTGCGGCACCGGTGGCTTCGCCCGTGCCATTGACGATGTTCACCACGCCGGGCGGAAACCCGGCTTCTTCGAACCAGGGTGCGATCTCCAACGCGGTGAGGGGCGTCTGCTCCGCAGGCTTCAGCACGCACGTGCACCCGGCGGCAAGCGCGGGAGCCAGTTTCCACGCGGCCATCAGCAACGGGTAGTTCCAGGGAATGATCTGGCCCGCGACGCCCACAGGTTCGCGCAAGGTGAAGCTCAGGGCGTTTGCCGGAACGGGATTCACGTGGCCGAGAACTTTGTTGGCAAGCCCCGCGTAGTATTCGAAACAAGTGGCCACGTCCGCGATGTCGTATTCCGCCTCGACGATGGGTTTGCCGGTGTTGCGGCACTCGATTTCCGCGAGATGTGCGGCATTTTGCCGGATTTTCTCAGCCAGTTTGTAGAGCATGCGCCCGCGCTCGGCGGCGCTCGTTTGCGGCCAGGGACCGGAGTCAAACGCGGCGCGAGCTGCTTTCACGGCCTGATCGATGTCCGCGGCGTTCGCAGACGCAACTTGTGCGATGACCTCTTCGGTTGAAGGGTCGTAGACGGGAAACATCTCGCCGGAAGAACTTTTGACCCACTGGCCATTGACGTAATTCTGATACGCCCGAACGACTGTTTTAGCGCTGCTGGACATAACTGCCTCCCAGATTCAGTTCAAAGCGCAGGCGCGGCCGCCGCCAGTTTTCGCGCCGCTTTGCGCCTGCCGTACACAAAGAAGAAAAATATCGCGAGGCCAATGAAAAACAGCGTGCCGCCGGCCATCCAGACTTCGTATGAATATAAGGATGTGATCTGCTGCGCCGGGAAAAAGGCCAACGCAATACCCATTGAAGTTGTCAGCAACCCGCTGGCCCCGGCGGCGATCAGGGTGGCCTTGCTATACCGGCCCTTCGCAAAGGAATCGCCGGCAGCGATCTTCAGAAGCGCACCAAACATGTAGAGAAAGGGAATCAATTGCAGCACCACGGCGAGCGAGAGAAGTTTTTGAAACGTTTCCTGCACCCCAGCGCCCGAGAACGCAAAATTAATCACCACGAGAATCAATGAGACGGCCGCATGCACGATCAACGCGGCATACGGCGTCGCGTATTTCGGGTGAATCTTTCCGAGCCAGGACGGCATGTAGAAATCGAGCCCCGCGACAAACGGGATTCTTGCGGACCCTCCGAGCCACGCCGAGCCGATTCCCGCAATCGAGAGGCTTAACAGAAATGCGAACGGAGCGACGATCCACGCGACGGCCACGCGTCCCGCCATGTAACTGACAGCCTGTACGATTCCCTGCAGCACGCTGATGCTTTCTTTGCTCACGGCAACGAGCAGCGTCAAAGTTGCGCCGACATACAGCAGGCCGGCGAGAACCCCTCCCCAGGCGACCGCGCCCGGCAGCGTCTTTTGCGGGTTGTCGATTTCATCGCCCATGATGGAGGCGAGTTCCAGCCCGACGAGGCCGAAGCAGATTACGCCGAATGAATTCAGCACGAACCGTGGATTGGCAGGGATCTTGAAATCCGCGGCTGTCACCGCCGTTCCGAAGCGCGTGCACACGACGATTCCCAGGCCGATCAAAAGCGCGGCGGCGATGCCGGTGCCGAGCCCGCCCAGATTGTTCACCCACTTTCCGACGCCGAGACCGACCACGTTCAGAACTACAAGGAGCACGAGCAACACGAGCGAAGCCGTCAGCGCGAAAGCCTTATTGTCCGCCAGTCCTCGATGCCCCTCGCCCAGAACAAACACGGAGACGCCGACGAAATAGAGCATCACGGTGGGAACGTACATCATGTTGTTCGTCCAATAGCACCAGCCGGAGAGAAAGCCGTGGAAGTCGCCGAAAACTTCCTTCGCCCAGAGATAGACGCCGCCTTCCCCTGGATAGCGATGGGCGAGCTCGATCACGGCAATGCCCTGCGGCCAGAAAAAAAGAATCAGCGAGATCATCCACAACCAGACTGTGACGCCGCCGTTGGCGGCGATCGACGGAACAACGTTCAAGTTGAACACAGCGACGACGAAGAGGAGAACGAGGTCCCGCTTGCCCAAAACACGGCGCAAGTGTGGTGCTTCTTGCGCCCCGGGCTTTGTGTTGACCTCGTTCGCCAAGTTTGCCTTCTCCTGGATTTCTTCCCGATGAAGATTAGTGTCCGGCTGCACCGACAAATGCGAGGCCGCGCTCTTGCTGCGCCTTCGAAAGCGCGGGCGCGACTTCTTCGAACACGGCGAGATGCTTGTCAATGTCCGCTTCGGTGTGCTGCACGGAGATCGTCCATTGTTCATCCCACCAGTAGGGCTGCGCGAGCACGCCGCGATTGACCATGCCGAACCAATAGTGGCGCCACAGGTCGACGTCAATTTTGGTCCAGTCGCGATAGTTGCGAATCTCCTCCGGGTAAAGCATCAACGCGCCGTTGACGCCAGCGCTGGCGACGTAAGCCCGCAGTCCGGATTTTTTCACGATGGCACGGTAGCCCTCGGTGAGTTTCTTGCTCAGAGTTCCGACGTGCGCGTAACTTTCGCGCGTGAGCACTTCGCGGAACGTCGCGAGACCTGCGGCCATCGCGACGCGATTCGTGTTGTACGTCCCGCCGTGAAAAACTTTGTGCTGCGAGATCAGGTCCATCACTGCGCGGCTCGCCCCGAAGGCGCCCAGCGGTAGACCGCCGCCGATGGATTTCGCCAAACAGATCATGTCCGGTTTCACGCCAAAGAATTCGCTGGCCCCGCCCCAGCCAAGCTTTGCTCCGGTTTTGACTTCGTCGAAGATCAGCAACGTTCCGTTTTTGGTGCAAATGTCGCGCAGGCCTTGCAGGAATCCGGGCTGCGGCATGCACAAGCCGACGTTCATCAAGATGGGCTCGAGAATAATCGCAGCAATCTGGCCGGGATTTTCGCGGAAGCGCCGCTCGACGCTGCCGAGGTTGTTGAAGCTCGCGACGACGACATTAGCAAGGGAAGCTTTTGGAATGCCGCCGCCGCCGGGCACCGAATTAGGGGCCTCGGCATCGCCCCAGTCTTCGGCTTTGGGCTTGACGCTGACGAGAGCCGCGTCATGCAATCCGTGGTAGGAGCCTTCGAACTTTAGAATCTTGTCGCGGCGTGTTGCGGCGCGGGCGATGCGGACGGCATGCATGGTCACTTCGGTCCCGCTCGAACCGAAGCGCACCATATCGATGGGATACCGCGCGCAAATCTCCTCCGCAAGTTCCCATTCCTGCTCGTGTGGCATTCCGAAGGTTGTTCCTTCATGGAGCTTCTGCTCGACAGCTTTCACGACCGCCGGATGGCAATGCCCCGCCATCAGCGCGCCGAAGCAGAGGTTGTGATCGACGTATTCGTTGCCGTCGAGGTCATGAATCCTGCCGGCTTTTCCGTCCTTCACAAAAATGGGATAGGGCTCGTAGTACCGGTAATTGCTCGCCACGCCGAGCGGGATGCGTTGCAGGGCCCGTTTGTGCGCGGCGGCGGATTTCGGCGTCCGCTTTTCGTAGGTTGCGATTTCCTTCTGCAGTGCGTCGTGCATGGGAGTACTCCGTAAGAGCAGGTCTATTCCCTGGGGTCAGTATCAAGCTGGAAAACCGTTCGCAATGGCTCTTACATATAGTCGCCGTTCGCGCCGGACTGTACTTCACGCGTGGCATGCGTGTCCTCGTTGATGAGTTGCATTGTCGCGCCGGGAACGGCGCTCCCGCTCGGATCCGTCACCGTTCCGCGAATGCGCCCGCCGGTGCTCTGCGCGTTCGCCAAAGCCGCCGCGAAGAGAATTACCGCCGCAACCAGGGCGGCCGTAAGAATGTTTTGGCAAAAGATGGTACGGGCCTGCCGGAAACGTGCGTCTACCTTCATGACCTCACCCCTTGCCGTGAATTATTTTTCCCACTATCTATTTCTTCGTGGTTGCTGCGCCCCGGAAACCTTACTATAATCTAGCAAACTTAGAGAAAGCCGGGACCGGTGTCAAGCAGAAAGAATTTATCCAGCGCATCAGCAAAGCCAGGGGTGCAGCGTCACTTGCGCATCAGTGAAGTCGCGCGCCGCGTCGGGATTTCTTCTTCCGCTTTGCGCGCCTGGGAGGCCCTTGGCCTCGTCACGCCGCTGCGCACGCAAAGCCGCTATCGCCTCTATACCGAAGCCGACGTGCGCTTGCTCCAGCGCGCGATTTTTCTCCGCCGCGCCCGCGGCCTCAATCCTGCCGCCATCGTTCATGTGTTTAAACGCCAGGGCGTTGTTTCTTCCACTGCGGAAGTACAGGCGCATCCCGGTCAGCGCTTCCGGCGCCTGCGAATCCGCCGGGGACTCTCCCTCGCGCAGGTCGCGCGAGCCACCGGCGTATCTGTAGGATTTCTCAGCAGCCTCGAGCGGGGCCAGATGCGCTCGTCGATTGCCACGCTCCGCCGCATTGCCCGCTTCTATCGCACCAACATCCTCTCGCTTTTCGAAACTGCCGGGGAACATCCCCGGCTCGTTCGCCCAGCGGAGCGAAAAATCCTGGAGACGACACCTGACGTTCGCATGGAATTGCTCGCCTGGGGCAATACGGCGATGGAGCCGCATCTCTTCCGCGTAAAACCTGGCGGCGGCAGCGGCGAATCCTATTCGCACGAGGGCGAAGAATTTCTGCACATCCTGCGTGGTGATTTTGAAATCTGGCTGGACCGCAAGGAGCACTACCGCTTGAAACCCGGCGACAGCCTCTATTTCGAAAGCTCGACTCCACATCGCTGGAGAAATCCGGGCCGGAAGGAAACCTGGCTGCTTTGGATCAACACGCCGCCAACATTCTGATTCCAAGGAAAGAGTGCGTCCGCTTGTCCAAGGCCGCCGCGGAGTGGTCCGAACTCGTCCTCGCCAGCAAGGCCGGCGCCAAAGAATGGCTGGAAAGGCGCTTCAGCCGGTGTTGGACTAATTTATGATTCGACCAAGGAGAACTATGACGCGCATCTGGCCTCGGCCTTTCTTGAACGCATCATTAGTGATTTGTCTTCTTTCGGGCGCTCTTGGTGCGCAGACACCACCGGCCTCCTCGCCGAACGGCGAATCCACGGTCATCCTCAACGCGCGGGTCGCCGACGGCACTGGGAAACCTCTCCGCAAAGCCAGCGTCCGCATCGTGGGGGACCACATTGTGCGGATCGGAAATTTCAAGCCCGAACATAAAGACCGCGTCATCGATGCAAAGGGCCTTGTCCTCGCACCCGGTTTCATCGACATCCACAACCATTCGACCGACGGCCTGCAAACCGACCCGCTCGCTGAAACTCAAATCGCGCAGGGCATCACTTCCCTCGTTGTCGGCGCGGATGGCGATTCACCCTGGTCCATTCTTCCCTGGCTCGACGCCCTGCGGAAAAACTCTGCCGCCGTTAACGTGGCTGTCATGGCTGGCCACGCCACCATCCGCGAAAAAGTCATGGGCAAGGATTTCAAGCGCTATGCCACCGCCGAGGAAATGTCGCAGATGGCGAAACTCACTGATCAAGCGATGCGGGAGGGCGCCATCGGTCTTTCCTCGGGCCTTGAATACGAAGTCGGCAGCTATAGTAACACCGACGAACTCGTGCTGATGTCCACCGCCGCCGCGCGCAACTGCGGCTTCTACATGACCCACATCCGCGACGAAGGCAACAGGAGCTTCGAGGCGTTGCACGAGGAAATCGCCATCGGTGAGCGCGCCCACATCCCCATCGAGCATTCACACATCAAGGTCAGCACGGTCGCCGTTTGGGGCAAAGCCCCGGAATATATCCGCATCATCGAATCCGCGCGGAAACGTGGCGTGGATTTTCTTGCCGATTGTTATCCCTACGACGCTTGGCATTCGAACATCAAAGTCATCATGCCCGACAAGCAATATGAAAATCCCCAGAGTGTGGAGAAGGCCCTCGCCGACACAGGAGGCCCGGACACCGTCACCATCACCGACTTCAAGCCGCATCCGGAATACGCAGGTCACACCATCGCCGAGCTCGCCGCCCAGCGCGGCATCTCGCCCGTTCAGATGTACATTCAGATCATTCGCGAAGGCGATGCCGCAAACACGGAAGCGGGCGTGATCGGCAAATCCATGATCGAGAGCGACATCAAAGCTTTCTACCAGCAGCCCTGGGTCATGGTTGCAAGCGACGGCGGCATCGGTGCGCACCATCCGCGCGGTGCCGGAACTTTTCCGCGCGTCCTGGGACTCTACGTGCGCGAGAAGCATTGGCTCACTGTGCCGGAAGCAATTCGCAAAATGACTTCGCTCCCTGCGCAGCGGCTTGGCTGGAAAGATCGCGGCGTGATCCGCGAAGGCGCGTTTGCAGATCTGGTGCTCTTCGATCCGGAAACGGTGATCGACCGCTCGACCTTCGCGAAGCCGTTCGAATTGCCGGCAGGAATTGAGAAAGTTTTCGTGAACGGCGAACTCGTATGGGACACCGGCAAGCCCACTGGCGCGCGCCCCGGCCGTGTTCTGCCGAAGTAGCTCGAGTTGGTTCATAATAGTTGGCTGGTTGCCAACCCAGCGCAGCGCGTCCCCGGAGGACCGATGGCAGAACGCCTGGAAGATTTTCAGAAATTTCGCGCCGACCTGAACGAGGAAATCCTCGGCTGCGGCCATCTGGGCATCAAGCGCTTCTTCGCTCTCGACCATCAGGCTTACGAACCCGGTCCGCTCGGCACCAGGAACAAGGAATTGCTCGGCCTCGTCGCCTCCGCCGTCCTCCGTTGCGATGACTGCATCACGTATCATTTGATCCGCTGCGGCGAAGAAGGCTGGAAGCGCGAGGAAGTCATTGACGCGCTCAACGTCGCCCTGATCGTCGGCGGCTCCATCACCATTCCGCATGTCCGCCGCGCCTTCGCCCGCATGCGCGAAATCAAAGAACTGAAGCCCTAAAAGAGCGCACAACCATGAGCACGACCTCCAGCCCAGCCCTCACGCAGCAAGAAAGCTTCAGTAAGAAACTGCGCAACGCCGCCGTCGGAATTCTTTTCGCGTTGGTCTTACTCATTCCCCGGCTGCTGCACTTACGCCGCAACCCTCGTTCCTGGCGTCTTTTTTGCATTCTTCTGGGAATCGCTGGCGCTGCGCTCGTCATCCTCCCGCTCGGTCTGGGAAATAACTATGCTTACGCCCTCATCGGCATGGTCTTGTTCATTGCCGCTATTCTTCTCCCGCCCGCCAAGCCTGTTTTCAATGTCGATGACAAAGCCCGCGAACTCGGAGCTTTAGTCGTCGTCAACGGCGGGCAGTACCAATCCCAAAACTCTGCCGCTGCATCCGTCCAGCTTTTCGTCGGTGCGGAGAGCATCCCGGTGCTCGACTCTATGTTCCAACCGCTCCTGGTCATTCCTGTCGCTGAGATCACATTGGCCCGTGCGGAAAAATCTGGCGAACATTGGCTCGTTCGCGTAGTTTGGCCCGATCACACCGCGGAGTTTTCCTACAGCGGCATTTTCGCCGAGCACCTTGCGCGCGTCGCTGAAAGCACCCTTCGCAGGGTGATGCGCCCTTCTCTCCCCGTTATTCCGCAAGCCCGCGCCGCCAGCGCCTGATTTTCTCCTGGCAACAATCTCAGCTTCAGCTGCTACAAGCGCGCACGAATTGTGTCAAAATACACCTATGGCGAGAGGCTGGGAAAGCAAGGACGTCGAGTCTCAGGTGGAAGAAACGCAGTCGCCGAAGCAGAAACCTGGTTCGGGGCCCAAAACCCCCGAAGAGCTGAAGCGTGACGAGGAGCGCAAGGACCTGCAGCTATCGCGCACCCGCATCGTCAATGACCTCGCGACCGCTACCCACCCCCAGCATCGCAAATCCCTCGAAGCCGCCTTAGCCCACCTCGACAAAAAAATCGCCGACCTCAGCTAACGAGCACGCCGCAAGCTTTCTGCAATCTGTCTCGGCGTCCTCTGCGTCTCCTCAGTGCCCTCTGCGTTAAAGTTTCTCTCTTCTGCTCTTCAGCCCATGCACAAAGGAATCTCACGCGCGCCAGTCATTGAATAAAATCCCCAGCCAGCCCCCAAAAGTCATTCACGTAATAATGCGACAGGACGTTCCCAAACAAGTAGCAAACCCCCTGGCAAGGCGGAATATCTCCATAAATTTTCTTCCCGCGCGCAAAAATCTTCTTCAGCGACCCATCCCGCAGCAAATTCCCAGCCACCTTGTGCAGCGGCTCGCAAGGATAAAAAACGTCCCCATTCGGATACACCCGCGGAAACATCGTCGGATAACACTCAAAATCCCCAAACCGCAGCAGCGTCTCGATCGTCCTTGGCGTGCCGTTGATCGGCTGCAGCCCGCTGCGCCGCCGTTCGATGATCTTGTCCACCAGCGCCTGATACCGCGCATTCTTCAGCAGCGCCAGATTCGGCATCTTTTCCATCTGCGCCGATTGCGCCGCAAACACAAACCCCTGCTCGCCGCACCAATCCAGCAGCCGTTCCACTTCGCCAATGTTCCATTCTTCAATCACCGTGCTGATCGTGATGCGCCGCGGGCTGCCCAGCTGCTCCTTCGCCAGTGCCAGGTTCTCCAGCACTTTCGGCAGCGCCGCCGGTTTCGAAAGCGGATTCGTCGGATCGGCCGCCAGCGCATCCAAGCTCACGACCAGCCCCGTTACCGCGCGCAAGATCCGCGGCTTCCGGTCCAGCAATGTCCCGTTCGTGATCAGCAATAGCGAGCGGTACTTGCATTCGAACCGCGCCACTTCCACCAGCTCCTCGATATCCGCCCGCAGCGTCGGCTCCCCGCCGGTAATGACGATCGAATCCGTTTCTTTTCGAATCCGTCTCAGCAGCCCAATCGTCGTCGCCGTAGGCAATTCGTCGCTGAAAACATCGGGCTCTTTTTGTGTGCAGTAACGGCAAGCCAGGTTACATTTATGCGTAACGTAAAACGTAACCGCATACGGCGCCACCACTTTTGTCCGTAGAATCTTCCGCCGCCATGCATTCCGAAAATAAAGCTGAAAATTCTTCGCCACGAACGGCGCCTGCCGCACCAGCCCGCGCAAGATCTCGCGCTTCGTCGGCTTCCGCTTGTCCAGCACACCCACGGGAACAAAGTTTGCTATCTTCTCAGCCATAGTCAGTCCCTTCAGCCTACAGGAGCAGCGCGACCAAGCCAAGAAAGCAGCAGGGGCGTCCCGATCAGATCGAGGCGCCCCTGCTTAGCAAATCGGCTGAGCTTGAACCTTCGAATTAATCCGTGAACACCACTCCTACCGCCACATGCCCCTTTTCCGCTCCCTCGTCGATCCGCACCACGTAACCCCGCAACTTCATCGCTTGCACGCCATTCTCTCCCGGCGCCTCCATCGTCACTTGCAGCTCCGATTGCAATTGCGGCAAATGTTTCAGTGAAATCAGCGCGCCCTGCAACGAGAGATCGCGCACCATCGTGTCTTCCTCGAACGCCTTCCCGCCTTCCGTCAGCCCGCTAACCTTGGCATGGAATTGCGCCTCGCGCCGCAACGCCGTGCGCGTTCCCGGCATGTGCGCCTGCACGCTTTCGCCCGGCGCTCCCAGCGTGATCACCATGCCTTCGCTCGCCGCAAAAACGGAATCGAACTCTTCACGCGCCCGCTTCAGCAGCGAATCCACCAGGCGATCCGTGGAATCCGGGTCGTGATGAAAGAGCACCAGTGTCTTTGCCCCCACCTCGCGCGCCACGCGCACTCCTTCCAGCCAGGACGAGTGTCCCCATCCTTTCCTCGTCGCCGCCAGTTGTTCCGGTGTGAATTGCGCATCATTTATAAAAATGTCCGCGCCCGCCGCCAGTTCGCGCAGGCTTGCATCCAGCTTGGCGTCGCCCGGTTCGTTATCCGTCGCGTACGCCACCGTCCCCCCTGGCGTTTCGATTCGAAATCCCAGGCATCCCTGCGGATGGTTCAACCACCGCGCCGTAATTTTATTTTCCCGGATCGTGAAGGTATCCCCGCCATCCACTTCCTTGAACTTCCGCTTCGCGTTCATCGCGGACATGTCCACCGGAAAATAAGGCAGCGCCATCTGCGCTTCGAACACCTGCTTCAAGCTGTCGCGCCCCAGATATTTCGAACGAAAACTGTAAAAATGAAATTCGTTGTTTTCCACGTACAACGGCGAGAAAAATGGAATCCCCTGAATGTGATCCCAGTGGTAGTGCGTCACGAAAATGTGCGTCTCGGGATTTTTCCCGCCGTTCGGCGCCGCCCAGCGGCTCCCCAGCATTCGCAGCCCCGTCCCGCAATCCAGGATGAATTGCGTGCCGTCCGGCGCAATCAGCTCCAGGCAAGGCGTGTTTCCGCCGTAGCGCCACGTCGCCGGGTCCACCGTCGGCGTGGATCCGCGCACGCCCCAAAAGCTCAATTTTGCTATGGGAACCGTCATTGCTCTGAATGCAAATCCCCTGTGTGAAGGCTCGTTCCGCGCCAACACGCGCAGAACGGGAAGCTCATTTCATGGTCGCAGCCGCCGCGAGGAGCGTCAATCCATTCGCGGAGGGGGCGTGTCAAACTGTCTAATAAGCACGGAGGAAAGCTGCGGAGCGTCCATCGAGTGAGTAGAATGGTGAGGATGGGCGCGCATTCTCACCACGATCACCCGGGTCATTCGCATGACCACAATCATAGTCACGCTCACCCGACGCTTCGTCCTGCCGTGCTGGGGTGGGCTATGGCCGCCACTCTCGGCCTTGTCGTCGCGGAAGTCTTTGGCGGCATCCTGGGACGCAGCGTCGCCCTCCTGAATGACGCGGTTCACAATCTTTCCGACGTTCCCGCCATCGGCATTTCCTATCTCGCCATGCGCTACGCGCAGCGTCCGGCTGACAGCGAAAAGACCTACGGCTATCACCGCGCCGGCACTCTTGCTGCCTATACGAATGCGTCTGTCCTTGTTTTACTTTCGCTCTGGCTGGGCTATGAAGCCATCGAACGATTCCGCGTTCCCGTCACCGTCGTCGAGAGCTGGATGATCTGGACTTCCGTCGCCGCTCTCGCCGTGAACGGCGGCATCACTCTGGCGCTCGTCCGCGGCCGCGGCGATCTCAATCTGCGCAGCATCCTGATCCACAATTTCGGTGATGCCCTTTCGAACATCGCCATCATCGCTGGCGCGGTCGTCATTCACGTCACCGGCGCGCACTGGATCGATCCGCTCCTCGGCCTCGCCATCGGTTTGCTTGTGTTATGGTCCAGCATCGGCATCCTGCGCGAATCCTCGCACATCCTTCTCGAAGGCCGCCCGCGTGAACTGCGCCTGGAAGAAGTCGCTCGCGCCATGCTCACCATCGAAGGCGTGCAGGAAGTCCATGACGTTCATCTCTGGTCCCTCGGCGGCGGCCACCACGCGCTCAGTCTCCATGCGCGCATCCCAGACATGCACCTTGACGAGTGCGAACACCTGCTGGCCTCCATTAAGCGCAAAGCTTCGCAGGATTTTGGAATCGAGCACACCACCGTGCAGTTGGAGAGGGCCGGCCTTCCCGCAGTTTCGGGCTACGTCATGCCCGAGCCGGCCAAGAAGTAGCGTTCAAGCGGGCAATCGAAAATTCAATCCGCGCTGTTCGTTAAATTGTTGCGTCGCGTTCAGGTCCAGCGTCTCGCGTGCAATGCTGCGCCGTAGCCCTTCGCTGGTCACGTACCGCAGCACTCCGTTTTCCCACGCGTACGCCACCGCAAAAAACACCGTGCCATCCCGGCGCACAAAAACAAATTCTTCCGTTTGACGCGGCGCTGCGCTTGCTTCTTCAACTTGAGGTGGCGCCGGCGCCGGTTGCGTCACGCGCGCGCGCCGCGGCCTCTCCGCGACTTCGGCTTCTGCATTTTCTTCCGCCGCTTCCGGCGCGGCAGCCTCTTCTATAACTACAGGCGAGCTCGGCAGAAAAAATCCGCCGTCAATAAATGGAAAAAGAATTGGTTGCTGTTCCCGATGCCTGCCTGCGCCAACTGCTTCCGGGCCGCGTGTCGCCGCCAAGTGCGTCATGTCAAATCCCAGACCCGGCACGGGAACGAAATCCGAAGTGAAAGCGGTGGCCCCGGCACTGTGGCGAGTGCCTCCTGCCCTCCGCGTAACCCGTCCCGCCGATGACGCCGCTATTCGCGGCCTAGGCGTGCCCGTCCTAACAACGATTCTCGCCGTCAGCGTAGCTCGGGAAACCACCGGCGGTGCGGCGTGCGCGACAGCCCTTGGAGCGGCCGCCACGGGATGGGACGCCGCCGGCATCATCGTACGGCCTTGTCCTTGAACACCCATTGGGAGAATCGCGGCAAAACTTGCGAGCAGAATTGGCCGGACCATGGTACCCACCTGGAGACCCTATCTAGCGGGTCTTACGTTACATTAATAAAGATGCGCCCCTGACCCCTTAGGTTTCAAGCCCGGCCAGAGCCCACCCCGCCGAGCTTTTCCCTTGCCGGGGGATGTGCTATAACCGTCGCGCTGTGGAACACACCCCGAAGCAGGATCTAGGCCAGGTCCTCGGTGAAGCAGCACAGGCCGCAGTTCAATCGGCTGCGCCCGCGCAGGGAAGCCTGAGCCAGCCCGCCCGGACCGAAGATGCTTCGCGGTATTGTCCCGTCTGCTCGCAGCGGTTGGAATCGCGGCGGTGCAAGTTGATCTGTCCGGTCTGCGGTTATTACATGTCCTGTGCGGACTATTACTGATATCCTTGACGGCTCCGGCCCGGGTTGCCGCCGGAACCCCTTTCCGATGAGGAGGAAAATAACGTGGCTTTGAAGATGACGAATCGAGAAGTGGATGGCGTCTCCGTGGTGGCGCTGGACGGCCGAATTGTGCTCGGCGAGGAAAGCAACGCGCTGCGCGAAAAAGTGAAAGGCCTGATCGCCGAAGGCAAGAAGAAAATCGTCCTGAACATGGACAACGTCACCTTTATCGACAGCGCCGGACTCGGCACGCTCGTCGCCGCGCATCACAGCGTAAAGTCGCAGGGTGCCGCCCTGCGCCTCTGCCACCTCGGCAGCAAGTTCCAGGAAGTCCTGCAAATCACCAAGCTGTTGACCGTCTTCGATGTGTTCAACACCGAAGCCGAAGCCGTCCGCAGTTTCGCGAAGTAAATCGCCTGCATCTTGAAACTGTAGCGGCAGGGCTTTAGCCCTGCCGTCTTTCCCTTCCCTCGCCACGCCGCCATGAAGAGCGTTTCCAAGCCGGTCTCAAAATCCTTCAAAGCCACTCTCGAGCGTATGCCGTCAAACCTCGGCTGGGTCATCGTCCGCATTCCTCTCGACGTCCCCAAAGTCTGGGGAACGCGCGGCATGCTGAAGGTGAAAGGGGAAATCAACGGCTTCGCCTTTCGCACCTCGCTCTTCCCCACCGGCAAGGGTTATCACTACTTGCTCGTCAACAAGCGCATGCAGGCCGGCGCTGGCGCGCGCCCCGGCTCGGTAGCGCAATTCCGCCTCGAGCCCGACACCGAGAAACGCGTCGCCACCGTGCCCGCGGAACTCCAGCGCGTCCTCAACGAAGACCGTTCGCTCCGCCGCTGGTTCGACCAGCTCAACTATTCCATCCGCAAATGGATCACAGACCGGGTCGTGCAAGTAAAGAGCGCAGAGGCCCGCGTGCGCCGCGCTGAACAAGTTGCCGAGCAATTGATGGCCACCATGGAAGCCGAGCTCGAACTCCCGCCCATCCTGAAGCTCGCCTTCGCCCGCGAGCCTCGCGCCTTCGCCGGATGGCAGCGTATGTCCCCGTTGCACCGCCGCGGCCATCTGCTCGCCATCTTCTATTACCGCTCTCCCGAAGCCCACGACCGCCGCATCGCCAAGGTCATCGAAGACGCCCTCGCCTTCGCCGCGAGAGAAACAAAAAGGGAAAAATAGTTGCAGAAATCCTTCCTGACGCACCGTTTTGTGCCGTCGAGGAGCCTGCAAATGAATCGTGCCCTTTCTAGGTCTTCGTGGCACAGCCACTCTTGCTTGCCCTGAGCCTGCCGAACGGGGCTGTGCTCTGCGCTTTTCCTTGTGTAGGGGCACGGTATATCGTGCCCTCTCTTTGGTCGTTGTAGCGGCCGCCTTCCGAGGCGGGCCGCTGTTCTCCAGTAGTGGCCGGTCTTCAGACCGGTGATTCTGTTCTTCTCTTATGTAGAGGCCGGACTTTAGTCCGGCCTTTCTCCGGTTCCCGCAGCGGCGACTCCACGTCGCCATCTTTCTTCGCCCGTCTCCGCAATGGCCCTTTTCGCATTTGGCGTCGCCTCGGCTCTGATCCGGGCGTGCACTCCCTCTTGACAATACATATCAATAGACGTATTTATGTATAATCGTGGGATCAGGGCGACCAGTCCTTTGGGTTGGCTCAAGTCGCAGGGATCTGCGCGGTTTTCCCCGCGGAGTTCGGCGCGACATCGGCCAAGCCCTGTTTACCGCCCAGCAGGGTGAAGTCGATCCATTCGGCAAAGCCGCTCAGGGGTTTTGGCGGTGGCTCTGTACTTGAGATTGTTGCGAATCAAGAAGGCGGGACTTGGCGAACGGTCTACCCTGTCCGCTACCCGGAGGCCAGCTATGTTTTGCACGCCTTCCAGAAAAAATCGAAAAGAGGCGTCGCCACCACGAAAAGGGACATAGACCTCATCCGTCAACGACTGGCTGAAGTGGAACGCCTCCACAGAGAAAGGCAGAACTAACGTGACTACCAGAAAAGGAAAACCGATCAGGCTAGAGAAAAGCAGTGGAAATGTTTTTGCGGATCTCGGTCTCCCCCATCCCGAACAGGAGCTCTTGAAAGCCGAACTCACGTTACAGATTTACCGCCTCATCAAGAAACGCGGCTTAAAGCAAGCCGAAGCTGGCAAGATTCTCGGCATCAAGCAGCCTCACGTTTCTGTTTTGATGCGCAACCGCGCCGGTTCCTTTTCCGTCGAGCGTCTCATGGACTTTCTGACTGCCCTCGGCCAGAACGTGGAGATCACCGTGAAGCCCGCTCGCAAGAAACACGGCGAAGTCTCCCTCGTGGCCTAGCCCCTCCTCCGCGTCCTCTACTCTCTCGGCTACACCGCCAAAATCAAACTCCAAAAAGCCGCCTGATACGAGTTTCTACCGGCACTCCTCCACGCCGCGTTCCAGTTGACGTTGGTAGTTGGCACTATCGAACTGTCCCTGCGACTCCGCAATGAGTCCATCCTCTCCGATCTTCCACTTTTCGAAGCCGCTGAATCGAACCCGATTCCCAGTTCCCCCCGGCCCCTTGTTAGTGCCGATAAAGGTCCAGTGGTACACCGCGCGGTCGCCTTCCATACGGACGTCGTCCATCAGCAACTCCATGTCCGGAAACGCGGTCATGAATCCCTGCGCCACGTCGGTGATAGCGCCGCGCCCGGCGGCCAGAGCGCCATTGACGCTGAGCGAGCCGTTCGGGGCGAAAAACGCAGCCACGCTCGCGGCCTCACGGCTGCACCACGCCGCCGTATAGCGCTTCGTAAACTCTAGCAACTGAGCAACTTCAGGCGTCATCCGCATCTCCCCTGATAACGACTCACATTCGCAGCCATTGCTGTTTCAAGAACCGCGCAGATGTCCCTTCCGCATTTCCATCCGCCCAAACCGTTCATCCTGCCCAGGCAGCCATGCAATCCTCAATTTCTTCCATTTCCTTCCTTCTACTTAACCTATGAAGACCGGCATGCTATTCTCCCCTGTGTTTGCCAGTCTTCAAACCGACTACCCCACCCGGCTCGCGTCTCCTTGCCTACTCCAGCCCTCCAGTAGTTTGCGACGGGAATCTTCCATGCCTGTAACCTATTTAGATTCAACACTTATGAACCCTCTCGCAAGTGTGGAAAACAAAGGACTTACAGAAAACCTAAATCCTTTAGATGCAACACTTACAAAAAACATAGGGGGTGGGGGGTGTTATGGTTAACCAGACACTCGGTAATGGGTGTCTGTCCTGTTTACCCTGAGCCTCGAAGGGAACGACCATCGGGAGAGAAGGATCTCTCTTTAACCCCTTCAACCTCTAAACCTTCCTGCGTGCAAACGTCCTTTAATCCACTCGATACATCGTTATCCCACTCATCAGCTTAGGATAGAAATCCGTGGATTTTTGCGGCATCACTTCGCCGGAAGTGGCGATTTTCATCACCTGCTCGACGGCGCAGGGATTCAGCAGAAACGAAATCTGCGCGCGGCCGCTGTCCACGGCATCCAACGCCGCGCTCGCTTCCCGCTCATACGTCAGGTTGGCTTCCGCCGCCACCGCTTGCGGCGTGATGCCCAGCGCCGGCTCCAGGATTCCTTCGTGCAGCAGCACCACGTCCAGTTCGCGTTGCAGCGGCGAAACGTTTGGCAGCAGTTGCGTCAGGTTGACCCCTTCGCGCAGCGTCAATACGTAGAACGCGCGCTTCTGCGGCTCCGCTGCCGGATAAACGCCGATCCCTCGTTTCTTGCGCGCGCTCACGAGTTTCCCGAGAAACTTTTTCTGCGCTTCCGCTTTCTTCTCCTCGCTGGAAAACAGAAACGCCTCCGCCGCAAACCAAGGCTCGAGATAGCGCCTCACACCGCTCCACGAAAAGTCATGAATGTGCGCCGCCACGCGGTGCCCCGGCAATATCGTCAGTCCTTCGCTCCGCGTATTGAAAAAGCTCATCATGGCCCGCGCGGACGGCGCATCGAGATCGATCTTTCCCCTATGCGTGGGGCGCTCCTTGCGGTAGTTCAGCGCCGTCTCGTACCGGTGATGCCCGTCGGCAATCACCAGCTTCTGGTCCTCCATCGCTTTCTGGATCGCCGCCACGCGCTCCGGCTCCGCAATCACCCACAGCCGGTGCACCACGCCGTATTCATCGCGCATTTCCGTGGCCGGGGCCGCTGCCGCCTCGGCTTCCGCCAAAATTCCATCAATACGCCGCTGCGGATCCGAATACAGCATGAAAAGCTGCCCCGTGTGCATTTTCGTGTGCCGCAGCAGCTCCAGGCGGTCCGCCTTCGGCCCGGAAAGCGTATGTTCGTGCCGGAAGACTACCCCCGCGGAATATTCTTCCAGCTTTCCCGCGCCGATGAATCCGCGCCGCGTGCAGCGTTCTTCCGTTCCCGGCACCGCATATTCCTGCGTGTACGCATAAAACGACGGAGCGGGATCCTGCACGAAAATATTGTTGCGAATCCAATCTTCGATGGCCGTCCCCGCGCGCGTGTACACATTATTCTGCGGCGTGTCGCCCGGATATGCCCGGCCCTTCTCCACGACAATCAGGTTGTGCGGGTCCGCAGCGTAATACTTTTCCTGCATCGCCGGGGAAATCTTGTCGTAAGGCTGCGTCAGGACGCGGTCGAAGGGAGCGCGCTCCGGGTTGTAGCGAAACGCGCGGAAGGGGTAAACCTGTGCCATGAATTCTCCGGTCTCGTTTGGTGCGGCTTGCAGAATCCTCTATTTTACGCGAACCGGCGGGAATTCCGAAAAGTCCGGAGCATTAATTTTTCATGTGAGTTTGATGCGGTATGTGTGACCTCCGGCGAGACGCAGCCGTATTACAATATCCGGTTCATGGCTGCCCCGAAATTTTCATCCGTGCGCGCGCTGATCTTTGACCTCGACGGCACGCTCATCGATTCCCAGCGCGACCTGATCCTCTCCGTCAACGCCATGCTGCGAGAAATGGGCCGCGAGGAGCTGCACGAGGACACCATCTCCGGCTACATCGGCCACGGAGCGCCGCAGCTCGTCCGGCGCGCGCTGGGCGGGAACGCTGGCGGCCAGGAATGTGAACGGGCGCTGCAATTCTTCCTGTCCCACTACAACGAGCATAAACTGGACAACACCCGCGCCTATCCTGGCGTGCCCGAAGCGCTCGAACTTCTCTCTGCTTATCCGATGGCCGTCCTGACGAACAAGCCGGTGCGCGTCAGCGTGCGCATTCTCGAAGGCCTCGGCCTCGCCAAATATTTTAGCGCGGTCTATGGCGGCAACAGCTTTGAAACAAAAAAACCGGATCCGCTCGGCGCCAATACGATTTTGCGCGAATTCGCCGCCTCTCCAAACGAAGCGATTCTCATCGGCGACTCCGAAGTGGACGTGCAGACCGCGCGCAACACCGGAACGCTGGCCGCCGCCGTGAACTACGGCTTCGGCACCCACGACCGCGCCACATATCCTGCGGACGTTTATCTCGACCGCCTCACCGACCTCGCCCCTCTCCTCGGGAAGCGTCGCGAATGAACAAACACTTGTTGCATTTGTCGTCTTGCGTTATCGCGCGGCACTTGGCAGACTCAGCGCGTGCTCATCGGACTCTTCCCTGAACTGGATGCGCCGGGCGGCGTGCAGCGCGCGAGCCGCCATATGGCGGCAGTGATGAGCGAATTTGCGTCCACTCGGGGCATGGAATGCCGGCTGATCAGCTTGAACGATTCGCCCGAGCTGCACCGCATGACGCTGGGGGAACGCGAATTCGTGTTCACCGGGTGCGCCCGCGCCAAGGGACGATTCATCATGACAGCGCTGCGAGCAGCGCGGCGCAAAGTGAAAGTCGTTCTGGCGGCGCACCCTAATCTGGGGCCACTGGCGCAAGCCATGCGCGTGGTGGCGCCGCGATTGAGAAGCATTGTGTGCACCCATGGCGTTGAAGTGTGGGAGCCGCTCTCCGCGCTGCGGCGGCAGGCGCTGCGTCGTGCCAGCGTGGTCCTAGCGCCGAGCCGCGACACAGCGGATCACGTGGCCTCGGAACAGCAAGTGGCGCGCGAGCGGATCCGCGTTCTGCATTGGGGCCTCGACCCGCAATTCGAAGCGCTGCTGGCCCCGGGTTCGCAAGCCTTCCCGCCGGGAGATTTTCCTGCGGGCCGCGTGATTCTCACCGTGGGGCGCTGGCTGGCCACCGAGCGCTACAAAGGAATGGACACCTTAATCACCGCCCTGCCGCGGCTGCTGACACGCTGGCCGGAGCTGCAACTCGCGCTCGCGGGAGAAGGCGATGACCGGGCCTGGCTCGAAGATCTGTCGGAACAAAACGGCGTGAATCGCCACGTGCATTTTCTGAGCGGATTGAGTTATGCGGAACTGGCGGGTTGTTACGGTGCGTGCGAGATGTTCGCGTTGCCAAGCCGGGGCGAAGGCTTTGGCCTGGTTTATTTAGAAGCGATGGCGCGCGGCAAACCGGTCATCGGGGGGGCCCACGGGGGCGCGCCGGAAATCATCCAAGACGGCATCAGCGGCTACCTGGTTCCGCACGGCGATGCAATCCAATTGGCCACGTCCATCGAAACCTTGCTGGCAGACCCGGCGCATGCGAAAGAAATGGGAGCGCGCGGAAAACAGCGCGTGGAGCGCGAATTTCGGTTTAATGTTTTCGCGAAAGCCTTCAAGAAAATTCTCCGCGAACAATGCGAATCCTGAACGTCACAGAAACGTACGCCCCGTTCCTGGAATTCGGCGGCCCCCCGGTGAAAGTCCGGGCTCTGTCCGAGGGATTGGCGCGAAGGGGTCATACCGTGGGTGTCCTAACAGCGGATTGGGGATTCGAAAAACGCCTGCAAAGCGAAACGCCAAAAATCGCGGCAGAGCGATCGCCCTTCGGATGGCGAAGCAACGAAAATGGAGTGCAGTCCATTTACCTGCCGACGTGGTTTCGGTACCGAGCGCTGAGCTGGAATCCGGCGGTCAAGCGATATTGCAGAGCACGATTGCAGAATTTTGATGTGGTGCACATTTTCGGGCTATACGATCTCCTGGGGCCGGCGGTTGCCGGAGCTTGCCGCGTTCGAAAGATTCCTTATGTCGTGGAGCCCATCGGGATGTTCGTGCCGATCGTGCGTAATTTTCTGTTGAAGTCGTTTTATCACTTCGTCTGGGGCCGGCGATTATTCGAAGGAGCGAGCGCCGTGATTGTCACATCGGATCAGGAAGCCAAGGAGCTTTCGGCCGGCGGCGTTCCTTCTGGGAAGATCGTGTTGCGGCGGAACGGAGTGGAAATACCTGTTTCGTGGCCTGAGCCGGGAGCGTTCCGGCAAACTCATGGAATATCGCAAGATGCGAAACTGATTCTTTTTCTAGGGAGACTCTCCGCGAAAAAGAGTCCCGACTTGCTGCTGCAAGCATTCGCAAAGTTGCCCGCGGACCTTGAGGGAAGCCCGCTGCAGCTCGTATTCGCCGGGCCCGACGAGGGAGGAATGAGGGCCCAATTGGAGGAAATGGCAGCGCAACTTGGCCTTCGAACGAGAATTCAATTTGTCGGGCCCATTTTTGACGGGAACAAATGGGCGGCGTACCGGGACGCGGATGTTTTCGTGCTTCCATCACAGAACGAGAATTTCGGGAACACCGCGGCGGAGGCAGTGGCCGCGGGCACTCCGGTGATCGTGACGGAACAATGCGGGATCGCACCGCTGCTGGCGAATGAGGCCGGTCTGGCCGTGCGGCATGATTCCGCTGCCCTTTCCGAGGCTCTTACGCAGGTGCTGGGCACGGGCGAGACGCGCGCGAAGCTCGAGGCGGGATGCGCCAAGGTCACGTCACGATTAGGATGGGAAGAACCAGTTCGTGAGATGGAAACGCTATACACGAGGCTTGCTTCCCAGCCAACATAGCCGCAGAATCTCAGTTGGTGGGGCAATCTTTGCCAACATCTCGACACCCAATTTTTCGCACCCTCTGGTGGAGCAGCAACCTGCTCCTCGCTCTGGCATTCGCCGCACTGATTTACTCGTGCGTGCGGGAGTACTCCGTACGCCGCTATCTCGACGGCTTCTCGGACGCAATTGTGCCCGACGTGCTGCCCGCGGAACAAAAGGTCATCGCCATTTTGAGCTGGATGCGCGCCGAGCCATCGAGAGCGATTTCCGAGAGCCCGGACTCGCTTGCGCTCCGCGACCCGGAGATCACCCTCAACTACCAGCAACTTTTGAAAGTCTGCGGCACGGCGACGAGTGCCTTCCTCAATCTGGCGCGAAGTTCCGATCTGCGTGTGCGCCGCTTATTGCTTTTGACCCCCGATCGCAAGACAAAACACGTCGTAGCCGAAGTCCTGATAGGCGGCCCGTGGATCATTGTCGATCCGACGTATCGCGTCATCATGAAGGATGCGAATGGCCGCTCTTTGACGCGGCAAGACTTGCGGAATCCCACGATTTTTGCGGAAGCGGTCAACGCCATTCCGAATTATCCTCGTGAATACAACTTCGAGAATTTTGCGCATGTGCGCCTGGCGCTTCTCCCGCTGGATGGATTTCATCTACGGGGCCTGTTGGAACGAGTGTATCCGGGATGGGATGAAGCCATTGATTGGAGCTTGCTTCTGGAGCGCGAGTCCTTTTTCTATCTAGTAGCCTCGGCAACGGTATTTTTGTTCTTCTTGTTGATGCGTACCCTGCTCGGCTGGTATGCCGACCGTCGTTTGAGAATTCCTCGTTTCCACTTGCGCGAACACACGGTGCGGGCGGGCGCTGCCTTCCTTTCAGCGCCGGAGATCAAAGAATAGCGTGTGCGGGATATGCGGCGTCGCGTTTGCCACGCGCAGCGCAGAGGCGGAGGCACGCGTACGCGCGATGACGGGGGCGATGCGGCATCGCGGCCCGGACGCAGAGGGCTTTCTCGTGGGCGAGACGCGCGCGCCGGGGCTCGCGCTGGGGATGCGGAGGCTGAGCATCATCGATCTTCCCGGGGGGAATCAGCCGATCTGGAACGAAACGCGAGACGTTGCAGTTCTCTTCAACGGCGAACTTTACAATTACCGTGAATTGCGCGAGCGCCTTGCTCTTTGCGGGCACCGCTTTGCCACCCAATCGGATACGGAAATTCTCGTTCACGCGTGGGAAGAGTGGGGCGAAGACGCGCTGAACGAATTGCAAGGAATGTTTGCGTTCGCGCTGCTCGATCTTCGGCAGCGCTACGCGACGGCGCCCATTCTTTTTCTTGCGCGCGATCCGCTGGGAATCAAGCCGCTCTATTACACGCAGACGCCGGACGGTTTTGCGTTCGCATCGGAGGTGCGCGCGCTGATCGCCGCGGGGGCCGCGCCGAGACAACTCTCGCAGGATGCGCTTACGGCCTATCTGCTGTTCGGCAGCGTCTCGGAGCCCGTCACGCTTCTAGAAGGCGTGTTTTCCTTGCCGCCGGGTCACCGGATGCTCCTGCATGTGCCCGAACGCAGACGTGTGCCGAGGGCAAGGCCCTGGTGGGATCCGGCGCAGAGCCCTTCCGCCCGCGATCCGCGCAAACCTCGCGACTTTTCTACAGCGGCGCGGCGACTTCGATCGCTGCTTGAGGAGGCGGTGCGCCGGCATCTCATTGCGGACGTGCCGGTCGGGCTGTTTCTCTCGAGCGGGCTGGATTCGGCCGCGATCGCTGCGCTCGCGGCCCAGGAGAAGGCTGGAATCCAGAGTTTCACGCTGACGTTTCCGGGAACGGCATTCGATGAAGCAGAGCTCGCACGCTCCGTAGCGAAGCGCTGCAAGACGAAGCACACCGAAGTGCCGCTGACGGGCGGTGCCATCGTCTCCCGAATCGACGAGGCTCTCGCGGCCCTTGACCAACCGACGATGGACGCCATCAATACCTATTTCGTTTCCTGGGCCGCCAAAAAAGTTGGGGTGAAAGTGGCGCTTTCGGGGCTGGGGGGCGACGAACTCTTCGCAGGCTATCGAACGTTTGCCGATACGCCGCGCCTTTCGAAACTGGTGCAGCTTGCATGGTTTGTGCCGGGAGCGCTGCGGAGGATAACGGCGCCGGCGGTTGCGAGTCTGGCAGTCCGGCACAAGTCGCTGGACGCATCAAGAAAGGCAGCGGCCGCGTGGGCGTATCCTGATGCGCTGCCTCATCCCTATTTCTTTGCGCGGACGCTCTTCCCTCCGGGACAGCTCGAGCGAATCATCGAGCCGCGGTTTCGACCGAGCACCATCAGTTCGGACGGAGTGACGCTGGAACCGACCTGGCTGGGCTGGCTGGAGCGAACCGCGGACGAAGCGCGCAAGCTGGAGCCTGTCGCCGGAATATCCTGGCTGGAAATGCGCACCTACATGGCGAGCACGCTGCTTCGCGATACCGATTCGGTGAGCATGGCGCAATCGCTGGAAGTTCGCGTGCCGCTGCTGGATACACCGGTCGTCGAATTTGCGGAAACGCTCCCCGATGCGGCGCGTTGGCGGCCCGAAATGCAAAAAGCGCTCCTTGTGGAAGCGCTTGGGGATTTGCTGCCGCAGGAAATTCTGACGCAAGGCAAACGAACTTTTACACTGCCCTGGGAAGAATGGCTCCGGGGACCGCTGCGCGCGCGGCTGGAAGAAAGCTTCAGCAATCCTGCAACTTCGCTGGCGCCGTATCTTCGCCCGGGAGGCGTTCGCGGCGTATGGATGGATTTCCTTGCCGGGAAGACCAGCTGGTCGCGTCCGTGGTCGCTCTATGTCTTGAACGAGTGGTGCCGCCGTCACTTCGCCGCATAACGCGTTGGGCCGAGGTACACTGAAAAATTAGGCGATGAATATTCTTGGGATTAATGCGTATCACGGGAACGCTTCGGCGGCGATTGTCTGTGACGGGCGGCTGATAGCGGCAGTCGAGGAAGAACGGTTCAACCGCGTGAAGTACGCGGCGGGGTTTCCCGCGCAGGCAATCCGCTATTGCCTGAAGGAAGCGGGAGTGACGCTGGCGGAGATCGATCACGTGGCGGTGCCGCGCAATCCGTCTGCGCGGCTGGCGACAAAACTTTTTTACGCGCTGCGGATGCCGTCGTTCGCCCTCGAGCGCGCCAAAGTTCTCACGAAATTCACCGGGATTCCCGAAGCACTTGCGCGAATTTTCGATGCCGATCCCAAGAAATTGGCGGCGAAGTTTCACCGCGTGGAGCATCACCAGGCGCATCTGGCGAGCAGTTTTTACTGCTCGCCATTCGAAAGCGCGGCGCTGCTCTCCGCCGATGGCCTCGGTGATTTTGCAAGCACGATGTGGGGCACCGGCAGCGGCAGTCGCATGAGCATCGATGGCGCGGTCGTCTTTCCTCATTCGCTCGGGCTTTTCTACAGCGGGGTCACACAGTATCTGGGTTTCCTGAAATTCGGCGACGAATACAAAGTGATGGGCCTGGCAGCGTACGGCGAGCCGGAACGGATGAATGTTTTTCGCGAGATTGTTCAGTTCGATGAAGATTCGAGCGCCAATGGTTTCCGGCTGGGCCTGGATTTCTTCACGCACCATCGCACGGGACCGGAAATGAGCTGGGCTGAAGCGGACAAGACTCCGACGCTCGGGAAGGTGTTTTCGGATGAAATGGCCGAGCGGCTTGGGCCGGTGCGGACTCCTGAAGAACCGCTCGAACAGCGCCATCGCAATCTTGCTGCTTCACTGCAGGCGCGGCTCGAAGAGGTTTATCTGGGGATGCTGAGAAAGCTCGCCGCGCGCACGAGACTGAAAACGGTGTGTCTGGCAGGCGGTGTGGCATTTAATTGCGTGGCCAACGGGAAAATCTTTGATGCCACCCCGTTTGAGCAGGTCTACGTGCATCCGGCCGCGGGCGATGCAGGACTCGCGGTGGGCGCCGCGTTCCACGTGTGGCACCAAAAACTCGGCAAGCCGCGATCGTTTGTGATGGACCACGCCTATTGGGGACCGGGATATTCGGGCGAGGAAATTCGCCGCGCGATCGATTCGAACGGCATCGCGCAAAATGGCTATTGCGTTACCGAACTGCCGGAAAAGGAATTGATGAGCAAGACCGCGGCCCTGGTCGCCGATGGAAAAATCCTCGGCTGGTTTCAGGGCCGGTGCGAATGGGGCCCTCGCGCGCTTGGCAATCGAAGTATTGTTGCTGATCCGCGGCGTCAGGAAATGAAGGAGATCCTCAACCGCCGCATCAAGCACAGAGAAATCTTCCGGCCATTCGCGCCGTCGATCTTGGCGGAATCTACTGCAGAGTATTTCGAGAAGTCGCATCCTTCGCCGTTCATGACGCTGGCGTACTCCGTTCGCAGCGAAAAACGCAACAAGATTCCTGCTCCGACTCATGTTGATGGGACGGGCCGCCTGCAAACGGTCACGCGCCAAGCGAATCCGCGGTACCACGCGCTGATTTCGGCGTTTCGCGATCTCACGGGAGTGCCTATGGTGCTGAATACTTCGTTCAACGACAACGAACCAATTGTCTGCCGGCCGGAAGAAGCCCTCGATTGTTTCCTGCGCACGCAGATGGATGCGCTGATTCTCGGTGATTTCCTGATCACAAAATCGTGAGCTGCGTGACGCAATTTCAGACGACATGAGAATCCTGCTGCTCAACCTTTATTACCCGCCGGATACTTCGGCGACCGCGAAGATGGCGCGCACCGTCGTGGATGCTCTGATCCGGCGTCACGACGTTACCGTGCTGTGCGGACGGCCTTCCTACGATCCGACGGAGCGGCGGGCGTGGCACTGGTATCAGACGGAAGTGGCGGGACAGACGCGCGTCATTCGAACGGGATCGACAGACTTTCCGCGCTTCGAGATGAAAAAGCGCGTGCTGAACTACCTGAGTTACGTGGCGCTGGCTGTTCCGCGCGCGCTGTTCGTTCCGTGCGACGCGGTTCTGGCGATGACCGATCCGCCGTTCTGCGGCATTATAGGTGCGTTTGTGGCGATGCTGAAGGGCAAGCCCTACGTTTACAACATCCGCGACATGTACCCAGACATGGCCTTGGGGGGCTCGATCGTCGAGCCAGGGCTGCTGGCACGTATTTGGGAGAAGATGCATCGCTGGGCGCTGCGGCGCGCAACGCGAGTCGTCGTTCTGGGAGACGATATGCGCGCGCGGATTGCCGCCAAAGGAGTGGAGCCTTTCCGGATTGTGATTGTGCGGGACGGGGCAGAGATCTTTCCAACCAACACACCGCTGCCGGCGTCCGATCCGGAAGTGGTCCGGGCCATTCGCGGCAATTTTCCGTTTGTGCTCCTGCATGCGGGGAATCTCGGGTTCTATGGGGCCTGGAACACATTGGTGAGCGCGGCACGCAGTTTGGCGAGCGATGGAGTTGGTTTGGTGTTCGTGGGAGATGGGGCACAGCGCGCGGAGGTGGAAGCCTCGGCAGCAGGCGCGGGGAATATCCGGTTTCTGGATTTTTTTCCAGCAGCGAAGATTCCGTCGGTGCTGGCGGCCGCCGACGCGCACGTCATCACCGTGAAACGAGGGCTGGAAGGCGTGGTGGTGCCCAGCAAAATGTATGGAATCCTGGCGGCGGGAAAACCGATCGTCGCGGTCGCGCCGGGAGAAACGGACGTGGCAACGCTCGGGATGCGGAGGGGGTTCGCGGTTTTTGCCGATCCGGACAAACCCGCGGATCTTGTTTCCGCCGTTCGAGGCCTTGTGGGGAACGCGCAAAAATTGAAAACCATGGGGGAGGCGGCGCGAGCAGCTGCACCTGACTATGATAGAGTCGGAGAATTGCAAAAATTTGTTGAAGTTTTCGATCAATTCGAGGCCGCTGAATCGATCAAGGAGGACACGCCAGCGTGACGCCAGCGGAAACGTACTGGACCGGGAAAAAAGTGTTTGTGACGGGAGGGGCGTCCTTCATCGGCTCGACGCTTACGGATCAACTTCTCGCGCGGGGAGCCGCCAAAGTTCGCATTGTCGACGATCTGAGCAGCGGCCACCTCGACAATATTCGCGGACACCTCGGCAGCGGCAAAGTTGAATTCTTGCAGGCCGACCTGCGGGAGCCCGGTGTGACACGCACGGCGATGGAGGGGATTGACACGGTTTTTCATCTGGCGGCGGACCATGGAGGCCGAGGTTACGTCGATCTTCACCAAGCGGGACCAGCTTCCAATTTTTTTCTGGATGGACTGGTATTTGCGGAAGCGTTGAAGGCCAAGGTAAAGAAAGTCGTGTTTGCGTCATCCGGCTGCGTGTACCCGAATTTCTTGCAGTCCGACACGAAGAAGGAACTTTATCTGACCGAGGACCTGACCAAAGGTCCGAACGACGCGGACAATACCTACGGGTGGGCCAAATTGATGGGTGAATTCACGCTGCAGGCCTATGCGAAAGAACATGGCATGGGTGCTGCTTCCTGCAGGTACTTTACCGTCTACGGTCCGCGGGGGGTGGAAAACCACGCGGTGATCGCGATGATTGCGCGAGCATTTCTGCAGCAGAATCCGTTCGAAGTATGGGGCGACGGAACGCAGATCCGCAATTGGACCTACATTGACGACATCGTCGAGGGAACGATCCTGGCTGGCGAGAAAATCAACGACGGCACGGCCCTCAACCTTGGCACGATGGAACGGATACGGGTGATCGATTGCGCAAAGATGGTTTGCGAATTCACGGGACACAAAGCGGAGATCAAGCTGCGCCCGGATATGCCCACGGGCCCGCTCAATCGGGTGGCTGACAATTCACTGGCCAAGAAACTCCTTGGATGGGAGCCAAAAGTCCTGTTTCGAGAAGGATTGAAGCGCACCATCGACTGGTACTACGCCACGCGGGATCGCGACGAGGTTAAGCGCATTTTTACCCGCATGCTTACCGAGCGCTGACGCCTGAGAGCGGATTGGAAGGCCGGCGCCCAAACAACAATTGCACCCGGCAACCACAACTTTTCATCGTACAGGGGTTTTGTGGACCTGAGCGGCTGCTCAACCACTGACGTGTGCGTAGCATTTTCTCGGGATTTGAAGTGAACCAAGTTCCGGAGTATCGTAAGTGCGCTGCGTGGGGCAGCTGAAATTTCATCTGAGCTGATACTTGGGAACCGGACCCCCAGCCGGCAAGAAGAACGTAAAGCGCTGGCCGCACAAACAGGCGGCGCTTAACGATTCAAAACCAACGAGGTTGCATGGCCGCGAGCCTGCTGGCTTTTTTCATAGCCCTATTTGCGTCGGTGATACTGGTGGTGCCGGTGCGCGCGCTGGCGCTGCGCGTCGGAATGGTCGATCTTCCCGGGCCGCGCAAGGTCCATCTCAAGCCGATTCCACTCCTGGGGGGCCTGGCGATGTATGGGGCGGTGGTGCTTGCCGTGCTATCCGCGTTTCACGGGCCGGCGCGTGCGCAGGTGGTGGGGATTCTGATCGGCGCAACGCTGGTGGCGGGCGTTGGAATTCTGGACGACCGTGGAGTGCTTCATCATCAGGTAAAACTATTCATCGGCATGCCGCTGGCCGCAGCGATCCTGATGGTGAGCGGAATTCGCGCACAGGTCTTTAGCGTGCTGCTGGGCGGACGAGGCGGCGACTACCTGGATGTCGCGCTTACCGTGGTTTGGGTGGTGGGAATCACGGCGTCTTTCAGCATTCTGGATCACATGGATGGGCTGTGCGCGGGGATTGCCGCAATGGCGTCCGTCTTTTTCGCAATGCTAGCGTATTTGCATGGACAGACGCTGGTGACGACGCTGGCGGCCGCGGTGCTCGGGGCGGCCACGGGATTTCTGCGGTGGAATTTCAAGCCGGCAAAAATCTTTATGGGTGATGGCGGCGCAATGTTTCTAGGGTTCCTGATGGCCACGCTGGGACTGAAATTGCGTATGGAACACACCAGCCATCTTTCTTCGTGGCTGGCTCCGATTCTGATCCTGGGCGTGACTATTTTCGATACCACCTTGGTGACGATTTCGCGTTCGCGTCGCGGGCTGCTTCCTTTTGCCACTCCCGGGAAGGATCACGCCGCGCATCGCCTCTCCAATCTGGGGCTCGGCCATCGCGGGGCAGTTCTAACGCTTTACCTCCTCGGTGCAATTGGCGGAGGGGCGGCCGTGCTGGTCAGCTATCTTTCCAACGGTGGTGCATTATTCGTTGGCGCCCTCACTCTGGCGATCATCTTCTCTGGTGTGATGTACCTGGAACGCGCGCCCTACGAGCGCCAGGCGCCCAAGCCATCCTCTGCTGCGTCATAAAACCAAACGTTTGGACGATACCCCTGGCGCGGCTTCTGAAGCCCCTCGAGGTTTGCCCCCCATGGTGGATTCGCTATACTTACCGGGCGTTCCCTCACTTACTCTCCGCGCGGCCAAGGGCCGGATGGGAAGCAGCTAGGTTTTTCACCGTGGCATCCAAAGTGATTTAGTTTGCCGGGAACGCGCGCCATAGGGGCACACAGAAGCTGTGGGGAACATGGAAAATCAGCTCAGGCCAGGCCGGGGCGAACGGGAAGTCATCGTCGTGGGGGGGTCCGCAGCCGGATTGTTTACGGCGGCGAGCGTAGCGCGCGGCGGACGCCGGGTCCGCGTGCTGGAATCGAAGCCGCAATTCGAACCTGCGGCGCGCACGCTGATCGTCACCGATCACTTCCGAAGTCAGATGGGGGTTTCGGCGCGCGAAAGCATCATCAATGAAATTCGGCGATTCGAATTGTTTACCGATGGGCGCTCGGCGCAAGTGGCGCTGAGGAAGCCGGACCTCATCATTGAGCGCTCGCGCTTGATTCCCGCTCTGGCACGAGAGGCACAGCAGGCCGGAGCCAGACTTTCCTTCGACACGCGTTTCCTGGGAATCGGCCCCAATGCCAGCGGGTTGCGAGTGGAGATCGAAACCAGCGGCAAGCGCGAGGAATTGCATGCGGACAATGTTGTAGGCGCGGACGGTGCGGCCAGCCGCGTGGCGCGCGCTTCCGGTTGGCCGCCAATCGAAACCGTGCCGCTAGTTCAGGCCATCGTGCGCTTGCCGAAAGATTGTTCCCCGGATACGACGCGCGTATGGTTCGTTCCGGATGACACGCCATACTTTTACTGGTTGATTCCTGAATCCGCGGAGCGCGCGGCGGTTGGCGTAATTGGCGAAAACGGAGTCCAAACCAAACGGTGTTTCGAACGATTCCTCGAGAAGAAACACATGGAGCCGCTCGAATGGCAAGGCGCACGCATACCGGTTTATCGTGGTTGGGTGCCGGTGCACCGGCAAATCGGGAATGGTGAGGTTTATTTGGTGGGCGACGCCGCTGCACAGGTGAAGGTTTCCACAGTGGGAGGAATCGTCACGGGATTTCGGGGCGCGCTGGGCGTGGCGCAAGCCCTTTTGCAGGATGGCAAGAGCCCGGAGCTTGGCGCATTGCGCCGAGAGCTCGGTACGCATTGGCTGATCCGCCGCGCGCTGCATCATTTTCAGCAAAAAGATTATTCACAATTGGTTGACTTGCTGGATGCTTCGACCCGCCAATCGCTCGGGGAGATCAACCGCGATGAATCCGCGCGCCTGCTTTGGAACGTGGTTCGACGGCAGCCCCGACTGGTGCTCCTGGGGCTGCGCGGCCTGCTGATGGGCAAGGCAGAACGCAGTATTCGGGTCTAATTATGAAGCTAGATCCGGAAGAACTCCCACCGGCCGAAGCGTTTCGCATCGCGCCGAACTCCACGGCCGAAAAAATTCCCAGTGAAGTTGATAGACGCTGCCGCATAACCCAGTACAAGTAACAGCAAGCCATGAAGCGCTTTGCTTCTCTGGGAGATTCAGCGACAATGGGACGCTGGCAAATTAGGATGAACAGGTTCGATGTCCCTTAAGATCTACTCAAGGAGAGATTGTCTTGCGCCTTGCAGTCATCGGTTGTGGGTACGTAGGTTTGGTCACGGGAGCTTGTCTTGCCGAAGCGGGACACGAAGTGGTTTGCACCGACATCGACCGGGAGCGCATCGCCAAACTCAATGCGGGCCGCGTGCCAATCTACGAGGAGCACCTCGAGCAAATTCTCGCGTCTGCTCGCAAAGCCAGCCGGATTTCGTACACGGCGGATGCCGGTGAAGCGATCCGTGCCGGCGATGCCATTTTCATTTGCGTGGGCACGCCGCCAAAAGATTCCGGCGAGGCAGACCTTTCCGCCATTGACAACGTAGCGCGGCAAATCGCAGCGGAGGCGCGCTCTCCCAAACTGGTGATTGAAAAGAGCACGGTCCCCGCTCGGACGGGGCTGGAGCTCAGCCGGGCGCTTTCCGCATACTCCCGGGGCAGCGACCTGAAATTCCAAGTGGCGTCGAATCCGGAATTTCTCCGCGAGGGCACCGCGGTTGGCGACTTTTTCCATCCGGACCGCGTCGTCGTGGGCGTGGAAGATCCATCGTCAGCGGCAGTACTGAAGGAGATCTACCGGCCCATTCTGGAGAAAACTTTCCGGTGCCCCGTGCACAATGGAACCTGTCCGCCAGGAAACAAGACGGAATTCCTGGTCACCACTATCAACAGCGCCGAGCTGATTAAACACGCTTCGAATTCCTTTCTTGCGCTGAAAATCAGCTATGCCAATGTCATCGCGGATCTTTGTGAAAAGATCGGCGCGAACGTCGACGAAGTCACGCACGCGATGGGTCTCGACCCCCGCATTGGCGGGCAATTCCTAAAAGCCGGACTCGGCTACGGCGGCTTTTGCTTTCCGAAAGACGTGCAAGCCTTCGTTTATCTGTCTTCCAAAGTCGGAGTGGACTTTGAAATCCTGAAAGCCACTGAGCACGTGAACAAACAGCGCATTGACCGCTTTTTTGAAAAGATTCACAAAGCCCTGTGGGTTGTGAAAGGCAAGCGGGTGGCAGTGCTCGGACTGGCGTTCAAGGCCAACACCGACGACATTCGATTCTCGCCGGCATTGGAAGTGGTGAAGCGGCTGCTGGAGGAAGGAGCGGTGGTGCACGCGACGGACCCGGAAGCGATGTCGCGCGCCAAAGCACACTTTCCGCAGGTGAATTACCACAAAGATCCTTATGATGTATTGCGTGAAGCCGATGCCGCGCTCGTGTGCACGGAATGGGATGTCTTCCGCAAACTGGACTGGGACCGCGCCGGAAAAGTCATGGCCCGCAAGCTGGTGATTGACGGCCGAAATCTTTATTCGCCGCAGAGCATGCGCGATAAGGGATTCGAGTATTTTTCCTTTGGCAGAGAGTAGTTTTCCGTTTTCCGTTTTCAGTTTTCAGTTTCGCTGTTTCTTCTGGAAGAGCTGTTTGAAATAGGCGAGCGTTAGCTTCAGTCCTTCGTCCAGTCCGACTTTGGGCTCCCAATTCAAGATGCGCTTTGCTTTGGTGATGTCCGGGCAGCGGCGCTTGGGATCGTCCTGCGGCAGCGACTCGAATACGATGGGCGGTGCGTTGTCGAAATGTTTGCGGATGCGCTGGGCAAATTCCAGGATGGTGATTTCCTGGGGATTGCCGATATTTGTTGGCAAGTGCTCGTTCGATATCATCAGCCGGTAGATGCCCTCGATCAGATCACTGACGTAACAAAAACTGCGCGTCTGTTTTCCGTCTCCATAAATCGTGAGCGGCTTGCGGCTGAGCGCCTGAAACACGAAATTCGGAAGGGCACGGCCGTCGTTCAAACGCATCCGCGGCCCGTACGTATTGAAAATTCGCACGATGTGCGTGTCCACACCGTGATAACGGTGGTACGCCATGGTCATGGCTTCGGAAAAGCGCTTGGCTTCATCGTAAACGCCGCGCGGGCCGATGGGATTGACGTGTCCCCAGTATTCTTCGGGCTGGGGAGAAACTTCGGGGTCGCCGTAGCATTCGCTGGTGGAAGCCAGGAAAAATTTTGCTCTCTTCGCCAGCGCCAATTCCAGGGCGTTCTGCGTGCCGACAGAACCCACCATCATCGTGGCGATGGGATGTTTCAAATAGTCGGGCGGGCTGGCGGGTGACGCGAAGTGCAGTACGTAACTTACTTTGCCGGCCACCTTCAGTGGCTTGCTGACATCGGCGCGCTGGAACCGAAACTTTCTGTTGTTCTTCAGATGTCTCAGGTTGCCGCCGGCACCGGTAATGAAATTGTCGATTGCCAAGACCTCCCATCCCTCGGCCAGCAAGCGGTCGCAGAGATGCGACCCGAGAAATCCCGCCCCGCCGGTGACCACTGCCCGCATGCATCCCCTCCGGAAAATGGATTGCACAGTGTAGCGTGAGCGACGCGGATTGACCACGTCCGCGGCGCGGGATAGCATGCGCCGGACTGAAGTGGATAACCAAGCGAACTCGGGGGCGGTTTCGCGGCGGCGCGGACGCGCGCTTGCGCTTGTCGCGGCGGTGGGCTGCGGGTTGATCCTTGGGATGGTGATGTTCTTTGGCGTTGGCAGATGGCTGGTCGTCGAAGATCCGCTCGGAAAGGCGCGGGTCATCGCGGTGCTCAGCGGCGCCATGCCATTGCGGGCGATGGAGGCAGCAAAGCTCTATCGCGAAGGCTACGCGCCAGAAATCTGGCTGACGCATTCCGCGGAGCCTGCCGCGACTCTCGGCGAAATGGGGATTCCCTTCGCCGGCGAGGACTATTACAGCGCGCGCGTGCTGATTCATGAAGGCGTGCCGGCGGGCGCAATTCGCGTCCTTGAGCCCTCGATTGTGAATACCGCAGACGAACTCAACGCGATTGCCGCGGCGCTTGCGAAAGAAAAGGATCGCACGGCAATTATTGTGACCACCAAAGCGCATACGCGGCGCGTGCGGATGTTATGGCAAAAGCTAGGTTCAGAGCGGGGGACCGCCATCGTGCGTGCGGCGGCGGAAGATTCATTCGATCCGCGGCACTGGTGGCGCACGACCAGCGACGCGCTCGACGTGGTGCGCGAGGTGCTTGGCCTGATGAACGCATGGGCAGGACTGCCGCTGCATCCGGCGAAATGAGGCGCCTGGCGCAGAGCGAAGTTCCTAAAAAAAGAAAAATCGCTTCTTTCGCGGCAGGAAAGATTCGTCTTGAAGTTCCGGCACGTGCGGCAAATCTCCGCCCTCGAAGGCGGCCAGCGGATTGTCCAGAAAAAGGGCTCGAGCTTTCTCCTGACCAAACTGATCGAGAACCACGTCATAGGCAGGTTGCAGCCGCAGCGGACGCGATCGCGTATTGTGCGCGTCGCTGGCGACAAAATGCACGAGCCCCTCGCGGATCCAGCGCAGCGTGTCTTTCTGCGATACAGACCCAAAGCCCCCCGTAAGCGAGCCACCAGTAACCTGCACGAAGCAGCCCTGCTGCACCCATTTTTTCAAGCGTTCCGGGTGAGTCCGCAAAATTCTGTTGCGCTCAGGATGCGTGACGATCGGACGCATGCCGGCGAGCTGAATTTCGTGCAGCGTTTGATCCATCGCAGGCGGAATGGAAATTTCGTTGAATTCGACGAGCAAATAGCCGTTCTGATTGATGCAATAGATGGAGGAATCCTGGCGCAGGGATTTCAGGTTTTCCGGATCCAGGTGAAAATCGCAGCCCGTCGCGAGTTCAAGTTTGTTTCCAATCCTGGATTGCAGTTCATCGCGAAGCCGGCGCACGAGGGCAAAATCGAAGAAATACCGGCGGCTGGAGTGCGGCGTGGCGACGACGCGCGTGATTCCCTCCGCGATCGCAGATTCCGCCATTGCGACGGATTCTTCGATCGCCTTCGGGCCGTCATCGAGTCCCGGCAGGATATGACAATGCAAGTCAACCATCTGATTACCCGCTCCTCACCGCCACCATGCCTCAAACGCCTGCCAGGCGCCGAGTGCAAACAGTATCGCTGCGAAGACTTGCCTCATTTGCTGCGGCTTGATCCACGTGGCGGCCTTTCCTCCGGCGAACCCGCCCAAAAACAGTCCCGGGATCAACAGCAACCCGGTCTTCCAGGACACGAATCCTTCCTTCGCGTAAGCCAAGAGCGCCAAGACGCCGGTGGGCGGAATCAGAGCAATCAGGCTTGTCCCCTGCGCGCGATGCTGGCTGAACGCAAACAGCAACACGAGAAGTGGGACGAGAAGAACACCACCGCCAATGCCAAACATACCTGAAGCAATTCCGCATACGAAGGCAACCGCAAAGACTCCCACGTCGCGGCCCGCCCCCTCAGCCATGGGCAGCTTCCCCTTCCGTGCTGGTTGTGCTGCCGTCGAATCGTGTCCGCTTCCAAAGGAGCAAGGATGCGAGCATGAGAAAACAGCCGAACAGTCCTTTCAAGTCTCGGGAAGGAATTGGAAGTGCGATGAGACTACCCGTGTAAGCGCCCACCAGCATCCCCCACGCACACAAGATACCAGCCTTCAGGTCCACTTGGCCCTGTTTCCAGTATTCCCGTAACGCCCCCAATCCGATTGGCGGGAGTAAAACAAAAAGCGAAGTGCCTTGCGCCGTGTGCTGATCCATGTGCAGCAGGTAAACCATGGCGGGCACGAGGACAACGCCTCCACCGATGCCCAGGAGGCCTACCAGCACGCCGCCGACAAGTCCGAGCAGAAGAATTGTAATGGTCATCGTATTCAGAATGCTTCACGGAAGTGGCCACGATCCGTGCAACCAAGCCCTCTATTTTCCATCGTCCCGCTTGCCACAGCAACCTCCCGTGAATATGCCGTAACAGTCGCAAACGCGCATGTTTTTTTGTTTGCTTGGAACCTGCTATATTTGCTTGTCTCTGTCACGTCAGCCGTGTGGCCTGCTGGCATGCTGTTGGACCACTTGGGGTCACAGGTGACGCTGGATCCCCGAAAATACCGATCTGTTGACTCCGGCCGGATGGGAGTCAATAACGACAAGGAGTGCTGCGCAACTCATGCCTATCGAACGGAAGCCGGAATTTTTCAAAGGCGCCCAACTGAAGGTAGCCATCATCGGCTGCGGCTATGTGGGCCTGCCACTGGCGCTGCGATTTGCCGAAGCGGGGCACAAAGTCACGGGATTTGATACTGACCCAAACAAAGTGTCCATGCTCAATGCCGGCAAATCCTACATCGAGCACATTTCTCAGAATAAGATCCAGCAGTTCGTCAATAGCCGGCATTTCGGCGCGAGCACGGATTTCACAAAGCTGAAAGAAGCAGACGCCATCCTTATCTGCGTGCCGACACCGCTCGATGAACGCCGCGAACCCGATTTGAGCTATGTCGAGCAGACCGCCGTCTCGATTTATCCGAATCTGCAGCGGGGACAGCTTGTGGTCCTTGAGTCGACCACCTATCCGGGCACGACGGAAGAGCTGGTCCTGCCGATCCTGGAAAGGAGCGGCCTGCGCTGCCCCATTGCTTCGGGCCAGGAAAATGAAAACATCGCCTGCGATTTCTACCTGGCGTTCTCCCCGGAGCGCGAAGATCCGGGAAACAAGCAGTTTGGCCTCGCGCAGATTCCCAAGGTTGTTGGCGGCTTAAACCCGCCGAGCGGCCGGGCCGCGCTGTCACTTTACACGCAGGTGGTCTCCCGGGTTGTGCCCGTCAGCTCGACGCGAGCCGCGGAAATGGCCAAGCTCCTAGAAAATATCTTTCGCTGCGTCAACATCGCGCTCGTCAACGAGCTCAAGCAGCTCAGCTTGCGCATGAACATTGATATCTGGGAAGTGATCGACGCGGCCGCCACGAAGCCATTCGGCTACATGCCGTTCTATCCCGGACCGGGGCTGGGCGGGCATTGCATACCCGTGGACCCGTACTACCTTTCCTGGAAAGCACGCGAATTTGATTTTGCGACGCGCTTCATCGAGCTCGCCGGCGAAGTCAACACTGCGATGCCGTACCACGTTGTTGATGCGGTGGCGAATTCCTTGAACGACCAAAAGAAAAGCATGAAAGGCTCGAAGATCCTGGTGTTGGGCGTAGCATACAAGAAAGATGTGGACGACCTGCGCGAATCGCCCACGCTGAAGATCATGCAGCTTCTGCAGCAGCGCGGGGCCGCGCTCGACTACAACGATCCTTATTTTCCAAAGCTTCACAAAATGCGCCACTACAATTACGAAAACATGAAGTCCGTGCCGCTCAATCCGCAAACGCTTGGAAGCTACGACGCTGTGATTATCGCGACGGATCATTCCAGCTATGATTACGCCGCGATCGTGGATGCCGCGAAACTCGTCATTGACACGCGCAATGCCACGCGGCGCGTGATGCGTCACCGCGACAAGATCGTCCTCTGCTAGGAGCCCATGGCGTCTCACGCCGAAGAAATTCGACGGCAGCTTGCGGAAAGCGCTCGCGTCAAGCAGAGCTTGCCGGACGAGCTCGTCGAGCGTATCTCCCAACTCGCGGAGAAATCCGCGGCTGCATTGCGCGCTGGAGGAAAGATCGTTTTTTTCGGGAATGGCGGCAGCGCCGCGGACGCGTTGCATCTTGCGGCGGAACTGGTCGTTAGGCTGCGCGCGGAACGCAAGGGCCTGGCAGCACTTGCGCTCACCACGAATCCCTCCGTGCTTACCGCGGCAGGCAACGACTACGGATTCGAACGGATTTTTTCGCGGCAGATCGAATCACTAGTGGCGGCGAATGACATTCTCGTTGCACTCTCGACCAGTGGGGACAGCCCGAACATTTTGCGCGGCGTCGAGGCAGGCCGCGCGCGCGCCGCATATCTTGTAGCGTTTACGGGTGAGACCGGCGGCGCGCTCGCCGGCAAAGTGGATTTACTCCTCAACGTTCCTTCCCGCGATGCCCAGCGCATTCAGGAAGCGCACATCACCATCGGCCATATCGTCTGCTCTCTCATCGAGCAGCTGGCCTATAGTTGAGCGTTCCCTCGACAGAGGTAGTCTCACTTTGTCTTAACTAACTCAACGCGCGCGGCAGCGAAAGGCAGGATGGCTTCCAGCAGTACCGGCGTGCGCGCTTCATTGTTCGCGAGATACAGGGTGAAAGAAGCATCTTTCATTTCCACGCCGTTGTCGAAGACTCGGATATTGATTTTTGAAGCCGTGTAGCTTCCTGCCGGGACGGTGACGCCTGCCGAAGTGCCGGTCAGTTTGGCACGCGCGTCGTACAATTTGTGCCCGTCGTAGACCGGACTGCGCACTTCCGGCGTTTTCGCCCAATCCACGTTCCGGAGATACTGCATCATCCCGAGTGGATCGCGTGTCCCGGGGAGCACGCGCACAGCCGTCGCGTCCGCCGGCGCAGGCTCGTTTCCGCTAGCCATCATGCGCTGGATGGACTCGACTTTCTGCCCGCGCTCGCTCAGGCGCATTTCATACTGCACGCTCGCGAGCGTGCCCGCATCGCTGTAAGAGTCGAACTGGTCATCCAGCTCAAAAACCATGCGCAGCGGATTTTCCGTATGCACAACCGCTTGCAGATGCCATACGCTTTTTCCGAGAAAGTTGCCTCGTCCCGCGATTTGCAGCTTGAGATTTGCCACATTGCTTACTTTAGAGACGTTTGCAGTGTATTCGAGCACCTCACCCGTTCTCAGCGGTAACACCGGATCTACGGGAGGCGCGGTCTTCAAAGGATCGGAGGCAGTAGGCATGTTTGTGACTGCGGCATTTACTTGCGGGTGAGCAGGAGCGGGCGCACGGGGAGCCTCGTGAAATCCCGGCGGTTCCGCCGACACCACCTCTGGCGTGGGATGGCTCCCTCGCGTATGCAGCCAGTAGAAGGCCCCGGCGGCACAACCCAAAGCCGCAATTGCAACGATACCCAGCGTAGTCCGATGGCTCATGCTTTTTGTGTGACGCTCCCTTGAAAGAGGCCCTTTGCCCGCCACGCTTCCGTCGTACTATATTGTTTCCGTGCGCGGAAATCGTCCGGCTGCCTTCGCCGGCTCGCCGCGAACTATCAGCGTATCAAAACGTGGGCCGGGAGTCTTTCCTGGGCTTGCGTTGCTTACCGCGAGAACAATCGACGACTCGCGGGATGGATTGCCGGCCACGAGGTGGCCGCAAGAGCTTGGAGGATTTTCCGCATGCGCTACGTCGTAACAGGCGGCGCCGGTTTCATCGGCTCAAACACGGTGGACGAACTCGTCCGTCGGGGCCATAGCGTGGTCGTTCTGGACGACCTATCTTCCGGCAAGGAAGAAAATTTCGGCGAAATCCGCAATAAGATTACTTTCATCAAGGGCAGCATCACGGACATCGAGGTCGTGCGGAAAGCTATGCACGAAGCCGAGTACGTGCTCCATCTCGCGGCGCGCACTTCGGTGCCGCGCTCCGTGAAAGATCCCATCGAGACGAACAAGATCAATATCGAAGGGACGCTTAACGTGCTTGTAGCAGCGAAAGAGTTGAAGGTGAAGAGAGTAGTCTTCGCCGCATCGTCCTCAGCCTACGGCGAGACGCCTACGCTTCCCAAAGTCGAAACCATGCAGCCGCAGCCGATTTCGCCCTATGGCGTCACCAAGTACGTCGGCGAACTGTACGGACAAACGTTTGGGCGGTGTTACGGCCTCGAGAATGTCGCGCTCCGCTACTTCAACATCTTCGGCCCGCGGCAGGATCCGAGCTCGCCCTATTCCGGCGTGCTTGCCAAATTCTGTACGGCGTTCCTGGAAGATACGCCTCCCGTAGTCTTCGGGGATGGAGAGCAGACGCGCGACTTCACGTTTGTCGAGAACGCGGTGCAGGCCAATCTGCTGGCCTGCGAAGCGCCAAACGCTTCCGGTAAGGTCTTCAACGTCGGCACCGGTGGGCGCACCTCTCTGAATGAAGTTCTCAAAGCGCTCGGAAAAATTACGGGCAAAACTCTCGAAACCAAGTACGAACCGGCGCGCGACGGCGATATCCGAGATTCGCAAGCGGATATTTCTCAAGCGCGCGAATACCTCGGCTACGATCCCCAGGTCGACTTCGAAAAAGGGCTGAGCCGCACGTTTGAGTGGTATCGGTCGAGCCAGACGAAAGCGCCTGCAAAATCAGAGAAATGACTGGTGTCTGGCCAAGCGACGATGCCGGTGGTGAAGTCACACCAGTCACCAGTCACCAGTCACCAATTACCAATCGCTGGTCACCGGTCACGGCTGCACCGTCTTCCCGTAGTTCAGCGGCTCGCCGGGCTTCGGCACATCGTAATTATTCCAGAACCATAGGGGCTCGAGCTTTTTCTGCTCCGGCCACACCTGGTTCAGCGTATCGCCTTCGAACAGCTCACCGTTCTTCATCACCCAGTGAATGGTATTCGAATTGTGGATGTCCTCCAGCGGGCTCTTGTCGAAAATGACGAGGTCCGCCAGCTTCCCGGGCTCGATGGAACCCAGGTCTTCTGGCCTGCCGATGATTTTCGCTCCGTTCACCGTCGCGCATCGCAGGACTTCGAGTGGCGTCATTCCGCCGCTCGCGAACATCCATAGCTCCCAGTGGTACCCGATGCCTTGCATCTCGCCGTGACTGCCGACGCCGACGAGACCGCCGGCGCGCACCAGCTTGGTCATCTGCGCCGCGAGCTTCGGAAATTCGTATTCGTCCTTGCGGAACCAGCCTGACCGCCGCTTGGTTCTCTGGTCGATCACCCGGTGCGGCATGAAATGATTGAGTTTGGCGTTGTCGTGGACCTCGCTGTTCTCAAACCAGTAGTCCTCGCCGAACGGTCCGCCGTAATTCACGATGAGCGTCGGTGTTTCCGCGATGCCGGACTTCGCGAACATCTGCAGCACGTCGTTATATAGCGGCGTAATCGGTAGCGTGTGTTCGTTTCCGTGGAAGCCGTCAATCACGTGCGTCAGGTTGAGCTTGAGGTCCAACGCGCCTTCCGTCGTGGGCATCATTTCCAGCTCTTTCGAAGCTTGCACCATATATTGGCGCTGCTTGCGGTTGCCCACCACGTAGCTCTTGATGTTGCGCGTGCCGTAATACTTCCGGTATTTCGTCAGCACGCCTTTCACTTCCTCGACGGACTGGAAATTGTTGTCCGAAAACACGCCTGGCCCTGTGGAGAACGCCCGCAGACCAATGATGTCGCCGGTGTCCACGAGGTCTTGATACGCGAACATGTCGTTCGTGCCGGTCTGCACATCCAAACCGGCGGTCACGCCATAAGCAAGATTTGCGAGGAAAGACCAGTTCTGGGTGTCCAGAATGCCGCGCCGGATTTCCGTCCAGTGCGCGTGCGTGTCTATGAATCCCGGCGAGATGGTCTTGCCGCTCACGTCGAATACCTTCGCTCCTGCCGAAACGCTGCCCTTCGCGCCGACGCTCTTAATCCGGTTGTTTTCGACGACGATGTCAGCGTTCTTCAAGACCTCATCCTCCTTGCCGGTCTTCATCGTAACTACCGTCGCACCGCGCAGCACGATGGTGCCCTTCGGCGTCTTGCGCGGTATCTCGAGGTTGATGGCGATCTCCTGCACGTCCTTTTCTTGCTCCTTCAGTTTCTTTTCTTCCTTTTTCTCATCCTTCTTTTCATCCTTCTTGGCGTCCGCGGCTTGGGCGGCAGTTTCCTTCTTGTCTGCGCCGGACTTGTCCGCATCTTTGGCTTCCGCTTCCTTCTTCTCGGCCTCCTTCTTTTCGTCCTTTGTGGGCTCGAAGGAGATTGCGCTCAGTGGCTCGCGAAACAAGCTCGCGCCGACCGCCCAAGTGATCGTTTTGCCGTCATCGGCCCACTCGAAATAATCTGCTCCAATGTCCGTCAAACGCTTCACGGGCACGGCGGCCGACGTGATATTCACCGTCGGCGTCTCACCGCCTACCACCGGCATAGCTATCAGATAAAGCTGATTCATGACATGCGCCAGCACCCACTGGCCATCAGGACTCGGCTTTATATCGTCCGCTGGAATGGGCTCCTCGAAAAAGTACAGCCCTTGGCCTTTCACGATGATGTGATTGCGCCGGTCGGTTCCGTCGTAGCGCAGTGAAATGAGTCCCTGCGGCGTGTACACGTAGATGCGTTCCTTTTCCTTTGTGAAGTGCGGCCCGCCCGCGCCCCGCGCCGGCAGAATCAGGTTTGCATCGCCGCCCTCCGCGGGAATCCACACCAGGTCCGCATTCTCAGTTTGCCCGCCATCAAAGGTGCTGTTTTCGCGGTCATAGGTGTTGCCGCGAAGCAGCACGATCTTCGTGCCGTCCGGCGACCACGCGGGATTGCTGTACACCGCGAGCGATTTGGACAACGGTGCCGGCGTTCCACCAGCAGCGGACATTTTCCAGAGTCGTCCCCCCTCGCTCGACCACGTCACGTAAGCAATGGACTTTCCATCCGGCGACCAGGCCGGCTGAAATTCGGGCGTGTTACCGCTCGTCAGCCGCTGCGGTTTGCCGCCGGGCAGGCCCATCGTGTAGAGGTGGGTCATCGCGGAAAATGCGAGTCTCTTCCCGTCCGGCGACTCGACCGGATCCATGATCAAGCGAACTTTCACCGGCCCTTGCTCCACCTTCTGGGGAAAATCCAGTTTGGGCCCAAGTTCCTGCGAGACCTGCGCCGTGAACGGGATTACTTTCTCCGCTCCACTGGCAAGATCCAGTCGCTTGATCTTTCCATCCTGGTTATAAATGATTTCCTTTCCGCCGGGCAGGAACGCGTAACCGGGGAAAACGTCGCGCGTGAAGAGCGATTCCTGGTCGTCCCGGGTGACTGGATATCTCACCCAGCGGTCTTCCCCGGATTCCAGGTTGCGCAGACGCAACCCCGATTCCGTCTCGTATCGCGTCACGTACAGGAGTTGCTTTCCATCCGGGGACAGCACTGGACGAAACGCGCTCCTGATTTGCCGGATGATGTCGTCTTCATCGCCGGTCTTGCGGTCGCGCCGCGCTATATGCCAGGACGGAAATTGCTGGTTGTACGCCAGCGAGCCCAGCTTCGCTGCGTAGTAGAGGTATTTACCGTCCGCGGATGCCACCACGCCCATCGCATTCGGGCGCTCTTGTCGCTTGGTGGTGGGCGTCGGCTTCGATTTCGTGATCTGCACGCCCGTGCCGCCGTCCACGTGATACATCCAGGCTTCGCTCGAGCCGATTCCAAACGCCGCCTTCGAAACGAAAATATATTTTCCGTCGGGAGCCCAGCTCGGCGACGTGAATTCACTATTGGGATCTTTTGAAACCTGCTTTGCGCCCGTGCCGTCCGGATGCATAATCCAGATGTTTTCGCTCCCCTCGCGATCGGAAATAAATGCGATCCATTGCCCATCCGGAGAAAACTTCGGCTGACTGTCAAAAAACATGCCGCCGGAGATCAGCTTCGCCTGCCCGCCCTCGATGGGCAGCGTATAGAGATCGCCCACCAGTTCGAACGCAATGGTCTTCGCATCCGGGGAAACATCCAGCGAGAGCCAGGTACCTTCATCCGTCGTGAATTCAATCTTCCGATCGGACTTCAGCGGCAGCCCCTTTTTTTCGTCTTTCTTGTCGGTTTTTTTCTCGTCCTTTTTGTCTTTCTCCTGCCCCGGGGCACCCTGCAGTCTGGCACCCGCGCTCAGGACTGCCTGGCCTCCGAAGAAGACGCCAGCTATCATCGTCAAAACGGCAAGCCGCGCAGTACTACGCAGGCTGGGCTGCTTCGCTCTCATGCTGATTTCCTCCGTACCTTTTTCAAATGTTCTAACTGGAATTCACAGATCCGCAATGCCGTGGGCGATCGGCTTGACAGATGACGCACCCTTGTCTGGCTCCTTAGACGCTAGTAACCGGGAACCGTCTCGGTAGTACGGACGGCAATCAGTGCGCGGCGCACCGTGTAACTCGTTGCCTCCGCAAGTCTGAAGTCGTCGTTACCGCTCCTCTTCCTCGCGCCCCTGCCCACCGTGCGAAGTTTGTGCCACCGGCACGATATGCGGAATCCCCGCCTCGTTCATCTTTTTGTTCAGCGCAGGCAAATCTTCCTCCGCCAGCTTCTTCACTTGCGCCGACGCTTCGCTGACCAGCGGAGTCAGCTCTGCCAATTTTTCCTTCTGTTGCCCGCCCGGCGCGGCCACGAATCCGTCGAGGTCCGCCAGCAAATCCTGCGCCTGGTTGGGCAGCGGCTCGGGTTTCCATTCGAACGGAGGCCCCGCATTTCCAAGCCCTTCGCGCTCGCGGATAAACTTTCCCGCAACTGCATCCACTTTTTTCTGCAGTTCCTCAGCCGCCTTCACGATTTCGTCGGGGATCTTCGTTGCGTTGGGCTTGCCCGCATCCTTTTTCCACTGCTCCCGCGCCGCTTTCAGCGCCGTCTGTATCCCTTCAATGGTTTTGCGATCTTTGGCGGTCGTTTTGGCCATGGCGTAGATCTGGCTGATGGCTTCCCACCGCGCGGCGCGGTCCGCGGACGAAATCACAACCCGCGTATCTTCTTCCACTGAGACTTTCTGCGAGGCCTCCTTTTCTCCCGCTTGGATCTTGATGGTGTATTCCCCTGGCTCGGCGATGGGCCCGCGCGGTCCAAATCCATATCCAGCGGCGATGGCTTCTTGCTGTTCAGGTGTCGGCTCGGCCGGTGGATCCCACCGAAGATCCCAGTTCGTGCGGTTCACTCCCGCCGCGCCCGGCCCGTCAAATTCGCGCACCGGCTTTCCACCTTTGTCGACCACGGTGATCTTTACTTTGCCTTCCTTTTTCTCCGGGGGGACGGCCTTCGATTCATCCTTCGATTTTTCTGCCGCCGCATCCTTCTTGTCCTTATCGTCGTTGTCTTTCTTCGCCGCCTCCGCGGGCAAGGCTTCCTTGAGGTAGTAGTTCACAATCGCGCCATAGGGCGGATTCTTTGCGATGAACATTTTCTGCCCCGCGCTCCACCGGCGATTACGCAGATGCCAGGAAGTCGCGGGGCGCGGCGGAAAGAACGTCAAGGGCGACACCGTTACACTCGCGTCCATTTTTTCAACCGGCGTCATGTCATCCAGCACCCAGATGGACCTTCCGTGCGTCGCTAGCACCAGATCGTTTTCCCGGGCCTGGATTTCGATGTCGTCCACGGGCACCGTCGGGAAATTGTTTTTCAACGCCGTCCAGTTGGCGCCGCGATCCCAGGAAATCCATAGCCCAAATTCCGTCCCCGCAAACAGGAGATTCGCGCTCCGCGGATGCTCCCGCACAACATGCACGCTGCCCGCTGAATCCGGTATCCCGTTTCGAATGGCTTTCCAGCTCTCGCCGTAGTCGTTCGTGGCAAAAACATAGACGTTGTAGTCGTCCGAGCGATGCCCGTCAAACGCCAACAGCGCCGCGCCTTCCCCTGTTTTCGACGCCACCACGCGACTCACATACGTTCCCTTTGGCACGCCTGGCACCCTTCCGGCCACGTTCTTCCACGTTTTTCCCCCGTCCCGTGTCACCTGCACGTTGCCGTCATCCGTGCCCACCCAAAGCACAGTCGGCGTCAGCGGCGATTCGCTGAATGTCGTGATCGTCGGATATTCCTGCACGCCGTCGTGCCGCGACAAGGTGCTCTTGTCCGGCGTCTTCCCGAAAATCTGTAGTTTGTTGCGGTCCACGCCCGTCGTCATGTCGCCGCCCAGCCGCGTCCAGTTGTCTCCGCGGTCCGTGGACTTGAACAAATAATTTCCTCCGTAATAAATCGTGGTGTGGTTATGCACGGAAACCGCCACTGGAGAATTCCACTGGAAGCGGTAATGCGGTTCACCCGCTTTCGCTTCCGGCCGAATTGCATGCTGCTGCTCCGTCCGCAAATCGCGCCGGTCGATGTAGCCATCCTGCGATTCTGTGTAGACGATCCATGGTTCCACGTTGTCAATGGCCGCGTAAAAACCGTCGCCGCCGTGAATTACCTGCCAGTCTTCATTGGCAATCCCGTCGCGCGCCAGCGTTTGAACTGGTCCGCACCAGCTTCCGTTGTCCTGCAAGCCCCCGCAAATGTGATACGGCTTTTCGTTGTCGAGGCCAATTTCATAAAACTGGCCGATGGCAATCGTGTTGATGAAGTCCCAGCTCTTTCCCGCGTCGTAGCTCCAGTGAATCCCGCCGTCGGACCCCGTGATCATATGATTCGAATCCGCCGGGTCAATCCACATCGCGTGAAAATCTCCGTGAATCTTCTGCACCCGCTGCGTCGAAAATGTCTTGCCGCCGTCCTCGGAATAAAACATCGGAGCACCCAGCTCCCAGATCCGGAGATCGTTATTGGGATCGATTCGAATCTGGCTGTAGTAAGACGGCCTTGGATTGGTGTCGCCCATTTTCTTCCACGTCTCGCCTTTGTCTTCGCTGCGAAAAGTTCCGCCCTTTTCGTGCTGAACCACGGCATAAACGATGTTCGAGTTTCTGCGGTAGATATCAAGTCCGATGCGCCCCGTTTCACCGCCATTTTCATACGGCAGGCCTTTGGTCAATTTCTTCCACGTCGCGCCGCCGTCGGTCGTCTTGTAAATGGCTGAGCCCGGGCCGCCGCCATTAAATCCATAGGGCGTCCGCCGGCGTTGATACGCCGCGGCGTACAGCGTGTCCGGGCTTTCCGGGTCCAGCGCGATGTCGCTTATACCCGTGTCGTCATTAATCTTCAGAACTTGCGACCAGCTCTTACCTCCATCACTTGTTTTATAAACGCCGCGGTCCGGATTCGCTCCCCACAAATGACCCAGTGCCGCTACGTACACCACTTCCGGGTTTTTCGGATGAATCACAATCCGGCCGATGTGCCGCGTCGCCTCCAGCCCCATCTTCTTCCACGTCTTCCCGCCATCGAGCGACTTGTATACACCATCGCCCCACGACGAGCTCTGCCGGTTATTCGGCTCGCCCGTGCCAACCCACACAAGGGACGGATCTGAAGGCGCAATCGCAATGTCCCCGATCGTGGACACGCTCTCCTTGTCGAACACCGGCTCCCAGGCCGTGCCGTTGTTGTTCGTTTTCCAGACGCCGCCCGAGGCGGTCCCCACATAAACGATGCTGGGATTGCTCTCCACCACCGCAAAATCATCGATGCGCCCGCCCATGGTCGCGGGCCCGATCTCGCGAAATTCCAGATTTTTCAGCTTATCAACGGGACTCGCCTGGCCGGCCAGCGCCGCCGGCGCGTTCGCCGCAAGCGCGCTGATCCAAATGGCAATCGCCGAAATCAGTCGTAGAGCTTTCGAACCATGCTTCATTTCATCCCCCCACGCACAAGGCCCGGCATGTTACTCCTGCCGGCCCATTTCACGCATCATATGTTTCTGGAAGGGCAAACAAACCCTGTGCAACTTCAGACGCGCCACCCTGTTGTCACGTTTCAGTGCACGCCCACGCCCTCGCCTTCAATTCCCATCTACCCCGTGCTAGGCTATCCAACTGCTTTCATTGATTGCATGGTCCGGATGAATCTTCATTCCCGTGCGCGAGCTCTCTCCGCGCTGCGTTCCTTGGTTTTCCTGATTGCGCTTCTTGCCGCCCTCGCCGGCCCTGCCACACCTCTCTCCGGCGCTCAGCAGGTTCATTTGCCTGCTTCTAAGTCCGGCATCGCCGAGTTGGAAGCAAAAACACAGAGCCGCCGCGGCGACGTCACCACCGCCGATGGTGATGTCGACATCCGCTATGGAGACACGCGCCTTCGCGCCGACCACGTCGAATATAACAGTAAGACTTTCGAAGCCGTCGCCACCGGCCACGTTCTGCTCGACTATAACAACGAGCACCTCGAGGCTGACGAAGCGCATTACAACGTCAGCACCGGCCACGGCCTTTTCCACAATGTCCGCGGCAGCGTCAAGATCGAGCGCCGGCCCAATCCCACCATCCTGATTTCCGACAATCCTCTTTATTTCGAAGCGCGCGACGTCGAGCGCTTCGCCGGCGATGTGTATCTCGTCCATCGCGCATGGATCACCATTTGCGATCCCCTGCATCCCAAATGGCAGTTCTACGCGCCCAACGCGCGCATTCACCTCGGCAAGACGGTCGCGCTCATCAACGCCAACTTCCGGCTTTTCCGCGTCCCGCTGATTTGGCTACCCTACGCCACCGCTCCCGCCGGCCGCAGAGTCCGCCAGACCGGATTCCTTATCCCGGATGTCGGCCAGAGCTCGCGCAAGGGCTTCATCTTGGGCGAAGCTTTTTATCTGGCTCCCACGCCCTGGATGGACGCCACCATTGGCGCGCAATTCATGAGCCGCCGCGGCGTTCTGGAGCGCGGCGAATTTCGCGCCAAGCCTCTTGAGAACACCTCGATCAGCTATGCCTATTTCGGCGTCGACGACCGCGGCCTGCTCAATCCCGATGGCACCCGCAGCCCACAGGGCGGCGAACAGCAGCGCGTGGAAATTCAATCTCTGTTTCGCGGAGGCTGGCGGTTCGTCACTGATTACAATCAGCTCTCCTCGCTTACTTTCCGCCTGGCTTTTGCTGAAAGCATCGGGGAAGCCGTCAACTCCGAAGTTCGCAGCGCCATTTTTGTCACCAATAATTTTCGCGGCTTCAGTCTCAATTTCGCCGCGCTCAATGACAAGAGCTTTCTCACGCTTCCCGTCGCTGCGACCTCGATCACTCCCGCGATTCCAGCCACCAGTGTCGCCCTTCGCAATGCGCCGGAAGCGCGTTTCGGCTCCGTTGAGCAAGCTCCCTGGCGCAAGCTTCCTATCTATTTTGGGTTTGACGCCTTTGCCGGCGCGGTGAGCCGCCACGATGAAACTATCGAAACTGCTGATTTCGTCGAACGCTACGAATTCGCGCCGCGCGTTACGGTTCCTGTACACTTCGGCTCCTGGCTCGGCGTGACCACTTCCGCTGCGTATCGCGCCACGCGCTATGGCGATTCGCTCAATTCTGCAGGTCTGGTCAGCGGCTCATCCATCACACGCCAGACCGGCGAATTCACCGTGGACCTCCGTCCGCCGGCCCTCGAACGCTTCTTCGACCGCGCTTCGTTGAAGAAGGACAAATCTCGCCGGCGATACAAGCACACCATTGAGCCCGCTTTTACCTACCGTTACGTCACTGGCGTAAACAATTTTGCCGATTTCATCCGCTTCGATTCCAACGCCACCATCACCGACACCAATGAAATCCAGTATGGTTTCACACAACGGTTGTTCCTGAAGGAAGGCAACGACCAGCCCCAGGAACTCCTGTCCTGGAGCATCTTTCAGAAACACTATTTCGATCCGACCTTTGGTGGCGCCATCGTAAACGGCCAACGCAACGTTTTTCAGGCTCTCGACTCCGTCACACCTTTCGCTTTTGCCTTCGGGCCCCGCAACTGGTCGCCCATCGTCAGCGACATCAAACTCACTCCCGGCGGCCCGTACGACTTGGAGCAAATCCTGCAGTACGATCCGCATAACCAGAGACTCGTCACCATCGGCACGCTCTTGAAAGTGAAGCCCTACAGCGAATTCTTCGCCACCATTGCCCACTTCCGCTTGGACGATAATCCCTCGGTCAGCGACGTCCAGCCCCCAGCGGCGCTGCCCGCCTTCCAGCAGCCGCCTTCGAATCAGATTCGCGCGCTCCTCGGGTATGGCAGCGAAACGAGAAAGGGTCTCAACTTCATCACCGGCATCGGCTACGACTTCACCAATAAGACGCTGCAAAACCAGATCGTCCAGGCCAGTTACAACGGCGACTGCTGCGGCATCGCCTTCGAATACCGCCGCATCAACCTTGGCCAGGTCCGCACCGAGAATCAGTTCCGCATCGCGTTCATGATCGCCAACATCGGTACGTTCGGAAATCTCCGGCACCAGGAAAAGATCTTTTGAGCATGAGCGACACCGAGCTGGCCTTCGCGTCCATCGAGCAAATCGGAAAACTCTTCCGCAAACGCAAACTGTCCCCTGTCGAGCTGACCAAGCTCATGCTCGCCCGCATCGAGCAGCTCCATCCCAAGCTCAACGCGTACATCGCCGTCACTGCGGAACTGGCCCTCGCCCAGGCCAAGAGAGCCGAAGCCGAGTTGTTTGGCCCGCGCGGACGCAAGGGCCGTCGCGACCGCGGCCCACTCCACGGAATTCCGATTTCGTTGAAGGACAATATCCATACGGCAGGCATTCGGACGACGGCAGGTTCGAAAATCTTGCGCGAATTCATTCCCAAAGAAGACGCCGTGGTGGTCGCACAACTCAAAGGCGCAGGCGCTGTCCTGCTTGGCAAAACCAACATGCATGAGTTCGCTTACGGCGTCACCTCCAACAATCCTCACTTCGGCCCGGTCCGCAATCCCTGGGACCTCACTCGCATTCCTGGCGGCTCTAGCGGCGGCTCCGCCGCTGCCGTCGCTGCCGGGCTCTGTTTCGGGAGCATTGGGACAGACACCGGTGGCTCCATCCGCATTCCCGCCGCACTCTGCGGCGTCGTCGGATTGAAACCAACCTGGGGTCGCATCTCCTGCAAAGGCGTCGTCCCACTTTCTCCGCTGCTCGATTGCACCGGTCCGCTCGCCAGATCGGTCCATGACCTCGCCATTTTGACGGGCGCGATCTTCGTTCGCGTCGGCCGCGAACCGAACTTCGCAACTCCTTCCACTCTTCGGGCTGACCCAAAAAAGTTTTGCCTGGGTCTTCCTCGTCAGATGTTCTTCGATGCTCTTTCCCCGGAGGTCCGGAGCGCTTTCGATTCCGCCCTGCGTGATCTCTGCCGCTTGGGCATGAAGACGGCGGACGTCTCCATACCGATGCTGGACGAGACCGAAGAAGCAGGAAATCAAATTGCCTGGGTTGAGGCGACTCTTTTCCATCAGCAGCAGGGATATTTTCCAGCGCGGTCCGCCGATTATGGCGACGATGTGCGTTCACGCCTAGAAATAGGAACCAAGGTATCCGCTGTGGACTTCCTGCAAGCGCTGGAGATTCAAAAACAGTTCGTTCAACAATTGCATCTTGCGCTCGCCGAGGGGGACGTCGATGCCATCGTTGTTCCCACCACACCGATTGAAGCGCCGCTCTTGAATCAGGAAACTTCCCGCATCGGAGCGCATGAGTATCCGACCCGTGCCCTCCTGTTGCGTCTGAACCGCCCGGCGAATCTTGCTGGGACACCTTCTCTGACTGTTCCCTGTGGCTTCACACGCGCTGGATTGCCGATTGGTTTGCAGATTATGGCGGGAGTATCGTCAGAGAGCATCTTGCTCCGAATCGCCAGCGCCTTCGAGCGGGCTCGTCCCCAAACTCGCCGGCCGCCCCTGTAGCGCCGGCATCTTGCGTGCGGCCTTCTTTGTAAACATCTGCCACGAGATTCTGGCCCTAGGCCCGCACGGTAATCGCTCCTTGCTTCCGCATCACCCACACGCCAATCACGTACCCCAGCGTTCCCGTCACCATTCCTCCGAACACATCCGCCAAATAGTGGTTTCGCACATACACCGTCGAAACGCACATGCACAAGACGAACGGAAGGAAGAACCAAAAAAGCCTGCGTCTGTGCCGCCACGCTCCCCAAACCGCTGCCACCGCGCCCGCCACATGTTGCGAGGGGAACGCCGCGCCATGCACGCGCCCGAACTTCTCGATCAGGTTGACGAGCGCGGTGAACGGTCCGCCCGTGAGCTCACCGTGCCACATCCCCGCCATGCTGAACCACGGACTCTGCACCGGGAAGAGCATCGAGATGACGTAGCCGAGCACGTAGCCGATAGCGGAATACGTCATTACCGCCCAGTAGCTTTTCCAATCGCGCTGGTAGTAAAGCAACCCTCCAATAATCAGCAAATAAACAAAATACGTGAGGTAAGCAAACTGCATGAATTCATTTAGCGCCGGATGCGCGAAGCGCTCCAACCAGAGGGCGGGATTCACACCCGTCAGCCATTGATCAAACGCGATCAACTTGGCGTCATGCCACCCCGGCGAAAACAAATGCACCAGTTTCGCCAGCTCCTCAAAACAAAACAGAAAAAACAAATGCGGATACCAATGCCGCCAAAAGTGCCAAAACTTTTGCGCGACTGTAGGACAGACATTCCTGTCTGTCCCTCTTTGTTTTTCCTTGTTCCAAGCTCTCCACCCTGCGGCTCGTGTTTCCACTCGGCACAAAACCAAAATGACTACTGCCACAAATGCCTGCGCACCGATCAATTTCACCGGATGCGCCAAATTCTCTGCGAACGCTGCAATCAAAACGCAGGAAAACGCCAGATATCCGAGCGCAATCCATTCGAACGCCCCGCAGGCCGCCCATGCACCTGCCAATTCCCGTGTGATCAGTGCAACGATTCCTAGCCGCTCCGTTTCCAGCCTGACGGCGCGCTCCCCGCTCCTGTCAGTGCCCACTTTTGCTCGCCAGGCAATCAATGCTCCTTTCCCTTCGCAATCTTGTCGCTGCACATCGCTCATCGAGGGTTCTCCGTGCTCACCAGTTCCATTCAGCAGTCTTTTTGTCTTTCACGAAATAGAAAACGCGGCGTCAGGCAATCGCGTTGGGAAGCTGCTTCTTCTCTCCGACTTCTCTGTGCCTTCTGCGTCTCTGCGTTAGATTCTCTTTCCCTTCCCAATTCAGCACTGGCCACGCACGTGTCCGCGCAAGCCGTGCAAGTTCGTTCGAAGGGTTCACCGCGACAGGCCGCCCGACTGCAGCCAGCAGCCATCGGTCACTCGAACTGTCAGCGTATGCGTAACACTGCGCCAGATCGAGTTTCATTTCCGCTGCCATCCGCAGCACGGCCCGTAGCTTCCCTTTTCCAAACATGGCCTCACCCAAAATCCTCCCCGTCCAACGGCCGTGCATTTGCTCCAGCCGCGTCGCGCACACGCGAATCGCAGGAAATATCCCGCGCGCTGCGAGCTCATCTTCGATTGCTCGCGCGGCTTCATTCGCCAGCGGCTCCAACGTTCCGCTAACCATCACAATCGTGTGGCCCTCCCCCGCATGCCAAGCCACTCTTGCGAGCGCATCTCCATAAAATGCAGGGGCGGGCTTCAGCCCGCACTTTCCCCACGGGTCCACCGCGACTCCTCGCAAGTACATCTTGTTTCCGTGCCAGATCGCACTGAGTCCACGCGGCGCGAGCCGGACCGCTTCCGCGAGCCACAGCCAATAGTTCTTCGCCGCGATGGCGCGCCGGTACCGCAACACCTGGAAGAATCTCCGCTCCAGCGACGGCAACGGCACCAGCGTCCCATCCAAATCAAAGAACGCAGCAATGTTTCGCCCGCGCTCCTTTACTTCCTTTACATCCTCAACCTCCTTTCTTTCCTTCACGCTGCCTCCTGCGGTGCTCTCTTCGCGCCGCGCACTGGCCCCACGCTTCCCGCGAAGTACCTCCACCCCTCCAACAGAACCGGCAATCCCCGCAGCAGGCAGAATCCGGCCGTCATCCACGTCAGCGTCTCCGCGCCCATGCGAATCATCATCTGCGCATGCGCTGTAAGCTCGCCGATCAGCGCCACCGGTCCGCGCGTCAACGCCAGCTCCAATCCCAAATAACAAAAACACAAGCACTTCATCGCCGCGTAGAGTCCCCGGCTCCATCGCGATCCCACCAGCGCCCGTCCCCACCACGTCTGCAGCATGGCATTCGCGCCCCAGCCCGAATGCCCCGCCTTCATCGCCAGCCCGCGCAGAAAATCCGTCAAGGCCCCGCGCGCAAAGAACAAAATCGGCAGCCACAGCGACACCATCCCCACCACCGCGAAATACGTGAAGTACACGTTCTCGATCATGCGGTCGCCAAGGATGTCCAGTTGCGCGCCCACCGGCGTCGCCATTTTCTTCTTCCGCGCGATGTGCCCGTCCAGCGCATCCAGCGCGATCGCCGCCACCGTCAATCCCACGGCCGCGAGATTTGCCCACGGTCCTCGCCCAAACAAGCACACGGCCCCAAATCCCACCGCCACTCGCAGCAGCGTCACTTTGTTCGGCGTCCAAATCGTCCAGGTCATAAGTCACCAGCCACGCGCTTCCGGGGCACCCGCCATCAGTATGGCAACCATGGTGCCAACAGGCCTATCAGTAAGTTGCTTACTATCAGTCGCTTACAAGCAGTGCGAACAGTCGATCACGCGCCCCGCGCCAGCCATTTCCTTCACCTGGCGCCTATTCGCTTGACCTTCCATGCATGTCTCTTTTTCCTTCGGTCCGCGTCTAAACAAGGGTCTGCGGCCTGCCTCGGTAATGATTCAGGCAATTCCTGGATTCTCGCGATTAGAGGTATGATTCGAATATGACCGATGTTTCTCTAGCAGGGGCCTTCCTCGCGGGGTTGGTTTCCTTCCTCTCGCCTTGCGTTCTGCCGCTGGTGCCTGGCTACATCTCCATGCTCTCCGGCATCGGCATGGAGCAGCTCCGCAAAGGGGACGTACCAACCTCCGGCCTTTTCTCCTCTTCTCTCGCCTTTGTCGCCGGCTTTTCTGTGGTGTTCATTTCCTTCGGAGCGTCTGCCAGCGCTGTCGGCTCCTTCCTTCTCCAGAACCGCGCTCTCCTCGCTCCCGTCGCCGGAGCCCTGATTCTCCTCTTCGGCCTTCACCTCATCGGCGCCCTCATCAAACTGAATCTTCGCGTTGGCATCATCCTTGGTGTACTCCTGGTCGCTCTTGGCGTAGTTTCTCTCGTCCGCCACGCTCCGCTCTTCGCCGGACTCGGCGCTGCTCATTTCTTCTCGCTCTCGCTCATCAGCTTCTTTGGCCCCGCGATGGCGCGCTGGCTCAATCGCGACGTCCACCTGCGCAGTAAATCCACGCAGCCCGGCATTTGGAGCGGCTTCCTTCTCGGCTTCGCGTTCGCTTTCGGCTGGACACCCTGTATCGGTCCAATCCTCAGTGCTGTGCTCATTCTTGCCGCTCGCAGCGACACCATCGCCCGCGGCGTCCTGCTTCTCGCCGTCTACTCCGCGGGCCTCGCCATTCCTTTTTTGCTGACGGCCCTCGGCATCAGCCAGTTCATGGCTTTCTACAAGAATTTTCGAAAGTATCTTCACGCCGTCGAGGTATTCAGCGGCGCTTTGCTCCTGTTTGTGGGCGGCCTGGTCTTCGTCAACAAACTGACCTGGCTCTCGACCAAACTATCTTTCTTGAATCGTTTTTCACTCTAGAGGAGTAAGCCTGACCGGTTCGGGCAAGCCAAAATGAAAAAGATTTTTGTGATTCTAACCATTGTGGTCGCGCTTGCCTACGCCACGCATCGCGTTGACGTGGCCACCCGCGTCAAAACCAAGAGCCCGGCGAGCAGCGCCGTCTCCGTGGAATCCGTCGCTGGCACTCCCGCTCCCGACGTCATCTTCAAAGATCTCGAAGGCAAGGACGTTCCCTTGAGCAGCTTCAAAGGCAAAGTCGTCCTCATCAATTTCTGGGCCACCTGGTGCGATCCCTGCTATATCGAAATTCCATGGCTCATCGAAATGCAGCAGAAGTACGGCGCGCGGGGCTTCACCGTCCTAGGAGTCTCGATGGACGACGAAGGCAAAGCCGCCGTCGCTCCGTTCCTCGCCAAAGAGCGCTTCAATGTCAACGGCCAGAAACTTCCCATGAACTATCCCATCGTCCTTGGCAACGATGACGTCGCCACTAAATTCGGCGGCCTGCTCGGCTATCCCACCAGCTTCCTCATTTCCAAGGACGGCAAAGAAATCAAGAAAATCCAGGGCCTCATCCCCTTCGAAGAGCTCACCAAGTCCATCGAATCTCAGTTGTAGTCGTCCTTTTCGACGACATACTCTTTCGGCAGATTCGCCGGCCGGTACCTCGAATCCAATCGCATGCGTTCCACAACGGCTTCATGGATGTGCGCTCCATCTGCCATGAATCGCCTGCGGCCTAGATTCATCCGGATAGTTGCGTTATATTCCGGCTTTTCCTCGCCAGGCACAAACACCGGCACCATCGTCCGCTTCGGCCAGATTTCGCCCAGCCACCACCAGAACGTCAGCGAATCGTGCATCTGCGCCGTCGGGCTCGGCGCCGCAAAGTGCGGATCCCCGCCGAGCAGGTCATTCACTTTCTTTTCGACCAATTGCAGCCCGGCTTTGGCCGCCTCTATGATCATCCACCGCAACGCAATCTTCGCCAGCCCGCTTTCCAGCTCTGCATAGCTCCCTCCCACATCGGAATGCACGCCCGCGAACCACACCTGTTTCAAATCCTGCTCTGTGGGCGGCGGCGGCAAATGGATCAGGTTCTGCCTGAAGAACGCGCGCCGTTCATCGATGGACACCGCATGCCGCACAATCGGCACATCGGGAAATTGCGAAGTGTACGGCAGCGCTCCGGGCTTTAGCCCGATTGGGTCCAGCACCCACCCCACCGAACTCACGGTGTCCCAAAGTCCCAGGAAATGCGGCGCGCACGGCCGCGAGAAAATCAGCTTGAATCCCCGCGCCAGCTCGAATTTTTCCTTCTTCCCGCTCTTAAACAGCCTTAGGGCGTAGGGAATCAGCCCTTCGTTTCCCTCCCGCAGCAGGCCGAACATGTGCAGCAGCCCGCCAAGCGCCCGCGCCGTGTACGCGCCGCGGCTGAAACCAAAAAGATAGACGCGGTCGCCCTCTTCGTATTCCTTCATCAGGAATTGGTAGGCGTCCGCGATGTTGTCCGAAAGTCCATACCCAAACGCCAGCCCTCTCACGCGCGTCCACCACTTGCCCAGCGCGCTCAGCGCGTTCCTCGCGCCCATCGTTCCCACGCCCGGGTGGTAATACGCCGTTTCCACTCCCGGCTGGATCAGCAACGTGGTGTACAGTTTCAAAACGTTCGAATTCTGTTCCCCAAACTCGTTTCCCGTCCCGTCGCAGCAAACAATAATGTTCTTCCCCATCTCCACCACCTTCCGGTTCGCTCCGCTCGATTCCTGATGCCCGGAAATTTTACATTACCCGGACCACAACTCTCTCGATTTGTTCCTCGCGGATCGTCCGAAAAACCATGGCTCCATCGTCGGTACATTTCCGCATCGCCCAAGACTTCTGTTAGAATCCCTGCCATGAAAAGACGAACCTTGCTTCAATCGCTACCGGCGGCAGCGCTTCTCCCTGCCGCGGCATGGGCCTCTTCGGAACGGGAGAAGTCTGCTCCTGGACCAACCTCAACCGCCGTCTACGAACTCCGCGTCTATCACACCTACGAGGGCAAGCTGGACGACTTGCTGCGGCGTTTTCGCGAACACACCATGCAGCTGTTCGAAAAGCATGGAATCAAGAACATTGCCTACTGGACGCCCACCGACGAACCGTTGAAGGGCAAGACCCTCGTCTATATCATCGCGCATCCCAGCCGGGAAGCCGCCGCCGCCAACTGGAAAGCATTCAGCGCCGATCCCGAATGGCAGAGCGTGCGCGATAAATCCGAAGCCAACGGCAAGATCGTCGAGAAAATCGATTCCACGTATCTCGTTTTGACCGACTTCTCCCCGCCAATCCGCTAACTACGACGCTCTGTACTTTGATCGACTTTCAATTTTCAAATTTCCATTTTCTCTAGCTCAAGTAGAACAGCCGCTAAATCTCCATTTGCCAGTTCTTATTGACAGCGAAGTAATAGAGGGTTAGTTAGCATTCCCCGGCTGCAGGGTGGGCTAACCATTCGGACGACCGCGTCCCACGCTTGTCCAGCCCTCTTCCATTCCTGCAAGCTGATTCCTTCATCGGGAGGTCTATATGAATGCTTCTCCGCGCAGCGTAAAAACACGCAAGCTCGCACTTCTTCTTTTTTTGCTGGTGGCAGTCGGCGCCACGCTGACGCTGACGGGAACCATCGGATCACAGACCGCGCGGGCACAGCAAAACGCTGCCGTGGCCGAAGCTCCAATCGTGCCCGATAGAATTCTGGTCCTTTTCAACGGGAACAAACTGCCTGATGATGCGGCCGCACGCATCGCCGAAGCCGGCGGGCAGATGGTCCACGGGATCGGTGCAGTTGGCATCGCCGTCGCGACCCCGGCCACGGCCGACGGCACAACGCTAATCCGCAACCTGCACAACGACCCAGCGATACTGGACGCGGATTACGACCGAATGGTCGGGCTGATAGCACCAGCGCAAACAATCGCCGATGATACCGCCGACGTTTCGCCGGACATGCTTGCTCATCCATTGCCGACTTTCTCTACGGCCCTTCCGCCGGACTTCTTCTACACATCGACGCCGCAGCAATGGCCGGCCAAGCGCATCGGTGCCTCCGGCGGAGGAATCACTGTCCCGGCGGGCGATCAGACCCACGGCGCTTGGGACGTGACGTTTGGCGCAGGCGCGAAGATCGCCATCCTCGATACCGGCGTGAATCCGGCACATCCCGATGTGAAGGATAACCTCGCGTTCAATCTTGCCCTGACATCCTATTCAGCCTCGTTCGGCACGCCCAATTGCGAGGTGCCTGACGCTTCCAACGCGCCGTTTGATCTACCGGCTGACCAGAACGGCCATGGCACTTGGACATCATCCCTGGCAGCGGGAGAGATCGGTGGCGGCCTGCTGATCGGCGTCGCGCCACAGGCAAAAATCCTCAACATCAAGGTCCTGCGCAGCATCGCAGCTACGCCCAATCAGTTGCCGATGGGCGTGCCCGATACGCCGTTCAACCGTTGCCGGTTCCGCGGCGGCAGCGGTTTCTTCTCCTGGGTGCTGGAAGGAATGGTGGTGGCGACGCTTGAGGGCGCGGATGTCATCTCCATGTCGCTCGGCGGCTTCGTGCCGCGCAACGTGCACGGCGGCGCGACGATTGCGAGCGCGTTCAACCGGGTGAGCAACTTTGCCACCAGCCATGGGGCCATCGTATTTGCCGCGGCTGGCAACTCGGCGCTCAACCTGGACCGAATTAAGGCATTAACAGGGTTTAATGCACTCATTGAGCTTCCCGGACAAGCTTCTGGCGTGATTCCGGTGATCGCCATGACGAACCCGGCACTGTTCCCGCCGACGCCGCCTGCGCGGCAGCCTTGCACGAATGGCGCCGACTGTCTGGCATTTTATAGCGACTTCGGAACAAACCTTGGGGGTCTTTCCGCGCCGGGCGGTGATCTACCCAGCGGTGGATGCGCCTTCAGCGGGAGCCCTTGTCTCCCAACCGGATTCGTCCGGGGTGCGTGTAGCTCTGGACTGGTCGGGACGGTCCCGCCGAATCCGGCTACATTCCCGGCGGCCGGGCCGCCGCGGGCTGGTACCAGCTTTGGATGCTTCAGCTTCGCTGGGCTGACGCAGCACGCCTGGTATGTGCAGGCCACCGGCACAAGCGCGGCGACACCGCTAGCAGCAGGAGTTGCGGCGTTGGTGAAGTCCGCCAACCCGAGACTCAGTCCTGCCCAGATCCGCACGATCTTGCAACAGACCGCACAGGACATTGGCAAGAATGGGTACGACGCACTGTTCAACTTCGGGTTAGTTGACGCTGACGCTGCGGTTCATAAGGCTATTCAGTAGAACTTTCAGCACTGCCCTGTTTGCGCGCTGCGCGCGCGAGTTAGCACTGCTCGAACAGGTGACAAACAAGCTCACCGGCGGAGCCGCCACTGAATTGCGCGCTTGCCGTTGTATCAGCCACTAGCCTTATCGGGCTTCACCTAAATCGAGGAGGGATTACGTGTGACAGCCATTTCCAGATAACCGCAAAACGCATTCGCCAGTTGCATCTGCCGCGGCGTTCTGCATTCTGGTTCGAAGAGCTTCGGGCTGCCCACCAAAATTACCGTCGTCATCGTCCGCGATGTCGCCACATTCAGCCGGTTCAAGCTGTACAAAAACTCCATCCCCCGCGGCGCTTCCTCCGGCGACGACGTTGTCAGCGAATAAATCACCACCGGGGCTTCTTGACCCTGAAACTTGTCCACCGTCCCAATCCGCATCTTCGGCAGCCGCGCACACAGATCCGATACCTGCGCGTTATACGGCGCCACGATCAAAATGTCTTCTTCCTTCAGTCGCCGGCTATTCCCCGCGCCGTAGAACCATTTCACTTCCGGCTTCAGCAATCCCTCCACAATCCGGCCCACCACTTCGACTTCCTCCACGCTCGAGTTCCGGCTCCCCTCATGCTCCACCGCAACAAACCACAACCCCGCCCCATCGAGCCATTTGTGCCCTTCGAGCACCCTGCTCCGCGAAATAGGATGCGAACGCAGCTTGTCGTCGTAGAAAAATTCCGCAGTGTACTTGCAAACTTTTGGATGCAGCCGCCATGTCTGCGGCAGCAGAAATCCCAGGTCTGCCGGAATCGTCTTCCGCCCATCCAGCAGGTGTTCCAACGCGGATTTTTCCGCACCCTCCGGATGGTTTCCTTTCGTCGGCCGCTCCAATTGCTGCGGATCACCGAGTAGCACAAGCTTCTTCCCCGCTTGCGAAACCGCCAGCACGTCCGCAAGCGACATCTGCCCCGCTTCGTCGATGAACAGCACATCAACGGCCTCAAAAGCCGCTTCCGGCGACCACAGCCACGACGTTCCACCGACAACGTTCGCTTTGCCCGTGCTCAGTGCCTCCCAAGCTTCTTCGTTTTTTTCTTTCGCCACTGCAACGCCCTCGCTCTCCTCCCCTTCATTTTCCCGATGCAGGCACCTCACTCCATCGATGTCTTTTTGATGCGCCGCTTCAACCACATCGTCCAGCAGTTTGCGAATGACTTTGTGGCTCAGCGCCGTTACGCCGATTTTTTCTCCGCGCTTCACGAGTTCGCAGATCATTCGCGCGCCCGTATACGTCTTCCCCGAGCCCGGGGGACCCTGAATCGCAAACACCGAATCCTCCAGCGCCAATACGATGCGGTTCGCCGCGTTTTCCGGTGTCTCAGAAGCCAGCGACTCCAGCTTTTCGCCGCCTAGCAGGCGCGGCGGTCTTCGCAACAGTAAATCTCGTCCAGCGCGATATCGCCCTGGTGCATCGAGTCCATTTTCCGCAGCCCATGCGCCGATCCGGTATAGCGAACCCGCCTGCGCATCCGTATTCAGTGGCGCGTCCCACATATAAACCGTTGGCAGATGCAAATCCGCTGTCTTTTTCGTTTTCTTAATGTCCGCCACGCCCTTCACGTGGTCGATCGCCACCACCTCGCCAAACTTTTCATCCCCGAAATAGAGGTCCTTGCCGGTCCTTACGTTGCTCCTCTGTTGTGGGTCGAAGAAATATCGGTCCGTCGGCACCTGTTTCCCCGCAGCCACTCGTTCCGCGAAGCGCATGCGCGTCAAGCCCACTCTTTCGTCAAGCAACTCTTCGTCTGTCGAATCCGCCAGCCGGTAGCCCTCTTGCCAAGCGCGTTTGTCTTCCCGCCGGTGCCAGCTAAGAAGCTGCGCCAGCAGCCATTGGCCCGATTGCTGCTTCGACCGCGCCTTTGGATCGGCCGGAATTCCTCGCGAAAGTCGCTCCGTCAGCTCAGCGACAAGATCGAGCTTTTTCTGTAATCTCTCGGAGGGATCGCCGCTTTTATCTTGCAGTCGGGGAACGACGATTCCCCGTGCCTCCAACTTCCGCCGTTCCCCTTCCAGCCAATCCCGCAGCTTCGCCGTCGAAAAGCAATCGTCCGCGTTGTACCCCTCCATCGTCTCCCGCTCTCGTTGCGGCAACTCCTCGTCTCCCCAACCCAACTCCAACCGGTGCTCCACATACCGCATCGCCGCCCTCGACGCTTCCAGCGGAATCTTCCGCTCGAATCCGCAAAATGCCTCCAGCTTCTTCAGCGAATATTCCTCCACGCTCGCACGCACTCCTTGCTTGAACGCCTGATGCAAATCCACCAGCACCCCCGCTCGCAGCATCCGGTCGATTTCGTCTTCCCGCGTCGCGTACATCCCCATCAATCGCTTCAAGGCTCCCGGCTCGTACCCGCCGAAGTGATACGCGTGCATTTTCGGATTTGCTTCCCGCCGCCGCATGATTTCGTCCACCAACCATTCAAATCCCTTTTTCTCCTCCTCACGATTCAAAGCCCATCGCTTTTCGTATTTCAATTCTCCCGGCACATCGAGCACCACAAACCCAAAGAGATACTGCAACCCGTTCTCTCCCACAAACGGATCGCCTTCCAAATCCACAAACATGTCGCCTACTGAAGGCTCCGGCAGCCGCCTAAATCCCATTCCTTCCGCCACCTGCAAAAGCACCTCATACTTCAGCTTATTTCCCGTCCGCCCCTCCACCTGCATCCGCGCTTGCTCCCGCACGCGCTCTAATCCCGCTTTGGATCCGTGCTTCGGCCTCTCCTTAAGCGGAATTGGCAGTGCCGCCAGTTTCGCCATCGTCTCCGCATTCCACGTTTCAAACTGGTCCCGCTGCTGCCTCCGGATTCCCGCCACCAGCGACAAATGATCATCCGCCCGCCGCCTCGCGTCGCACTCCTTAAACCACCGGCACACGTTGCAGTGCTCTACCGGCTCTGGATAAGTCTCTTTACCCGCACCCTCGCCTATGGCCTTCAGCAGCCGCTTCCGCACATGCCGGTAGTACGCCGCATACTCCGACACGCGATATTTCTCTCCCGCAAACCCCTCGCTCGGTGGCACCACCCACAAAAACTCCGGCACCGTCCCCTGAATCTTCGCCAGTAATTCCGAATACAGCGACAGTTGCAGGATCGTCGTCGCCTTCGTCTCTCGCGCCAGCTTTGTATCTGCCACCTCGTACGACCACGCCCACTTCGCGCTGGCTTTCTCGACTCGCCGCAGCACGTCCGGCCGTCCAAACCATTCCCCGTCGCTCAGCGCCCCTTGTGCGATCACTTGTACGCCGCGCTCCATCAGCGCAAGTGTCTCCGTCAGCAGCCGTTCTTCTTCTTTGCGATCGATATTCTCCAGATTCTCGACTGTGAGTCCCCGCGCAGCCAGATGTGCGAGATAGTCTTTCTCGTGCCTGTCACCACGTTCCAGAATGATCGCAAGGTCCGGGTCAGCCCAATCCGGCGCGGTCTTCTCACCTCGCACCACCTGCAACTCCAGCGTGGTCAAATGACGGCACGCAAGGTGGTTGCTCAGGTCTGACCCCGCGAGTCGAATTTGCCGCCCAACAATCTTCATAGGATGAAAAGCTTAAGCTAATTCTTCGCTGGACATTAACCTATCGACTATATAGATCCCATTCGAGTGGAGTTAGCCGGGTAGCCCATGCATAACCACTTGGATCACTTGGGCGCACTCTTCGGTGGCACCTGCTCCGGTCCGGTCGGGGAGGGCGCAGCTTTTGACCCTTTCCGATGATTTCGCTCCAATCATTTCGAAGTTTCCAGCGGCTTCCAGCGTTCGTTTCCTGGTTCCTGACCTGCCGTCCTAATTTCTCCAACTCTCAACCGTTCAACACTTTACCGCCCCGTTCGAATGATACCCACAAAGTAATTTACATGTACCGTACTTTTGTGCTATTCTCCCTCGTGGATCTTCACACTGAGCTTCGAAGTGCCGAATCCCATCCCCGCTGCTTTGAGCATCCCACGAAGGATGCTCATCCTGAGCTATCGTCGGGAGCCGAAGGAGCCTTCTCCGCGGCCCGGCCCCCTCAGTTCCTGACCCTGACCTCCGTCCCTTTGTCCCACCGGTTCCCATGTCCGATAACACTCATTCCGCGCATCCATAACCTATTTAGAATCAACACTTGCAAAAGTCTATCAAAACAAACAACTTTAACCCTCATCGAATCACATTCTTACAAAAAACATAGGGGGAGGGGTTGCCTCAACTTTCACTGGAACTTACCATTTTCCCACTTCATTCCTTATCTCATTACGTCCTTACTTCTTTGCTTCGGCTCCTCTCCCAATGCCCACTACCCACTACTCATCCTCTTCAGGTACCCTAAATCCATGCTCGATGAAAAAGACTTTCAGCGCAAAGCAGACGCCGCTTTCGACGCCCTCAAGAAGCGCCTCCTGGTCCTCGGCGATGAACATGGCTTTGACGTCGAAGGCGAAAGTGGGAAGCTCGAGGTTATTTTCGAGGGACCCGAGGAGGCCAAGTTCGTGATCTCCCCCAACACCCCCGTCCGCGAAATCTGGATCTCCGCGCTCTCCACCAGCTTCAAGCTCGGCTGGAACGAGCCTCGCAACACCTTCGTCCATGAAAAAACCGGCGAAGATCTCTATGCCGTCATGGGCCGCGTCGTTTCCCAGCAGCTCGGCACCCAGGTGACCCTGTGAAATTCAAAACCTCCATTTTTCATTTCCCTGCGAACCCGCGATTCCTTTGCGTCACCAGAAAATTGCTCCGAAGGGGTTCTCTGCGCTCCTCTGCGGCTCTCTGCGGCTCTGCGTTATCTTTTGCCGTCCTCTCCCCTCTTCTCAGTAAACTCCGCGCGCTCTGCGTTAAATGTTTTTCTTCTTTTCAACTTTCAACTTTCAACTTTCAACCATCCGGCTGTTTGGCCGTCTCTCTGTTCGCGCTTTGCCTCGCACTCTCTCCCGCCGCGCAATCGCAGATTCCATCCGGCCGCGACGTCGTCAAACCGGAAATTTACGCCTCACTCGATCCCGCCGCGCGCGGCAGTTCTTTCCAGATCGCCGTCGTGATGAAAATTCGCCCCGGCTTCCACGTCAACGCCCGCGAAAAATCCGAAGACTATCTCATCGCCACGGACCTCAAGTCCGAACTCCCCGCCGGCTTCAAAGCCGGCGAAGTCGCCTATCCCAAAGGCAAACTCGAAAAATTCACCTTCAGCAAAATACCGCTGAACGTCTACCAGGACACGGTAACGCTATTCATGCCCGTCACAGCCCTCGCCAGCGCGCCGCTCGGCGAGCAACACATCCCGCTGAAACTTCGCTATCAGGCCTGCAGCAGCGAAATCTGCCTGCCTCCGGTCACATTGACTCTGGACGCCGTCGTCAGCGTCGCCGCGTCAGCTTCCATGTCTAAACCCGCACACGCGGAAATTTTCCGCAACGGTGAGTCCCAGCGTTAGTTTTTTTGAGGGAGGAACGTTAGGATTTTCCAAAAGTGCAAACGGCATCGCGCAAACGCCGCACAACGCGCTGCTGGCCGAGTACGACCATGGTATCGAAGAGCGGTGGCGCAACCGCCTGGCCCACGATCGCCACGCGCGTCGCATTAATAAGCAGCCCGGCCTTGACTCCGCCCGCTTCGGCAACGGCGCGCGACGCGTGATCGCAAGCGTCGTGGTTCCACTCGTTGAGCGCTTCCAGCGCATCGGCGAGTTTCGCGAGGAGTTCCGGCGTTTTCGGATCTTTCCAGAATTTTGCGATGGCCGCGGGATCGCGAGGGAAATCGTCGCTGAAAAATGCGCGCGACCACGTTGAAAAATCCGGCAACAGCCGCACGCGCGGCCGCAGCAGATCCACGGTTTTCGCGAACCACGCATGGTCGCGCCCGTCGGGACCCGGCGCGGCGCCCGCGGCCCACTCCGGTTTCCAGAGGCCGCTGCGCTTTAATTCGTTTTCGACTTCGGGGAGCAATTCCTCGATCGGCAATTTCTGCAGATATTGCGTGTTGAACCATTCGAGTTTCGGCCGGTCGAAAACCGCATTGGTGCGGCTCACGCCCGCAAGCGAAAACTTTTCGATCAAGTCTTTTGTTCGAATAAACTCCTCATCGCCGCCCGGCGACCAGCCGAGCAGCGCAAGAAAATTCCGGAACGCTTCCGGCAGGAATCCTTCCGCGCGGTACATGTTGACGTCCGTCGCGCCGTGGCGCTTCGAGAGGCGCGATTTGTCCGCACCGAGAATCAGCGGCACGTGCGCAAATACTTGCGGCTCCGCGCCCAGTGCGCGATACAACAAGACTTGCTTCGGCGTATTCGAAATGTGGTCGGCGCCGCGAATCACGTGGGTGATGCGCATGTCGATGTCATCGACCACCACACCGAGCTGGTACATGGACTGGCCGAATTCTTCTTCGCCTTTGCCGGAACGCAGCAACACGAAATCCTCGATTTCATCATTCGAAAATTCGCGTTCGCCGAACACCGCGTCGAGAAATTTCGTCGTGCCCCCAAGCGGCACCTTGAAGCGGATGGCCGGTTTCACTTCGGGATTCGAAGGCTTGCCGTCGCGGCAAGTACAACGCGTGACGCGGCGCGGCCCTCCGCCCTTCGGCTCTTCGTCTTGCCCAGGTTCCGCGTGGTCCCCACCCGCGTATTTTTCGGCGGGGCAGTAGCACAAAAACGCCGTGCCATTCGCCAAGAGTTTTTTCGCCGCTGCTCGATACAATTCGGTTCTCTGCGACTGGTAAAACGGCCCTTCGTCCCAATCCACGCCCAGCCACTGCAAACCATCCAGGATTCCTTGCACCAATTCCGGCTTGTTGCGCTCCGCGTCCGTATCCTCGATGCGCAAGATCATGATGCCGCCTTGGCTTCGCGCAAATAGCCAGTTAAAGAGCGCCGTCCGCGCTCCCCCGACGTGCAAATAGCCGGTGGGGGAAGGCGCAAAACGCACTCTCACTCCCCGAGACCTGCTGGTTGTGTCACTCATTTTCTGCGGTGTCTTTCTGTTCGAATTGAATCCCTCAGTCTAGCGAAACGCCAACTTTCCGTCCAACCGAGAAGAAGGCCCCCAATCCGTCCGTAAGGTGCTGCTGACGGGTATGTAGTAGCCTGAATGCGAGTTGATGCGAAGTCCATTCGCTGTGAGAGCTCGCCTTTTGGTCGTTGAGCAAAGCCTGTAGGTTTGTGAGGTCCATCGGGAAGCC
>WNFD01000387.1_pt1 | contig 77200 bp, 76 predicted proteins | sample 5400491 | NCBI WGS metagenome assembly WNFD01 (sample SAMN13153343, study PRJNA577476) | soil metagenome | isolation source: 120 cm saprolite under Douglas fir tree site 2 hole 2 replicate 2 | place: USA:California | collected 2015-04-18 | reverse complement strand
CCACCCGGCTGCCCGGCGCGGGGCTGAGCGCCACGGCACCGATGGGGATCGAGGGTTACTCGCAGGGAGGCGGCGCGGCCGACTGGGCCGCGCAGCTGCAGCCCGCCTACGCGCCGGGACTTCACCTGGCCGGCGTGGCGGCAGGCGGCACGCCCGCGAACCTGCAGGCGGTGGCGGCGAACATCAACGGCACCCTCTTCTTCGCGTTCCTCGGCGGCTCGGCCATCGGGTTCAACGCCGCCTACCCGTCGGTCAACCTGGCCGCGGACCTCACGCCGGCCGGCCAGGCCGCGTTCGCCCAGCTCGACACCATGTGCCAGGCCCAGGCGCTCCTGGCGTTCGCTGGCAAGCACATCGAGGATTACACGGTAGGCGGGGTGAATCCCATCAGCACCCCTGCCTGGCGGGCAGTGCTCGACGCCAACAACCTCGGCTCGCGGAAGCCGGCTGTCCCGGTGCTCCAGTATCACGGGCTGCTCGACGAGGTCATCCCGTGGAGCGTCGAGGCAACGCTGCACCAGCAGTACTGCGCGCTCGGCGTGACCACGCAGCTGACCGGCTATCTCGGCGATCACGTCCTGACGCACGTGCTCGCCCAGGGACAGGTCGTGAACTGGCTCGCCGCCCGCTTCGCCGGGACCCCCGCCCCGTCCACCTGCTAGCAGCAATCCGGGGAGGCACAGACCGGGGATCACGAACTCGTGATCCCCGGTCTGGTCGCGCGTGCGGGTCAGCCCTTGAGGCTGCCCGTGAACTGGCGCCAGTCCTCGGCGCTGAACCTGAGGACCGGACCGTTTGCGTCCTTCGAGTCACGGATCGCCTGGCCGCCCTCGGGCAGCGAGGCGACCTCGACACAGTTGGCCTCAGACCCTGAGTAACTCGACTTGACCCAGGCCAAGTTAACAATCATGTAGCTCACTCCTGATCTTGCGCATAAACTCGATTGATTCTCTTGGGGAGAGCGCGGCGGCGCGGACCATGTTAAGGACAGTCATCAGGTCCGCTACTTCATCCGGAGCTTCGACGATCCTCCCGCCGCCCTTACATTCCGTGTAGGCGGCTGCCGGAGCGGCCGAGAACTCGAAGATCGCGATCGGGCCGTCGGTGCCCGGATGATCAGCCACCGTGAACGGCAATACCTGTATCACGATCCCCTGCCGCCCCGCTAGCTCTGTGAGCTTGTCCAGCTGCTCAGCCATGACGGCCGGGCCCCCAACAGCCTGCCGCAGGACACCTTCGCTGAGGACGTACCACAGCATCGGAGGATGCTCGCCCGAGAGTAGGTCCTGGCGTTCGAGCCGTGCGATGACGGTGCGCTCTATGGCGTCGGCGCTGTCCTGCGGCTTACCTGCCTTGATCACGGCACGTGCGTAGTCTCCTGTCTGGAGTAACCCCGGTATGACCCGCATCTCCCATTCATGCACGCGCACAGCCTCACGCTCGAACGTGATCACTGGCGCGAAATATGACGGATAAGCCTCCCGCGCGATCAGCTCGTGCAGCCTCACGAAGGTCCCCGGGGCGCCTGTTGCCTCGTCAGATCGCTTGGCGAAATCGAGCGTCGGTATCTTGGCGAGGGTTTCCACGCCGCTCACCAGAGAGGCAGAGTAGCCGATCCTTTCCCCTAGTTCCACCTGAGGCCAGCCGTGTCGCCGCCGCCAGGACCGCAACTCGGCCGCAAATGCCGCTATCGCCGATGCCTTTACTCCGGACACGCCGACCTCCACTCCCTGGGCGAGGATCCCACCCGCGTATACGCGGACTGCACGATTTTCAGTGCTGCCCGGTTCCCTAGCCCCAGACTGCACTGAACTGGCATGTTGTTCAAACGGAAACAACACATCGACCTTCTGGGGGGGAGAACCATGAGGGTCATATCAGTGCAAAACACCTTCAAAGAAATCGCGCATGCGGGGAATGCTCCGCTTCCCGGGGAGCTTCCGGTCCAGAATGCCGGCCTCTCCAGCGCTCACCGCTGGCAGAATGCCGACACGGCGATACCAACCAGCCGCAGCTACCCAGGGACACCGGCCCAGGTCGGGGAGGCACGGGCCTTCCTCGGGCGGCTCCTGTACGGGTGCCCGGCCGCCGATGACGCGGTGCTGCTGTGCTCCGAGCTATGCGCCAACGCCGTCCAGTACAGCAACTCCCGCGCGCCGGGCGGGCAGTTCAGCGTGCACGTCAGGGTCAGCGAGGGCGGTTACGTGTGGGCCGGGGTTCAGGACCAGGGCGGCCCATGGGAGCAGCGCCCCCGTGACGCAGAGCGCAGACACGGGCTGGACATCGTCCGCATGCTGGCCGGCGACGGGTGCTGGGGCATCTTCGGCGACCGCGGCGGGCGACTCGCCTGGTACCGGCTCGGCTGGGCCGGCGCAGGCGACACAGGGCCGGCGCCCGTGCCCTTAGCTTCCTAGACCTGCGTGCCGCGCTGCCGGGGAGGGGAACGAAGGCGCGCGGCACGCAGCGGGGGCCGGGTCGACCAGATGGCCCCGTTCCGCCTAAATTCATGGTGGGCGGAACAGGAGGTAGATGCCGCCATGAACGTCGACGATCTGGTCGCCATTGACGTGCACACCCACGCCGAGGTGTCCCGCAACGGCCAGCACTCACTGACGAGCGAGCTCGTGGACGCGTCGAGCAGCTACTTCAAGCTCGAGCAGGACAAGCGCCCGACGCTCACCGAGATCGCCGCCTACTACCGCCAGCGTCAGATGGCGTGCGTGGTGTTCACCGTCGACGCCGAGTCAGCCACTGGCGTTCCGCCGGTGCCGAACGAGGAGGTCGCCGAGGCGGCGGCGGCGAACCCTGACGTGATCATCCCGTTCGCCTCCATCGATCCGGCCAGGGGCCGCGGGGGTGTCAGGGAAGCGCGCAGGCTCGTCGCCGAGCTCGGGGTGCGCGGGTTCAAGTTCCACCCCAACGTGCAGGAATTCTTCCCGAACGACAGGCGCGCGTACGTGCTCTACGAGGCTATCGAGGAGCTTGGCGTGCCGGCCGTCTTCCACACCGGGCAGACCGGGATCGGCGCGGGAGCGCCCGGCGGAGGGGGAATCAGGCTCAAGTACTCCAATCCGCTGTACGTTGACGACGTCGCGGCCGACTTCCCCGGGATGACGATCATCCTGGCGCATCCGTCGTTTCCGTGGCAGGACGAGGCGCTCGCGGTCGCCACCCACAAGCCGCTGGTGTACATCGACCTGTCCGGATGGTCACCGAAGTATTTCCCCCCGCAGCTCGTGCGGTACGCCAACTCGCTGCTCAAGGACAAGGTGCTGTTCGGCTCGGACTTCCCGCTGATCACGCCGGACCGCTGGCTGGCGGATTTCGAGAACCTCCCGATCAAGCCCGAGCTGCGACCGAAGATCCTCAAGCTCAACGCCGCCCGCCTGCTCGGCCTGGCCGGAATAGACGGGTGAACGACGGCGATTACTCTCTATGATGCTTACAAATTACGATCCCGTTATGCAACCGATGCAGCTTCGAAACCTGACTGCTGACGTCCCCGCCGGGTGCCCATCCGTCTGATCAGGAGAGCGATCACGATCGCCTGCCGTCCGCCGGGCCGTGGGCACCGGTAATCCAGTCGCAGCGGGGAGGAGTCTCGGTGGCTCGATACAGGGTTGTCGCGGCCATTGACTTCGGGACGCACGGCACTGGTTTTGCCTGGGCGTTCAGCACCGAACGTGACAGTGATCCTCGCAGGCGCACTATCCACTTCTTCGATGAGTGGGAGGATCAGCCGACAAGTTACATAAAGAACCTGTCAGCGCTGCTCTTCGACTCGGGCGGCGCGGTCATCGAATGGGGATACCAGGCACAGCGGCACTACATCACAGAATCCCGCTCAGATCTTGGCTTGCAGTTTTTCCACCGCTTCAAGATGAGTTTACTGCCTGAAGCGCGGCCAGTTGATCCCGGAGTCGCTGTCATTCCGCAAGGCCAGAGTCCTGGCGCACTCATAACCAGCTACCTGACCTGTTTCTTTGACTTTGCCCGTGACCATATCATATCGGGCAGCGGGGTCACCGATGACGAGATCCTCTGGTGTATTACCGTACCCGCGATCTGGCGTGACCGCGAGCGCCAGATAATGCGGGAGTGCGCCGTCGGGGCCGGGCTGCCAAATTCCGCGGATCGCCTCCTCATCGCGGTGGAACCGGAGGTCGCCGCGCTGTTCTGCCACTATGACTCTGGCTTGCCTGGCGTCGGCTCACCCGGTGACCGTTTCATGGTCGTGGACGCGGGCGGCGGCACTGTCGACATCACCGCATACGAGGTTACGGACAAGGGTCTCACCGAGATCGGCTACACGTCGGGTGGCAGCAACGGCTCGAGCTACGTCAATCAGGACTTCGTCGAGCAGGTCGTCGCCGGGCGCGTGGGCACCGATGCACTCGACCGGATCCTGTCCGATGACCCCGGGGCATTCGTGGCATTGCATGACGAGTGGGAACGGGTGAAGCGGAACTTCGCGTCCACGCGAGGGCGACCCCTGGTGATACCGCTTGCGCACCGCCTCTACCGCTTGCTCACCGTCGACGAGCGCAAGCGCCTCGCAGGCATGCAGGACGGGGTCGAGGACGAGATCGTGCTCGCGCCCGCCGAGGCGGCCCGGCTCTTCGACCGTACGATCGACCCCATACTCGCGCTGGTCGACGACCAGCTCAAGCGGATCGGCCGACGGTCCGTCGACCGGATCCTGCTTGTCGGCGGGTTCGCCCAGTCGCGGTATCTCCAGGCCCGGCTGCGCGACCACCTCGGCGATCGCGTGCCGCTTCTCGTCCCCTCGAAGCCGGCCTGGGCCGTCCTCATCGGCGCGGTCCACTTCGCACTCGAGCCGTCGAAAATCATCGGGCGGCGGGCCCGCTTCACCTATGGCGTCGAGATACATCAGCCGTTCGAGGAGGGCGACCGCTTTGACTACCAGATCATTCGATGGGACGGCGTCCCGATGTGCAGCAGGCGCTTCGACATCTTCGTCAGCGCGGGAGAAGTCGTCGAGCCTGGCTACGAGGTGAGCAGGACCTACACGCCGATCAAACACAAGCAAGACTCGATGACCCTGCCGCTATTCACATCGACGAGCAAGTCCCCGCGTTACGTCACGGATTCCGCATCCACTACCCACGTTGGCGAGATACTCGTGGAGATGCAGAGCACACTCGCGCTGCATCCTTCGGAACGCGAGATCGAAGTCACCATGGTCTTCGGCGGCACAGAGATCGATGTCCGGGCCAAGGATCTCCGCACCGGATCCGAATGGCGTGCCACCATCGATTTTGCCCGGGAGGAGTGACAATGGAGGACAGGCCGCCCCCGCGCCCAGGCGACCCTGCTCAGCGACCGCGTTATACCGACATCCTCGCCGAGATCGGCCGGATGCTTGACGGCATGCGAGACGACCAGCTGCTGCTGCGAGAGACGATACGCAGGCATGTCGTGGGGTGGGAGGATGGCGCGCGTCACATCCGCGAACTTGAGCAGGCGGTCAACGGCCTTCGCGCCGAGGTCGGCGACCTGGATCGCAGGTTCACCGAGCTGCTCGCCGAGAGGTTCAGGCAAGAGCAGCCTGACACGACCACGGCAGCGCACCTCGATCATTATGAGGTTGCCGAGAAGTTTCAATTGTTCGTCGAGCAGGAACTCGGGCCGGTGGCGCGGGAGATTACCCGCCGCCTGGAGGCGGGGCGGCCAGGCGAGCAGGTCAGCCGCGCGCACGTGCTAGCGGAGCTCTGTCGCGCGCTGTTTGGCGACAAGACCATCGACGACAAGACCGTTTACCAGTACTGCGGGCCGGATGACGCGGCCCGGCTGGTCGGAACCGCAGGTCAGATACGTGATCTGGCATCCAGGCCCGGGCACGGCGCGATGTGGGATTTCCACTTCAGGGCAGGCAGTCACGTCGATCACCGATACCAGCGTGCCTGGGGCCCCTGCGACCCGGACGGATTCGTGGCGTTCCCTGTGACCCCGGCATACCGGGTGGGCCACCGGATACTGGTTCACCAGCAGGTCGTCACGGAGGTCCCGCCGGCCGGGCCGGCCCGCGAGTCCGGCACGCCAGGAGACGGCCAGCAGTGAATGCCCTGCCGTTAGCTGTCGCCGCACTCTTGGTATCCACGGCTTCCGCGGCGTTTACCGTGATCACTTCTGGAAAGCTCGGCACGCATCTGCGGAAGCACCAGACATCACCACCTGCCGAGGCGCCGATGAACGAGCCAGCCGACATCGCGGAGGCGCCAGCCGCCGATCCGGGCCCGCAGGCGATGACGGAACCCGCGGCAGCAGAGATCACGGAACTCGCGGCAGAGCTCACGCAGCCTCCGGCAGAGGAAGCTCCGGCAGAGACGACAGACCCTCTGGCAGGACAAGGCGCCGCGGCCGGCGCGATGCTTCCCCCCGTACTCGGCGACTCGGTGCCGCGTGCCGCGCGATATCCGTGGCGCTTGCCCGGGGAGCCCGGACCGCCCGCGGTAGCGGCAGACGAAGCCGTTCTTGGCGACCTTACGGTGCGCGCCGCATCGGTCGTCGGCGCCCACCACCGGTGCGCGGAGCCCGCCGCTCCCCGGCAGGACGCCTACCGGATCGGCCGGGACAAGGCCGGGCAGCATCTGATCGTGGCCGTCGCCGACGGGGTCTCCTCCGGCTCGCGATCAGAGGTGGGGGCCGCCGTCGCCGCCGAGGCGACCGTGCGGGCGCTGCGGCGGCGGATGGACGACGGCTGCGAGCTCACGGCGATCTCCGCGGCCGGGGTGTTCACCGAAGTGTCGGTCCTTGTCCGCGCGAGGGCAGATCGCAGCGGCCTGAGCCCGCGTGACGTGTCCACCACGCTGCTCGCCGCGGTGATACCGGCGACATCGGATCATGCGGACGACGGGCGCCGCACCGCATGGGTCGCGACGGTGGCCGACACGACCGCGTGGATGCGCACCGGCGAGGCATGGACCAGGCTCGCCGGAGACTCCAAGGAGGGTCTCGACGCCAATACCGTGTCCGCCTGCCTGCCCGCCGACCCGGACCTGGCAGAGGAGATCCTCGTCGACATCGTGCACGGCGCCACCATCGCCTTCGTCACCGACGGGGTCGGAGACGCGCTGGCAGACCTTCCCGGCGCCGATCACTGGTTCGCGCGGCGGTGGGCGACCCCGCCGCCCGTCGCCTCGTTTATCGTCGATGTCAACTTCGAGTCTCGCGCGTTCGTCGACGACCGGACCGCGGTGGTCGTCTGGTGCCGCGCGAGCGAACCTGGCGGTGCCTGAAGGTGCCGCCGTTTCCCCCCCGGGTAGACCTGACCGCGCTTGGACCGCTCGGCCCGTCGCTGAGCGGCGGCGCCGGTGGCGAGAGCATAGGCGTCTACCCCATTCTCAGCCACGCCGGATACCTGCTCAAGCGCTACCGCGGCCCGCTCGGCGACTCGGACAGCAAGCGCCTTGCCCGCCTTATCGCATTCCCCCGGAAACTGGCCGCGCCGGAATGCGACCGTCTCTTCGAGCACGTCTCCTGGCCGGTCGCCCAGGTGACGGAGTCGGGGCGCTCCGTGGGCTGCGTGCTCCCGGCCGCCGACGAGAAATACCGCTGGGAACTCCTGCTGACGAGCGGGCCAAAGCGGGTGCTGCTCACGATCGACTGGCTGGCCCGCTCCGGCCCTGATCAAGAGAAGCGCGGCGTCCCGGCTGTCAGCACCCAGGACCGCATGACCCTGTGCAGCAAGATCGTCGCAATCGCCGACCTGTTCGACCGGCACAATATTGTGTACGGCGACTGGTCATACGCCAATGCTTTCTGGAGTCCACGTGATCTTTCCGTCTATATTATAGACACCGATTCATGCTCTTTCTCGCCGCGACCGATGTTTGGCACGCGCGACTTCGAGGAGCCATTTCACGATGGCTATGCAGATAAATTCACGGACCGATACCGAGTCGCCCTCCTGGTGGCCCGCTGCGTGACCGGCGAGCGCGACCGCGCGCGCATCCTCGCGGCCATCGACGAGCTCTCGCTGAAAGGCGGCTGCGCCACGGTCGCCAGCACGCTGAACGACATTCTCCGCCGGGCCTCCAGGACCGAGAGAGCCAGCCGTCCACACCTGCGATTCCTGCTGCACGCCCTGAACGGCAGCGTCGTCAAGGGCGAGGTGCAGGTAAGGAACACTCCCCGTGGCCCGGCAGCCTCACCGCTCAAGGGGTCGGTGCCCGCGAGGCCAGGCGATCGGACCCGGCCCGGCGGCGCGGCCGGGGCCAGCGCGCCTGCCGACGGCAACGGAACCTCAAAATACAGGAAGATCATGCGCGATCTCTTCGGCAAGTAACCACGAGAAAGGACGAGCCTTGTCAGCAGACACGCACGACGACACCGAGAAGCCCGGCCGCAAGTGCCTGCCAACGTACCTGGTGCTCGACATATCATCCTCCATGCAGCCACACGAGCAGCTGCTCAACCAGACTCTCGTCAACCTCTTCGACACGCTCCAGGCCAACCCGCGCGTCTCCGAGTTCGCTCACCTGTCGATCATCGCATTCTCGACGACGCCCCATCTCGTACTCGAGATGACCGACATAGACAAAGTCGACACGCTCCCGCAGGTAGCGTGCAATGGTGCGACGAACTACGGTGCCGCGTTCGGCATGGTCCAGGACCGCATTAACGCCGATCTTCCCGACCTGCGTGCGGCGGGCCTCAGCACCCTGCGCCCTATCGTGTTCTTCATGACCGACGGCGAGCCGACGGACCATGACTGGGAAAAAGCATTCGAGCTCCTGGTTGACAAGAGCTGGCCGCGCCATCCACATGTCGTTACCTACGGTTTCGGGCAGGCAACGCCCGAGGTCCTCAAGAAGGTAGCGACCAAGGCAGCTTTCATCGCGAACGAGTTCTCGGCCGATCAGGATGCGCTCGCATCGGCCCTGAGCAGCCTGGTGAATACGATCGTGAAATCAGCCGAACGGCAGCAGACGGAAATACCTGAGGAGGTCCCCGGGTACACGTCGATCCCCATCCCCGATGAGGAGGTCACCTGACACGCTGGCCTTGTCCTACCAGGGCAGCCAGGTGGCGGGCAGCAGCCAGCGGGCCCCGGCGAGCAGCGCGGCGAGACAGACGACGCCGAACACGGCGACCCAGAGGGCGCCGGGCAGGCCGGTGAGACGGGCGAGCTGGTCCGCGTCGGAGCCGCTTCCCCTGCCGCGCCGTCGCCTGCGCTGCAGCTCGATGACCGGCCGCACGCCGCCGAGCAGCAGGAACCAGGTGAACACGTAGGCGAACGCGTCCTGCGCGACCGCGGACGCGAACCGGGTAACGACGAGGACGATCCCGGCGGTGGCAAGGATGGACACCACGCCGAAGGCGTTACGGATGGCGATGAACATCGCCGCGAGGAGCACGAGGAGCGCCCACAGCATTGCCGTGACGTGACCCGCCGCGATCAGCGCCGCGCCGCCGAGCCCGAGCAGGGACGGCGTGACGTATCCGGCGGCTGTCGTGATCACGACCCCTGCCCCGGTGGGCTTCCCGCGCGAGAACGTCAGCCCCGAGGTATCGGAGTGCAGCCGGATCCCCTGTAGCCGACGGCCGGCCGCCAGGGAAGCGATCGCGTGCCCGCCCTCGTGCGCGATCGTGACCACGTTCCTCGAGATGCGCCACGCCGGGTGATACAGGACCGCGGCAAGGGCCATCGCCGCGCTGACCAGGACAAGCCACGGCGGCGGGGTTGGCGCAGTGCCCGTCACCCGGTGCCACAGCTCCGCGAGCATCCTCATTCGCCGATGCGGGAGGCCGGCCAGGCATCCGGGTAGTCGGCGGGTTCCTGCACGCCCCGCACCGGCTCGCCGCGCAGGAACCTGGCCACGTTGGCGGCGGCCGCCGCCACCGCGTCGCTCATGATTCCCGGCACTATTCCGGAGTTGTGCGGGGAGCCGAGCACGTTCGGCAGGCTGGCGAGGGGCAGGCTGGGAGCGAACGGCTGCCCCCCGGCCGGCTCATCCCACCAGGTGTCGATTCCCGCCGAGAACTCCGGGTGCGACACCAGGTGGCTGAACAGGTCGTCCTGGTCGAGGATCGGCCCGCGGGCGACGTTGACGAGGATCGCCTGCGGCTTCATCCAGCCGAGTTCGCGGGCACCGATCAGCCCGCGCGTCGCGCGTGTGAGCGGCACCGAGATCACGGCTACATCCGCCGCCCGCAGCACGTGCTCCAGGTCGGCGAGCGTCCCTGCGAACTCGACCTGCTCGTCGGTGCGGCCGCTTCTGTTGATCGCGTAGATCCGCATCCCGAGCGGGCGCAGCAGCCGCGCGCAGGCGCTGCCGACGCCGCCGAGGCCGATGATGCCGGCCACCCCGCCCCGCAGCGCCAGGGTCTGCGCCAGCTCGAACACGCCAGCGGCGAGCCGCGCATGATTGCGCTGCAGGCGCTTGGCGAGCGCGACCACCATCCCGAGGACATGCTCGGCCATCGGGGCCGCGTACGCGCCCACGTTGCTTGCGACGAGCGCACCGCCGGGCAGGGCCGCGAAGTCGAGATGGTCCGCCCCGGCGCTCAGCAGCTGGATCAGGCCGATGCGGCCGAGGGCGGCGCGATCGTCAGGACGCAGCTCCCTGTCGGGGAACCAGCAGATGAGGGCCTCGGCCTCGCGCAGCATCGCCGCCCGGTCGCCGTCGAGCCCGGTGCCCCGCAGGAAGGCGACTCCGCCGAGCGGCGCGAGCGCCTCCTCGAATACGCGGCGCTCCGCGCTCTGCACATCAAAGGCGACGACTGTCCTCGGGCTCATACAGAACGTTATACAGAACGGGACGTGGCGGGGGGTCACGCCACGGTGTTCTCCGTTCATCAGGGGTTGAGCGCCCGTCCTCGCGGAGCAGTCATGACGCTCCCGTTAGGTATCAAGATGGAGGGCCACCGCGCGAATCTGGTGCGCGTCGGGCAGGTGCACGCGGCCGAATTCGTGCCTGGTCTCCAGCCGCAGTTCCTCGTGCCGGAACGGGGGTTTCGCCCCGGCGAGGATCTGCCGGGGGCGCGGCTTGCGGCCCCTGGCTCCATCGCGGAACCGCGGATTGCTGATATAGATGCTGAGCACGGTGCGGCCGACCCAGGCATCGGCGCGGAACAGCGCGTCGGCCAGCGGGTGAGCGCGCACATCCGCACCAGCCCGGCGCAGCACGGCGATCGTGTACACCTCGCGGACGAAGGAATAGTAGGCGAGCCCGATCCGCCACCTGACGGCCTGGGCGGCGGCCTCCGGCGCGTACCCGAGCTCGCGGGCGCGCGCCCTGATCTGGATCGCCGGGTCGCCGAGCGCCCGCCGGCCGAGCGGATCATGCGCGCAGAAATCCACGAAGTCCCCGAACGTGGGCAGCTCGCCGCGCTCCTCCAGGGCCAGGTGCATGACGTGGGTGAACGCGAAATCCGGCCGCCAGTCGACGACCGGCGTCACCGCGACCGCCGTTTCCCTGCGGATGTCCCCAAGCGGATGCTCGCTCTTCCTGCAGGCTGCCTCGATCCCGGCGGGCTCGAGCTGGTAGAGCACCCTCGTCCGGTGCCGCAGCACGACCTGTGGCACGTGCGGGCGCGCCGGATCGGACCGCCAGGACCCGAGCAGCTCCCGGGCCCTCGGCGTCACGGCGAACGTCTCCACGACCTCAGCGGACGTTGTCTCCATCCCCAGTGACAATAGCCGCGCGGCGGGGTCACGAGGCCGCCAGCGCCTCTCCCGCCGCGCGCCGGGGTTCCGGTACCCGCCGGATATAAGTCACCCTTCCCGTGCCTGCGGACGAATTCGAGAACGGCCTGGTTGAAGCTCGCGGGATACTCCCACAGGCAGGCGTGACCGCCGCTGACGGTCTGCCAGTCCGAGCCGGGGATGGCCTCGTGCAGCTCGCGGGACAAGGCGACCGGGATGAGGATGTCCTGCTCGCCGGCGAGCACGAGGGCCGGCACGGCGATCTGGTGCAGCCGGCCCGTGGTGTCGTGGTTCTGGATGACGGCGAGCTGGGCGAGGTAGGCGGGAACCGGCTGGTCCATGTACCGCATGGCGGTCTCGAACCCGGCCAGCTCGTCAGGCCGGCCGGCGAAGAACTCCGTGGTGAAGGCCCACAAGGTCACGTCGCGCATTACGAAAGGGACGCCGAGCACAGGGGCGGCGTCCGCCCACATCGCGAACATGCGCGAGCAGAACGGTCCTGGCGCCGCGTACGTGCAGGCAAGCGTCAGCGACCGCAGATCGTCTGGATAGGCAAGCGCGTATTCCTGGGCGATCATCCCGCCCATCGACACGCCGAGGAGATGGAAGTTGGTGATACCGACGTGATCGACGAGGGCTTTCGTGTCATCGGCCATCAGCCGGCTCGTGTACGGGCCCGCCGGCCTGTCCGTCCGGCCGATGCCCCTGTTGTCGAACCGCAGGACCCGGTAGCCCGCGCCGACCAGGTCACCGACCTGGAATGCCCAGGTATCCAGGTCGTCAGCGAGCCCGTTGACCAGGACAATCGTTTCCTTGCCGTTGCCGTCGAGCCGGTAGTTGATGTGAATGCCGTTGACAGAGGCGAGCGGCATGGGTTCCTCCAGTAGAAACTAAATGGTCGCCTGGCCTGGCGCTCGCGCCTGGCCTGGCGCTCGCGCCTGGGCTGCCCGCTGCGTGACACGCGCGTGCAGCTCGCGGAACATGGACTCGGTGAGGGACCAGTGCTCGGCCGCAAGTACCGCGGCCCTGTCCGGGTCGCCGTCGATGACCGCCTGGGCGAGCAGCGGGTGCTGGTGCAGCGCCCGCCCGCGTACCGCCGGGCTGTACGGCTCGGCGTCGAAGCCGAAGCTGATGTCGTGCCGCATGCTCAGGCTGAGGTCGAGCAGATGCGGGTTGTGCGCCGCCCCGGCGATCGCACGGTGCACCGCGAGATCGGCCATCCGGGAGGACTCGCGGTCCGCGCCTGCCCACTCGTAGTCGCTCAGCGCGCGGCGGATCGCGAGGATGTCCTCATCGCGGCGCCTGCTCGCGGCGGTGCGGGCGATCTGCTGCTCGATGAGCTGCCGGAAGTCAAGCAGGCGTTCCAGTTCCCGCCACTCCGGGTTGAGCGTACGGCGGATCATCTCCGCTGACTCAGGCCCCCATCCGGACGTCACGAACGTCCCGCCCGAGCGCCCGCGGCGGACCGTGACGTATCCGGACTCCGCGAGCCGCGCGGTCGCCTCTCGTACGGTCGCCCTGCTCACGCCGAGCATTGTCGCGAGTTCCCGCTCCGTTGGCAGCCGCTGGCCGGTCACGAACTGGCCGAGGGCGATCGCGGTGACCAGCCGCTCGGCGATCCGTTCCCCCGTCGTGCGGATGGTCATCGGCGCGAGAAGGCCCCGTGCCGACGCGGGCTCGATCGCCTCGTCGAGCTTGCCCAGCGTGGCCGGGTCGAGAGGATTCTGCACGTGTCATCCCAAAAGGCCAAAGGTCGGTACATTGGACCTTTCATGGGATTGCACCGCTTGTCAAGGCTTTTGGCATGTTTGGCGGAGTGCCATCCCGCGCCCGTTCGGTAAAGGCTTAGTGCGTCCCGGCGGGCAGGCCGGTGAGTGCCTCTTGCAGCGCCTGGTCCGGAAGATCGTAGTCGCGGACTTCGCCTGCCTGGAAGCTGGCATAGGCGGCAAGATCGAGCAGCCCGTGGCCGCAGAGGGCCGTCAGGATGACCTTCTCCTCGCCCGTCTCCTTGCAGCGCAGGGCTTCCTCGATGCACGCCGCCAGCGCGTGTGCCGGCTCCGGCGCGGGCACGATGCCCTCGGTCCTGGCGAACCGCAGGCCGGCCGCGAAGCACTCCGACTGCGGTTTGGCGACGGCTTCGATCATGCCGAGCTCGTAGATGTGCGACAGCAGCGGGGACATGCCGTGATAGCGCAGGCCGCCGGCGTGGATCGGGTCGGGCACGAACTCATGCCCGAGTGTGTGCATCTTGAGCAGGGGAGTGAATCCCGCCGTGTCGCCGAAGTCGTAGGCATAGACGCCCCTGGTGAACGAGGGGCAGGCGGCCGGCTCGACCGCGCGCAGGACGGGGTTCATCCGGCCGGCCAGCTTCTCCCGCAGGAACGGGAACGCCAGCCCCGAGAAGTTGGATCCGCCGCCGGTGCAGCCCACGATCAGGTCGGGCGTCTCGCCGGCCATGGCAAGCTGCTTCAGCGCCTCCTCGCCGATGACCGTCTGGTGCATCAGGACATGATTGAGCACGCTGCCGAGCGCGTACCTGGCAGCGGGATCGCCGCCTGCCATCTCCACGGCCTCACTGATCGCGATGCCGAGGCTCCCCGGTGAGTCCGGGTGAGCCGCCAGCACCGCGCGGCCGGAGGATGTCACCTCGGACGGGCTGGGGTGCACGGTCGCCCCGTAGACTTCCATCAGGCTCTTGCGGTAAGGCTTCTGGTCGTATGAGGCGCGGACCTGCCATACCTCGCATTCCAGGCCAAAGAGCGCGGCGGCGAACGCGAGCGCGCTGCCCCACTGCCCGGCGCCCGTCTCGGTGGTCAGCCTCGTCACGCCCTCGGCGGCGTTGTAGTACGCCTGGGGTACGGCGGTGTTGGGCTTGTGCGAGCCTGCCGGGCTGCCGCCCTCGTACTTGTAGTAGATCCGCGCGGGGGTGCCGAGATCTTTCTCCAGCCGCCGGGCTCTGCACAGCGGCGTGGGCCGCCAGAGGCGGTACACGTCGAGTACCTCATCGGGAATGCCGATGTGCCGGTCCGCGGAGACTTCTTGCGCGATGAGCGCCATGGGGAAGAGCGGCGCGAGGTCGTCGGGGCCGACCGGCTCACGGGTGCCCGGATGGAGCGGCGGCGGCGGGGGCGACGGAAGATCGGGGACGATGTTGTACCACTGCCTGGGCAGTTCGGACTCTTCGAGGACGTACTTGACCTGGCGATCCATGAGTGCCTCCCTGCGCAGACTGCCTCGCTGCGAAAGCAAGGTGACTGATGATCCCATTGCGGACACCGGTTGGCTAGCGGCGCCTGGCTCGCGGCTCTGGGTCCCCGCGGAGGGGAATCCAGGCTGTGCCGAGCGACTCTCTCCACGTTCCGCGACCACATACCATGACATATCCATCGTGATCATGGTCGTAGCGCGTAGAAAGTGGGCCAGGCTAACGTGGCATGCGTGGCTGGATCCAATCCGCGCGGTACGAGGAGCCGGACGCTCAACCCGTTCGGGGGGCTGTCACCACGCCGGAGGATGCTGGCTGTCGGTCTCGTTCTGCTGTGCGTGGCGGGCGTCGCGGCGGGCGCGGTCGCGGCTGTCTCCGCCCGGGCACGGTCAGGGAGTGACAGCGGCACCGGGGCACCGGGGACGTATCCGGCGCAGGACCGGCCGGGTCCCGTCCTGCTCGTTCCCGGCTACGGGGGGAGCACCGGCTCGCTGTCGGCGCTCGCCGCGAAGATCCGCGCCACCGGCCGCCAGGCGACGGTCCTGTCACTGCCGGGTAACGGCACCGGCGACCTGAACATCGACGCTGGCCTGCTCGACGCTGCGGTGAACCGCGCGCTGCGCGGCGGCGCGCCATCCGTCGACGTGATCGGCTACTCGGCCGGCGGCGTTGTCGCGCTCTTGTGGGCGCGGGGCTACGACGGCGCCCGCAAGGCGAGGCGCGTGATCACGCTCGGCTCGCCGTTCCACGGAGCATCCATCGCAGCCGTGGCCGAGGGGCTCGTGCCCGGTGCCTGTCCCGTCGCCTGCCAGCAGCTCGCGCCGGGGAGCAGCCTGCTCGCCCCGCTCGACGCCGGGAGCATATCCGGTCATCCGCGCTGGACATCGCTATGGACGACCGACGATACGACGGTGACCCCGCCCGACTCAGCCCGCCTGTCCGGCGCCATCAACGTGCCGGTCCAGTCCGTCTGCCCCGGCGAGCAGATCACCCACTCCCAGCTGCCGGTCAACCCGGTCGCCACCGCGATCGTGCTTACGGCGATCGGCCCCGGTCCGCTCGGGTATCCAACCTCCGCCGCCTGCCACGGCTGACCTCAAAGCGCCGCCGACGCTGCCGCACCCGGGTGGCTGTTCACTGGCCAGTGCCGAGGATGCGCAGCCTGGCGCGGACCAGCCGTCAGTTGGCGGCAGGATGCATCGTGATGACCTTGGTTCCCGTGAAGATCTCCTCGTTGATGATAAAGATGAATCCGATGATATACAGCACGGCAAGCGGCGTGAGGGCAAGCCATACCTTCCACTGCTGGCCGGCCGCCCGCTGCTGGGAGATCCAGCGCCGAACCGGCGGCAGCCTGAGAATGACCAGCGGAATGCTGATTTCAACGGCCTGATAGACACGCTGATGGAAAATGGGATCACCGTCCCCATCCGCTGCGCCAAAGGGCGCGAATCCGTCGAGCAGCAGCAGGTGCAGGACGATCATTCCCCAGATAACGTATGTCGCCGCCTGCAGCCGTTTCCAGTACTTCCCGAGCTTCCGCTGCGACGGGGTATTTGCCGTAGCCAGGAGCGGGAGGGCCAGGAGAATTACGAGGAATCCGGCCACGAGGAAGCTATGCCCGGCGAGCCGACCGAATATGCCCCCGGCGAAATCCGTCGTAATAGCTGCCGTGGCCGCGTCCGCGATGCCTATAACCGCGAACATGATGCCGTACCATCGCCGGAGGGGAGCGATCCACCGCGCTCCGGTCAGGGTGATAATCGGTGTAATCGACACGGCGACGAAGAAGCAGATCTCACCCCCCGTTCCCAGCACGTTGGCTTCCGTATTGGTCAGGACGCTCTTCGCGTTCAGCGACAGCCAGCCGCGCATGATGAAGATCAGCGGGACGAACGCGGGGAGGCGCAGGAGGAATAGCGCAAGAGACTGCTTCTTGATAACCACTGCCGAGAATATAAGATCCTCGCCCATCCAGGTATCGATGGATCGAGGTCTGGGAACCTGACTCTGAGGGCCGGCATCTATATCAGGTGTGGCCATCTGTAGCTTTCTCCTTCTGCAGTACGGAGCACCGCTCCCAGTGCGGGTAATTTCAAACGCCGGCCCACTTACTTTGGCTTGCCGGCCTTACCGCTGGCCTTACCGCTTGACGTGCCTGCTTGCGCCTTGTGGTGCGCACCTGGCTGGCCCGGGCCCTGATTCTCCGGAACGCCGCTGCCAGACGTCGCGCCTGTCCCCGCCGACCGGAAGATAAAGAAACTGAATCCGTGCAGCCCAATCTCCGTGGCTGCGGTGGTAAGACCAGCCAGGGAAAAGACCACGACAGCAGCCGCCATCTTGCGCCAGGCGCGAACCTGCCGGCTCTTTGGCTTCGCTCCCGGCCGGGCGTTTGGTGTGCGCCTACGGCTTATGCCCGGCCGGACCCCTGGCCTGGTGGCCGGCATGGCGGGCCTGGTGAGGTTTTCTGCGGCCCCCCGCTGGGGGCGGGACACTGGCTTTGCGGTCGGCCTGGTTTGCGGCTCCGTGACCGGCCGGGCTGCTGGCTCCGCGACCGGCAAGGCCCCTGGCCCGGTCGCTGGCTTCGCGGGGATGGCGGGGCTCTCTACGACGTCCGCGCTCACCCCGCCACGCTCGGCCGTCATCTTCGCCGCGACCGTCCCCAGTTCGGCGGCCTCCCGCTGCCAGACGGGATCAGCCAGTTCGCTCACCTGGTTCACCTCGGCTCCGGGCTTACTCGGGTGATCGGGCCCGAGCGGGCCGGGGAAGCTCCGGCCGGGGAGGGCCTGGCCAGACGGATCGGCGGGCGCGCCGAGAAGCTCGCGGAAGACTTCCCGGTAGTGGATCATGGCTTGCCGCAGGTGCTCCGTGGAGGCCATACCCGCGCCGGCGTACTCGCTGATCTCCTCAGCGGCCCGGTAGTGATCGAGCGTCTTCGCGTGCTCGACTGACAAGTCAGCGAGGACCTGATCGCGATCATCCGTCGGGTAGCCCCGCTCATTCATCACGTCGGCGACGAGTATCTGCGATGCGGCGACCGCGTCCGCCGGCATGTCCGCGAACCGCTCCTGGAGGCTCGCCCACCGCCGGGTGTAGCCCGCGCGCGTCGAGTCTGTGAGCGGGTGTATGCCAAGAGCCCGGACCCGGCGCTCTCGCCTGGTCAGCTCTGCCTCGGCCTTGCGCTTGCTGTCGCGCTCGCCGACCACCCGGTCGTATTCCGGGCCGAAGCGCTGCCGCAGCCGACGACGGCGCGCTGCCGTCATCACACCCATCGCGAGGGCCGCTACTACGACGACGGCTACGACGGCCACAATGATCCCGGCCGGCATACGATCACCCCGCTTTCAGGCTACGAAGCTCCCCGGTACTGCCCAGCACAAGCCACCACAAACGCGTGCAGGGACGTACCTGGACGGAATGTCATGTCAGGGGCTCCGATGACCGGCTGCGTACCGGTGACGGGATTTAGCGGCCGCAGGAGCGCTCAGTCCCCGCCTCGACGGGCCAAAGGACGTGCGGATCAGCTTGTGATGTCCTTGGTGGCGAAGCTGGCCCAGGCGGCTGCGAGGAATACCACGACGTAGATGCCCTGGATGGCGAAGCCGCGGTCGATGTTGCGCCAGAGGATCGGCTGGCGGAAGAAGTCCACCCAGGCCAGCCAGTACCGGGTCGGCAGGTAGGGGTTGACCGACGCGGCGGCGTTGAGCTGGACGAGCACCTCGCTGGTGACAAGCACGGCGAGGGCGCCCATGGCCGCCCCGAGGGAGGAGTCGGTCACGGTCGACAAGAACAGCGCGATCGCGCCCACGCCGAGCATCGACACGCCGATGAACGCCACCGCCCCCGCTATACGGAAAAGCAGCTCAACAGGCGTCAGCCCGGTGCCGGACAGGGATGTGGCGGCGACGCTCGCGGTCGTCGGGCCGCCCGAGGTCACCGTGACGGGCTGCGAGCCGAACATCAGCGTCCCCGCCGCGTAAGCGGTAAGCGCGACGAGCACCACGGACACGAGCACGTAGGTCACCAGCGTGACGAGCTTCGCCACGAGCAGCCGGGTGCGGCCGACCGGCCTGGCCAGCAGGTACCGCAGCATGCCGGAGCCCGCCTCGCCGGCCACCGCGTCGCCGGCGACGACGGCTACCGCGACCGGCAGGAAGATCGGCAGCACGATCGCGAGCGCGGCCGCCGGGTACAGCGATCCGTTGTTCAGCACCGCAGAGAGGAACGTCGGCCCCTGGCCCGGCTGGGGCGCGAGATGCGTGACCGCGAGGAACACCGCCACCAGCACGGGCAGGGCGCAGAGCAGCGCGACGCTGACCCAGTTCCTCGGGCGGCGCACCAGCTTGACGAGCTCGACGCGGATCACTGCCTGCTACCCCCGTCGAGGGCTCCCTGGCCGATGCTGTCATCGGCCTCCCGTTCGGGATCCTGTCCTTGTCTTTCGCCTTTTTCTTTCTCGGCACCCGCCCGGTCGACCCGATCGGAACCGGAGCTTGTCACGGCGAGCACGATGTCCTCCAGCGAGCGCCGCAGCGGGCCGATCTCCGTCACCCGTATTCCTGCCTGCACGAGGCGGGCGTTCAGCCCCGCCGCGTCCGCCTCGGCCACGAACAGCCTGTCCCCGTCACGGTGATCGACCCGCCCGTCGAGCAGCGCGATCGCCCGGTCCGCGTCCGGGCTGCGGACCACCACGCGCCCGGTCGGCGCCCGCAGCGCCGCGAGATCCTCCTGCAGCACGAGCCGGCCCCGGTCGACGATGCCGACCCGCGTGCACAGCTGCTCGACCTCGGCAAGCAGATGGCTGGACATGAAGACCGTCGTGCCCGCCTCGTTGAGACCGGTGAGCAGGTCACGAACCTCCCTGATTCCCTGCGGGTCGAGGCCGTTGGTCGGCTCGTCGAGTATGAGCAGCCGCGGCGAGCGCAGCAGGGCCGCGGCGAGGCCGAGCCGCTGGCGCATCCCGAGCGAGTACTTCCTGACGGGACGATCGTCGATCCCGGCCATGCCGACCCGGTCGAGCGCCTCGTCGATCCGCCGGCGGCGGGTGCGGCGGACACTGCCCGGACCTGCCGCGTCGATGAGGGCAAGGTTGGCGCGGCCAGGCAGGTGCCCGTAGGAAGACGGTCCCTCGACGAGCGCGCCGACGTGCGGCAGCACCTCGGCGACCCGCCTGGGCACGGGGCGGCCCATCACCTCGATCTCGCCGCTCGTCGCGTACACCAGGCCGAGCAGCATGCGGACCACCGTCGTCTTGCCCGATCCGTTCGGCCCGAGGAAGCCGTACCTGTCCCCTTCGCGGACATCCAGGTCGACGTCGTCCACGGCGAGCACCGACCCGTACCGCTTGGTCAGCGCCCGCGTTGCGATCATGGGCGCGGCGGTCACGGCGTCCTCCCGACGCTGTGCAGCAGGTCGGACGCCGCCTGCTGCAGCAGGGCCGGGGTAACCGGGCCGGCCAGCATGAAGGTGTACCCGAAAGGCTCAAGGGGCCGCCCGGCCTCGGCGGGCGCGAGAGCGCGGCGCGGCGGGCGACCACCCCTGGGCACAATGACCACCTGGCCATTGCGTCCTTGCACGGAGCTGACCGGCACGGAGCTGACCAGCAGCACGGTGAGCAGCGGCGTCCGGATCAGCACGGCTGTCTCGCCGGCCGGCGCGCCGGGGAGGGTGACGTCGGCCGCGCCGGCCGAGCGTGCCGCGCTGATCGCCTCGACGCCCACCCGCAGCGGCAGCGGCACAACGGCGAACTGCGTCAGCCCGGTGCCGTAAGCAGCCACGTCCGTGAGGTCACCGGGGGCAGCGACGCGGCCGAGCCCGGCAAGGCCGCCCGGCATCGGCGGCCCGAAGCCGTTCAGGATGCTGTTGGCATCGGCAGGCTTCGTGAGGGTGACGCCGACGCCGGGCGCGGGATGCGGCGTCACGGTCGCGAGGGACGGGCGGCGCAGGCTCAGGTCGAGGAACCGTGTGAAGATCACCGGCTGAGCTGAGCCCTTGCCGGTGACCTGCACCTCGACCGGCAGCCCGCTGACCGGATCGGCCCAGATGTCGATCTCGGCGACGGTTGTCGCCGGGCCGGCCGGGACCAGCCGCAGGCCGGCCGCGTCCACGCCGGCGACGCGCCGCGACGGCAGCCGCGACAGGTGGTCGGCCGGGGAGGCCAGCCGGAGGAGCCGCAGGCCAAGCGCGGGCGGCAGCAGGTCAGCGGTCTGCGGCAGCCGCACCGACGGCGGCCCGTCGACGTGGGTGAGCAGGTTGCGCCCGTAATCCCACTGATAGGTGCCGTCGCCGGTCTGGTAGATGTCGGTCTCCCCCGTCTGGCTGATGTCGTCGGCCCGCCATTGCGTCGGCGACCGGTACCAGGCATAAAGATCGGTGGTGCCGTCGAGCAGCGTGGTCACATCGCCCAGATCCGGCAGCTGCGGCAGGCCGAGTGCGCCGATGCTCTCCGCGTACCCTTCGTACGGCACGCTGGCCGATTTGAGGATCTTGCTGCGCAGCGCCGCCGCGGAGAGGGTCGACCCGCTGGCAGGCAGCTTGCCGATCCCGACAGGAATCCCGGCGAGCACGACGACCCCGCACACGACGAAGGACCACCGGCGGAGTGCCCCGCGACGGACGACGCTCACCGGCGCCGACCTTCCCGCGGGTACATCACTCTGTTACATTACGTCCCGTCATGCCGTGATGGCAGCGGTTCATCCCGAACGGAAGCGCGGTGACACCGTCGCCCGCATGCACATCCCCTGACCGTGGCAGATCCCTGTCGTCCCCCCACCCAGGATCCCCCTCCCGCGCCTGGGTACTGATTAACCGTTCGAGTTTTACGTGCCATACGGGCTGTTTCACAATCGAAGGTGAGGGAAAATGATCTCCACTCCGAGGGAAAATGATCTCCACTCCGATGGTCGAACGGTGGCCTGGAGATCAAGATCACCCCACTCCATGGCAAAAATCTCCGCTTCTGCGGGTCGCCCCCTCCATTACTGCCGGGTAGGCCGCAATTTTGAAACAGCCCGCATAGGACGTAAAACTCGAACACGTAAGCGATGGAGGGTGCGTGGGGTGGTCTCGGGCGGTTGAGGGTCGGCTTGACGCTGACTATGGGGGGGCGAGCAGGGAAACCGCGGCTGCGCTATTGCCGCGCGAAGAGGAGTTGCCGCTGAGTCCCCCGTACGAGGGAGTCCTGCTGGCAATCCTCTCCCTCGCCGCCGGCGACCTCGGGCTGCTGCGCCATTTCGCCGACCGCGCCCGGTCGGACTGGCGCGACGTCCTGCTCTGGAGCAGGCCCGATGACCCTGACAAACCCAAGACGTACGAAGAACTCAGGCGGCGTCTCGGCCTTCCACCCGATCCGCCCATGCCGTCTTCCTGATCTTGTGCGAACTCTCCCGCCTGAACCCGGATACCGAAAAATGGGAACGCGACTTCAGCGGCGAACCGGCACCCACCTACCAGCAAGCTCTCAAAAACGCGTGGAACGAGGCGCTGGACGACCTTCCCGACGGGAACGACACTGAGGCTCTGGATGACCTTCCTGAATTGCCGACCGACGACCCCTGGAGTGAGGACGACTCTTGGTTGTGAGGACGTCCGTCCCAGGCTGTCGGCCGACGACCCCTGGAGTGAGACTGAACTCCGCGGTCCCTGGACTGAGGAACCGCCTTTCTAGGCACGGACCGACAAGAACGGGTACCGGGGTGTTCAGCCCCTGATACGGGCCGTGAACCGTCGCCAGTCCTCGGGGGTGAACCGGAGCGCGGGACCCTCGGGGTCCTTGGACCGATTTCCGGGCGACAGAGCAGACGCACGGAGCAACGGGACCATCCGCGACCTCATCCAATCAGCCACCCATTACTGACAACGACTCAGGAGCCAGGGAGCGTCCACTCAAGCCGCCCGCCATCCCCAAGGTCCAGCCAGACGGTCTGACTGTGTGGCGTGATCGCTATGGCGAAGTCAGACTGGGGCGGGCAGCCAGCCTGGCGCCACGCGGCATGAACCCGCTCGATGTCGTCCCACAACGCGGCCTGGCCGGCCTGGCGGACGCGCCAGCCTCCACCCGGTGCCTGGTAGAGCCGAGCCCACGCGCCGCTGGCCTGATCGCACAGCAAGTGCATGGGCTGCTCCTCCCCGAGATAGGGCAGGAAGTACTGTGCGCCTGGCGCGGCGAGCTGGGCGAGGAACCGGCCGGTCCAGTCGCTGAGCAGCTCCGGGCCGAGGACGACGGGGCGTTCGGTGTAGTCCGTCATCGCCGGAAGTACGCTCAGCGGCGGGGCAGCGTGGTCGCGGGCAGGCATGAACTGCACGAAACCAGGCAGGAACCGCCCCTCCGCCCGGCCTGGCCCGGTGACCCGCAGACGAGCGAGGCCGCTTCCCAGGAGCCAGCCCGACACCGGGGCCAAGATGATCCCGCCACGTGTTACCTGCCGCAGCCAGGGCACCGGGATATGCCGCACCGAGCAGGTGGCGATCAGCCGGTCATAGGGGGCGCCGACGGCGTGACCGGCGAGCCCGTCGCCGCACGCGAGCACGGGGGTGTACCCGGTCATGGTGAGCGCCTGCCGTGCCCGGCCGGCGACACCCGGGTCTACCTCAACGGAAGTGACGCGGGCCGACCTGAGACGGGCGCACATCAGAGCCGTGGAATAGCCGGTGCCGGTGCCGATCTCCAGCACCCGCGTGTCATCGCCGACCTCCAGGTCCTCCAGCATCCGCACGACCAGGCTGGGCAGCGTGGATGACGAGGTCGGCTCGCCCGGCACGGGCTCGCCATCTCCGCCCGCGTCTTCCTGGTCGCTGCGATCGAGCTGGGTGACAAGCGTTTCGTCCTGGTAAGCCAGAGCCAGCCACTCAGCGGCGGTCAGAGCCTCCCATTCCCAGGGCCGCCAAAGAGTTGGGCCTCCGTTCTCGACGCGCTCGTAGACGCGATGACCTAGGAACACCTCACGCGGTACGGTCTCGACCGCAGCCCGCCACTGCGGGCTGCGAAGCGCCCCTGCTTTCTCCAGCCGTTCGGCAAGCCTTCGCCTGAGGCGCACCGCAGCCTGGTCAGCACGGACCGCAGTCACTGTCGCCCTTCCTGAAGCAGGTCGGCCAAGGCCAAGGTGATCCGCTCGGTGATCGGCGAATCGAAGAACGCCCACTGTCCGCTCGGATTGCACTCATACCAGTGCCAGTCTTGCGGGTCACGGCCGAGACCAAAATCGAACGCGCCGTAGGCAAGGCCGAAATGGTCGAGGTAGGCGTGCACACCCTTCTCCACGGCAGGCGGCGTGTCGATCATCGAATACGACAGCGCCGAATAGTCCTCGCGCCAGTCCAGGCTGATCGCCCCGTCGATGCGCACCGAGAACAGCCGACCGTCAACGGCGGTGGTGCGGACATCCGCGACCTTGTCGACCTCGGCCTGGAACAAATGCGCCGTCGCACTGATGCTGTCATCCAGATCGGCGGGGTCGACGCGGCGGACCCATACCGTGCGGGCACTCCCATCGTCAGTCCGCACCGGCGTATTCCACAGCGGCTTGTAAACGACCCTGCCGTACCGGGCGACAAACGCCCGGACGATCGCTAGGTCATTGCTGATCACTGATGGGGGTACCGTAAATCCGCACCCGGCTGCAGCCGCCAGTTGGGCGGGCTTGCTCTCGGCGTCGCGGATCCGCCACGGGTGGTTGACGTACAGGGCTCCGGGCAGCGAGGCGAGCACTCCGCCCAGCCCCCAGTGTGCCTGCGCGGCAGCCCAATCCGCCATCTGCGGGTCCAGGCCGTGGAGTGCCCCGCAGGGAGAGGGGCGGCGCCAGTAGACCGACCGCACGGCAGACAGCGTCAGTTTCCTGCTGGTAGTCGTGACATGACCGTACAGGCCCGACTCGTCGAGAAATGCCGCGAGACCGACTTCGCCGGGAAAGTCTCCCGGGTCCAGACGGACCACAGGCACGCCTCGACGGTGCAGCTCCGCGATGACCAGGTCTGCCGTGAGGTCATCCAGCCGCGTCACCGTGACAACGGGCCGATCCATCCTTAGTCGGGAACGTAGGCCGTGACGGTGTCGGAGTCCGCTGGCGGCGGGTTCTTGGGGTCTCCGCCGTCCGGGCCAGGGGTCTGCGTGGGCTGCAGCACCGCTTTGTTCGTCCCGTGGGCACCCATCTCGACCGGCCGCCCGTCGGCGGCCAAGCGCAGCGCCGTCTGCGAGGCCGGGTCCAACTCCACTCTCACGTAGGGCAGCGGTTCGGCCGACGCGAACGGCGTCATCCGCGAGGCACCCCACGGGTGGCCCTGACGGGGGGGTTCGTTCATTGAGCTGACTCCATTCCCGTGAGAGGGGGACCTCCTGATCCCTTCCCAAATCCTGAAGGTTCCCTTCGACCAAGTCAACAATACGTAAGGATATGGTCACCCGATGGCGTACCACTCTGTACCCAATGCTGGCGAGCACCTGATGCGTGGCCCGTTCACCTGGAGGCGCGCGTTCTTCTCCCGCCGGTCCGTGCTCGCCAACGTCGTGCGCAAGTACCTACACAACAGGGACAAATACACCCGTCAGCTTGCCGCAACCGCCGAACTCGGCGTTCAGGTACTGCGTTTCCGCACTCCTCGCCAGACACGGAAGTGGCTCAACGGCAATGTTGTGACGTCCCTGGGCCAAAATTCGCGCAGGAGCCACCTCCGGTTCTGCTGGGCGTACGAAAGCCCGAGGCTAGCGTCGCCGTGCAACATGACGCGATTTTCAACACGTTCAGCCAGGGGCCTATGGAAACATTGCCTTTCCAGGTGTCTACTGAGGATGACTGAATTACCGTCTCCACCCGACCGTACGGGAGACCAGCATGAATGCGCAGGCTCGCCCCTCGGCGAGCGGCGAGCTCATCGCAAGGGCCCTGTTGATGGGTGAAGGTCACGGCGGCGTGCCGGTCGGGGAGATCGACAGCGCCTCCACGTCAACGGGCGGGCGCGCAACCGTGCGCGTGCTCAGCCAGGACGCCGGGCAATGCCAGCTGATCGTCCAGCGCCGCAATGAGGCGATCCGCGCGGCCGGCGACATCAGCACTCCGGCGGGCCAGGGGCAGTGCCTGCTGGATATCGCGGCCATGTACTGCGAGATGAACGGGCTTGAGGGGGTAATCGAGCGTGCCTACGCATTGTTCGCGGGCCACGTTCAGCAGTGCTACATGACGGGGCGCGTATCGTCCAGCGACCTGCTGTGGATGGCCGTGCCGTGGTGGCAGATGTTCTGCGGCAGGCACAGCTGCCTGGCCAAGCTGGGCGCGGGAGCGGGGGTATCCCTGCCGGGCATCACGCCGATGTGGTTCGACGAGGCGCTTGCGCGCGACATGTCCGAATATGACGGATGGATGGGCCTGCACAGCATGGCCCACGGGCGGGAGCAATATGCGGTGCTGACCGAGTACACCATCGGAGAATTCGCGGCAGTAGACAGGCTCACGAACTGCGCGGTGGAGCACCTGACCGCCCTGGATGAGCAGCAGTGGGCTGCGGAATGCGCCCGGCTGGCGTTCACGATCTACAGCACGTGGAACGCCGACAGCGTCGCCAACATGCTGCTGTACTTCTACCGCCACTACTGCGTGCAGATGATCCCCTACCAGATCATGCGCGGTAGCTTCCTGACCTATCGCAACAAGGACAACCTGCACGGTCATACCGACTGACCCGGCCTGGTGCCGCGCTCACGGAACGCTATGGCGAAGTCCGACTGGGTGGGCTGCTGGAGGTGAATGCGGAAGGCTCGCGGGCGACCGGGGACTCGTCGCGGTCATATACCCAGATCCGGGTGGGAACCCCGAGCAGGCGGAGCGGGTGGGAACTTGCCAGCACGAGGCCGATGGCGTTCTCCCGTATAGGCGGCGGTAGGAGGACGATCACGCGGCCTCCGGGACGTGTGACACGCGCCGCTTCCCGCAGGACGTCGCTCACCCACCCGACGGGGTCGGTATCCACCTGGAATTGCTTACCGAACGGAAGATTTGTCACGACGGCGTCGAACCCGCCGTCAGGGTGGGGAAGGCTCACGGCGTCCGCTCGCTCGATGACAGCGCCGGGTACGTTGGTCCGGGCGATGCTGACTGCTTCGTCGTCGATGTCGGAGCCGCGCGCATCCCATCCGGCGGCCTTGGCTTCCCGCACGATCGTTCCCGAGCCACAGCATGGATCGATCAGCCGCCCTGGCTCCGCGCCTGCGAGGCGCACCATAGCGGCGGCCAGCACAGGGCGCAGGGCACCGTGCCGTTCGCTCGCGCGTCCCTCGCCGTGCTGGCGCATCCGCCTGTCGGATAGGCGCAGGCCGCAGACGAACTGCGCGCGGCGATGCTCGAGCACCCACACTTCGAGATCGGCAGGATCCGTGCCGTGCCAGCGCGGACGGCTGGCACTGATCGTCTGCTCGACGGCGCCGCGAAGCTCGGTGCGCTTGAACCGGCTCTCGTCCACCACACGGGCGATCACCCGGAAGGACATCGACGGGCTCAGATGGCGGCCGAACCGTGCCCGCATGGACAGGGCACGTTCGAGACCTGTCCGGGTAATCAGGGAAGCGGCCACCCGGTCCGGCGGACCGCCGCCAGCCTCGGAGATCACCGCGAACACGTCGTCAGCCAGACGCAGATCATCAAGCAGGAACCCGGCGCCGCGCCTGATGCGGAAGAAGACGAGGTCCGCCCTGCCGTCGAAGCCGGGGTCGCCGCCTGGCTCCAGAGCAGGATGCGCGGCGATCTCTTCCCTGAGCAGCTTCCCCAGCCCGGGAAGCGTGACCGCGAAGAACGAGACCGGACGCGCCCCCTGCCGTCGCTCCGCCACCCGCTCCGCCACCATGCCAGCGAACGTACCAGCCAAGATCCCGTGCTCACGACCGGCCCGGCGCGGACCCAGGCTGACTCCATGTTCGTGAAAGGGGGACTCCTGATCCCTTTCCTAACCCTGAAGGATCCCTTCGGTCAGATCAACAACGCGTAAAGACACGGTCACCCGATGACGTACTCCGGGTTCCCGGCTCAATCCCGCGCCTGAGCGGTGTGTAGTCCGCCGCGACATACCGTATGCCAGAAGCATTCGCATCAGTGGATCAGTTGCACTCCGCGACGCCAGTCGATACCGTTCGTCTCAGCATTTGCAGTCTCCAGCACCACATGCGAACAGATCGGAACGACACATGACCGCAGGGCAGGCCGACATCCCTGCAGCGGGAAGAATTAATCGGATCATCTTCCAGCAGTTTCCTGATCCGCTTCGTAAGCAATACGCGGCTGCCGTGGTCGAGCGCACCTCTGCTTCACGTCACGCGAGGTTTTGCAAGCTGGGCGAGGCCGCAATCTCTCACATGGCGTCAATGGCGTTGTCCGATTACCGAAACCGGCGTCATGCTGATCCCGATCTGAAGGTCGAATCTCTGATTAGCAGCTTAAAACGTATTTCGATGGGCACGTACCTGCAGATATTCCGAGTCGCGACTGATGCCATCCAGCCAGCCCTGTTCGACTATAAGCTAAGCCGCGCCGATAACTGTATTGCAATCAGCCGGTTCTTCTCGGCATATTCGGCTATTGAGGATGCTATTGAGCTTGAAGCCCAGAATCTGCGACGTATTGTCTCACAGCGTCTCGAACAGCCCGGCCGAGCAACCTGGCTGACGTTCTGGGAGAAATTGGTTGAATATCGTAATCGAGCGGAAGGGCATCCGGCCACCTACAAATGGCCGATTAACCATGCCGACTACTATGCGCTAATGACTCCACTCTTGGAGGAGGCTTTGGTAGAAGCACTAACTGCCGCGCACGTAGAGCATGTCTTCAGCGAGCATCCTATCGCGACCCTAAACCACATTAAGTATACCGGAGGCAGTTATCTCCATGAGGTGGTCGGTGAAGATCTGGGGCTGCCGTTCGAATCTGTGATATCCTTGGATCGCAGTGTGACCGACGTCTGGTCCCAGGCGGGATGGAAAGCGGAGGCCGGCTGCAAGCTCATGCTAGACAAGCTGCCCAGTGGAGCTTATGAAATTAGCGGCCTCATGCACGATCTTGTCACCTCAGGCCCTCCAGCTTCCCTCGCCGCCGCCGTCCCCAATGAGCCCAGGGTTGTGGTTGCAAGCACTGGATCTACAAGTCCGTGGAGGGTCGCGACTGGAAGCGCGGCGGGCACTTGCGGGGAGCTGGTTCAGGGTTTCACGTCAGCAGGACAGCCATTCCACGTAACGTGCCCGATCGCAAAGTCTGCAACGGTCACAGTGACAGTGCGCGCGGCGCCGGAACTCTCGATCACACAGATCGACCCAGGGCTCAGCAAGCTCGCCCAGGCTCTCAGGCGCACCGCGCTCCTTCTGGAACTCGAACCGCTGGAGATTCGGGTGGAGCACTGGAGCGATCTGGACGTTGGTAAAGGCATGGGTTCGAGTACCGCCGATATCGTTGCAGGCGCACGGGCGCTCGCGGCGGTCGCCGAACGAGATCTTTCGCCGCACGAACTTGGGAAGATCGCCACCTCCGTCGAGTCGTCCGATGGCAGCATGCATCCTGGGCTCGTGGCCTTCAATCAAAAGACGGGCGAAATACTAGAGAAGTTTGAGTGGTGGCCACAGTTTGTTATTCTGATGGTTACTCCACCACAAGTATTCAACACTGAATCCGCCAATTTCTCAGGAAAGGAGAAACTTGGCAGCCAGTTCGATGAGCTTCTGCATAAGTTGCGGTCAGCGGCTGCCAGGCGGGACACGCTGGCTTTCGCCGATGCCGCAACCAATTCGGCACGTATCAATCAGCGATTCGTACCCAACCCTTACCATGCGCTACTTAAGGATCGCGTCGCTGATTTCGGTGCACTTGGCATAAACGTCGGACATACGGGGACTGTGCTGGGGCTTCTCTTCGACGCAGACGATGACGCAGCGATGATGTCAGCGTCAACGGCTTCTGTGGAACTTCAGCGGTTGCTTCCTGGCACGGCGAAGGTAGATATCACGCTCACACCTGCGTGTCCGCTATGAACTCTGACAGCCTTGGGCCTCAGGGGGGTGATCGGCGAGGGCGTAGACGCATTGAGTTGGACCTAAGCACCTGCGTTAATCCCTACGGCCCGCCAAGCGCTGTCATGTCAGCCCTGCGGAACCTGCCCGAAAGCATGGTCCGATTGCACCCTTATGGCGCTGCAGCTCAAGTTGAGTGTATTTATGCCGGGCACCTGGGTCAGCCTGCGAGTGAATTTGTTTCGGGCTGCGGTTCCAGTGATCTGATCTGGTGGCTCGGGCAAATCTTTGACCAGGCAAGCATCGGGCTCCCGATGCCAGCATACACAGAGTTCCTTCGAGCTTTTCCGCAAGCACGCGCTTGGGGGGGCGGGCCGTCGACGCACGCGCTTCAGGTGATTGAGGAGGCGATGCGGGCTAATGATGTGGTCGTCTTGTCGAATCCCCATAATCCGACTGGCCAGGTGATTCAAAAGAGCGGCCTTGCTGACCTTGCGAACAGATACCGCTCTACCACACTCGTTGTGGATGAGTCTTATATTGACTTCTTGCCGGACGACAGCGATGTGACACTGATTGGATGTGATTCTGACAACGTAGCTGTTCTGCGTTCACCAAGCAAATTCTTTGGGCTTGCTGGGCTCCGTTCTGGAGTAGCGTGGTCACGATCGAAGACGCTACGCCTAGCTTTGCAGGAGCGACGTACGACTTGGCCAATCTCTGCATTGGCAGCGGAATTGCTAAGCTGCGCTATTGGCGAGCGCGCGTGGGCAATCAAAGTCCGACGCTTGCTGGCGGACGACGCAAGCTGGCTCTATGAGTTGCTCGCACACTCTGGATTGAGTATCGCTCCAGGACATTTGCATTTCAGGTTGATGACCGGATCGGCTCCCGAGGTCGCTGTATTCGTGAATTGTCTAGAGTCAAACGGGATCCTGGTCCGCGTTCTGGAGGCTGCGCACGGGGTCGGCATGCCCGCTATACGGATATCTGCACCGAAACGCGTCGACAGGTCGCTGCTGGGCGCTGCACTCGGGCGGCCAGGGTGAGAGCGTTACGCCCAGCGCTGGAGCCTCCCGGGCATTACGGGAGGCCGATTGCGGCCGCGTCACTCTCGAAGGCTCCGGGAAACCGGCCCGAATTTGCGCGAGGGAGGTACTCATGATGGGCTCAGGAGCTACGCCGTGGGCACGAACGGTTGCTTCGATCTGCTTCGAGGTCACTGGTCGTGAAGTCACCAGTCCCTGGTCTCCTGGACCTCTCCCAATCCGGCTGCCGACTGGCAGCCAGGCCGACCAGCGCGCGCGGGCCACATATTTTCAGCCGCGCGCGGCTGAGTCACTCTATGGGTCATCAGATGGTTCCTTGCCGTGTCGCTGGCATCGAACCGATGGGGATTGGCACGGCATCGGAGGCTCGCTGGCGGGGATGGAGTTGTTGGGCTTTCCGCACTATGCCGGTGGGCTGACGGTTGCTCCTGGCAAGACAGGATACAGCGACGGCGCAATCCGCTACCTGGCGGTGCTTCATCTTTCCCTACCAGCCGAGAATCCAGTCGGGGAGCTAGAGGACGCGGTGAAGCTGGCACCTGATAGCGAATTTGGGATCCGCCGCCGCGAGCAATACATAAGGCTGCTGGGTCCTGGATTTCAGATTCACGATCGCGTTCGCCGTGCACAGTCGGTGGCCATGCTTACTTTCCGGGACAGGCCGACAGCGCCGCCTGGCGCCCCAATACAGTGGACGGCGGCAACTAGCTGGCTGTGGTGCGCAGCCTCTGCCAGCCGACTAGAGGAATTCTGCCCAGATATTGAAGACCCTCGCCTCCTGGATGGACTCGTTTACCTTTCATCTTCCTGGCGAGCACTGGTTCTGCGCGATGGTATCGGCTTTATCGGGCTGGTCAATGACACGAGGGATGAAACCAATTTCTTCGCCTGGGGCGAAGCCTATGTCCGATCGCTATACACTGATGTAGTGCTGCTCGCGGCGCTCCAGCGTGACGGCCTCGATGACTTCGCCGACCGGTTGGCGAGGATTGGCAACCGGTTCGAGAAGTCAGCCGAGTTTCGGAAGCTTGTCAACGAGGTCACAGAGTTTCGCAACGTCTTCTGGTGGGACGATGTTACCCGCCACGGGATCGCGAACGAAATTCTCAACAGGCTTCATGCAGCCCACCGCACGCCAAGTCTGTTTGCCCGGATAGTGACGGATCTAGATGCCTTCAGGCAGCAGGTCGAGGCGAACGCTCTCGAGGCCTCTGTTCAGCTGCAGGAAGTGGAGGAGAAGCGCTCCCGCACGTTCGAACACGCCGCCTCAATCGTTGCGATCTCATTCGCGCTTCCGGCGCTCGTGTTTGCCGGCCTGGCGGTGCCAGTGCGTGGACTTACGGCCGAGGCCACCGCCACCTCGACCTGCCTGATCCCCTTGTGCTGTGCCCACGCTACGCCCGCGACGGTCACCCTGCCCGCGGTCAGCGACTTGCCGTTCTTTGGCGTGTCGATGCGGGACTCCGCCTTGATCGGGGCCTGCTGGGAGGCGAACGTGGTCGGCGGATGGTCTAGAACGAAACTCATCAGCGGGCTAAAACGCTAGCCAATCGTGGTCCAAAGCGCTACCACGCCGATGCCGCGCTGGCGGCGATGCCCGAGCCGGTGCTCCTTGATGAGTGGCAGGAGGTCCCGGAGCTGATGGGGGCGGTGCGGCGTGCGGTCGACGAGGATTCCCGTCCCGGGCGTTTTCTCCTCACCGGGAGCGCGAGGGCACGGCGGGGGGCCGAGGCGTGGTCAGGCATCGGCCGCGTGGTCAATCTCAGGATGTACGGCCTTACCGTGCGCGAGACGCTCGGGCGCAGTGGAGGTCCGACGTTCCTCGACCGGCTGGCAGCAGCTGGGATAAGCAGGATGACGGCGGGCGCATACGAGCGACTGCTGTCGGACCTGTTCGTTTTCGAGGCGCTTCCGGCGTGGAGCAACAACCGGCTGTCACGGCTGGTAAAGGGGGCGAAGCGTTATCTGGTGGATACTTCTCTGGTCGCGGCAGCCCTCCGGCTCGACGAGCGAGCCGTCCTGCGCGATGGCGATCTGCTCGGCAGGCTGATCGACACGTTCGCCGTCTCCCAGCTCCGGCCAGAAGCGGAACTCGGTCCGTGGCGGGCGCGCCTCCACCACCTGCGAGAGAAGGACGGCCGTCATGAGATCGACCCTCTCGCCGAAGTGGCCGGAGGAGATGTGATTGCCCTCGAAATCAAGGCGACCGCAGCGCCAGGCAGCAGCGACGCCCGCCATCTGACATGGCTACGGGACCAGCTCGGCCCACGGTTCCTTGCCGGCGCTGTCCTCCACACCGGGCCACGGCCATTCGCCCTCGGCGAGCGGCTCCTCGCCCTGCCCATCTGCTCGCTCTGGAACTGATTGCCAAGACCCGATCGCGATCACGTACATAGCAGAGTGTCGGCGGTCCATCCGCACCAAATGCCGATGCGTCCTTACCGCCGAGTTCCAGCTCGGCCTGGGAGGGTGACCGTGCCGCAGCACTTCCGCGGTGTGGCTACGCTACGTTTACGGTGATGGTGTGCCAGCCGGAGGCGCCGTTGGGCTCGGGGCTAGCCTTCTTCGAGGTCTGGGTGTAGCCGGTGCGGTCGGTGGCCCGGACCTGCAGGGTATGGGTGCCGGGGGTCGCGTCCCAGCTGACGTACCACTGGCGCCAGGTGTCCCCACCGCCACCTCGACCTGCCTGATCCCCTTGTGCTGTGCCCACGCTACGCCCGCGACGGTCACCCTGCCCGCGGTCAGCGACTTGCCGTTCTTTGGCGTGTCGATGCGGGACTCCGCCTTGATCGGGGCCTGCTGGGACCACTTGCGGTGCACCCAGTAGGCGTCGTACGCGGCGAACGTAGTCAGCTCCATGTCAATGATCCACTTGCACGCCGACACGTAGCCGTACAGTCCTGGCACGACCATCCGGACGGGGAAGCCGTGCTCGGGCGGCAGCGCGACGCCGTTCATCCCGACGGCCAGCATCGCGTCGCGGCCGTCCATGACGGCGGCGGTCGGCGTTCCGAGGGACATGCCGTTGACGTCACGGCTCACGATCTGGGTGGCGACGGCGGGGTAGCGGGCCGAGCAGCACGCCCTGCCAGCGGGCGTTGCTAATGTACTGGCCGCCCACGTTGTCAGACACGCAGGTGAGGGTGATGTCGCGCTCGACCATGGGCCGGTTGAGCAGGTCGCTGAAGTTGATGGTCATTTCCTTGCCGACCATGCCGTGGATCCGCAGCGACCACGACTGGGTGGTCACCTGCGGGACGACAAGCGCGGTGTCGACCCGGTAGAACGTGGCGTTCGGCGTGTAGAACGCGCTGAGGCCCGGGATCCTCGGGGAGAGGTCCACGCCCGGGGGCACCCGGGCGACGTTGATCGGCGTCTTGCCCTTGAGCTTGACGGCGGCACGGGAGGCCGCCACGTTGAACCGCTTGTTGGTCAGGACCTGGCCGCCTACCCCGGCCACGGCGGCCACCGCGGCCGTCGTGACACCGGTGTAGAGGAACCGGCGGCGGTTGATCCTCTGGGCGCCGCCCCTGCCTTCGCCCTCGTCATCCCCGTAGTAATCGCCTGGGCCGTTCATGAGTAGTACTCCCTGGTGCGGCGCGCGGCGCTGGCGCGGAACTCCGGCCGGGCGGACTGGACCAGCAGGAACATGGCGACAATCCCGGCGACACCGCCGACGAGTGCCGGGATGGCGTCGGTCGTGCGGCTCTCCGGCCTGGTCAGCTCCACGAACGCGCCGAACGCGCCGAACAGGCCGATCCCGGCCATCCCGGCCATGAGCGAGCGCCGGGCAAGCCACCCGATGACGACCGCGATCAGCGCGATGACCACGTAGATGCCGGTCAGCAGGAAGAACTTGTCGTGCGTGCCGAAATGCTGCACGGCGAAGTTCTTCACCGCGGGCGGCGTGCGGTCGATGGCCGCCTCGCCGACGGCGATGACGGGCGAGGCCTGCGGCCGGACGAACGCCGCGACGAACGTCGCGATACCGAGCGCCACCGCCCCGGACAGGATGCCGGTGGCCGCGCCGACGAGGAAACCCCCCATGGCCTGGGCCCGCCCGCGCGGCGGCTTCGGCTGCCTACGTGAAGACCTCCGGGAAGATCCCCGGGACGGCTCGCGGGATGGCTCGCGCTGAGGTCCGCCCTGCCGCCTGCGGGGAGGTGTCGCGTGGTGGGTGCCCCGGCCTCCCCGGCCTCCGTTATAAATGCCCGGACCTCCGTCCGGCAGGCCGGTCAGGGGCCCGGCGGACGGCATGCCGACAGGCCCGGCCGGCGGCCAGGGCGGTTCGCTAGGCGACAGGAGGGGATTGTCGTAGCTCATCTGGCCAGTTTCACCGCCTTCGCGTCGAAGAAATGCGCAGTTGGCGTGCCGGTAAGCGAGCGGTAATGAACGCGGGCGTCAGCCCGATGCCACGGTGACCGGCGCACGCGGAGTGGCCGGGACGAGCTGGGCGGGCGGACGCCCGTCGTCGGAGCGACGGCTCGCGATGGTGCGGCGGGCCAGCCAGACGGCCGCCACACCGATGACCGCCGCCGCGTAGGCGATCCGTTCGGCATAGATCCGGTCCAGGTGAAATTCTCCGGGCAGCCCGGCCTGGCCGACATACCCGGCCACGGCGAACCCGAGCCACTCGGCGCGGCCGTCGATCGCGACCAGGACCACGAGCAGCAGCCCATACCACGGATAGTTCGGCGTGGTGACCGCGAACGTCACGCCCGTCATCACCAGGGCAGCGCGCCACGGCCGGTCCGGGTCGGCGAACCGCAGCGCGAGCAGCCCCGTCACGGCCAGGATGACGAGCGCGGCTGCGATGGCGTGCCACCCCCGCAGGAACACGCCGAGGAGCACGAACCGCGAGCCGTCGTTATAGCCCTCCTCGTTGAGGTAACCCGGCAGGAAGCCAAGCACCTTGGGCCCTACCGCGATCACATGCGGCAGGTAGACGGCCCCGGTCGAGCCGGCCACCGCGAACGCGACGGCCGCCCAGCGGCGCCGCAGCACCGCGGGCGTGATGAGTATCGGCGTGACCTTGGTGGCGACGGCGAGGCCGAGCAGGACGCCGCCGGCGAAGGTCCGGCGCAGGCTGCCCGCCCTGGCCAGGACAAACAGCGCCGCGGCGGTGAGGCCCGCGGCGAGCACATCGACGTGACCGTTGTTACCGGCCTCGAGCGCGACCGCGGGGCACCACGCCCACAGCACTGCCAGGCGCTTATCCCGGCCAAGGTAGCCCAGGCCGAACAGCAGGAGCAGGGTGATGAGGATGGCGCACAGGCCAGCCGCGGCCCGGACCGGCGTGGACCCGAAGCCCGCCGGGGTGACGTAATGCAAGGCCAGGAAGTATGCCTCGGCCACCGGGGGGTAGATGGTGTGCACCTTCGGCCGGTTTATCATGGTGCAGCCGCCGACCAGCGTCTCGCCCCTGACATCCGGATCCCGGCTGCCGTGGTGCACGCACCATCCGCCGCCGGCATGCCAGAGGAACGGATCCCGCAGCCCGGCGAGTTCGCGCGCCGCGGGAACATACTGGTAAGGATCGATTCCGGCCGCCTGCACCCGGCCATCCCAGATGTACCGGTACAGGTCGTCGCTTTCCCGTGGCGGCGCCGACACCGCGACGAGCTGGATGAGGACGCCGCCGACGACGATGAGCCCCACCGACCGCCGGACCGAGATCCCCCGCACAAGCCAGGCCCCGGCCGCGAACACGGCCCACGCGGCGCCCGCCAGGACCATCCCGCTGATCTTCGCCGGGTTCTGGTCTGGATGAACGTCGAGGAAAAGGAGCCCCGCGATCATCGCGATGGCAGCGGCCGCTCCGGCCACCCGCATCCGTTCGGTCATGCCCGCGAGGCTGCCATGCCGGCTTCGACCAGGCGCGATCTCCGGCGGAGCCGTAAGCAATCGGTTAGCAGCAGACGCCCCACGCGCTACCCCAGAGAACAAGAACCCCTATGCCGAACGGAAGCGCCGTGACGGCTACGACCGCGATGACAGAGACGCGCGAATCCTGAAATATCCGGATCTGGGCAAGTAGTCAGCAGCGAGGGCGTCTCCTTCCGCGGCTGCCAGCCAATGGTGTGGATGCCTCGCTGATGTAGCTAGAACAGCACCACCGAGGCATCCACACTAACGACTGGCAGACCAAACCTCCCCGCACACCGGCCTGGACCGGGCAGGCCCGGTCTAGACCGGTCTAGACCGGTCTAGACCGGGGGGGCTGGCATCCGCTCATCGCCGCACACTCGCTCCGTGACTTAGCCGAGGGAGGCGAACCAGCGGCCTGCGTCGGTCCAGATCTCGACGGACGACAGGCCGCAGGCCCGCGCGAGGCCGCCGATGTGGTCAGCGCCGATGTAGGCCCAGGGGAACCAGGCGCTTGACGTGCCCGCATGACACAGCCTGACTCGCTCACGGCGCAGCGGCACGCCAGGAGGCTGGACCTCGACAAGCGCGCGGCCGCCCGGCCTGAGCAGCTCGCTCACCCGCTGAAGCAATGCCTCGGGGTCCCCGCCGATTCCGATGTTGCCGTCGGCGAGGAGGACCGTCGCCCAGCGCCCGGCGCCTGGCACGTGACCGAAAACGTCCCGCAGCAGGGCGAGAGCCCCCGCGGACTGGGCGAGGCTGACCGCGTAGGGAGTGATGTCGATGCCCAGTGCGGGCAGGCCGCGCTCGGCAAGCGCCACCGTCAGCCGGCCCGGCCCGGATCCGACGTCGAGCGTCGGCCCCTGGCAGCGGCTGAGCAGTGATCCGTCACCGGGAGTCACGTTCAGCCAGCCGTCGACCATGAGCGGTATCCGGCGCCCGTCAGCGTGTTCGACCTCGGCTTTCAGCCGGCCGGCCAGCGCGTCCGCGTAGAGCTCACCGATCACGCGGGCTCCTCCTTAAGAGCGGCTCCGGCCCTGCTGCTCATTTGGGCTGCCCATCGGGCTGTCCACTGTGCTGCCCACCGGCCTGATCGTCGGGCTGTCCCTGGGCGAGAACAGTCTTCATGGCTTTACGCGGGGAAGGTGCTACTTTGAGGGGATCACTACCTTACGGACCGGTGACGGACTCGTCCGCACCGCCGGCGCCGAGGTGAGCCAGTCCTACCGTGAACACTGTGACGAGCCCCGATCCCAGCCCCGGGCGTGCTCCGGTTGCTAACGGGAGCCGCAATCGCGCTCCCGTTCGGCTGAATATGGATCCTCCTGCGCCGCGATTTCTGAGGCCTAAATGGTGAGCAACCCCGATCCGCCAGGCCGCATCGTCGTGGTCGACGATGACCCGACGGTAGCCGATGTCGTCGGACGCTACCTCGTACGCGACGGTCATCACGTGGAATGCGTGCGTGACGGTTACGAGGCGCTCCGCCGTGTCGCCGAGGAGCCGCCGGACCTGATCGTCCTCGACCTCATGCTGCCAGGCATCGACGGGCTCGAGGTATGCCGCAGGCTGCGGGCGCGCTGGCCGATCCCGGTGGTGATGCTGACCGCTCTCGGCGAGGAGACCGACCGCGTGGTCGGCTTCGAGACCGGTGCGGACGACTACGTCACCAAGCCGTTCAGCCCGCGCGAGCTCGCGCTGCGGGTTCGGTCGGTGCTGCGCAGGGCCCGCGGCGGCGGCCTGCCTGACAAGCCCTCCCAGGGCCTGCTCACCGACGGCGACCTGAGTGTCGACCTGGCCGCGCACGAGGCCACCGTCGGCGGGACCATGCTCGGCCTGACCTCGCGGGAGTACGACCTGCTCGTTTTCCTCATGCGCCACCCCCGGCAGGCGTTCACCCGCGAGCAACTGCTCTCCCAGGTGTGGAGCTGGACGTTCGGCGACACCTCCACGGTGACCGTCCATGTCAGGCGGCTGCGCGAGAAGCTCGAGACAGACCCGACAATGCCGCGCCGGATCGTCACGGTCTGGGGCGTCGGCTACCGATACGAACCGGAGGAAGCGTGATGGCAGTCTCCGGCGTCGCCATGTCCCCGATCGCCGCTTCCGACCTCATCCGTGTCTCGTACACCGTCGCCGGGGTCGCGGTGGTCACCTGCGTCGTCGGGCTCGGCGCGCTGCGGCTGATGGCCGGCCGCTCCATCGCCTCGATGCTCAACGCCGTCGCGGCGGTCACGGTCATCACCTCGCTGGCCGGCGTGGGCGCGATCGCTGTGCTGATGCTGGCAACGCCCGAGGATCGCGACGTCATGCTGGAACTCCTGGGGATAGCGGGGCTAGCGGGGTTCGCGGTCGCGCTGCTCGTCGGCCGGCGGGTCAGCGCGGCGAGCCGCGTCCTCCTCGGCGCGGTGCAGGCGGTCGGCGAGACCGGCCACTACGATCCGCCGAACGCGACGCTTCCCGCCGAGCTGGCCGGGCTTTCCGACGAACTCGCCGCCGCTCATGAGAGGCTCGCGCGATCGCATGGGCGGGAGCGCGCGCTCGAGGCCAGCCGCCGCGAGCTGGTCGCCTGGGTAAGCCATGACCTGCGCACCCCGCTCGCCGGGCTGCGCGCGATGGCCGAGGCGCTCGAGGACAAGGTCGTGATCGACGCGCGGACGGTCAACGCCTACCACACGCAGATCCGGCGCGAGGCCGACCGACTTTCCGCCATGATCGATGACCTGTTCGAGCTTTCCCGCATTCACGCGGGGGCGCTGCGGCTCTCCCGCCGCCTGGTCGGCCTCGACGACCTGGTCGCCGAGGCGCTCGCGAGCACCGAGCCGGTGGCCAGGGCAAGGGGCGTGCTGCTGCAAGGCTCCGCGGTCCGCGGGATGCCCGTGTATGTCGACGCCGGCGAGTTCGGCCGGGCGATCCGCAACCTCGTCATCAACGCGATCAGGCACACGCCGTCCGACGCCAAGGTCGAGGTGCTCGGTGACATCCAGCGCGGCATGGCGTGCGTGAGCGTGTCCGACGCGTGCGGCGGAATCCCCACCGGTGACCTGCCCCGCGTCTTCGACGTGGCGTTCCGCGGCGAGCCCGCCCGCACCCCCGGGCCAGATGAGGGCGCCGGGCTCGGGCTCAGCATCGCGCGGGGCATCGTCGAGGCGCACGCCGGGCAGATCGCCGTGCGCAATGCCGGCTACGGCTGCCAGTTCGTCATACGGCTGCCACTGGCCCAGCAAGGAGCACCGCACGAGCAGCAGCAGGCTCGCGGAGCGGCGCTCGCGCGAACTCGGTCATCCCTGCGGTAAACCCGATCTCCGCGCGGAAGCCGAGCTCGCGCGCCGCCGTCGCCGCCGAGGCCACGATGTGGCGGACGTCGCCGAGCCTGAACTGGCCGGTTATCAGCGGCGCGGGGCCGCCGAACGCCGTCGCGAGTGCCTCGGCCATCTGGCCGACCGTAGCGGGGTGGCCGCTCGCGACGTTGTAGGCGCGCAGGCTGCCTCGGAATTCGGCACCGGCTTCCGAGGCGTGGAGCGCGCGCAGGTTCGCGGCGGCGATGTCGCGGACGTGGATGAAGTCACGCTGCTGGTGCCCGTCCTCGAAAACCCTGGGAGCCGCGCCGTTCTCCAGTGCCGAGCGGAAAATCGCGGCGACGCCCGAGTAGGGCGTGTCGCGCGGCATCCTGGGCCCGTACACGTTGTGATAGCGCAGCGCGATCGCCGATCCTCCGGTCAGCCGCGCCCAGGTGGCCGCCAGATGCTCCTGGGCGACCTTGCTCGCGGCATATGCGTTGCGCGGGTCAAGCGGCGCGGCCTCGGCCACCGTGGTCGTCGTGAGTTCCCAGTCGCAATGCGGGAGGCTGCAGCGCGGCTCGAAGCTGCCCGCCGACAGATCATCCGGGTCCCGCGGAAGCGGCCGCACCCGACCGTGCTGAGGGCAGTCGTAGGCGCCCTCGCCGTAGACGACCATCGACGACGCGAGTACCAGGCGGCGGATGTCACGGCGTCCCATGGCGTGCAGCAGCACCCCGGTGCCCGTGATGTTGACGTCGGAGTAGGCGGGAAGGTCGGCCAGGTCGACGCCGAGCCCGACAAGCGCGGCCTGATGACACACGACGTCGACATCGGACAGCGCCCGGTCAACGATCCCGGGATCACGGACGTCGCCGACGATCACCTCGACGTCGGCGGGCATGTAGGCGGGCATTCCGTCGTGCACGGCTGGCGTCAGTGAGTCGAGGCCGCGCACCTCGTAGCCGGCCGCACGCATCATCTCGACCACATGGGACCCGATGAAACCAGCGGCCCCGGTCACAAGTACTCGCATGGGGAGAGCATCCCCCGCCGCCGAGCGGCGGCGATCGCCCGCGAACAGATTCGTCACAGGTCCGTAAGGGCTGATCATGATCGTCTGGGGTCCCGGACGGCCTGTCTGCGGTTAGGGTCGCATCCCATGGTGATCGACGTCGTACTGCCCTGCCTCAACGAGGCCGCGGCACTCCCGCGGCTGCTGCGCCGGATGCCGGCCGAGTTTCATCCGATCGTGGCCGACAACGGCTCCACCGACGACTCGGCCCGCATCGCGGCTGATCACGGGGCCACGGTGGTCCGCGTCCCGCAGCGCGGGTTCGGTGCGGCCTGCCACGGCGGCCTGCTCGCCGCGACGAGCGAGGTCGTCTGCCTCATGGATGCCGACGGCTCGCTCGATCCCTGCGACCTCCCGCTTGTCACCGATCCTGTCCTGACGGGAGCGGCCGACCTCATGCTCGGGCGGCGCCGCCCTGACGGCCTGGGCGCGTGGCCGCTGCATGCCCGCGTCGGGAACAGGGTCCTCGCCTCGGCGCTGCACCGCCGGGCCGGGATACGGCTGAGGGACCTCGGGCCGATGCGGGCGGCGCGCAGGGAGCGGCTGCTCGCCCTCGGCCTGTCCGACCGGCGGTTCGGTTACCCGCTCGAGATGGTGGTACGCGCCGCCGAGTCCGGCTGGCGGGTCCGCGAGGTCAACGTTCCCTACCACCCGCGCGAGGGCAAGTCGAAGGTCACGGGCACGGTCGGCGGCACCATGCGGACGGTGCGCGACATGCGGCGGGTGCTCGCGTCGTGACCACCGGCAACCGGATCGCGGCGCAGATCGTCGTGATCGCCAAGGCGCCGGTGCCTGGGCGCGTCAAGACCAGGCTCACCCCGCCGCTGCGCCCTGACCAGGCGGCCCTGCTCGCCGAGGCGGCGCTCGCCGACACGCTCGACGCGACAGCGCGCGCGCCCGTCACCGGGCGCCTGCTCGCCCTGGACGGCACACCGGGCCGGTGGCTGCCCGCGGGCTTCGACGTGACGGGGCAGCGGGGCGGCGGCCTGGACGAGCGCATCGCCGCGGCGCTCGGCGAAGCCTACGCACGGCTGCCCTTGCCGGTCGCGCTGATCGGGATGGACACTCCGCAGGTGACGCCTGAGCTGCTCGCTGCCGCTGTGCACCCGCTGGTTACCGGCGACGCCGATGCCGCGTTCGGCCCCGCTCAGGACGGCGGCTTCTGGCTGCTCGGCCTGCGCAGGCCTGATCCTGGCCTCGTCGTGGGCGTCCCCATGTCGGCGGCGGACACGGGCGAGATCCAGCTGATGCGGCTCAAGCGCGCCGGGCTCCGTGTTCACCTGATGCCCGAGCTCACCGACGTGGACACCCTGGACGATGCGATCGGGGTCGCCAGGGAGGTGCCGGGCAGTCGCTTCGCCGCCGCGCTGAACGATGTGCTCCCGGCATGCGGTGTCCCGCTCAGCGCGGCGCCAGTCGGGGCGGCCTGAGCGCTCGTCAGCCCTCCACCGCGATGATCACGTCCGACGCCTTCACCACTGCCACAACGTCGCTGCCCCTGGCCAGGGCAAGTTCCCGCGCCGCCTCCACGGTGATCGAGGCCACCGGGCGCACGCCGCCCGCGTCGAGCTCGACGTTCGCGATCGCCTCCCCCTCGGTTATCCCGGTGACCCGCGCGCTGATCTGGTTGCGCGTGCCGGGGCATGCCCGCGTCTATCCTGCTTAAAGCCGCTGCGCCGGAAAATAGCGAGCCGCGGATCGCTGCCCTGGACTAACGTGGCGGCCCCGACCAGCCCAGAGAGACGCCCATGCTCATCCGACTCCTGCGCGCCTACCTGCGCCCGTACCGCAGGGCGATCTCCGCCGTCGCCGTGCTGCAGCTGGTGCAGACCCTGGCGACCCTCTACCTGCCAACGCTGAATGCCGACATCATCGACAATGGGGTGATCACTGGCGACACCCGCTACATCCTGCGCACCGGCGGCATCATGCTCGCCGTCAGCGTGGTCCAGATCGCCTGCGCGATCGGCGCGGTGTACTTCGGGGCCAAGACCGCGATGGCGCTCGGCCGGGATGTCCGGCGCGGTGTCTTCAGCCGGGTACAGGCGTTCTCCGCCCGCGAGGTCGGCAGGTTCGGCACCCCGTCGCTGATCACCCGGACGACGAACGACGTGCAGCAGGTTCAGATGCTCGCGGTCATGACCTTCACGCTGCTGGTGTCGGCCCCGATCATGTGCATCGGCGGCGTCATCCTGGCCGTCAACCAGGACGTGCCGCTGTCCTCGCTGCTGCTCGTGGCGGTTCCGGCGCTTGGCATCATCGTGAGCCTCATCATCAGGCGGATGCGGCCGCTGTTCCGGCTGATGCAGACGCGCATCGACGGCATCAACCGGGTGATCCGCGAGCAGATCAGTGGCGTGCGGGTGATCCGGGCGTTCGTCCGTGACTCCCGCGAGCGCGAGCGGTTCGCCACCGCGAACTCGGAGCTGTTCGACGTCTCGCTGGGCGTCGGCCGCCTGATCGCGCTCATGTTCCCGTCGGTGATGCTGACCCTCAACCTGTCCAGCATCGCGGTGCTGTGGTTCGGCGGCCACCGCGTCGCCAGCGGCGGCATGCAGATCGGCGCCCTGACGGCGTTCCTCAGCTACCTGCTGCAGATCCTGATGTCGGTCATGATGGCCACTTTCGTGTTCATGATGGTGCCGCGGGCGGAGGTGAGCGCCGAGCGGATCATGGAGGTGCTCGACACCGAGCCCGACCTGCTTCCGCCCGCCAGCCCCGTGACCGAGCTGGACAGCCACGGGCACCTCGAGCTGCGGGCCGCGGAGTTCCGCTACCCCGGCGCCGAGAAGCCTGTGCTGTCCGACATCAGCCTCGACGCCCGGCCTGGTGAGATCACAGCGGTCATCGGCGGCACTGGCAGCGGCAAGACCGCCCTGCTGAGCCTCATCCCCAGGCTGGTTGATGTCACCGGCGGAGCCGTGCTCATTGACGGCGTCGATATCCGCGAGCTCAGCCCGGCGCTGCTGTCTGATCTGATCGGGCTGGTACCGCAGAGGCCCTATCTATTCACCGGTACCGTGGCCACCAACCTGCGCTACGGCAATCAGGAAGCCACAGACGACGAGCTCTGGCACGCCCTGGAGATCGCCCAGGCCCGTGACTTCGTCGAGCAGATGCCCGGCGGCCTGGACGCCGCTGTCGCCCAGGGCGGCACGAACGTCTCCGGCGGCCAGCGGCAGCGGCTGGCCATCGCGCGGGCACTCGTCCACCGGCCCGAGATCTACCTGTTCGATGACTCCTTCTCGGCCCTCGACTACGCCACCGACGCGCGGCTGCGGGCCGCGCTGGCGGATGAGACGGCGCAGGCAACCGTCGTCATCGTGGCCCAGCGGGTCGCCACGATCCGGCGCGCGGACCGCATCATCGTGCTTGACGCGGGCCGGATCGTCGCAACCGGCACGCACGATGAGCTGATGAGCACCGATGAGACCTACCGGGAGATCGTGCTCTCCCAGCTGACCGAGCAGGAGGCAGCAGCATGAGCGGGCCAGGCAACGGCCAGGCAGCAGGGGGCTCGGGCGGCGGCGCCGAGGCGAACGGTGCCACAGCGAACGGGGGCACCGGGGAGCGGGCCACGCCGAGGCGGGGACCCGGCCCGGCCGCGGGCATCGGCCGCGGTCCGGCCGCGTTCACGGGCGGGATGTCCACCGAGAAATCGCTCGACTTCCGCGGCTCAAGCCGACGGCTGCTTGGCACGCTGGCCCCGCATCGGCTGCTGGTAGTCACCGGCCTGGTACTGGCGGCGGCCGGCGTCACGCTGTCGGTGCTCGGGCCACAGCTGCTCGGCGACGCGACCAACCTGATCTTCTCGGGAGTCATCGGCAAGCGGATCCCTGCCGGGGTAAGCCAGGCCCAGATGGTGGCCCGGCTGCGCCACGGGGGCCACGGCACGGAGGCCGGCATGCTGTCGGCGATGCACGTGGTCCCCGGCCAGGGCATCGACTTCGGGCACGTCGGCCAGATACTGCTGCTGGTCCTGCTGGTCTACCTCGGCTCCTCAGCCGCCATGCTGATGCAGGGCCGCGTGACCGCGACGGTGGTGCAGCGCATGGTCTTCTGGCTACGCGAGCAGGTCCAGGCCAAGCTGTCCCGGCTGCCGCTGAGCTACTTCGACCGGCAGCCGCGCGGTGAGATCCTCAGCCGGGTCACCAACGACATCGACAACCTGGCCCAGTCGCTGCAGCAGACGCTGAGCCAGCTCGTCATCTCGCTGCTGACCATCGTGGGCGTGCTCACGATGATGTTCATCATCTCGCCGCTGCTGGCATTGATCGCGCTGGTCACCGTTCCTGTCTCGGTATTCGCCGTGGCCAGGATCGGCAAGCGCGCTCAGCCGCAGTTCATCAGGCAATGGTCGACGACCGGCAAGCTGAACGGGCACGTTGAGGAGATGTTCACCGGCCACTCGCTGGTGGCGGTGTTCGGCCAGCGCGACCAGGCGATGCGCACCTTCACCGAGCAGAACGAGTCCCTGTACCAGGCCAGCTACCGGGCTCAGTTCATCTCCGGCACCATCCAGCCGGTCATGATGTTCGTCGGCAACCTCAACTACGTGCTGGTCGCCGTGGTTGGCGCGCTACGTGTGGCAGCCGGCGCGCTGACCCTGGGCAGCGTGCAGGCGTTCATCCAGTACTCCCGGCAGTTCAGCCAGCCGCTGACCCAGGTGGCCAGCATGGCCAACCTTCTGCAGTCCGGCGTCGCCTCCGCCGAGCGGGTCTTCGCACTGCTGGACGCCGCCGAGCAGGAACCGGACGCCGCCCGCCCGGCCCGGCCAGGGGAGGTGCGCGGCCGGGTGCGGTTCGAGCATGTGTCCTTCCGATACGCACCGGACCGGCCGCTGATCGAGGACCTGTCGCTGACGGTCGAGCCCGGCCAGACCGTGGCGATCGTCGGGCCGACTGGCGCCGGCAAGACCACGCTGGTCAACCTGCTGATGCGGTTCTACGAGATCAGCTCGGGACGGATCACCGTTGATGGTATCGACATCGCGTCGATGAGCCGGGACGAGCTGCGCTCGCTGACCGGGATGGTCCTGCAGGACGCCTGGCTGTTCGGCGGCACCATCGCGGACAACATCGCCTACGGATCAGCTGATGCCACGCCCGAGCGAATCGCGGAGGCGGCGCAGGCCACATATGTCGACCGGTTCGCGCGAAAGCTGCCCGACGGCTATGACACCGTCCTCGATGACGAGGGCGCCAACGTGAGCATGGGGGAAAGGCAGCTCATCACCATCGCGCGGGCGTTCCTGGCCCGGCCGGCCATCCTGATCCTGGATGAGGCGACCAGCTCGGTGGATACCAGGACCGAGGTACTGATCCAGCGCGCGATGAAATCGCTGCGACACGGCCGGACCAGCTTCGTCATCGCGCACCGGCTGTCGACCATCCGCGACGCCGACCTCATCCTCGTGATGGAGGACGGGCAGATCGTCGAGCAGGGCACGCACCACACGCTGATCGCGGCTGGCGGCGCGTACGCGCGCCTCCACCAGGCCCAGTTCGCGCAGGCGCTGGCGGCGGTTGACTAACGCGACGGACCCCGCACGCTCAACATCGTGCTCGCTCCCTGGACTGAATGCGGCGTCAGGCGACGTCGCGGCGCATGGACATGGTGACCGCGGCGACCGCGAAGGCGATCGTGTAGGCGACAAGGACCACGGCGCCGCCCCAGCGGGGCAGCATGGTGGCGGACCCTAGGCCCGGCGGCCCGCCGCCTGACCCGCCAGGCGACCCGCCAAGCGCCTGCCCGGCGTTGAACGGCAGCCAGCGCGCGAGGCTCCCGACGAGCTGCCCGACGATGCCCTCGATCAGCGCGACCCAGGCGAGCGCCAGCGCGATGGCGCCGACGAGGTTGCGCACAAGCGCGCCGAGCCCGACGCCGATCGCGGCGAACGCTGCGTTCCAGGCGATGCCGCCGCCGATCGTCGTCCACATCGCGGAGTCTGACCAGCCGAACGACACGCCCTTGTCGGCCCACCAGCCTGCCGCCGCGGCCAGGCCAACGGTGCCGCAGGCCACGCCGGACAGGGCTCCGAGGACCGTGTAAACGGCGAGCTTCGCCGCGATGACCTGGCGCCTTGCGGGGGTGCTCAGATACGTGTCCACGATCGTCTTGTGCCGGTACTCCCCGGCGACCGCGAGGATCCCGAATACCATCGTAAACAGGGACGTCAGCCCGACGTGGGCGAGCGCGCCGCTCTGCTCGGTCGGCTTGTGCAGGTCGCCGCCGGAGATGACGAGGCCGCTGATTCCGGCCAGGACGAGCAGCGGCGCCGCTGCGAGGATCAGCCAGGGGCCGCGCACGGTGCGCAGCTTCAGGATTTCTGTTCTGATCAGGATGTTCATTCGCCGGCTCCTAAGCGATGTCTGCGGTGATCGGGGCAACGGAGGCCGGCTGCGCATTATCTCCGGTCAGGCGCAGGAAGGCCGCCTCGAGAGCGGCTCTGCCCTCGCCGAGCGAGGAGAGCGCGATGCCCTCCTGGGCGGCCAGCCGGCCGATCTCGCCGGCCGCTGCTCCCTGCACCTCGAGGCTGGACTCGCCAGTGATCCGCACCTGGAAGCCGCACGCCGCCAGCAGCGTGGACAGGTCTGCGGTTCGCGGGCTGCGCACGGCGACACCGGTGCCGCCGAGCCCGGCCAGCGGCCCGGCGAAGCGCAGCGTGCCGCCGCTGATGATGATGACACGGTCCACGGTCTGGGCGACCTCGCTGAGCACGTGACTCGAGACGAGGATTGTGCGGCCCTCGCCGGCCAGCTCGCGCAGCAGCTCACGCAGCGTGGCCATGCCCGCGGGGTCAAGGCCATTGGCGGGTTCGTCCAGGATCAGCACACCTGGATCGCCAAGCAGCGCGGCGGCCAGGGCGAGTCGCTGGCGCATGCCGAGCGAGTATCCGCCGACGCGCCGGTCCGCGGCAGCGGTAAGGCCGACCCGTTCGAGTGCCCCGGCCACCCTCCGCTCGGGCAGGCGGGCGGCCCGGACGAGGATGCGCAGGTGGTTCCGGCCGCTCCGGCCGGGGTGGAAGCCGGTAGCCTCGAGGACCGCGCCGACGTCGGCACGCGGATTCGCGAGCCTGGCGTAGTGCCGCCCGCCGATCAGGGCTTCGCCCGCGGTGGGCCGGACCAGGCCGAGCAGCATGCGCAGCGTCGTGGTCTTGCCGGCGCCGTTGGGCCCGAGAAACCCGGTTACCTCACCCGCGGGCACGTCGAAGGTCAGGTCGGCGACCGCCGTGACCCCGCCGTAACGTTTGCTCAGTCCCCGCACCGAGACGTCGGTCATCGCCTGTCTCCTTCGGGCCTTGCGGTCATGGCGTAGGTCCTTTCGCGGGATTCTTCCTGCGTGGTCGCCGCCAAGCCTTCCGTGCCGCAGGCGCTCCGTCGTCCCCTGGGCGCGGCATCTTCGGGTACCGCAGGCGCGGTCCCGCGATGGCCCTCGGTGCCGTCATCGCGGTACGCATAGCCGCGCCGCAGGGTCGATGCCCGGGCGCCGGGCGGCACCTATGGTGGTCGCATGAGCACGATGGGCCCACTGCACCGGCTGCACCGGCTGCCCGCGCTTTGCCGGCTGCACAGACTGGGCCCGCTGGACCGGCTGCACGCGCTGCTCCGGCTGGCGCGACACCACCGGCGCGGAGCCGACCTGGCCGCGGCGGTGCTGGTCTTCGCCGCGACCTTGCTGACGAGCACCGGCGGGCAATCCTCCGGCGGCCCGCGGCCAGGAGTCGATGGCGTGCTGACCGCGGCGGCGGCCTGCGGCGCTCTCGCGGTCCGGCGGCGCTGGCCGTCTCCCGCGCTGGTGGTCAGCGCGGTGGGCGCCGAGGCATATATGGCTCTCTACCGCGGACAGACCGGGATGCTCGTCCTGCTCGCCCCGCTGATTGCCCTGTACACCGTCGCCGACCGCGCCGACCGCCGGGGCGGGCTGACGATCGGCGGGATCGCGGTCGCGGCGCTCGGCGTGGCCCACGGGCTGCTCAAACCCTCATGGATGGGTCCGGCAAACCTGGCGCTCGTGGCACTCGGCGCACTTGCGGTCGCGGCCGGAGACTCCTCGCGCAACCGCCGGGCCTACCTCACCGAGGCCGAACAGCGCGCCGCCCGCGCCGAGCACGAGAAGGACACCGACGCCCGTCGCCGGGTCACCGAGGAGCGCCTGCGCATCGCCCGCGACCTGCATGACAGCGTCGGGCACCACCTGGCCCTGATCAGCGTGCAATCCGCCGTGGCCGACCGGCTGCTCGGGGCGGCGCCCGAACGGGCGCACGAGGCGCTGTCGCACGTGCAGGCGGCGAGCCGCAGCGCGCTCGAAGAGCTGTGCGACACGATCGGGCTGCTTCGCGAAGCCGGCGAACCGGCTGCGCCCACCCAGCCGACGCCCGGACTCGACGGCCTCACCGAGCTCGTCGCGTCCTTCCGGGCCTCGGGCCTGACGATTGAGCAGGACGTCGGGGGCAAGGTGCGGCGGCTCGCGCCCGCTGCCAGCCTGACGGCCTACCGGGTCATTCAGGAATCGCTGACCAACGTCTGTAAGCACGCCGGAGACCCGGGTGCGCGGCTGCGGCTGGCCTACGAGCCCGCGGCGCTGCACATCACGATCGACGACAACGGAACCCGGCAGCCCCCGCGAGCCGGCGGAGCGGCTGGCGGCGGAGCCGGGGCGGGCCGGGGCGGGCACGGCATCATCGGAATGCGAGAGCGTGTCACTGCTGTGGGCGGCGCTTTCCAGGCCGGGCCGCGCCCGGGCGGCGGCTTCCGGGTCAGCGTAACGCTGCCGCTCCCTGATGTGGACGCGGGAGCCCGGCCATGACCATCCGGGTGCTGCTCGCCGACGACCAGCCAGTGCTGCGGGCCGGCCTCAAGGTCCTGGTCGACGCGGAGCCTGACCTGGAGGTCGTGGGCGAGGCCACCACCGGGCTAGAGGCAGTGGAGCTGGCGAAGTCCGCCCGGGCAGACGTCGTGCTGATGGACATCCGCATGCCGCAGCTCGACGGGCTGGCCGCGACCCGGATGATCACGGCGGACGACGACCTCGCGGGAGTGCGGGTACTTATCCTGACCACCTTCGAGATCGACGAGTACGTTTTCCAGGCGCTGCGCGCGGGCGCCAGCGGCTTCCTCGGCAAGAGCGCCGACCCCGCGGAACTCACTGGCGCGATCCGGATCGTGAACCGAGGGGACGCGCTGCTCACGCCGGCCGCGACGAAAAGCCTGATCGCACGCTTCCTTACGCACCCGGACCCTGACGACCCGGTGAACCCGGAGCGCCTCGCCGCGCTGACCGTCCGCGAGCGCGAGATACTCGCCCTTGTCGCCGCGGGCATGTCGAACGACGAGATCGCAGCCCGCCTCGTACTCAGCCCGGCGACGGCCAAAACCCACGTGAACCGGGCGATGGTCAAGCTCGGCGCCCGCGACCGTGCGCAGCTCGTCGTCATCGCCTACAGCAGCGGCCTGGTCCGGCCGCCGGTCAGCTGACCCGCCTCGGCGTTCCGGAGGCTGGTGCCTTCCCGGGCCCGGGAGCGCGCAGGGTCGCGGCGCAAGCCGCCGTCTCGCGATCATGAGACCAGGCGGAAGCCGGCCGCTCAGCCGGGAAGGTCTTTTCCTGGCAATGCCATTTCGAACCACACGGTCTTGCCCTCCGCGGTACGGCTGGTGCCCCAGGATCGGGCCAGGCGGCTGACCAGCCACAGGCCGCGCCCGGCCTCACGGTCGGGACCGCTGCGGATCAGCCCGGGCATCTCATGGCTGTCGTCCGTTACCTCGCAGACGAGCGCGCCCGCGTTCATCAGCCGCAGCGTGATCGGCCGGTAATGACTGTGCCGCAGCGCGTTCGTGACCACCTCGCTTACCAGCAGCTCGGCAACATCAGCGAGCTCGCCGAGGCCCCACGCGGTGACGGTCTGCACCGTCAGATGACGGGCATGCCGCGCCTCGCGCGGATCCAGGGGAATCTCCCACGTCGCGACGGCATCCCGCGGAAGACCCCGCAACCGGGCCATGAGCAGCGCGATGTCATCGGCCCGGTCGACCTCGGTCACCGCGCCGAGCGCCGCGTCGCAGGCTTCCTCGATGTCGGCGGCGGGCATCCTGACCCGCTCGCACAGTGCCGCCAGCCCCTCGCCGATGTCCCTGCCGCGCTTCTCGACGAGGCCGTCCGTGCACACGACGAGGTGTGTCCCCGCCGCGACGGGCACGAACACGGTCTCGAACGGCACTCCGCCCATGCCGATCGGCGCGCCGGACGGCAGGTCGAGCAGCTCGCTCCGGCCGTCCGGGTCGACAAGCACCGGCGGTACGTGCCCGGCGTTGGCGAGCTGGCACACCTGCGCCACCGGGTCATACACCACGTAGAGGCAGGTTGCCAGGTAGTGGTCGCCGAGCCGCTGCGCGAGGTCGTCGAGCTTGCGAAGCACCACGCCAGGCGGAAGGTCGAGGCAGGCGAGCGTCTGGATGGCGATGCGCAGCTGCCCCATCATCGCGACGGAGTTGATGCCGTGGCCCATGACGTCACCGACGACAAGCGCGACCCGGCCGCCCGGCAGCTTGATCGTGTCGTACCAGTCACCGCCTACCTTGCCGAGCAGCGTGCCCGGCAGGTACCGCGCGGCGATCTCGATGCCGGGGAACGTCGCGTTGCCCTGCGGCAGCATCGCCTCCTGCAAGGTGGTGGCCATGCGCTGCTGGTGGTGATACAGGCGGGCATTTTCCAGCGCGAGGGCGGCCTGCCCCGCGAGATCCATGGCGGTCGCGAGGTCGAGCGGGTCGAACCTGGGCCTGTCTTCGCGACGCATCATGACCATGAAGCCGAGGACCATGCCGCGCGCGATCAGCGGCAGGACAAGCAGCGAGCGCCGGCGGATCAGCTGCCTGATGTCCGTGCTGTCGAGCTGCGCCGCGATCGCGGTCTCCGTGTCGCCGTCGATGAACGGGACAAGCACCGGCTCACCGGTCGCCATGCACTGGAAGAACGGGGTTTGCGGCGGCAGTGTCATGCGCTCGCCGAGCGGCACGACATCGTCCCATCGCCCCGGCTCGTCGTCGTGCGCCACCCACACGCGGAGCATCACCGTGCGCGCGTCAGGCGGCCCGGAGGGAAAGCCCTCACCGTCGCAGATCTGGGCCCGCAGGTACGTGCTCGTGAAGTCGGCGAACCGGGGGACCGCCAGGGTGGTGAACTGCATGATCGTCTCATCGAGATCGAGCGCCGTGTTCAGCTGCTGCCCGACCTCGCTGAGGAAATCAAGGCGCTCCCGCGATCCCCCCCGGTCCAGGTATCTCTCACCGTAATGGCCTGAGGGAACAGCCTGCTGGCCTGGGGGGGCGACGCTTCGCGCCCCCCAGGAACCCCCGCCGGCAGACGGCCGGCCTCCCGCGTGCCACGGAGCGCGCCTGGCCGGGCCGAAGTATGGCACGGGCGCGACCATCAGCCGGGTGGCCGCCTCGAGCACCGGGTAACCGGCCGACAGCAGCTCGCCGGCCACTAACTGAGTGTCGTGCGGGCTCATCTGCGGCAGCATGGCGGCCAGCCTGCCAGCAGGATCATGGACGGCAAGCTTGTCCGCACCCGCAAAGCCCGGGCTGGCCGCGACGATGCTCGCGCCCGCCGCCTGCATCCCGCCGAGGTCGGCGACGACAAGCCCGACGCCCGGCCAGGGCTCATTCAGCGGATAGGCCCACCAGGCGACCGGGGTGCCGTCCCTGCCATCGCAGCGACCCGACAGAGGTGTTACCGCAGTTCCGCGCAACGCTCCGCGCAGCTCGTCTGGCATGTCCGCCAGGGTGACCACGTCGAGTGCGGACCTGCCGATGGCATCCGCGCGGTCAACGCCGAATAGCAGAGCCGCCGCCCGGTTCCAGTGCCCGACGCTGCCGTCCTGCTCAATCAACGCGACCGCCACGGGAAGCTCGCGCGGTACTGCCAAGCCCGCGTGCGCTAGGTGCGGCTGCCCGTCACGAAGCGGTGCTGCCATCTGCTTGTCTCCCGGGCATTTCCGCCATCAGTCGTCACCGAACGTAGTTTACCAGTGACCTGAAGTTCATCCGAGAGGCTAAGTCTAGAACAACCGATGACGTCCGCAGCGGGAATTCGAATCCTGATTTCCCTTCCTTCCCCGCCGCCCTTTCCCAGCCGCCGTCAGGACGCCGCCTTCGGGAGACGCCGCGGTCAAGAGGAGCTAGCAGGCGGACGGAACCTGTAGCCCACGCGGTGCTCGGTGGCCAGGCAGCTGGCGTAGGCCGGCCCGAGCTTCTGCCGTAGCCGGCATATGTGAATGTCGACGGTCCGGGTGTTGAGCAGATCATTGCGCTGCCATGCATAGGCCAGGAGCTCGGCGCGGGTGAAGACCCTGGCCGGATTCGCGGCCAGGAACGCGAGCAGTTCGAACTCCTGGAACGTCAATTCGATATCCTTGCCGCCTGCCCGGGCGCAACGCCGCTCATGGTCCACGGCAAGCGCAGCCGCAGGCTCCGCGGTCCCGGGCGGAACTCCCTCAGGCTGTGCTCTCCCAGGCAGGATGTAGCCGACGACGGCGAGCACCTCGGATGTGCCCGCGATCGGGAGCGCGGCGAGCAGCGTGCCGTCGGTGACCGGCAGCGCCCGGCGTATTTCCTGGGCTCGGTATATGTCCAGGGATTCCTGGGCGTCATGCGAATCCGGGTTGCTCTGGACAACGGCGAGGTGGGATGGCCGCGATCGGACTGTGGTGACGGACGGCGCGCTCATTTATGGCTCCTTCGCATCAGAGACTCGGCAGGTCAGCGGGGCTGGCTAGCCTGTCCGCGGCTGCGGGCGCTACCGCAGCCGCGGGCGGGACCGGTCAGCGAGGCGAAGGACACAGGGCGCTGGCCACGCGGCGCAGGTCGACATGGCTGCGCCGGACCAGGCTCACGATTGTGGTCACGATCTATATCCTACTAAACCAATCATTTTAGTCAACAATATTCTTCGGTGATCGTCCCCCGCCACGGATGACCGTCAGCCCACCTGGGTAAGCGCCATCCCGCTTCCGTTCGGGATGCTGATGCTGGCCTTATCCTGCTGGGCATGGCTACGCCGGGCGGGCCGCAGGCCGCCGCTTCCACCGACGACCCCCTCCCCGAGGCCGTCATGCTCGCCCGTGGCGCCACGGAGGCGGGCCTTCCGCTCAAGCTTTTCGGCGGCCTGGCCGTCCGGGTGCTATGCCCCGGGTTTCCGCCGCGATTGCGCGGGGGGCAGGACATCGACTTCGCCTGCCTGTCCAGGGGACGGGCGAAGGTGGTGGCGTACCTCGAGCAAAACGGCTGCCAGCCGGACCGCAGGTTCAACAACCTGAATGGCGACCGCCAGATGTACTTCACTTCCCGCTCGGGGCGGCCCGTCGATGTGATCGTCGACCGGCTGTCCATGTGCCACACGCTCGACTTCAGGGGGTCATTCGGCCGGCTGCCCATGACGCTCGATGTCGTGGACCTGCTGCTCTCGAAACTGCAGATCGTGGAGCTCAACGAGAAGGACGTCAGGGACGTCCTGCAGCTCCTCGCGGCGATGCCCGTGGGGGGAAACGCCGCCCCTTCACTCGACACCGACCGCTATCGCACGCTGCTGGGCGCGGACTGGGGCTGGTGGCGGACGGTCACCGGCAACCTGGCGAAGCTCCCTGCGCTCGTCGCGCAGCGCCCTGCGCTCGCTCCGCCGAATCCGCCCCTCGACCCGATCGCCCAGTCCCGGCGGCTACTCGAACTCGCCGAGTCAGCCCCCAAGACAGTGAAATGGCGGCTGCGATCGAACGTCGGCGAACGCATGCGCTGGTATGAGCTGCCGGAAGAGGTGGGCCACTGACTGTGCGGGCCGCCACGGGGGGACCGCAGGCGCTTGACGCCGGTTTCGGCGAGTGCTAGACGTTGCACAGGACGCACGGAGTTGCACAGTGCACTTGGACTCGGGCGCCTGGGTTGGGGGGGCCTGGACTCGGGCGCCGGGACTGGGCGCGTGAGAAGGTGTGGTCGTCGCATGAGGGTTTTCTTCGCCACCGATATTCACGGCTCCGAGGTCTGCTGGCGGAAGTTCCTGAACTCCGCCGCCTTCTACAAGGCCGACCTCCTCGTGCTCGGCGGGGATGTCACCGGCAAGGTGATGGTGCCGATCGTCGCCCGCACCGGCTACTGGCAGGTCGTGCTGCACGGGGAGAAGCTTCGCCTCGAAACCCAGCAGGAGCTGGCGGAGGCCGAGCGCCAGATCCGTAATCGCGGGTCTTACCCCACAGTCGTCACCCCGGACGAGCTCACCTCGCTCAGCGACGAGGAAGGTGCCGTCGACCGCCGGTTCACCGTCGAGATGCTTCATTCGCTTGACCGGTGGCTCGACATGGCCGACGGCAAGCTCAAGGGAGGCGAGATTCCCTGCATCGTGAATGGCGGGAACGACGATATCTGGGAGATTGACGAAGTAATCGAGTCGTCGCCGTGCGTGAGCTTCGCCGAAGGGAGACTGCTCAATCTTGACGGCTTTCACCTGGTCTCCATGGGATGGACGAATCCAACCCCATGGGATACGTTCCGCGAAGCGCCAGAGGATGAGCTGGCCACGAAAATAGACGCAATGGCCAGCCAGGTACCCGACATGGAGCGGGCAATCTTCAACTTCCACGCGCCCCCGTACGGGACAGGGCTAGACGAGGCCCCGGCGCTCGACGCCCGGCTCAGGCCCATGCACGGGGGGGCGGTCATGAAGCCAGTTGGCTCGACCGCCGTGCGCGAGGCCATCCTCACCCATCAGCCGATGCTCTCGGTCCACGGCCACATCCATGAAAGCAGGGGGGTCTGCAGGCTCGGCCGGACGCTGGCGATCAACCCCGGTAGCGTTTATGGTGACGGCGTCCTGCAAGGCGCGATACTGGAACTCAACCCGAAGAAAGGGAAGGTAACCAAATACCTTCTCGTCAATGGCTGAGTAGCTGAATAGCAACTACGACCTGTAGCGACAATAGCCAGGCCGCCGGTCGAGTCACGACCCCCGGATGAGCCTCGACCTGGGAGGGAGATATGGCGACAGAAGCTATCGGTGGCGAGACGCCCGCGCTGTTCCTGCGTAAGGCGACCGGCTTGGTCCGTGGCTGGTCGGTCAGGGACTCGATGATCTACGCATGCCTCGCCACCAACGTCGTCACGCTCGGGATCTATGAATTCTCTTTCCAGTCGTTCATCCCGAAGGGCCAGCTGCTGACGTCGGTCCTGGTATCGGCGGTCTGGGTTTCTTTCCTTGTCATCGCCTATACCGGGCTCATCGTCACGATCCCGCGCGCGGGTGGTGACTATGTGTGGCAGAGCCGGATCCTCGGCAGCGGTATCGGCTTCGTCACGTCAGCCAGCGGGTGGTGGTTCATCCTGTGGCTGTGGGCGCCCATCTACGCCAACATCCTCTCCGTCGAGCTGTTCCAGCCGCTGTGGGCGACGCTCGGCGATCCTGGCGGGGCGGCCTGGTTCGCCTCGCACAACGGGATCTTCGTCGTTTCCCTGATCACGATCGCCCTTGCCGGGATCCTCGTGTCCATCGGCATGGGCGGGTACGCCAGGATTCAGAAATGGTGCTTCTCCGGCGGCCTGCTTGGCTTCGCGATCATCGTCGTGCTGCTGCTCTTCTCCAGCCACGCGACCTTCGTGTCATCCGTCAACCGCGAGGCGCACTCGATCTTCGGCGTGAATGGCGCCTACCAGTCCACGCAGGCGGCCGCCGCCAGGGTCGGGTACACGGCGCCCGCGTTCGGCTTCAGCCCGCTCGGCGCCAGCATGCTCCTCGTTCCGATGATGATGTTCTACATCTTGTGGCCGAACTGGGGGGCCACGCTGTACGGCGAGATCCGCGGGGCGAGCGACTTCAGGCGGGTTTTCACTGGCATGTTCTCCGGCCTGTGGATCACGGTCGCCCTGTCCGTGATCTTCCTGCTGCTCGTGACCAAGACCTTCGGCAACGACTTCTACAACAACGCCAACGCCGTGTACTGGGGCTCCGTCTACGGAAGCAAGGTGGCGCCGGCAATCCCGATCTGGCCGTACCCGGTGATGCTGGCAGGCTGGCTGGTCCACAGCACCGCGTTCCAGGTCGCCCTGATCCTGCTGATGAGCCTGTGGTTCCTCGGCTGGGCGGGGACGCTCTTCCTGTCCTCGACACGGGTCATCTTCGCCGCCGCCTTTGACCGGGTGCTGCCCGACAAGGCGGCCGAGGTATCGGAGAAGCGCAAGGTCCCGATGGCCTCACTGATCCTGATGCTGCTGCCGGCCGCCGGCCTCAGCGCCGTGTACGCCTACTCAGCGAAGTTCGTGACCTACACGCTCGACGCGACGCTTGTCATCGCCGTGACCTATCTCTTCAGCGCGATCGCGGTCGTCATCCTCCCCTGGCGCAAGCCCGAGCTATGGCGCGCGTCACCGGCGAGCAAGATCAAGATCTTCGGCGTACCCATCGTCCCTGTCGCGGGGCTCATCACGATCGGGCTGCTCGGCTACAACCTCTACGAATGGCTCTCGAACTCGGCTTACGGAGTGAACAACAAGTCCTCGCTCCTCTTCATGGCGGGAATTTACGCGCTGGCCATCGTCATCTATGCCGCAGCGAGGGTCGTACGCAGCCGACAGGGCATCGACCTGTCTCTCATCAACAAGGAGATCCCGGTCGAATAGCCAGAGCGCTCTTCAGAACCAACGCTACCGGTCGCGCCGGCGCAGGCACGGGCCCATAGCCAGAGAGCTGTGCAGAACCAACGCTACCGGTCGCGCCGGCGCGGGCACGGGCCGGAGGGCCGTAACCGGCGAAGCCGTTCTGAATAAAACTCTGAAATAAAGCTCCCAGCCTCGGCAGGCTCATTCCACCCTTGCCGGGTCCGCCGACGGGTTTCCCTGCGCGGTGAGGCCGGGGAAGGTTTCCGAGCCATCGACGAATGCCCGTGCCAGGTCGGACAGGCGGCGGTTGCGAGCCCGGGCATAGCTGCGCAGGACATTGAATGCCTGGTCTATGTCCAGCTGGAGGCGTTCGGCGAGTTTCCCCTTGGCCTGCTCGATGGTGACCCGGCTGTTCAGGGCGACCTGCAGTTGCTCGTTGAGGGTTTCGCTGCGGCGCAGGGTGCGTTCCTGGAGCAGGCTGATGGTGGCCACGTCGGCCAGGGCCTGGCCGACCCGCATGTCCGCGTGATCGAAAGGTCCGGGAGCGACGCGGAAAAGGTTCAGGGCGCCGATGATCTGCTCGCGCAGCCGCATCGGCAAGGCCTGCACCGCGGCGAACCCGGCTTGCCCGGCTGTGGCGGCGAAACGTGGCCAGCGCTGCTCCTGTACGCTCAGGTTCGCCGCGGTGACGGGCTGCCCGCTTCGGAAGCAGTCCAGGCAGGGACCCTGGTCGTTCTGGATCTGGAAGAGCTCGAGCAGCCTGGCCCGTTCGCTGGAGGCGGCCACCACGCGCAGCTCACCGCGCGGGTCAGCCAGCATCAGCCCGGCCGCGGACGCGCCGAGCAACTGCACGCTCCGGTCGGTGAGCACGTGCAGGAAATCGATCACGTCGAAGTCGACGACCATGGTGTCGGCCAGCTCGACGAACGTCTCCGACAGCAACTGTCCGTCCATCCCCGCTCACCTTCCCCGGCTGCGCGGCAGTTGCGGGAGGGGGGAGGATGCGGCACTCTGGCCGGTCATCGGGACGGTTTCACTCCTCATCGTCGATAGACGGTAAGGTGTCGGCACCCAGCCGCAGCCGGCCAGCGACGATGTCGCGAGCCACGTCGTTGAGCGGCCGGTCATGCCCATAAGCGTAAGCACGCAGCCGGACGAACGCATCCTCGATGTCAGTGCTGAGCTGTTCGGTGAGCATTCCGGTAGCCTGGTCGATCTCGGCACGGTGCGCGGCAAGTTCCATGGGCTGCCCGGCCGGGCCGCCCAGCGCCCCGGGACTTCCGGCCGCCTGGTCCTGGCCGTCGAGCAGCAGCAAGGTGGCTGTGTCCGCGAGGACGAGCGCGTCACCAAGCTCTGGCCCGCTCAGCGGGCCGGGCCTGATCCTGTACAGGTCGAGCGCGCCGACCCGGATCGCCCCTATCTGCAAGGGGAACGCGAAGATCGCAGCCACCCCGGCCCGGCAGGCCGACGGCGCGAACCCGGGCCAGCGGCGCCCCGCGTCCCCCGTACCCACGTCTGAGGTCAGCACCGGCCCGAACGAGGTGACCGCGTCCACGCATGGCCCCTCGCCAAAGGTCAGCTGCCATTCCTCGATCTTTTCGCTGAGCTCATCGGTCACGCACATGACGTGGCGCGCCCTCGCCCGGCCCGCCGGTGCCTGGGCTGTCGCGGCCGTGAGGCCCGCACCGCTGATCGGCAGTGCGGCAACCGCCGCCGCGCATACGTCCGCAACCGACACGCGCGCGCCACGCAGGGCGGCCTGCTGCGCCACCAGTCCCCAGATGAAGACTGTCCGGCGACCCGCCCGGTCAGCTGCCATGCGCGTGGTCTGCCTCGCTCTTCGCTGTCAGCCGCCAGGGGACTCAGGAGGAGAGCGGCAGGAATCCCGCTGCAGACCATTGACCGGCGAATTCAGCGCCCTATCGGCTGGAGGACCTGCTGGGTCTCGTCACAACTCGGATCACGGCGGCGGCTGTCGAGGCGGTCCGGGCTGGGCCAGTGCACGCCGGTGGCCCAGCCGAATCGCTCGAAGATACGGATGACGGCGGCGGAGATGTCGATCTGGCGGCGGTCTGCGCCGTGCCGCGCGGAGGTGGGATCGGAATGGTGCATGTTGTGCCAGCTCTCGCCGAGCGACAGCAGCGCGAGCGGCCACAGGTTCGTCGCCCGGTCATGGCGGCGGGTCGTGAAGGGACGGGTGCCGATCACGTGACACAGCGAGTTGACGCTCCAGGTGACGTGCTGCAGCACCGTGACCCGGACAAGCCCGGCCCACACCAGCGCCGCCAGCGCGGAATGCCAGCTGCCGCCGATCACCCAGCCCGCGGCGAACGGCAGCCCCAGCGACACCGCGCAGAACGCCGGGAACGCGGCCGAGATCGCCCGCATCGCCGGATCGGCCAGCATGTCGGGGGCATAACGGGCGGCGGGCGTAGGGTCATCGCGCAGCAGCCAGCCCATATGGGCATGGCCCAGGCCGCGCAGCTGCCCCGCCACGCTGGTCCCGTACCGGTAGGGAGAATGCGGGTCACCGGGCCGGTCGGCGAACGCGTGATGACGGCGGTGGATGGCCACCCAGCCGATCACGTCGCCCTCGAAGCTCATCGAGCCCGCGATGGCCAGCGCGGCCCGCAGCACCGGCCTGGCGGTGAAGCTGCGGTGCGTCAGCAGCCGGTGGAAGCCCACGGTTACCCCCAGCCCGGTGACAAGGTAGAAGAACGCCGCGAGCAGGACGTCGGCGAGCCTCAGCCCGTGACCCCACGCCAGCCACCCCGCCACCGCCAGCCCGCAGAACGGCACAAGCACGAACGCGGCGGTCACGCCCGTCCGTACCCCGCCCTCGAAGGTGCACGGCGGACGCCTGCCGCCGGGGAACGGCGCCGTGCCGTCGTAGTCGCCGGCCGTGGGCTGCGCAGGCATCGTTATTCGTCCTCTCCGGGACTGTCGGGGGGGTACTGGCGATGGCCTGGTCTCACGGCGGCGGCCGGTTCTCGTAGACGCGGCAGTGTTCTTCGACGATCAGGGCACGAAAAAACTCCGGACCTTACTGCACAGCCGCGACATTCCGCGAGTACAGCCGCCGGGGTCCGGAGCAACGCCACCCACAGTACTCTGCACTTGCCTCCGCGTATAGGGCATACCGCCGCGAACGCTGCGCGCCGCCGACGGGCGCGGGGCGGCTCGGACTGAGCCGCCCCGCGCCGCTGGCAGGGACGCTAGGTCCCGCAGCCTGCGGGCCGATCGCAGCGCCAGGTGCGATCAGATCGGGCGGACCTGCTCGGCCTGCGGGCCCTTAGCGCCCTGGCCCGCGGTGAACTCGACCCGCTGGTTGTCCTGGAGGCTGCGGTAACCGTCAGCCTGGATGGCGGAGTGGTGAACGAAGACGTCGGCCGTGCCGTCGTCGGGGGCGATGAAACCAAAGCCCTTGTCAGCGTTGAACCACTTCACTGTGCCCTGAGCCATGTGCTTTCTCCTGCTGGAACGATCTTCGGGATCCACGTGTGTGTGCCCCGGGTTGCTGCGACCGCCTGCCCTTCGAAGACTGGGCTCCGGGGGATACCAAACGCCCGCTGTCAGAGTTTCGCAGGCGCTGTGACACGAACACGAACTTCGACTACAACCGGTACCATCTAACACCATCGCGAGGCCGACTTCGGTATCGCGCCCGGCGCGCCGCTCCTACAGCGGCTCGGTGACCCATCGCCAGCCACGCGGTTCATCACATACCGGGCGCACCATGAAGGCACCTGCCGCGTCGGACAGCTGCGCGACGATCCTGAGCAGCTGGCGGTGAAAGTCATCCGGCGTGGGGGGGCCATCGTGCGCGCTCGGCACGACGAGCGTCACGATTGTCCCCTCACCGCCGCCGAGCCGCGCCGTGATGTTGCCGTTGTAGTCGATGCCGACCCCCGCGATCGCCCTCGCGCGGACGATGTCGCTCCCGTCGTCCTTGGCGACCCACACATCCGGCGCGTCCATACGCGTCACCTCCGAGCTTGATAGGGCATTGTCTCGCACCGGCGGCCCGCGGCCCGCCTTCCGCTAGGTCGTGGCGGGCCTGTCGTGGTGAGCCTGTCGTGGTGAGCCTGTCTGAGGAGTAACCTTGGGGAGGACAGCCGTTCGGGCAGCCGGCGCCTTCATGACGCGACCGCTGCCCTGGCGACCGCCGCCCAGGACCCCGGCGGCACATCACCTGCCCAGCCACGATGTGCCTCCCAGGAGTTCCCACGGTGCGATCCCCGAAGCAGACACCTGCCGAGACCCGCCCGTATCCCCGGCCGGTCACCTCGCTGCCCGCGCCGCCAGGCGGCAGCCAGTACGCCCAGCTGTCCCGCCAGATCAAGCAGGCGGGGCTGCTCGAACGGCGCTCGCGATACTACATCTGGAAGATCGCGATTACCGCCGCGGCGCTGGCCGCCGGATGGGCGGCCTTCGTCCTGGTGGGTGACTCGTGGTGGCAGCTGGGGGTAGCCGCCTTCCTGGCGGTGGTCTTCACCCAGGTTGGCTTCCTCGGCCACGACGCCGGGCACCGGCAGATCTTCGGCTCGCGGCGGGCCAACTACGTGCTCGGCATCCTGCACGGCAACCTCGGCATAGGGCTGAGCTACGGCTGGTGGGTGGACAAGCACAACCGCCATCACGCGCACCCCAATCAAGAGGGCGCGGACCCCGACATCATGGTCAGCGCGCTGGCTTTCACCGCCACCCAGGCGCGCGCGAGCCGGGGCGTGGCCCGGCTCGCGTACCGGTACCAGGCGTACCTGTTCTTCCCGATGCTGCTCGGTGAGGCGATCAGCATCCACGTCGCGAGCATCCGCGCGCTGGCCAGCAGGGCCTCGCGCTACCGGCCCTGGGAGGCGGTGCTCCTCGCCGCCCATGCCGCCGGTTACCTCACCGTCGTCTTCCTGGTGCTCTCGCCCGTCAAGGCCGTGGTATTCATCCTGGTACAGCAGAGCCTTTTCGGCCTGTACCTGGGCTGCTCCTTCGCTCCCAACCACAAGGGCATGCTCATCCTCGACGCGAACAGCCGGAGTGACTTCCTGAGCCGCCAGGTCCTCACCTCCCGCAACGTCCGCGGCGGGCTGCTGACCGACTTCGCCCTCGGCGGCCTGAACTACCAGATCGAGCACCACCTGTTCCCCTCCATGCCCCGCCCGAACCTGCGCCGCTCCCAGGCCCTGGTCAGGGCCTTCTGCCAGCAGCAGGACCTGCCTTACTGCCAGAGCAGCCTGGCAGGCTCCTACGCCCAGGCGCTGCGCCACCTGCACGCTGTCAGCAGGCCGGACCGCACCGTCTAGCGACCGCGGCCGCGGGCTCCTCCCCCGCGCCGGGCACCTTCGCATGACTGGAGTGCGCTTGCTTCGCCGTACCGGCCACGACAACGCCAGACGCGGGCGTGGCAGCGGGCCCAATGTTGCCTGTGACAATGCGGCACTAATTGCTTACAACCCGCTATAAGCGGGTATTATGATAAAGCAGGTACCTCGGGGAGCCGCCTATGCGCGCCGCCGCGCACCGCGCCCGCGACCAGGCATTAGCACTCCGCGCCTGGCCGGTCTGGGAGCTGCCGCGCTGGCTGGCCGTCTTCGTCATCGCGGTCATCGCCGCCGCGGCGGCGGCGGCCGGCGTGGCCGCCGCGTACACGCCGCCGCGGGCAAGGGACGTGGCACTGTTCGGACTCCTGCTTGCCTGCGGCACCGTCACCATCGAGCTCACCCGCAAGGCCGGTGAGCCCGGCGGGTTCATCAAGGATGTACACACGATCTGGGACCTCCCGATCGCGATCCTGCTGCCCCCGCTGTACTCGCTCATCGCACCGGTACCGCGGCTCGCGCTGACCCAGTGGCGGATCCGGCGGACGGTCGTGCACCGCCGGGTGTTCAGCGCCGCCGCGATCGGCATGGCCTACGCCGCTGCCTCCCTGGCGTTCCACGCCGCCGCCCCGGCCATCACCGGCATCACCGGCATCACCGGCATCACCGCCGGGCCGGGTGTCGCGGCCGGGTCAGGCGCACATGCCCTCGCCTGGACGCTGCTCGCCGCGGCCTGCGGCCTGCTCCAGATGATCATCAACTGCGCGCTCGTGCTGCCAGCGGTCAAAGGATCCGAGCCCGCCATCTGCCTGCGGCCCATGGTCCTGGGCCGTGAGGCGCTGTACAACAACCTGGTCGAGCTGTGCATCGGCGTCCTCGTCGCCTTCGCCGCCGCGCACGACGGCCTGCTCGTGCTGTACGCGCTCCCGCTGGGGATCTTGCTGGGGCGCTCCCTGCGGCACGCCCAGCTCGTCTACGCGTCCCGCATCGACGGCAAGACCGGGCTGCTGAACGCCGCCACCTGGCAGCGCGAGGCCGCCCTGGAGGTGATCCGCGCGGTGCGCACCCGCACGCCGCTGGCGGTCGCGATCGCCGACATCGACCACTTCAAGAAGGTCAACGACACCTTCGGCCATCTCGCCGGGGACGCCGTGCTCGCCGGTCTGGCCCGCGCGCTGCGCGCTCTGCTGCGCGACTATGACATTACCGGCCGGTTCGGCGGCGAGGAATTCGCCATCCTGCTCCCGCACACCGATGCCGACGAGGCCCGCCAGATCACCGAACGGGTTCGCGAGAAGATCTCCCAGATCGCCGTCCCCCTCGGCGACGCCAGCCCCGGCCGGGACCCGCCGCGGGTCACCATCTCCATCGGCGTCGCCACGCTCGATCACTCCCGCCGCGACCTCGACGAGCTGATCGCCGCCGCCGACCTCGCGCTCTACCGTGCCAAGAACGCCGGCCGGGACCGGGTCTGCGTGATCTCCGACGCGAGCGACGCGACCGAAGCCGGAACGCCGCCCGCGGCCCGGCCCGGCGACGGCCAGGCCGATCCCCGCCCGGATGCCCCCCTCACCTGAGCTAGCCCGGCCTGGGCCGGCGACGCCACGCTAGTGCTGGCGCTCGCGGGCGATGGCCGCGAGCCGGGCGCGGGCGGCGTCGCCGAACTCGGCGGCCTCCGACATGGAGGCGAAAAGCCGGACGTAGCCGGCCACGTCACGCGGGTCGGGGACGGTAAGCACGGCGTGCCCGAGCCCTATCGTCACCAGCCGGTCGTCAAAGATCTCGTATCCGTGCAGCGGGATCTCGGCCGGGCAGGCGGTGAACGGGATCACCCCGACGTCGACGCTGGCCAGGGTGGCCACCGAGGCGATGTGCCCGGCCTGGACGGCCATCACGTCATCCGGGCAGAACCGCCAGCGCAGCGCCGCCTCCGTGACGACAAAGGTGAACGCCTTGGCGGTGTCGTACAGGAGCTGCTGCCGCTGCTGCCGGGCGGCGACGGCACGGGCCAGCTCGGCGCCGGAAAGGTCACGGGCGAACACCCGGCGGATGTACTCGGCGGTCTGCAGCAGGCCGGGAATCTCGATCGGGGAGAAGCAGCGCAGGGTGCTGGCCTGGGCTTCGATCTCGCCGAGCTGGGCCTGCTGGCGTGCCGCGCCACGGCGCAGGATGGTCCGGTTGCTCTCGATCTTCATGTGCAGCCGGTCCGCGATGCCCTGCAGCTCATCGCGCACGGCTGGCCTGGCCCGGTACAGCGCGACCAGGGTCCGCACGTCCCGCACCGACGGCAGCAGCCTGCCGTTCTCCAGCTTGGAGATCTTCGGCTGGGACATGCCGGTCTGGTCGGCCGCCTGCGTGCCGGTCATCCCGGCGGCCTGCCGGAGGTCACGCAGCGCGCCTGCCAGCCGCTCGCGGTCAGTGAGGTATCGTTCCGGGTTCATTCCCTACAGGAGTCTAGACTGCCTCAGGACTCGTGCATAATCATCGGCGATTCGCCTACTAGCCGAATATCTTCCAAGTCATCACGAATATTCCAGAACATAAAGCATCGGATACCGAACGGGAGCGCGATGACGCCGTCCGGCAGGCTGCGTGACTTGCCGTGCCAGAGAGCTTCTGCTAGGACACGTCGAACGCTTGTGCGATCGCTTCCTCGAAGTGGATCACGTGGATCTGTAGAGTGCGGACCCATGAGGAGGCTTGTGTACGCCGGAGAGCCGCGCGGGGCTCGCGATGCCTCCTTATACTTCCCAGACATCACCGGATGACAGTGGATCCACATCCTGGCCGCGACCAGGCCTGGATGTGATAGGGGGATTCTGTGCCTGAACTGACCTGCCTGGAAATCTGCGCTGGGGCGGGTGGTCAGTCACTTGGCCTGGAACAAGCGGGCTTCGCCCATGCCGCGGCAGTCGAGATCGACCCGGACGCGTGTAAGACGCTGCGGCTGAACCGGCCCGGGTGGAATATCGTCCAGCAGGACATCCACGACTTCGACGGCGGCGAATACCGCAACGTGGACCTCCTCGCCGGCGGCGTGCCCTGCCCGCCGTTCTCTGTCGCGGGCAGACAGCTTGGCGCCGACGACGAGCGTGACCTGTTCCCGCAGGCCCTGCGTCTCGTCGAGGAGTGCGAGCCAGCCGCGGTCATGCTCGAGAACGTCCGCGGCCTGTCCACCACGCGCTTCGCGGACTACCGCGATCTGGTCCTCGACTGGCTGCATGAGCTCGGCTACGACACCGACTGGCAAGTGCTGAACGCCAGCGAGTTCGGCGTCCCGCAGCTACGCCCGCGCTTCATCCTGGTAGCCATGAAGGCGGATGCCTACAGGCACTTCGAGTGGCCGAACGCAATCAAGACGCCGCCGACCGTGGGTGAGACCCTGCGGGATCTCATGGCGGCAGATGGCTGGAAGGGTGCCGACGCCTGGGCCAGGAAGGCCAACGGCGTCGGCCCGACGCTGGTCGGCGGCTCCCGCAAGCATGGCGGACCGGATCTCGGCCCGACGCGCGCCCGCGAGGCCTGGCGGAAACTGCACGTCGACGGCAAGGGGCTGGCCGACGCGCCGCCGAGGGCGGCCGATCCTTTCAACCACATTCCGAGACTGACGCTGCCGATGGCCGCGGCCATACAGGGCTTCCCCCCGAGCTGGCAGTTCTCCGGGCGCAAGACATCAGGTTACCGGCAGATCGGCAACGCGTTCCCGCCGCCAGTGGCCCGGGCGGTCGGCAGCAGAATTCATTCAGCGATCCAGGCCGCTCGCGAGATCCCGTCCGACAGCCGGCATCGTCTGCTGCGAGCCGTCTGAACCGCCGTCTTGCTGTCCAGCGCCGGGTAAGCGTCCTTGCCGAAAACGGTGGCCTGGGGGCGGGCGAGAGCGGATTCAAGTAAGCCGTAAGCGGGGCGCATGCCGCTTGCCTTGTCCCACTTCGCCTCGCCCAGCGACAGGACCCGGCGGGGACGCCCCGGGTCGTCAACCTGGACCTGGCCGCGCCGGGCAGGGTCGGCTGAGGTACGGGAACTCGTCGATGACGACGAGCCCGTCCCCGACCACCTCGAACAGCCGGCGCAGCGCCTCGTCCCAGTCGGCGAACGCATACCGGCCGCCGCCCGTCCGGCTTGCCAGCGCCCGGCCGAAGTCAGCCAGTGACTCGGCCACACGGTGGAGTCGGCTGCCGCGACGTAGAAGCCGCCGAACGCGTCCGCGACCGCGTCCAGCACTCGACCTACCACTACGTCAGTCATCGCGCGTTGCGACGTTGGCCTGGCTGAATCGGCGGCCCCAGTCGTGGACGCGATCGATCAGCTCGGGCGGGGAGAGCACCTGGAAATCCGCGCCGGCTGCGCCAAGCGCCATGGTGGGCCAGTCCAGTGAGTCGGCGGTCATGCGTACCCGGCAGCGGGTGGCGTCGATGTCCTCGACCGTGGACCACCGGCCGATCCGCTCGCGCACGGCTGCGGCGGGAGCATTGACCAGGACGTCAACATCGTATATGGCGCGCGCGTTGTGGATCCCGGCGCGGACGAAAGCGGCGGCGTCGGCGGCGGGCAGCTCGCGGGGCCGGAACCGGGTCCCGGTGCCACGCGGCGCGGCGAGGCGGTCGAGGCGGAAGCTGCGCCAGTCGTGGCGGGCGAGGTCGTAGCCGACCAGGTACCAGCGGCGGCCGAGCGAGACCAGGCGATGTGGTTCGACGTGCCGGCCGGTGTGCTGGCCGTCGGCCGCGGTGTAGGAAAAACGGAGCCGTTCGCTGCCCCGGCAGGCAAGAGCCACGGTGGTGAGGATGCCGGGGTCCACGCTCGTCCGGGCCACGCTGCCCCAGCTTGCGGGCACCGTCATCGCGCTCAGCGACTCGACCCGGCTCCGCAGCCGGGCCGGCATTACCTGCGCGACCTTCGCCAGTGCCCGCACCGAGGACTCCTCGATGCCCTCGACCGCGCCCTGCGCGGCCGCCTGCAGGCCAACGGCAAGGGCTACGGCCTCCTCGTCATCGACCACCAGCGGCGGCAGCGCCGCGCCCGCGGCCAGCTGGTAGCCGCCCTCGACACCGCGCTGAGCCTGGACCGGGTAACCCAGCTCACGCAGCCGGTCGATGTCCCGGCGCAGGGTGCGCGCCGAAACCTGCAGCCGACCGGCCAGCTCGGCGCCCGGCCAGTACCGATGTGTTTGCAGCAGTGACAGCAGCCGCAGCATACGCGTGCTGGTGTTCGCCATGTCACCCATCCTCATGCAATTCAGGTCAGGATGTGGCCGCTATAGCTCGTAGCGTGGATGAGTCAGAGAACGGAACCTCGGAATCGCTACCACGAAGGTGGAGACCATGACCACACGCAACCCGATTCGCGACATGGCTGCTAGCGGCCAGGCTGACGCACCGGCCGCCGGCGGTGAGCGCGCCGACCTGCTGGCGGTACTGGCCAAGCACCGTCACTTCCTGCGCTTCACCACCCGCGCTCTCACCGACGAGCAGGCCAGGCAGCGCACCACCGGGAGCGAGCTGTGCCTGGGCGGCCTGATCAAGCACGTCACGGCCGTCGAGCAGGGCTGGGTGAACTTCATCCTGGATGGGCCATCGGCGATGAGCGACTTCTCCGCCATGACCGAGGACGACTTCGCGCAGCGAGCCGATCAGTTCCGGCTGCTACCCGGCGAGACGCTGGCCGGCGTGCTGGCTGACTACGCTGAGGTGGCCCGCCGGACCGACGAGCTGGTCGCCACCCTGCCCGGCCTGAACGCCGCGCACCCGCTGCCGAAGGCCCCCTGGTTCCCGCCCGGCGAACGGTGGTCGGCCCGCCGGGTGCTCCTGCACATCATCGCCGAGACCGCACAGCACGCCGGCCACGCCGACATCATCCGCGAGTCCCTGGACGGCGCCAAGTCCATGGGCTGACTCACAGGACCCCCTATGCAGCACCAGCGTGAGATGCACCGTGCCAACGACGTCATCTGAATATTCAGTCAGTCTTTGAATTAATCGAGCGGACTATGATATATTATCGGTAATACTTACCAGAAAGACGTATGACCTCGTGGTCATGAACGGACGGGCGGGGGGATGAGCGTGCCGGGCAGCAGTGAAATGGCTATCGCCGGGAATCTCTGGGATTACCTGCGGCTCGGCCAGGAGGTCCAGCCCGCGGAGTGCATCCTCGTCTTCGGCGGACATGATCTCGGTGTCGCGCGCCGCGCCGTCGAGCTCTACCGGGATTCTGTCGCACGGCTCATCCTCGTGTCGGGCGGGTCCTCGCATATCCCGGCGGGAAGTAAGTTCACGACCGAGGCGGACGCCATCGTCGACGTTCTCGTCTCCCGCAGGGTATCCGAAAAGGACATCATGGCCGAACGGCTGGCCTCCAATACGAGCGAGAACTTCTGGCTGTCTGCCGAGCTGCTTCGCGACCGCCAGCTCGAATTCACTCGTTTCCTCATCGTGCAGAAGCCCTACGCGGAGCGCAGGACACTGGCGACGGCACGCAGGCGCTGGCCGACTCGGTCGGTCAGGGTCACCTCGGAACAGATAAGCTTCGCCGACTACCGTAACGGCGAGATCCCGGTACCACGCATATTGTCGATGCTCTCCGGTGAGGTCATCCGCCTGGCCGGCTACGCCCGCTCCGGCCTGATCGAGCTGGACGAGCCGGTGCCCGAGGAACTCCTGGCGTATGCGCGCAAGCTCCAGGAGGCCGGATTCAACGCCCGTGCCCTCAGCTCGCGGCACGCCGTAGCGCCATCGCCAGCGAACCATTGAGATATGCGGATTCGTGCGGTAGGGACAGTCATGCGTATAGGGCCGAATATTCAGCTCGATAGAGCATTGCGTCAGCATGGAGCATCCTTCGCACCTCGGCACGGGCCCGTGTCGCTACCGGGTGAGGTAGTCGGCTTGGCCGGACTTGGCGCCGTGGATGAAGGCGCGGATCTCGTGCGGGTCACGGTCTGCTCCGGGGATGTGGCCTGCGCGCATATCTGGCTCATGACGTCGACATAGACGGCCACGTCCTCAGGCGTGTTCAGTGAATATTCACCGGCTTTACGAATAGCATGGCATCTGGTACAGTTAGTCACTCGCCGTCATACTCTTCATCTGTGGACAACTGCACGAGCAGGAGCCTCTGGCTCGATGGGGCGACCTGATGACAAGATCGAACGCTAAGGCCCATCCGCCACCGACGCGTGATCAGTCGATTGATCAGGAGACGGCAACGAGCATGCTTCTGATTGATTTTGAGCAAGCATTCGTAGTTCATAACGCGTACCGAGATTCGGAGCGCGATCTTCTGAGACTCTCACTACGGATCCTGGCCTTCCCGCCCGTCATTGCCGGGGCGTTATTATCGGCCAAGTTGATATCATCGCCTGAACAAGTCTCCGTTGTTCTCCGGCTTCCTCTTATCTGGCTGGCATTGGTTGCCGCAGGGGTTCTTAATTCAGTCGTGGTTCGAGCGTATGTTGTCAACGATCGGGTTCAAACGGAAGCTAAGCACCAGGTCAACCGGCTCCGCTCTCTCTATCTCACCGCCCTTGCAGATAAATTCCCACCCGGCTGGCAACCTGTATGGGGATCTACCAACCCCTATCTCGAAACTCGGGTCAAGTTCAAGGCTGCGGCATCCACGCCGATCCTCCTTGGAACAGCGAATACAGTCTATGTAGGCTATGGGCTGGATCGTCTACTCGCTTATGAAGCACACGTCTTCTGGCATCTGGCTGCCACTATACCAACTGCCGTTCTTTACCTATTCATCCAGCTTGAGCTAGCCTGGAACATTTTTCGTTCATTGCGCGGCAGAGCCGATAGGGAACGCAAGCCATGAAAAGGGGAGGATCGCTCACTTTCGCTCCGGGGATCAACGATCCCATATACTACGATCGAATAGCAACCGAGTATTTAATCAGGATATGCCATACACCAATAGAATTAGCTATCGAAACTCTGCGAGAGAACTATTTCGCCTTTGAGAGCATGCAGCTACTGCAGCGCGACGCCCTCGACATTGAACTGCTTTATCGGCAGTGCATTCCCGCCAGTGGGGTGGGGGTTCGGCTTGGCTTCTCAGCCGAGAAGATAGCCAGGTTCTTGGTGCTCTTTGCTATTTGCCAGACATTGATACTCAATCACATGGACCGGCATCTCGACCTCTCCTCATCTTACGGGCTGCGCGATCCGGAATTGCTGCTCGCAGATGTTCACGCTGTCATGTGCCACTCCGTCGCTGAACTTTATCGCGGGATGGCCATAGGAGCAGATGGAACGGCGGGGAGCGCTGCGCTTCGCGAGATGGCACGAGTGAGCCTGAACATTGTGCAGTCGATGTACGATAACTATCGAACCCGTTTCCGTGAAGAGTACCTGGACACTCCTGAGCTTGTTATATCCGCGTATCAGGATCCCGTTCGCTCACGTCATCTCGGATCTGGCTTCTACGCCTCAAGCATCACGGGAGTCTATGCCTTTTTCGATCTTTATCCACCATCTGCGCTGATCGATATCATCACTGATATGCGACGCCTGCGGCAGCGTGTGGACGAGATATCAGATATATTCGAGGATACCGCTACCGGCCTGATAAGCTACCCTGTCGCCAGACTGTTGTCAGAATCCACGCATCATAGTCCCGCAACCGAAGCGATCCGGGCCGTGTGGAACCGGTCCAGGGAACTGCTTGCCACCACGGGCCCCGACGCTGGCCGCATGAATGCTATGCTACGCGGCGACGTAATGCTCGGGGAGGCGCAATCCAAGGTTATGGACCTGCTGGTGGCATCTGGAGTGATGGCTAGCTGCTATGGCGAGGCAGCTGAACTCTGGAAAGTGATTCGCGATAAGATAAGGAAGTTTCTCGATATCCCTACCGGTGAGGTGCTTGGCATTGTTATAGACTTAAAGAGGGCCTTTCTTGAAAGACTGGCACTATCGGGCTGGGCAGACGTACCGCCGGGACATACCTTTAATGACATGCGCTTCGCGGTTACAGGAAAGGGCCATGAGCAAAGTACATCTGATCGAAAATTCGGCGAAGGCCATCATCCTGGACGGCGATAGGATTCTTCTCGTTCGTTATGATGATTCGACCGATCTGGATCTCGGGAAATGGTATTCGCTTCCGGGGGGGCGACAGTGTTTTGGGGAGTCGATTCAAGAGGCACTTACACGGGAATGCAAAGAAGAGATTGGTGCCGACGTACGGACAGGGTGCCTACTCTTCGTACGAGAATATATCCATTCCAGGCATGAACTCAAGAATAAGGGAAGAGATCAGCACAAGGTAGAGTTCATGTTTCTCTGCTCACTTGCGTCCCAACCAGGGCTAGGCGCGTCGGCGGACACTGATCAGAGCGCAGTTGAATGGGTGCGTCTCGATGACCTGCCCCAGCTCCAGATCTTCCCGACTGGCCTCCGGGATCTGAAGGCTCTGCTCAATCAGCCGACGTCATCGCCGTACTGGGGTGACGTGTATTAGTCGTGGTTGCACAATTAGACTATGAATATTCACTTTTTCTGTGAATCCTGATGAAGTCAACAGAGACATGGTTGGCGGGCAACGACCCGGTGAGGCCGTACCCGGACGTGCTAGCCGACGAGGTAGTCGGCTTGGCCGGACTTGGCGCCGTGGATGAAGGCGCGGATCTCGTGGGGGTCGAGGATCAGGGCGGGGCCGTCCGGGTCGGTGGACTGGCGGAGGGCTACCCGGCCGCCGGGCAGCTGCTTCGCTTCCAGGCATGCGCCACCGTTGTCGCTCCACGGCTTGCGCCAGCCGTCCGTGCCGAGATCCGCGGCGGGCATGCCGTTGCGGATGTGCTCCATTGCTGTCAGATCTCCTTCATCGCATCGCGGAGGATGCCTACAGTCTGCTCCGGGGATGCGGCCTGCGCACACATCCGGTCCATGGCATCGACGTATTGGGCCACGTCGTCAGGCTTGTTCAGATGGTACGAGCTTGTCAGGTTCTCGCCGTAGACGATGTCCGGCAGCTCCCTGGCCGGGAACCGGAAGATCCAGAACATCCCATACAGCGCGGGATGCCAGCCGGTGGCGAACGGGATGACCTGAAGCATGACGTTGGGCAGCTCGGTGTCCTCGATCAGGTGGGCGAGCTGCGCCCGCATCACCTCACGGCCGCCGATCGGGCGGCGCAGCACGGTCTCGTCCATCACCGCCCAGTACTCCGGGGCGTCCTCACGGGTGAGGAGATCCTGGCGGGCGAGGCGCAGCGCGACCCTCCGTTCGGTTTCCTCTTCGGACGCCTTCGGGAAGCTCGCGACAGTCAATGCGCGGATGTAGTCCTCGGTCTGGAGCAATCCGGGCACTACCTGCGGCTCGTAGGCGCGGATCAGGCTTGCTGCCTCCTCCAGGCCCACGGCGACGCGGAACCAGGACGGCAGCACGTCGCTGAAGTTGTGCCACCAGCCGGGCTTGCTCGCCTCCTTGGCCAGCGCCAGGAAGGAGTCGATCTCCCGCACGTCGGTGACGCCGTAGCGGACGAGCAGGCCCTTGAGGTGGTAGGGCTTCAGGCCCATGCCTGCCTTCTCCATCCGGCGGATCGTCCACTCCGAGGCCATGATCGTCTTCGCGGCCTCCTCGTAGGACAGCCCGGCGCCCTCGCGCAGCGCCTGGAGCTGCCTGCCCAGGATCATGCGCAGGACAGTGGGGCTGCTCTGCTGGGTATCGGTCACGTCGCACCTCCCGTAACAGTATGTGGTGAAAGCGTGTCACTGCGTGGGCAATGACACGCCGGGTCTCCTCTAGCTGGTCTTCTATTCAGATTTTGAGAGCATAGCAGTTGCACATGCTCAGAGCGTGGTGCATAGTCGACCGTGGTAACTCTAGCCGCACAAGCCAGGACGCACAGTGAACATTGAGCAGGGCGCGCCACCGGGTCCCCCCGGCCCGCCGCGCGCCCGAGGGAGCCGCGCCGGGCCGTTCGAGTGCTGGTTCTCCGGCCAGCGCGGCTCCCGCTTTGCGGGGGGTACTGGGGGGTCATCCCCCAGGCCAGCACTGCGGGGGGGTACTGGGGGGGGTCGTCCCCCATGCCAGCACCGACGCCCCCGGGAAAGAAGGCCCTGACATGCAGGGATACGAAGAGACAGAGACGTTCGCCCGGCACGTGCGGGAGGTTCCCTCGGTGCGCCGGTTCGTCCGCGCGGCGCTGGCCGGCCACCCCGAAGCGAGTGACGCCGAATTGCTCGCCTGCGAGCTCGCGACGAACGCGGTCCGGCACGCGTGCGACGCGGCCAAGGTGACCGTCACCGTGGCGGTGTCCGGCATGACCGTGCACGTGGCCGTCGTCGACGACGGCATCGCCGGCGTCCCGCACTGGCGCGACCCGGCCGACGATGACGACGCCGAGGGCGGGCGCGGGTTCCGGCTGGTGAACGAGCTCGCGGCGCGGTGGGGTTTCCTGCGGGAGAAGGCGCAGGCCCGGACCTGCCTGTGGTTCGAGCTGGGCAGCGGCGGGCCCGCGTGATGACTTCCGGCGCGGCACGCGCTCCCAGGCCTCCCCCCGCGACCGTATCTGCACCCCCTCGTCCATGATCGCGAAGGATTCGCGACCTTATGCGGTAGTGAACCCTTCGCGATCATGGAAACAGTCGTCCGGGGGCTTCTTGACCGTCAGTACCGAAATGTGAATCAGAGCCGCCGCGCGGCACCGGGTCTTGCGCGGACTCCCCGCAGAGGGGCCGGGACGTCTGATGGGCAGCAAGGACCCGGTGCCGCGCGGCCACCAGCGCGCAACGCTCCGCCCAGGGTGATGAAACCGGAGTTCGCTGCCCACCGGTGGTGCATGAACCCCGGTTTCATTCCGGCCGCCGCTGGTTTCCATGATCGTATGAAGAAATCCGCATATGGGCTTGTCCGGAAATGACATGCTATTTCCTGATCTGGTCGGCCTGATGTGATGCCAGGCGGGCTCCGGGGCGGGGCGGCCCGCTCCGCCGGAACTACAGCAATGGTCCATTCACCGACACCTGACTACAGCAATGGTCCATTCACCCACTTCCAGCCAGCCCGCCGCCGCAGTACGTCCCCGGGCCGGCACGGGCCGGCACGCCGTAGTTATTTCCTGGCAGGACCACGCTGCGGGGAACTCCCCACGATCAAGGTGGCGGCGCCGGGGGCGAGCCGCCAGGTGGTAGCCGGCCAGCTCTCCGGTCGCTGCCAGGGCGTCCACCAGCGCCAGGCCCGCGGCTGCCCCTTCGGCCATGCCCACGGCTATCGCGCGGTTGAGTTCTACCACCGCGGACGTCAGCGGTTTACGTAGCTACGACATCGGAAACCGCTGACGTTTCCTGCTCCTTAGCCCCGCCCCGACAAGGCGGCGTAGTAAAGCAGTTCCCTGACGGTTCACTGGGTCTGGATGCTGGCGCTCCAGACAAACCCCGAGCCGGGAACGTACCCGTAGCAGGGGACGGACGAGGTCGTGGCGGACGTGGCGCTGGCCTGTATCCAGGGGCCGTATGCGGTGAAGTAGCGCAAGTTGGGCCCCGGGTAGGCGTCGGCGCAGGTGGCGACGACGCGGAAGGTGAACGTTCCGGCTCCGGCAGCGCATGTGGCCGTGGCCCAGGTCCCCCCGTACTGGCCCGGCGGTGGGGTGACCGTGCAGGCACTGACGTCCGCGCTGGCGGGAGCCGCGAGCCCGATCGCGGAACCGAGTGCGGTCATCCCGGCCATCGCGACGCCCGTCATCCTGTTCCTACGCTGGTTCATGAAAACCTCCGTGATCCCGTGGATTCCCTGTGTTCCGGCTCTTTGCGCTGTCGCCCGGTTCAGTTTCCTTTCGAAGGTGTCGAAGAACAAGAGCGAAGAACGGTCGAAGAAGAGGCGGCGCGACGGATACGGGCCCGCCGTCCCTGAGGCTGCCATCGCGCTCCCGTTCGGCATAGATGGCCTTGGTCTGAGTGGCGCGGATAGCATCAGGTCTGGTGCGGGAACTTGACCTTGCGCAGGTGGCGGACGAGCTGTATGAACTGGCCCCCGCCGATTTCACGGCGGCCCGGGACGAACGAGCACGCCAGGCACGGGACGCGGGCCAGCGGGACGCGGGCGATGCGATCAGGAAGCTGCGCCGCCCCACCGTGAGCGCATGGATGGTGAACAGGCTCGCCCGTGAGGCCGCTGACCAGGTGGGCCGGCTGCTCGCGCTCGGCCAGTCCCTGCGCGAGGCGCAGCAGTCACTGGCCGCGGACCGGCTGCGCGAGCTGTCCGCGCAGCGCCGCCAGCTGGTCCAGGCGCTGATCCGGGAGGCGAAGCGGCTGGCGGCCGATGCGGGACGGCCGGTGAGCGGGGAAGCCGAGCGTGAGGTGGAAGCCACGCTGGACGCCGCGCTTGCCGATCCCGCCGCCGCTGACGCCGTCCGGTCCGGGCGGCTGACCACCGCCCTTTCCTACGCCGGCTTCGGCGAGGTCGACATCGACCGTGCCGTGGCCGTTCCCCGCGCAGCGGCCGAGCGGACACCGCCACCCGCGCGGATACCACCTGAGCGCGCCTTGCCCGAGCGGACACCGCCCGAGCGGACACTGCCCGAGCGCGCTCGCCGAGAGGGCGCTGGCACGCCGTCTGGCGGCACAGGCCGCCTGGACGAGCAGCGCGCCGCGGAGGAACGCGCCGCTGAAGAACGGCGCGTGGCGGCGGATCGGAAGCTGCGCGAGGCGGCGGAGCACGACCTGCGCGAGGCGGACGCGGCGGCGGGCGAGGCCCGCGCGACCCTCGACGACGCTGAGCGCCAGGTCACCGGGGCGCGGGAAGAGCACCAGGCGGCTCTGCTGCGGATCGAGGACCTCGAACGGCAGCTGGAACGCGCCCTGGCGCGGGACGCACAGGCGGCACGGGCCGTCCGGGACGCTCAGCGGAGCCGGGACGTGGCCGCCAGGGCTTTCGACCTGGCCCAGCGTCTCGCGGCGCGGGCCCGTGCGAAGATCGACCGGCTCGGCTGAGGGCAGGGGGCTCCGCTGGAGCACCGCGTGTTTAGTGTGGATGCCTCGGTGGTGTAGCTAGAACACAATGCCGCGTACTTAAGGCCCTGGCTGGCCGGGGGTGCCTGGCCTGGCCGCGATGGTGATCTTGTAGGTGATGGTTCCGAGGCTGGTGGCGCGGGCTGCGCGCCTGCGTGCGGTGCTGGTGTGCAGGGCGCGGGGGTA
>WNFD01000105.1_pt1 | contig 78300 bp, 68 predicted proteins | sample 5400491 | NCBI WGS metagenome assembly WNFD01 (sample SAMN13153343, study PRJNA577476) | soil metagenome | isolation source: 120 cm saprolite under Douglas fir tree site 2 hole 2 replicate 2 | place: USA:California | collected 2015-04-18 | reverse complement strand
TCCGCGTCGGCCCGAAGGCCCTGGACGTCGTAGCAGCCGCGGGTGACGATGCCCTTGCCCGCCGCCTGGTCAAGTAGTTCGCCTACTTCGGCGGCGGCATTCCCGAGCCCGCCCGCTTCAAGCGCGGTCCGGTCGGTCACCCGGAACACCGACCACATCGTGTAGCGGACCAGATCGTTGAGATCACGCGCCTTCGGCCTGCGTGCCGTCTCCGCGGCCTCGCCGCCCGCGCCGCCAGCCGTCCCTTGTTCGTCAGCCATGCCACCATTGTCGGCCACGGCGATTACCGGACCGCACGGGCGTCATGGTCTGGGCGATGGCCTGGCCGATGGCCTGGCCGCGAGAAATGCCGTCACCTGGTCGACCGCCGCGCGCGCCGTCGCGACGCAGGCAGGAATGCCCACCCCGTCGTACGCCGCGCCGCAGACCGCGAGCCCGGGCTGGGCCGCCACCGTCGCGCGTATCCTCGCTACCCGGTCCAGGTGCCCGACCGTGTACTGGGGCAGCGCGCCGCCCCAGCGCGTCACCCGGGTCGCGGCCGGCACGCCACGCACCCCGGTCGCCTCCGCCAGTTCCGCGGCGGCCAGCGCGACGAGATCACCGTCGACCCGCTGCAGCAGCGCTTCCTCCCCGATGCGGCCGATCGAGCAGCGCACGATCTCCAGGGGTTCGGCGCCGGGTGCCGCCGCACCGGTCAGGTGCGGCCACTTCACGGTGGAGAAGGTGACCGCCTTGACGGCCCGCCCGTCCACGGCCGGCACCAGGTACCCGCTCCAGCCGCGGGCGGCCAGGCCCGGCGCGGGAAAGGTGGACCGCGGATAGGCGAGCGTTACGATTGCCATGCTCGCGTAGCTGATCTCGCCGAACGCGGTGACGGCGGCGGACACGCCTGGCACGTTCGCGAGCAAACGGCCCGCAGGCCGCGCCGGGAGCGCGAGGATCACAGCGTCAGCATCGACACGCTCTGGCGCCGCCGCCGACCCCACGATAAGCCGCCAGCCGGTTCCGGCCGGCATCAGCTCTCGGGCCACCGCGGCGGTCCGCACCTCCGCTCCCGACGCCTTCGCGAGGTATGCGGGCAGCATGCCTAGCCCTCCGGTGAGCGTGGTGAAGACTGATCCGCCCGCGCGCGTGGCGGACGCGGGGGGCGGCAGCAGGGACCGCGCCGCCTCGGCGAGAGACCGGTGCTGCCGGGACGCGGCCGCCAGCGCGGGCAGCGTCGCGTCGAACGACAACTCCGCCGAACGTCCCGCGTAGACCCCGCCGAGCAGCGGGTCGACAAGCCGGTCCACCACCTCGTCACCCAGGCGCGCCCCGATGTACGCCGCGACCGGCACGTCGCCGTCGCGGGCGGTGGGCGGCAGTTCGAGGTCCTGGCTGGCCCGGGCCACGCCTTCGCCGGATAGCGCGCCGGACGTGGCTAGTTCGGCCATATCGGACGGCACGCCCATGAACTGCCGCCGCGGTAGCGGCCTCAGCGCGCCTAGCGTCCAGAGGGCGGACGACGTGGTGCCCGGAGCCACGCGCTGATCGCCGAGCCCGGCCTCGGCGATCAGCCCGGTCCCTTCCGGACGCGTGACGAGCAGCGCTTCGGCTCCCTCGTCGACGGCGACCCCGGCTATCTCGGACACAGCCAGCTTGCCGCCGAGCCGCGGCGACCCCTCGAGCACGGTCACCCGCACCGCCTCATCCCTGAGGAAAAACGCCGCGGCCAGCCCGGAGATCCCGCCGCCCACAATCACCACATGCGGCCGCGCGTTGGTACGCTCCATGCCTTCAGCCTGGCAGACGCGGCCCGATGAGTCGTACCAGAGGGTCACCCCCTTCCCGCCATTGGCGTTACGGTCAAGCGCGGCCACCCCCCCGGGGGGATGCGCCCGGCCCGAAGGCCTGGCCCTATATACCAATACCCCCTATAGGTATAGTGGCGGCATGGGTGCACTGACCATGATCGGCGACAGCCTTCGGGAAGCCTTCTTCATGTTCTGGGAAACGCTCTGGGCGCTGGTGCTCGGCTTCGGGCTTTCCGGGGCCGTGCAGGCCTTCGTGTCCCGGGGCCAGATGCAGCGCGTCATGGGCCGTCGCGGACCCGCGGCGCTGACCCGCAGTTCGCTCCTCGGCATGGCCAGCTCGTCGTGCTCGTATGCCGCCAGCGCCCTGGCCAAGTCGCTGTTCCAGCGCGGCGCGGACTTCACCGCGGCCATGGTGTTCATGTTCGCCTCGACCAACCTGGTCGCCGAACTGGGCATCGTGCTGTGGCTGCTCATCGGCTGGCAGTTCACCCTGGCGGAATTCGCCGGCGGCGCCATCATGATCGTCTTGCTCGGCGTCCTGCTGCCCAGGCTCGTTCCGCGGCGCCTGGTCATCGCCGCCCGGCAGCGGCTGGACCAGCGCGAGGCTGAAGGCACCGCGCATGAGGAACACGGCGGGCACCAACACCAGCCAGCCGGCCAGCGGCCAGCCGCCCAGCGGCCTCCCGGCGAGCGCGATTCACTGGCCGGGCGGCTGCGCCAGCCTTCCGGTTGGGCGGACGCGGCCGGTTACACGATCGCCGACCTGACGATGCTGCGGCGCGAGATCACTATCGGCTTCGTCGTGGCCGGCTTCGCCGCCGTCGCCGTGCCAGCCAGTTTCTGGAACGCCCTGTTCCTGCACGGCCACGGCGCCCTGACCATGATCGAGAACGCGATCGTCGGGCCGTTCGTCGCGATCATCAGCTTCGTCTGCTCCATTGGCAACGTGCCGCTGGCGGCCGCGCTGTGGAAGGACGGCATCAGCTTCGGCGGGGTCGTGGCCTTCATCTTCGCCGACCTGATCTCGCTGCCGCTGCTGTTCATCTACCGCAAGTTCTACGGCGGCCGCCTGACGCTCCGGCTCTTCGGTGTCTTCTGGCTCGTCATGAGCGTCGCTGGCCTGCTCACGGAACTGATCTTCAAGCGCGCCGGCATCGTCCCGGCGACGCGCCCGGCCAGCATCGCGCCTGAGCACGTGAGCTGGAACTACACCACGATCCTCAACATCGTGTTCCTGTTCGTGCTGGCTGGCATCTACTGGCTGCACCGCAGCAAGGAGCGCTTCGGCGGCGGCCAGGACGTTGCCCGCGACCCGGTGTGCGGCATGCAAGTCGACAAACAAAACCCCGGTGCCGTGCTACGGGCCGGCGGGCACACGACCTACTTCTGCTCCGAGCACTGCCGGGAGCGCTACTTCGAACCTGGCCGCACCTCGACGGCCAGCATCAGCATGGATCCCGCAGGCGGCCTGACTGACCGCCCCGCTCAATCACGTGGGCCCGGCTAGTCTCCGACTCTCTAGCTCGTGACCTGGGCGCGGCCAGGCCGCTGCGCGATCGTGACCGCAGCCGCGGAACCGCGCAGTTCCCGCCCGCCGTCACAACGACATGCTAAACACACGGAGCTTGACCCGCCGCCGTACGCGGACCGGGCGCACCAGGCACGGCGCCGTCGCCGGCCTCATCATCGGCAGCGTCCTGCTCGGCGGGGGTATGTTCCTCGCGGGATGCTCCGGCGCCAGCTCGAGCTCAGCCTCCGGCTCGGGCAATGCCGCCAGTTCGTCGGGCATAGCCGCGAAGTCGGCGGCCGGGCAGACGGCGGTCGGCGCGCCAGCGCTGGCCCCGGCCGGTAGCGGCGCCGCCCGGCGCAATCCGGGTGGTCAGCAGGGCGGCACGGGCACCACGGCCCGGCTGGCGCCGGCCAGCGACATCATCTATACCGCACAGCTGACCGTGCGGGCGAAGAACGTGAGCTCGGCCGCCGCCGAAGCCGCTCAGATCGCCGAAGGCGTAGGCGGCTACGTGTCGAACGAGACCGCTTCGGCCGATCCCGATCACCCGTCCGAGGCCACCGCCAGCGTGCAGCTGAAGATCCCGGTCACGTCCTACCCGGCCACGCTCGGCCAGCTGGCCAGCCAGCTCGGCACTCAACTGTCGCTGCAGCAGCAGGCTCAGGACGTCACCGAGCAGGTGGCTAACGTGAACAGCCAGGTCACCTCGGACGAGGCGGCCATCGCCCAGCTCCGCGCTCTGCTGTCCCATGCGGGCTCGGTCGGCGATCTGCTCAGCGTGCAGAACCAGATCAACCAGGAGGAATACAGCCTGGAGTCGATGCAGGCCCAGCAGCGCGCCCTCAGCCACGAGACCACCTACGCGACGGTGACGCTCACGCTCCTCGGCCCCAAGGCCAAGCCGCCGGTGCATCGCCCGAAGGCTCCGCCCAGCCTGGGAGGCGGCTTGGGCGCCGGCTGGCACGCACTGCAAGTCACAGTGTCCTGGACTCTCGCCTTCCTCGGCGCGATAGCACCGTTCGCCGCCATCCTGGCCATCGCCGGATACGTGATCTACCGCGGCCGGCGTTGGCTGATCCGCCGCAGGCCCGCCGCCCAGCCCGCCTCGCCGGAAAGCTAGCGCCGGAGAGCTAGCAGCGGCGCCCCGCTGATTCCGGGCGCTACCGGGGTCCGGTACCGTGCCGACCATGGCAGGCAATCAGGGTTGGCAGCCGCGACACGACGATCCGCTGTTCATCTTGGCCATGGATCACCGTGAGTCGTTCGGCAAGACGCTGTTCGGCGTCAAGGACGACGACCCCGACCGTGTCCAGGCCGCGGCGATGAAGGCGGCCAAGCGGCTGATCTTCGAGGGCCTGCGGACGGCGGTGCCCTCGCTTACCTCAGGGCGCGCCGGAGTGCTCGTCGATGAGCGCTACGGCCAGGACGTCATCGACGCGATCCAGAGCGGCGGGCAGCCGATCGACGCGGTACAGCGCGGCGGGCAGCCGGTCGTGCTGGCGGTGCCGGTCGAGGCCAGCGGGCACGACTGGTTCACGCTGGAATGGGGTGATCAGTGGCTCGAGCACATCGAGGCGGTCAAGCCCGATTACGCCAAGGTGCTCATCCGCGATAACCCGGATTTCGACGCGGCCAGGCGTGAGGCCCAGCTCGGCCGGCTCGCGCAGGTCAGCGCCGGACTGCGGCAGGCCGGCGTACCGCTGCTCTACGAGCTGCTCGTGCCCGCCACCGATGCCCAGCTGAACCAGGCTGGCCATGACCCCGGCGCGTACGACCGTGACATCCGTCCCGGCCTGGTCGCCCGGGTGATCGCCGACAACCAGGCGCACGGGGTCGAGCCCGCGCTGTGGAAGGTGGAGGGCCTGGAGACGGTCGACGCGGCCCGGCAGGTGGCCGGGCAGGCCAAGGCCGGCGGCCACGCCGCTGACTTGATTGTCCTGGGCCGCGACGCGCCGGCCGAAAGACTCGACCACTGGCTCGAGGTGGCCAGCCAGGTCGACGCGTTCGTCGGCTTCGCGATCGGGCGCAGCATCTGGGAGGACGTGGTGCGCCAGTACGAGGCGTCCGATCAAGGTGCGGCCGCGGCGGACGAGGCGCGCCGCCAGATCGCCGAACGCTACCTCGGCTTCGTCGCGCACTGGGCACCCTGACCTCAGTCGGGGGTACGGGCCGACTCGGCGTGCACGAAATCGGCGAGCCTGGCCAGCATGCCGGGGTCGGTTTCCGGCAGCACGCCATGACCCAGGTTGAACACGTGCCCCTCGGCCGTGCGCCCGCGGGTGAGCACGTCCCTGGCTCGCTCCTCGATGACCTCCCACGGCGCGAGCAGCACCGCCGGGTCCAGGTTGCCCTGCAGCGCCTTCCCGGGCTCCACCCGCCGGACGGCCTCGTCGAGCGGGATGCGCCAGTCGACCCCGACCACGTCGGCGCCGGCCTCCCCCATCAGCCCGAGCAGCTCACCCGTGCCGACCCCGAAGTGGATGCGCGGCACGCCCAAGGATCCGAGCGCGGCGAAAATCCGGCTGGTGTGCGGCAGGATCGCGTGCCGGTAGTCGTCAGGGCCGACCGCGCCCACCCACGAATCGAAGAGCTGAACGGCCGAGGCGCCCGCCGCCACCTGGATCTGCAGGAACGAGATGGTGATGTCGGCCAGCCGGCCAAGCAGCGCGTGCCACAGCTCCGGGTTGCCGTACATCAGCGCCTTGGTCCTGTCGTGATTCTTGGACGGCCCGCCCTCCACCAGGTAGGACGCGAGCGTGAACGGCCCGCCCGCGAACCCGATCAGCGGACGTTCGTCCAGCTCGGCCACGAGCGTCCGCACCGCCTCGGTCACGTAAGGCACGTCACCCGGATCCAGCGCGCGCAGCCGCGCCAGATCCGCCGAAGTCCGCACCGGAGTCTCGACCACCGGCCCGATTCCGGCCTTGATGTCGACGTCGATTCCGACTGCGCGCAGCGGGACCACGATGTCACTGAACAAGATGGCCGCGTCCACGTCGTACCTGCGCAGCGGCTGCAAGGTGATCTCGGTGATCAGCTCGGGGCGGGTGCATGAATCGAGCATCGAGATGCCTTCGCGCACCCGGCGGTACTCGGGCAGCGACCGGCCGGCCTGCCGCATGAACCAGACGGGCGTGTAGGGAACTGGCTCTCTCCGGCAGGCCTGCATGAAGGAGGACTTCGGCTGGGACACAGTCACGTCAGGGATCGTCTCACATCACCACACGGTAGTCGCCGGGAGACACGCCGTCCGAGATCCCACGAATCAGCGCAAGAGCGTGCCACTATCGGCATCAACCCTTTCAACCCCCGGCAAGCCCCGTGACCCATCGCACCGAGGAGGTCGCCAGGATGACGCAGCTGAGCAGGCACTGCGCCGGATGCAACGAGGAGCGGCTGTTCGAGCAGTTTCACGCGGGGCCTGCGAGCTGCCCGGATGTATTGGACGGCGACTGCCGGGAATGGGGTTGCACGGCGTGCGGCGACGCCCTGATCATCGGCCTGCCCGGGCCGCATTACGTCCGCAGCGACAGCTCGAGCAGGGCCGCCTGACCGGACCGGACGGCTCTGCGCTGTTTCCCGGGCGGATCCGGGACGAAGTTTCAAACAGACCATTCGCATGAAACATTGGTGTTCCGGCATGAATCTATTCGGCATGAATCTATACGGCGCTGCGTGAGAAGCGATGACCGACACGTACGCTCGGGTCATGAGGCCGACTGACGGGCCAGGGGATCGGCGCACCACCCGATCACGCGCGCCACGACGATCGGATGCGGTGCCTGACTCTGCGGCAGGCACCCCGGCGGTGCCGGGGGTTAGCAGGGGCGTGGCCGACGCGTCCGGATCGGCGGCGCGGGAGATGCCGCCGTCGATGGGGGTGATCGGGGCACCGCTGACGCCTGCAGCGAAGTCCCGGACGCCCGCAGCAAAGTCTCCGGCGCCCGCACGGGCCGCGGCGACGGCCTCCCCCGGCGAGGCGACGTTCGCGGCGGCCGTGGCGGCCTTCATGGCGGGCCGGGACGCTCAGGTTCAGCGAGACCTGCTGTTCGAGGACGTTGCGGCGCCGAAGCGGCTGGCGCCTTACGCTACGGCCATCGCGGCGACCATCCAGCGGGATGACGCGGACGTGGCCTGGGGACGGCTGGTGCTGCTTTACGACCCGGACGGCCAGCAGGGCTGGGACGGCTTCTTCCGGCTGGTCGCGTACATCCGCGCCGACGTAGAGCCGGAAATGGCGGCCGATCCGCTGCTCGGCGAGGTCGGCTGGAGTTGGCTCTCCGAGGCCCTGGACGCGCACGTACCCGGCTACGCCGCGCCGAGCGGCACAGTGACCAGGGTCATCACCGAGGGTTTCGGGGGCAAGCGGGACGAGCTTCCGCTGACGGGGTTCGAGCTGCGCGCCTCGTGGTCCCCGGTCGGCCCGGAAGAGCAGCACGGATCCCCCGGCACGAGCGATCTCGACACCCTTGACCTATCGGCGCACATCGCGGCCTGGTGCGACTGCATGTCCACGGCGGCCGGCCTGGAACCGCCAGGAACGCGGGCACTGCGGCAACCGGGGCGCGGGTGAGCGCAGGCAGTGAGGCTAGCGGGATTGTCCCACTGCTCGAACCCCGTGACGGCCTGCCGCCCGTCGTGGAGACCGACGCGGCGCTTGCCAAGGTCACCGGCAGGCTAGCCGACGGCGAGGGACCCGTGGCGGTCGATGCCGAACGCGCCTCGGGATACCGTTACGGCCAGCGTGCTTACCTGGTCCAGCTGCGCCGCGCCGGAGCGGGCACCGTGCTCATCGACCCGATTGCCTGCCCCGACCTTTCCGGCGTCGACGCCGCGCTGCACGACGCCGAGGCGGTGCTGCACGCGGCGTCGCAGGACCTGCCGTGCCTGGCCGAAATCGGCTTCCGGCCGCGGCGGCTCTTCGACACCGAACTGGCGGGACGGCTGCTCGGCTACCCGCGGGTGGCCCTCGGCACCCTGGTCGAGGAGGTGCTCGGCTACCACCTGGAAAAGGGCCATTCGGCGGCTGACTGGTCGGCCCGCCCGCTGCGCGAGGAACTGCTGCGCTACGCGGCCCTCGACGTCGAGGTGCTGATCGAACTGCGCGACGCCCTCGCGGCCGAACTCGCCGCCCAGGGCAAGACCGAGTGGGCCCGGCAGGAGTTCGAGGCCGTGCTCGCCACCCGTCCGGCCGCGGTACGGCCGGACCCGTGGCGGCGCACGTCGGGCATCCACCGGGTGCAGTCCCGCCGCGGGCTCGCCGTGGTGCGCGAGCTCTGGACGGAAAGGGACAGGATCGCCCAGATCGCCGACCTTTCCCCGCGCCGTGTCCTGCCCGACACGGCGATCATCGAGGCGGCCAGGTCGTTCCCGGCCAACCACGCCCAGCTGGCCAGGATCAGCGGGTTCGCCGGACGTCAGGCCCGGCGGCACGAGAAGGACTGGCTGGCCGCGGTGGCGCGGGCGCGGGCCAGCGCCGACGACGAACTGCCCGATACCACTGGCGGAGCGATACCGAATGGCCCGCCGCCGGCGCACCGCTGGGCCGAGCGTGATCCCGCCGCCGCCGCGCGCCTGGCGGCGGCGCGCGCGGTCGTGACGGCCCTGGCCGAAGAGAGCAGCCTGCCGGTGGAGAACCTGCTGTCCCCCGAGGCGCTGCGCAGGCTCACCTGGGATCCCCCGCAGCCATGCGACGCGGCCACCGTGGCGCAAGCGCTTGCCGGATACGGGGCAAGGCCCTGGCAGATCGAACTCACCGCGGAACCGATCAGCAGCGCGCTGCGCGATGTCCCCGCCGACGTCAAGGAGGCGGATATGCTGGATAGCTCTGCCGAACCCGAGGGGTGAGCGCACCGGTGCTGATGACCGCCGCGGCGCTGGCAAGCAGCCCGCCGCCGCTGCCCGGCTTCCTCAACGCCCTCGCATCACCCCTGCAGCATTACGGCATCTGGGCGATCGGCCTCCTGATCCTGCTGGAGGACTTCGGCATTCCCGTGCCCGGCGAGACGATAATGATCGCCGGTGCCATCTACGCAGGCGCGGGCAGGCTCAACATCGTGGCCGTCGGCGTCATTGCCTTCATCGCAGCGGTCATCGGCGACAACATCGGCTTCGCCATCGGGCACTTCGGCGGCCGCGCCCTGGCCCTGCGGCTGGGCAAGTACGTGTTCTTGACCGAGGAGCGGCTGAGCAAGGCCGAGGAGTTCTTCGATCGGCGCGGCGCCATCGTCATCACGGTCGCGCGCTTCATCGAGGGCCTGCGCCAGGCGAACGGGATAATCGCCGGCATCAGCGGCATGCACTGGCGGCGTTTCCTCGCCTTCAACGCCCTCGGCGCCGCCCTGTGGGTGGGGAACTGGGTCAGCCTCGGCTACCTCGCCGGCAACCACATCAACACGATCTACCACTACATAACGCTGTACTCCTACTACGTGCTCATCGCGCTGGCGGTGCTGCTCGTCGCGTATATCGCCTGGCGCCTCCGGGTGCGCCGCCGAATCCTGGGGCCCGCCGTGGCCGGTCGAGCCGATGAAACGCATGAGAGTGGAAGTACCAGTGAAGCCGCGGGGACCGCGCCGGGCGAGCACGAAGCCGAGGAGATCGTGCCGGGCGAGCACGAAGCCGAGGAGGTCGCGCGGAGCGAGCACGAAGCCGCGGGGACCGCGCCGGATGAGCACGAAGCCGCAGACCACGAAGCCGCGCGGACCGCGCCGGACGAGCACGGAGCCGCGGGGACCGCGCGGAGCGAGCACGAAGCCGCGGGGATCGCGCGGAGCGAGCACGCGGCGGGGAAGCACACCCCGGATCGTCATTCGCGAGACACGTCGTAGCGCTCCAGCCCGGCCAGCTCCCCCGCGGCCGCGTGTGCGACCCAGAAGCCGCCCTTGGGCAGCGACGGATCCGCGGGCACCGCCGCCGGGGCGCCGAGCACGGAGCACGCCGCCGCGAGCACATCGCGGAGGTTCTCCCGGTGCAGGCACAGGACGGCCGGGCGGCGATCCGCCACGAGTTCGGCGAGCAGGCGCCGGAGCGCGTCAGCCAGGCTCGTTCGGGAAAAAACGGCGGAGCGGCCGTGCGGGGCCAATGAGACGTCAGCCTCGACGGTCCCGCCGAAGCTCGCCGCGAACGGGCGCACGGTCTCGGTACAGCGCAGCGCGGGCGAGCTGATCACGCGCGCGGTGGGCGCGAAGCAGGCCAGCAGGTCGGCCAGCGCCCGCGCGTCAGCCGCGCCCCGCAAATCGAGCGGCCGCGACTCATCATCGGCGGGCCAATCAGACTTCCGCCCCGCTGAGGCGTGCCTGACCAGGATCAACGGCACCGTCTCGAGCGGCCGGAAGGCGGAAATCACCGGATCGTCATGGGTATCGGCCAGCTGCTCGCGCGCCTGAGCCAGCGGCAGCCAGGCCACCGCGTCTATCTCGTTGCCCGGCGCGGCCTCCAGGCCGTGGTTAAATGATGACCAGTAGCTGACCCGCTTGGGGTGGCCCCAGCTGAGGTACTCCACGGTCGGCAGCCGGGGCCCGAGCACGGGCCGCAGGCAGCCCTCCTCGAAGACCTCCCGGACCGCGGTGATCAGGATGTGCTCACCCGGGTCGCTCTTGCCCTTCGGCAGCGACCAGTCGTCGTACTTGGGCCGGTGCACCAGCAGCACCTCGGCGTCTCCGGCGCCGTGGTGCTCTTCGGGCACGTCCGCCGCGTGCCGCCATATCGCCGCGCCCGCCGCGGGGATGGCATCAGTCATCTGCCGAACGGACCCGCGTTTCCCTGACCAGGGTTTCCTGCACGTCACGCAGGGGATTCCCGTTTTCGTCCCGGCTGTGCCGCACCCAGTAGCCGTCCGGCTTCAGCCACCAGGAGGAGGTGCCGTCGTCCATGCCCATGTCGAGGAACCGGCGCAGCCGCCGCTGGTGGCCGGGGTCGACGACCTGGACGAGCAGCTCCACCCGCCGGTCCAGGTTCCTGTGCATCATGTCGGCGCTGCCGAACCAGACCTGGCTGTCCTCGTCCTCGCCGGTGCCGAACGCGTAGATGCGGGAATGCTCGAGGAACCGGCCGAGCACGCTGCGCACCCTGATGGTGTCGGACAGCCCGGGCAGGCCAGGCCGCAGCGCGCAGATGCCGCGCACCCACAGGTCGACCGGGACGCCCGCCCGCGACGCCCGGTAGAGCGCGTCGATCACCACCTCGTCGACCAGCGCGTTGGTCTTGAACACGATCCTGGCGGGCTGGCCGGCCCGGCACCGCTCGGCCTGCCGGTCGATCCGGCTGACGATGCCGTCGCGCAGCGATTCCGGTGCGACAAGCAGCCGCTGGTACGCCTCGACGCGGCTGTACCCGGTCAGGTGGTTGAACAGGGCGGTGACGTCCTCGCCGACCGCGGGGTCGGCGGTGAGCAGCCCGAAGTCCTCGTAGATCCGGGCCGTCGTCGGATGGTAGTTGCCCGTGCCGAGGTGGCAGTACCTCCGCAGCGTCCCGTCGGGTTCCTCGCGCACGATGAGCGCCATCTTGCAGTGCGTCTTCAGGCCGACGAAACCGTAGACGACGTGGCAGCCCGCTTCCTCGAGCTTGCGCGCCCAGGCGATGTTAGCGCGCTCATCGAACCTGGCCTTGATCTCCACCACCACAACGACCTGCTTGCCCGCCTCCGCGGCGTCGATCAGCGCGTCCGCGATTGGCGACTGGCCGCTGGTCCGGTACAGCGTCTGCTTGATGGCCAGCACCCGCGGGTCATCGGCGGCCTCATCGATCAGCCGCTCCACCGACGCGGCGAACGAGTCGTACGGGTGGTGGACGAGGATGTCGCGTTCGGCGATGGCGGAAAAGATGCTCGTCTCCTGCGGTATCGCCCGGGTGGACGGCACGAACGCCGGATACCGCAGCTTACCGAAGGGCAGGTCAGCGATGGTGAACAAACCACTCAGGTCGAGCGGGCCGGGCACCCGGTACACGGCGCGCCGGTCGATGTCGAGCTCGGTGACCAGCTTCTCGAGCACGTCGGCCGACATGGTGTCCTCGACCTCGAGCCGGACCGCCGGCTCGAACCTGCGCCGCACCAGTTCCCGCTCCATGGCCTGCAGCAGGTTCTCGGTGAGATCCTCGTCTACCTCGAGATCCCTGATGCGGGTGACACGGAACGCGTGACGCTCTATCACCTCCACGCCGCCGAACAGGTCGGTCAGGTGCGCCGCGATGACGTCCTCGATCGGCACGTACCGGTACTGCGACAGGGCGAGGAACCTGGGCAGCAGCGGCGGGACCTTGACCCTGGCGAACACGGTGGCGTCGGTCCTCGGGTCCGCGATCATGACGGCGAGGTTGAGCGACAGGCCGGAGATGAACGGGAACGGATGGGCCGGGTCCACCACCAGCGGGGTGAGCACCGGGTAGATGCGCTGCCGGAACAGGTCGCCGAGGCTGTCGCGCTCGTCCGCAGACAGTTCCTTCCAGCGCAGGATCTCGATCCCGTGTTCGGCCAGTTCGGGAGTGATCCGCTCGCTGAATACGCGGGCATGCCGGACGGTCAGCTTGCCCGCGAGCTCCAGGGTGTTCTCGAGTATCTGCCGGGGCAGCCGGACCCCGACGCCCTCGACCGGAAAGCCCGCCACCATCCTGCGCACTAGCCCGGCCACCCGGACCATGAAGAACTCGTCCAGGTTGGTCGCGAAAATGGCGAGGAAGCGCACCCGTTCCAGCAACGGGACCGATTCGTCCTCGGCTAGTTCGAGCACGCGCTCGTTGAACCTGAGCCAGCTTTCCTCGCGGTCCAGGTAACGCTCATCAGGCAGCGCGGTCTCGTTATCCGGCTGCGCTCCCTCATGGCCTTCGTGGCCTTCGCGGCCTTCGCGGCCTTCATGGCCTTCGGCGGCGGGGAGGCTCATCTGGCTGACGCTCATGGATCCCATTGTCCCCGCACGGTGCCCAACAGGTTAAGATCTTTAAACCTTTTACCGAACGGTGCTGGTAACAGCCCCTGGTCAGGGCAACGTCGGGTAGCCGGGGACGCCCGCCCGGGCCTGGATGGCCTGCACGCTCAGCGAGGCGTGCCCTTTCTCGGAGCACACCGGGATGTGCACCGGAACGAACGCGGACCGGCCCTGATGCGGCGGGGTGACCCGCAGTTCCTGGGCCGTCACCTGCGCGCAGGCGGCCGGGTGGGTGCGGCCGACGGCCGCGACCCGCAGCACGGAGTGTGCCGTCGCCCCGGGCGCGAGCAACACCGGCTGCGGCCGGACCGAGGTGTCGCGGATCGCCGCGCTGCCGATCTGGCCGCCGGTCATCCGGCCCCCCCGTATGCCGCTGGTTATCCGGCTGTCCGCGTAAGCGGACACCTCCGGGTAGCCGTAGAGACTGCAGGCGCGGTGCGAGACGTTGGTGAACTCCAGCGTGTAGTAGGTGCCTGCCGTGGTTTGCATTCCGCGGCGGCCGGTGCCTGTGCGCGGGCTGGCAGCCGTGGCGGCCGGCCCGGCGGCGGCGCCGAGCCACGCCTCAAGCCCCGACGTGGGGCAAGCGCGGCCGGTGACTTCGGAGGACAGAGCGGCGTCAGAGCCAATCGGGGTGCGCGTCAGCGTGACAGCGAGTGCGGCCGTACCGACAAAGGCCACCGCCATCGCAGCCAGACGCCATCCGATTTGGCCGTATCTTGTCATCACGGTCCCCATCTGGCGATAGTTGAGCCTTCCCCCGCCAGGGGCCGCGCTAATCCTGTAAGCACGCTTTTGCTACGAATCAGGATGATTTCCCTGAGCGCCTGTTTGTCGCACTTATTGCGCACGTAATGTGAAGGCGTGAGCGCTTCAGCGGAGCATCTCGCGGCAGTCCCGCTCCGGCGCAACCGGGACTTCCAGCTGCTCTGGGGCGGCCAGGCGGTCTCCTTGCTCGGTTCGCAGACCTCGAAGATCGCCTATCCCCTGCTGGTGCTCGCCATGACCGGCTCTCCGATCAAGGCGGGAATCGCCGGTTCCGCGGCCATGCTCGGCTACCTGCTGTTCCCGCTACCGGCCGGCGGCCTGGCCGACCGGCACGACCGCAAGCGGATCATGATTGCCTGCGACGCGATCCGGTTGGCCGCCGTGGGCAGCATCGCCGTGGCCGGATGGGTCGCGCATATCACGTACCCGCAGGTGCTGGTGGCCGGGTTCCTCGAAGGCGCCGCCACCGTGTTCTTGCGCGGGCTGCGGGCCGGCTTGCGCGGGCTGCGGGCCGGTTTGCGCGGGCAGCGGGCTGGCTTGCGCGGGCTGCGGGCTGAGCTTGGGGAGGGACTGGCCTGGACCTGGCGGCAGCCCTTCCTCAGGTAAGGCGCGTTCTTCTCCGCTTCAGTAAACGTGCTACTGCAGGTGCTGAACCTGGGCCTCATCGTGCTAGCCAGGCATGACGGAGCCGCGCCCGCCGAGATCGGGGCAATTGTCGGGTGCATGGGCGGCGGCGGCCTGGCCGGCGCGTTCGCCGCCCCCTGGTTCCAGGCCAGGATCCCGGTGGGCATCACCATCACCGGCTGCATGTGGATCTGGACCGTGCTGCTGGCACTGATCGTGCTGGTGCGAGTGCCGCTGTGGCTGTGCCCGATCGTGGCCATTTTCGGCTTCGTGGGACCGTCGTGGAACGTCTCGGTCCAGACGTACCGGATGCGGATAACCCCCAACCAGCTACTCGGCCGGACCAGCAGCGTGGCCGTGCAAATCGCCTGGGGAGCGACCCCGCTCGGCTCGCTGCTGGCCGGTTTCCTCTTGCAGGCGCTGTCGCCGTCCGCCGCCATGACCGTGGTCGCCGCCGGGATGGCGGTCACCGCCGCCGCGGCCACCGCCCTGGCGCCGATCCGTCACGCCGGCCGCGGCGGCCTGCCGGTTCAGCCGAGTTCGGCGGCGAATGCCGCCAAGTCGAGCAGGTGAAACAGCGTGTCGCACCACCGCTCCCCCGCCGGCCGGTCATCGAAATGCCCGAGGCATTCGTTCGCCGCGTCCAGGATCGCCCGCAGCACCGCGCCCTCGTTACCCTGAGGCTCCCGGAAGCCCGTCTCGGTGCCGTCCGGCACCGGCAGCGGTGCAGGACGGCTGGGCTCGCCCTCCAGGATCGTCGCCGCCTTCCGCGCCATGGCCAGCCCGAGTGTCCCTGCGAGCAGCGCCCTCTGCATCATCAGGACGCCATTGTGGTCTTTCATTCCGCTTGCCTCCATCATTCCACTGTGGCTGTCCCGCCTTCGGATCCATGATGCAGACAGGCAGTGACATTCTGGCCAAGCGCGCCGCAACCCCTCGATACCTAGCGCAGCCGCATGGGTGACTTCCGCACCAAACACATCAGCCATATCCTCGGCGGCCGGCGCGGAATGGGCGCATTCATGATCGTGGGTATTTACAGCCCTTATGAGGGGAGTAAATACCCACGATAATTAGCCGGCCCGCTTTTGCTGTCCGAATTGCCGGGAATGGGGGCTAGTCGCCCGGGGAGCGGAGACGCTAGTCGCCCGGGGGGGCGGAGACGCTAGTCGCCCGGGGGGGCGGAGACGCTAGTCGCCCGGGGGGGCGGAGACGTTAGTCGCCCGGGGGGGCGGAGACGCTAGTCGCCCGAGGGGCGGCAGGCGGACCAGATCGCCTCGCGGTTGTGCAGTTTGACGCGCTCGCCCCGGCCGAGCGCCTTGGCCAGGTCGGCTTCCGCGGTCTCGATGCGCAGCCACTCAGCGTAGGAGACCGGCATGACCCCGCGCCCGGCGAGCACGCCGGCCAGCGGCCGCTCCTCCATGGCGGGTGCGGGGCGGTCGGGATAGCGGAGCAGGCCGGCCCGCGGCAGCGGGACGTCGCCTTCGCCCGGGCCGCCGGCCAGGTCCTCAAGCAGGCAGCGGACGGTCTCGGCGGCGTCGGACTTGTTGGTGCCGATCACGCCGGTCGGGCCGCGCTTGAGCCAGCCGGCGACGTACTCCCCGGGCAGCGGTGAGCCGTCGGCGCCCAGGACGCGGCCATGCGCGTTCGGGACCACGGAAGCACGCGCGTCGAACGGCACGCCGGGCAGCGGCACGCTCTGGTATCCCACCGAACGCAGCACCATCTGCGCGCTGAGCGTCTCGAACTCCCCGGTGCCGCCGAAGGCCCCGTCAGCGGCGATTCCCGTTCGCTCAAGCGTGATACCGCTGACTCGTTCGGTACCTAGAATTTCTACCGGCCTCAGCCAGAACCGGACGATCAGCCGCCGCGCGTGCCCCGAGGCGGAGGACGGGACGGCGGCGCCCTGGGCCCACTTGGTTATCGCCACCAGGTTGCCGCGCACCCGCCGGTCGGATTCAACCAGCACGGCGCCTGCGCCGGTCAGGTCGAACGCGTTCAAGTCGGCTTCGTCGGCGTGCACGACCACCTCGACGCCGGGCAGTTCGCCCAGCTCGCGCAGCTCCTTGGTGGTGAACTTGGCATGCGCGGGCCCGCGCCGGCCGATCATGTGGACCTCGCGCACCTTGCTCGCCTGCAAGGCGTCCAGGACAGGCTGCGGCACGTCGGTGGCGTGCAGTTCGGCCGGGTCCCGGGCCAGGATCCTGGCCACGTCGACGGCGACGTTGCCCACGCCGATCACCGCGACCGACTCGGCGTCGAGGGTGAAGGCGCCGGAATCCATGTCCGGGTGGCCGCAGTACCAGTTCACGAAGTCGGTGGCCGCGTAGCTTCCCGGCAGGTCCTCGCCCGGAACGCCGAGCTTCCGGTCCCGCATCGCCCCGGTCGCGTAGATCACCGCGTCGTACGCCGACAGCAGGTCGTCGCGGGTGACGTCCTCGCCGAGGTGGACTCCGCCGAGGAACCGCACATCGGGGCTCTCCAGCACCTTACGCAGGTACTGCGCGATCGACTTGATCGACTTGTGATCGGGCGCGACCCCGTACCTGACCAGGCCGTACGGGGTGGGCAGCCGGTCGATCACGTCTACTCGCACCGGGACCGGCACCGGCAGCGCGGCCACCTGCTTGACCAGCGCCTCGGCGGCGTAGAGCCCGGCAGGACCTGAGCCGACTACGGCTACGTTCAGCATAAGGACCTAGGCTACTCGACGGGCCGCCCCTCAGTCGCAGCCGTTGCCGTCTCGCGAACGTCGCCGGGTGACCGGCGCGCCACCGCCTCGGTGATCTGCCGGGCCAGGTGTTGCGGCGTCAGGCCCGTCTCGTCGAGCACCTCCTCGCGGGTGCCGTGCGAGAGGAACTCCTGCGGCAGCCCGAACGTCTTGACCGGCATGTCCACGTCGTGGTCGCGCAGCAGCCGGGCCACCGCGTCGCCGAACCCGCCGACCCGCCCGTTGTCCTCGACCACGGCCACCAGTCGGTGCCGCCGCGCCGCGCCGACCAGCGCCTCGTCGAGCGGCTTGGTCCAGCGCGGGTCCACCACCGTGACGCCGATCCCGTGCCCGGCCAGCCGGTCCGCGATCTCCAGGCCGGTCAGCGCCATCGGACCCGCACCGACGAGCAGGACGTCGGCGGCGAGGCCGTCACCGGGTTCACGTAGCACGTCCATGCCGCCGAGCCTGGCGATGGCCTCGACCTCGCCGCCCACCTTGCCCTTCGGGAACCTGACCACCGTCGGCCCGTCGGCCACCTCGACCGCCTCGTTGAGCAGTTCGGCCACGCGCTTGGCGTCCCTGGGCGCCGCGATCTTCATGCCCGGGACGAGTTGCATGATCGAGCCGTCCCACATGCCGTGGTGGCTGGCGCCGTCTGGGCCGGTCACGCCGGCCCGGTCAAGCACGATCGTCACCGGGAGCCTGTGCAGGGCCACGTCCATCAGCGTCTGGTCGAAGGCCCGGTTCAGGAACGTGGAGTAGATGGCCACAACCGGGTGCAGACCGCCCATGGCCAGACCCGCGGCGCTGGTCATCGCGTGCTGTTCGGCGATACCCACGTCGTAGACCCGGTCCGGATAGGCCGCCGCGAACTGCGCCAGCCCGGTCGGATACAGCATCGCGGCGGTGATCGCCACGACATCGGGGCGTCGCGCGCCGATGGTCACCATCTCATCGCCGAACACCCGGCTCCACGTCCCGGGCACAGCGCCGGCCGCAGGCACCTGGTGCAGGCAATCCACCTCGTTCTGTTCGGCCTCCGGGTAGCCGAACCCCTTCCTGGTGATCACGTGCAGCAGCACCGGGCCGCCGAAGTCCCGGGCCCGCCGCAGCGCGGTCTCCACAAGGCGCTCGTCGTGCCCGTCGATGGGGCCGACATACTTGAGGCCCAGGTCCTCGAACATCACCTGCGGCTGCAGGACATCCTTGATGCCCTTCTTGATGCCGTGCAGCGTCCCGTACAGCGGCCCGCCGACCAGCGGCGTCCGGGACAGCGTGGTCTTGATGTAGTCGAGCACGTGCTCGTACCGCGGGTTGACCCGGATCGCGGCCAGGTGCTCGGCCAGGCCGCCGATCGTCGGCTGATACGACCAGCCGTTGTCGTTCACGATCATGACCAGCCGCGAGTCCTTTCTCGCGGCGATGTTATTCAGCGCCTCCCAGGCCATCCCTCCGGTCAGGGCACCGTCGCCGATGACGGCCACCACCGTCCGGTCCGGCTCGCCGCGCAGCGTGTACGCCTTGGCCAGGCCGTCGGCGTAGGACAGGCTGGTGGAGGCGTGCGAGTTCTCCACCAGGTCGTGCTCGGATTCGGCCCGGCTCGGGTAGCCGGTCAGCCCGCCGCGCTGCCGCAGCGTGCCGAACTGCGCGACGCGGCCGGTCAGCAGCTTGTGCACGTAGGCCTGGTGACCGGTATCGAAGACGATGCGGTCCCTCGGCGAGTCGAAGACCCGGTGGATCGCGATCGTGAGCTCGACCACACCCAGGTTCGGGCCGAGGTGGCCGCTGGTCCTGATGGTCGTCTCGATGAGAAGATCGCGGATCTCCCCCGCGAGGCGGGTCAGCTGGTCCTGGCTGAGTCCCTTCAGGTCCTCGGGGCCGTTAATGCACTCCAGCAAGGTCACGGCGTGCTCCTCATGTGCTGTACGGGCCTGATGGGGAACGTTGGTCGAGCAGAGACTGAACGAGCCGAGTCTACGAGGTCGGGCTTCAGATAGCTCGTCGGGTCCGTCCCGTCCCCGACACGCGTGTCGGGGAGTGCAGGCTTGCCCGTGGGGCGACCCCCCCGGAACCCCCGCTGTGTTAGCCAGGGGACGACCCCCCCGGAACCCCCGCTGTGTTAGCCCGGGGGACGACCCCGGAACCCCCGCTACCGGGGGGACCCATCCCCCGGACCCCCCTTGGGACCGTTAGGCCGTCAGGCACGGGCTGTCCGGCGGCGCCGGGAAGCAGCAGCGGACGGCCGGCCAGGACGCCGACCACGAGCTCGGCGACGGCGAGCACGAGCAGCAGCATGACCGGGAGGTCCCAGCTGCCGGTGGCCGTGTGCAGCAGCCCGACCTCCAGCGGGCCGGCGCTGGCGGCCAGGTAGCCGACCGACTGCGCGAAGGCGGACACCGAGGCGGCGACGCCGGCGTCGGGGGCCCGCGCCACCATGAAGAAGATGGCCAGGCCGAGGCAGGACCCCTGGCTGACGCCGAGCACCAGCACCCAGAACGGGGCCGTGCCCAGCGGCGCCCAGAGCGATCCGGCCAGGCCGGCGGCGGTCCCGATCAGGCTGGGCACGACCAGGGCGCGCTGACCCGGGCTGCGGTGGGCCAGCACGGGCACGATGAGCGAGGTGGCGAGGTTGCCGACGCCCATCAGCGCGAGCAGGTTGCCGGCCGCGACCGCCGACGCGCCGCGGTCCCGGAAGATGGTCGGCAGCCAGGAAAGCGCCGCGTAGTACAGCAGGCTCTGCAGCCCCATGAACGCGGTGACCTGCCAGGCGAGCGCGTACCTATACACCTTGATGCTGGCGGTCAGCGGGGCCGATGTCGCCGAGGCGGGCGCCGAGGGCCGGGGGCCGGCCGCGCGGTACCTGAGCTGGGGCAGCCACAGCAGCACGGCCAGCGCGGCGGGGGCTGCCCACAGCCCGAGCGCGAGCCGCACTGAGCCGCCCGAACTGCGGTAGAGCGGCACGCTGAGCAGCGAGGACAGGATCGCGCCGACCGACAGCGCGGTCAGGTAGATGCCGACAAGCAGCCCGGCCCGTTCCGGCCAGCGGCGCTTGACCATGCTGGAGAGCAGCACGTTGAGGACGGCGATCGCGCTCGCGGCCAGCGCCGTCCCCGGGAACAGCAGGATCCCGGGCGCCGCGCCCCGCAGCAGCAGGCCAGCGGTGAGCAGGGCCAGCGCGACCAGAAGGATCGATTCCTCGCCGTAACGCCGGTTCAGCCAGGCGGCAAAGGCGGAGACCACGCCGAAGCAGATCACCGGCGTGGCCGCCAGCAGCGACAGCGTGGCCGACGACAGGTGCAGCCGCGTCTGGAGGTCGGGGAAGAGCGGCGGGAGGCTGGTGATGGCGGTACGCAAGTTGAATCCGGCTGCCGCCACGGCGATGATGAGCAGCGTGATCTCATACGGCCGGCGTGGCCCGCCGGCCGGGTATTTAGGCATCAGCAACTAAAGTTATAGGAAAAGCAAAATTCTTTTTCGGCCGAACGGGCCGTGGTCCGTGCGCCGCCGACGGCTACAACCCCGGCAGGAGGAGCAGCTTGCCGGTGGTCCGCCGGCTGGCCAGGTCCTCCTGCGCCCGGGCGGCGTCGGCCAGCGGATAGGTGCCGCTGATCCGCACGTCCAGTTCGCCCTTGGCGATCCAGTCGAAGACCTCGCCCGCGCGCCACCTCAGTTCCTCGACGTCGGCGATGTAGTGCACCAGCGTGGGCCGGGTGAGAAACAGCGATCCGCCGGTGTTCAGCCGCTGCGGGTCGACAGGCGGCACCTGGCCGCTGGACGCTCCGAAGAGCACCATCATGCCGCGCGGGCGCAGGGCCGCCAGGCTGTCGTCGAACGTGTCCTTGCCTACGCCGTCGTATACGACGTGCGCGCCCGCGCCGTCGGTGACATCGTCGACGACGGCGCGGAAGTGGTCGTACCCGGTGACGTGGTCGGCGCCGGCGCCCCACGCGAGCTCCGCCTTCTCGCCGCCGGACGTAGTGGCGACGACGATGCCGCCACGCCGCTTCACCATCTGGGTCAGCAGCAGGCCGACCCCGCCGGCCGCGGCGTGCACCACGGTGACGTCGCCTTCGCGCACCGGGTAGGTGCTGGTGACCAGGTAGTGCGCCGTCATGCCCTGCAGTATGGCGGCGGCCGCGACCTGCAGGCTGATCCCGTCAGGGACCGGGACGACGCGCTTGGCGGGCAGCGCGACCTCCTCGGCGTAGCTGCCGCTCGGGCCGGCCCAGGCCACATGGTCGCCAATGGCCAGGCCGGTCACGTCCTCCCCCACGGCGGCAACCGTGCCCGCGCCTTCCGCGCCGGGATAGAAGGGCGGTTCGGTGTGGTATTGGCCCACGCCCTCTCGCTGGTAGATGTCCATGAAGTTCACGCCGGCCGCGGCGACCTCCACGACCACCTCGCCGGGTCCCGGCCGCGGCGCCTGCTGCTCCGCGACCTTCAGCACCTCTGGTCCGCCCAGACGCTCGCCCATTACCACGCGCATGCTCACACTCTCCCTTTCGCTGCTGCCCTGGAACAGCCTTTCACAAGGTCCCGCGGGCCGGGACGACCCCGGCCGGATTTGAACGCGTTCAAATTTCGCTTGAACGGCGGGTTGATGCTCGCGGAGAGATCACCGGCGAGATGGTCCAGCCATGCCCTCGGGACGTCCCCGCCAAACACCGGTGGTGACCGTAGAGAACCTTCCGGCTGATCGACCTGACCGCGCCCATCGCCGAGCGCGTGATCCGGCTGGCGCGGCTGCCGGTGCTGCGGTCCGTGACCCGCCAGTTGCTAGCGGTTGTCCACGAGGTCCTCCGCTAGCCCCTCGGGCACGGTCTCCTCGGTCTTCGCGGTGAGGGCCAGCCAGCCGATCAGGCCGAGCGGGTAGATGAAGTAGCCGAACCGGACGTTGGGCCCGAGCAGGAACATCAGCGCCAGCCCGACGGCAAGCCGCCGGGCCGCCGCGCGGACGTCGCGCGGCGGCCTGATCACCAGCGAGATCGCGATGCCCAGCCCGGCCGCGAGCAGCAGGCCGATCGAGATCACGTGCCCGGCCGTGCCCATCGTGGTGAGCAGGTGCCCGGGCAGCAGGCTCTCGGCCGGGGTCTTGTACCGGGTGAGGCCGAGCGGGAACAGCACGCTGTTCTGCACCAGGGCGTCCGCGCCGCGCGGCGAGACCAGCGCGGCCGGCGCCAGGGCGGCGATGAGGATCACGGCGGTGACCGCCGATGCCGCGATGAAACGCCCCGCGACCCGCGCGCCGTCGCGGGCGGCGAACATCGCGGCCATGACCGGGACGGCGAGCCAGGCGGTGGACTTCAGGTCGCAGGCGACGCCCAGGGCGACGCCCGAGCTGATGGTCCCGGCGACACGCGAGGTTCCCGCAGGCCGGGCCGCCAGGGCCAGCACGATCAGCGCGAGTACGGGCGGGTCGGTGGTGATCACGGCCAGGTTGAGCCCTATCACCGGCGACGCTACCGCGACGGCCGTGGCTAGCAGCGCGTCACGGCGGCACGCGGGACAACCCCGGTGCGGCATTGCGATCCAGAACGCCGCCGCGAACGGGACCACGGTGCCGAGAGCGATCCACACCCCGGAGTTCCCCGCCAGGCCGCCGATCCCGGCCGCGCTCGGCAGGCCGAACAGGGTCATGACCGGCAGGTAGGGGTTGTAGGACAGCCACCAGGTGACCTGCGCGGCGGGCAGGTAGGGCGAGCCGTGGTGCAGCAGCAGGGTCGCGGACCGGTCGATGACCACCATCCCGGCCTCGAGCGGATAGGCGACGGACAGCCAGAGCAGCGGCGCGAGCACGGCCAGCGCCACCGAGACCAGGACGGCGGCGGTCCGCCCGGACCAGCGCCACAGTATGAGCAGGGCCGCGGCGTAGCCGCACGCGGCCCAGATGGCCCAGACCTGGTCCCGGCCTCCAGAGAAGATCGCGGCGGCGACCGCGTAGACACCGAACGCGGAGTAGGCCGCCATGAGGTGATGCCGGTCAAGCCAGGGCCGATCGGGCTGGTGGGCCCCCGGGGATCCGGTGCCCGCCGGAGATCCGGCCGACGCGAGCGTGCGCGCCCCAGCGTCCGTAGCGGGGCCGTCCTTCGTAGGGCCGCCCGTCCCGGGTCGGCCTGCATCGTCCGCGTACTGGGTCAGCTGGCCCCCCGATTGACCAGAGCTGGAGCTGCTCGTAGAGGCAGCCACACGCTAAGAGCAGATGCGCGGCCGCGTCAAGCCGCCGGCTGAGCCTGCTGGCCTTACCCACGCCCGGCGCAGCCGCGTTCGGCGGCCAGCCGGAGCATGGCCCGGGTCATCTGGGCCGTCGTGGGCGGCGCGGGCAGGCCCGGCGAGTCCTGGCGCCGGAACGCATCCAGGGCCAGGGCCACGAACCGCCGCCAGGCCCCGGGCGCGTCGGCGTGGGTGACGTGCATGACCGCGGCGCTGGCGATCAGCAGGAGCACGAGGTCCTCGCCGACGAAGTCCTCGCGCAGCTGGCCCGCGGCCTTGGCCCGCTCGATCAGCCTGATGACCCGGTCGTTGGCCGTCCGGCGGAGCTGCTCGACCTGCTCGTCCGCGGGCAAGGTCATGGACAGCAGGTCGGACAGGCCGCGGTCGGCGGCCTGAAGCTCGCAGATCCGCTGCACGAACCCGGCGAAGCCGGCCCAAGGATCGGAGACGGCCAGGGCCTGCTCGGCGGCCTGGGCGTACTCGGCGACCTTCTCGGTGAGCGCGGCGGCGACGAGCTTCTCGCGGCTGGGGAACCGCCGGTAGAGCGTGGCGATGCCTACGCCGGCCCGGGCGGCGATCGCCTCGAGCGGCGCCTCCAGCCCCTGCTCGGCGAACACGTCCCTGGCCACCGCCACGATCGCGGCCCGGTTGCGTGCGGCGTCGGCCCGCAGCCGGCGTGGGGCCTGCGGGTCCGGAGGGCCTTGAGGATCCTGGGGATCCTGAGGCGCGTGCGCTGTGCTTGCCGACTCCTCCGGGTCGGCTGGGGCCTGCCTGCCAGCCGGATCACCGGGGAGCTGATGACGGACCGTCATCGGCTCATGATAGACGATGTGGAGGGTACCCTCCGGACATGGTTGCATCCGGGGTAGGCTTCCCAGGGGGTTTCCTCCAGATATGCCAGCGAACAACGGAGAGACAAGCATGGAATCTAGCCCGGTCCCGTGGATCAGCGCGCTGCGGCACTCGCACGACCGCTTGCGGGCCAGCGCCGAGCCCCTCGACCTGGCCCAGCTGGAACGGCGTTCGTACGCCAGTGAGTGGTCGATCGCCCAGGTGCTGTCCCACCTGGGGTCGCAGGCCGAGATCTTCGGCTTGTTCCTCGACGCCGGGCTGACCGGGCAGGACCCGCCGGGACGCGATGAGTTCGCGCCGATCTGGGACAGCTGGAACGCCAAGGACCCGCAGGCCCAGGCAGCCGACGCGCTGCGCGCAGACCAGGCGACCCTGGAGCGGTTCGAGTCCCTGGACGCCGGCCAGCAGGCCCGGTTGCGCTTGAAGATGTTCGGGATGGAGCTCGACACCACCGGGCTGGCGCGGATGCGCGTCAGCGAGCACGCCATCCACAGCTGGGACGTCCTGGTCGCCCTCGACCCGGCGGCGACGGTGGCACCGGATGCCGTCGCCCTGCTCATCGACACGCTCGACCAGCTTGTGGCCAGGAGCGGCAAGCCGGACGGAAAGCAGCGCAAGGTGCGCGTGTCCACCAGCGACCCGGAACGCCAGTTCACCCTGGAAACGGGCGAGGCGGTCACGCTCACGCCTTCGGACGACGAGACCACGCCTGAGCTGGGCCTGTCCGAGCTGCGGCTGCCGGCCGAGGCGTTCGTCCGGCTGATCTACGGGCGGATGGACGAGGCTCACACCCCGCCCGCCGAGACCACCGGGGTCGAGCTCGACGAGCTGCGGCCGATCTTCCCCGGTTTCTGAGGCCGGACGGCCTTCATCCCAGGCCCGCCGTGCCCCCCTTCAGATCGGACAGCAGCTCCGGTACGAGGCGCTCCTCCATGACCGCGTGTCCCGCGGACCGCATCCGCTCGGCCAGGCCCGGATCCCAGCCGGATCCGGCCGGCGGTCCCTTCAGCGGTTCGGAGTCGCCGCCGGCCAGGCCAGCGGCGTAGTCGTCGGCACTCATCCGCCACGGTGTAGCGCCGTACCTGACGATGGCCGCGGCCGTGGTGCGCAGCCCGGTCCAGTCAAAATCACCCCGCCAGTGCACGACCGCGCCGCTGCCCGCCTGCCGGGCAGGCGGGCCGACGGCGCTGGCCAGCAGGCGGTGGCAGGCGGCCGAGGGGATGCCCTCGGTGCAGATCAACGGCGCGCAGCTAGCGCCGAGTTCCGCGGCCGCCGCGCGCAGCACCGCCGGGTTCTCGCACACGTATACGGCGGGAACGTCCAGCGTGACCGGCATCGACGAAAGCTGGTGCAAGGTAATGCGGAACGGTGTGCCCAGCGCGGCGGCCTCGGTCAGCCAGCGGCCTAGCGGGCCGCCGCTGGCCGGCAGGGCCAGGACCAGGACCTGACTGGCCAGGTCATCCAGGATGACGCCGAACGCATCCCACAGCTCGCGCCGCGCCGCCTGGCTCTGCGGCACCTCCGTGCCCTGCCACCTGGCCAGCGCGCGCAGCACCAGTCCCGGCAATGGCGGGACGGACAGCGACTTGGTGTCTCCGGTGGCGCGTTCGGCGAGCACCGGCAGCGGCAGTTCGACGGCGGGCAGCAGATCCAGGACGGCGGCCGTCTGGGCCGGCACCGCGCTCCTTCCGGCCCGCAGCAGCCTGGTCAGCGTGCCGTCCGCCGACAGCTCCGCCAGCCAGGCCTGGTGCCACGGCTCTCCCGCGTGCCGGCAGGCCAGCGCTGACTGGAGCGCGGCGCGGCGGCGCGCATCGAAGCTAGCTCGCTCCGCGGCCACGTCGGGTACCGCTCCGCCGAGCGTCTCGACCGCTTCCCGGAGGCTGCCCGCGAGACCGGCGGCGCGCAGCGCGGCCTCCAACGCCGGCAGCGGAACGGACAGCGACGAGCCGCGTCCCTCCGGGCGGCCGAGGAGGCGCGCGGCCGCCTGCCGTTGCCGCGGCGCCGCCGCGGTCAGCCTCACCACGCCGTCGAGAGGTGCGTCCCGGGCGATCCGGCTGCGGATCCGGTCGACCAGCCAGCTCAGCTCGGGAGCGCCGAGCACCCTGGTCAGCCTCTCGCGGGACCCGGGGCCAGGGGCTCCGGGGAACAGAACGCCCCCCAGGGGGACATGGTCAGGCTCGCTCATGATGCCCGGTGACCGGCAGCCGGCCGTCGAAGTTCCGCTCCACGCGATGGGGGGTGGTGCCGTCCCACTCCCAGGTGGTGACGTGCACCGCGTCGATTCCCTCGCGGCGCACCAGCTGATGCGTGGCGATGCCGGGGACGGTCGCGTAGAAGCCCCACTCGCGCTCGCTCGTCATCACCACGTCCAGGTCGAAGTTGGCCAGCAGCCCGAGGCTCTTCGCGCGCGAGTCGTCGTCGACGCCGGCGAACGCCTCATCGAGGAGCACCAGCCGGGGCGCGTCCGGATGCGCCGACCGGTAGTGCGCCGACGCCGCGGCGAACAACGGCAGCGACACGGTCAGGACCCGCTCGCCGCCGGACGCGGGCCCAGTCGCCGGACGCCACTTGCCGTCCTGGTAGCGTTCGATGACAAACCGGTGCCAGCCTCGGTAGTCAAGCGCCAGCCGTAGCTGCTCTTGCCAGGTGCCGTTCTCCGAGGCCGCCCGCTGCGCCTCGATCTGGTGCTGCAGGAACTCGCCGACCGCGGCCCGGTCATCGGGTGACCAGAGCTCCGCGTCCTGCCGCAGGAGCCGGCGGCGGGCCTCGGGCAGCCCCGCCGGGGCGTCCGGCGACGGTTCCCAGCGCAGTCGCAGCCGCATGCCGGTGCTCGTCGGGCGCTCGGCGAGCTCGGCGTTCATCCGCTCGACCTGCGCCTCGGCATCGCTGATCAGTTCCTGCAGATGGCTGGCCACGTCGTTGACCAGATGTTCTTCGATCAACTCCCGCTCTTTGGCGGTGAGCATGCGCTCCCGGTAGAAGATCTCCTCGCTCAGCAGTCCGGTGAGCTCGTCGGGTGACCGGTCCTTGCCCTGGAACTGGATGGTCACCACGACGCGCTCGTCCACCAGGCTGAGCGACGCATGGTGGCCGTGCCGGGACATGGCCTCGGACAGCTCGGTGTGGCGGCGGGCGATATCGTCCTGCACTCGCCGCCAGGCATCGTCGTCGTCGTCAACGGAGACCAGTTCCTGCTCGACGCGCCGGGCGAGCCGGACCGCGGGAGCCACGGTCTCGGCCGCGGGCACCGCGTCGGCGTCGGTCAGCTCGACGGCCACGGCGAGGAGCCCGGTGCCGGCGAACCGCCAGAACGCGGCGACCGCGGCGTCCCGGCGCGAGGTTTCCCCGGCCAGTTGCTCCTGGAGCTGTTCTTCTCGTCCCTGCAGCCTGGCTCGCCGTTCGGACTGTTCCTTATGGGTCACGTCCAGGGACTTGCGTACCGCGGTCAGGTCCCTGATCCGCTGCGTGACCTGCTCCAGCCTCTGGCGGAGCTCATCGGCGGTCACTCCGATCGCGGCCCGCACCGCGGCGAACCTGGCCGCCGCGTCCCGCGCCTCCTCGGCGGCCTCGGCGGCGAGCTCGCTGGCCGCCGCCAGGTCCTGCTCGGCCTCGTCGAGCTCGGCGGCGCAGGTCGCCACCTCGGTGAGCCTGGCCTGGTGCTGCCACAGGGCCGTGACGAGCTTTTGCCCGAGGCGCGCGTACCCGCGGACCGCGGCCTGCGCCGCGTGGAGCTGATCGAGCTGAACCGGCAGGGCCAGGTCGGCGGCGGCCGTGTCCCGCTCGGCCGAGGCCTCCGCCGCCGCCTGGCGCGCACCATCGACCCGGATCGCCTGCTCGGCGGCCTTGCGCGACGCCCGCTCCAGGGCCGCCCGGGTGCCGGCCAGCGTGCCGTGGGCGTCCCGGAGCTCCTGGTCACCGGGGAAAGCGGCGGCTTCGTCGGCCAGGACGGCTTGCCGGGCCTCGATGTCGGCCACGGCCTGCCGCGCCGCGGCGAGCACCTCCCGCGTGGCATGGATCTCGTCGGCCAGCGCGGCCAGCCTGCGGCGCCTGGCTTGCTCTCGGGTGGCCGCTCCCACGTACTCGGCGGCGTCCTTGGCCCACGCGCCGCTCAGCGGCCCGACCCGCCACTGCCCGGACAGGGAGACCAGGCACGACGCATCGGTCTCGGGTGCGGGAAGGGTGGTACCCGGCGGTACCAGCGCGATGGCGTCGAGAATCTGGCCGACCGCCGCCACCGATACCTGGCTGGCGGTCGCCAGGCTGGGGTCGATGGCCGGAAGGAGCACGCTGCTCAGCGGCCGGCCGGGCACGATAGATCGGCTGGCGCCCGATGGGCCGGGGGCCGTGGTGAGGAGCACGTCCTGGGTGGCGGGGTCGAGGAGGGTGCCTTCCGGGGTAACCCAGGCGTCGAGCAGCCCGGACGCCTCAAGAGCGGCCTCCAGGCCGGCCCGCTGGGCGTCATCGAGGCCGCTAGTGAACTCGGTCAGCCGCCAGAGCGGCGCGCCGGGACGGCCGGCCCGGACCGCCTCGCCCCGGGTGTACGGGGCCGGCGGCATCGCGATCTCCCCGGCGAGGAGGCGGCGGCGCTCGTCCTCGAGCGCGTCAAGCGCGGCGGCGACGTCGCTGGCCCGGCCGGAACGGCGGGCGTGTTCAGCGGCGAGGGACTGGGTGGTGCGCGCGGCCGCCGCCCGGAGCGCGGCCTCGGCCGGGTTCGGGCCGTCCAGGGCGACCGTCCACTCCGGCAGACCCATCTCATCCGGATACGGCAGATCCAGCTCGGTCGTCCCGGCCGCGTACTCCCGCCACCGGGCCACCAGGGTCTCGCCCGCCGCCTGCACCGCGGCCTCGGCGGCCTCGCGCTCGTCCGCGGCGGCGTCGCGTTCGGCTTCCAGTTCGGCCAGCTTCGCCTGCTCGGCGGCGGCCTTGCGTTCGGCCTCGGCCGCGGCGGTGGCGAGCGCGGTGACGTGGGCCACGGCGAGCTCGCGGCGCGTCGCGGCCGCGGCGAACTCCTCCTCCGCCGCGCGGGTCAGCTCGGCGGTGATCCCGTCGGGCAAGGCCAGGGGCGTGACGGCCAGGCGATGATCGCGAGCGAGGCCGGCGCCAGCCGCGGCCTGCTCGGCTTCGGCCGCGGCGGTCGTGACGAGCTCACGAGTCAGGGCGGCCGCCGACCGCGACTCATCGTGCTTGGCGAAGCGGGAAACCACAGCCCGTTCGACCGTATTCTTTTTGTCTTTTTCCCTGGCCGCGGTCTTCGCGGTCGTCGTGGCGTGGCGCTCCGCGTGCTCCAGGCTGGCCAGTTCCTGGCGCCGGGCCAGCTCCTCGCGAGCGGCAGTCAGCTCGGTCAGCTCGCCGTCAGCCGCCGCGAGCCGCTCGCCGGCTTCGGCCTCGGCCGCCTGCGCGGCCTCGATCTCGTCCTTGACGCCGCCGAGCTGACGCCCGGTTTCCTCGTAGGCATACTGGGCGGTACGCAGCTCACGACTCTGCCGCCGGGCCGCTATTCGCGCGTACAGCTGGTAACGCTGGCTGAACCTGGCCACGTGACCGCGGGTGTCCTTCAGCGCGGTCAGCTCGTCCCGCTGCTGCTCAAGGTCGTGGAACGCGGCGGCGATGTCAGCGATCACCGACTGGTCAAGCGGGGCCAGGGCCTCCGACAGGGCACGGGACAGCTTGCCCTCATCGGGCTTCTTCGACAGCTGCGGCTGGCGCAGTTGCACCAGCAGGTCGACCAGCGAGCCGTACCGGTCCGGGCCTAGGTGCAACAGGTGCTCGTCCACCGCGCGCCGGTAGGTCTCGGACCCCTGAGTGACCATCCCGAACTCGCCGACGGCAGCGGTCAGCCGGTCCCTGGTCAGTACGGCGCCGCCGGGGCCGATGAGGTGCATGTCCGCGCCGATACGCTGCGAGGTGGTGAAATACCAGTGGTCCGCGACGCCGCGCCCGGCGACCGCCTTCAGCCCACAGCCGATCGTGAAGTAGGCGTGCTCGCCGTCCTCGGTGCGCCGGCCGAATTCCAGCCACACGTAACCCAGCCGCTCGTCGTACTTGCCGCCGAGCAGCAGGTTCCACTCCATCTTCTTGTCCCGGTCGCCGTCCGGCTCTACCCGCGTCGGTGACAGGTTCGCATCCAGCAGGAACGGCAGCGTCAGCGCGAGCACTTTGGACTTGCCCGTGCCGTTGTTGCCGAGCAGCATGAGCCGCCCGTCCCGGAACCAGAACTCCTGGTAGTCGTAGTAGAAGAGGTCGACGAGGCCGGCCCGGAGCGGCTGCCACCGTCCCCGCCGCGGGACCGGGAGTTCGTCCGCCATTACGGCCTCCCCGCCACGGTGGGTTCGGTATAGGCGAACCTGGCCAGGGCGGGCAGCGGGAGCACCGTACTGCCGGTCCTCTTGGCCAGGCCAAGCGCGATGAGGCGGCGCAGCCCAGTGTCGGTCAGCTCACGGACCACGCCCGGCTCGTCTGAGCCCTTGCGCCAGTGCGCCTTGTGCTTTAGGGCCAGCGTGGTCATGTGCTGGTGCAGCTCAGCCAGGTCGACGGCGGCCTCAGGCCGCTCACGCAGCGCTCCGGCGAGATGCTCGGCGAGCAGCAGGGTGAAGTGACCCTCGGTGCCCTCCTCCGGCAGGCCCAGGTCGGACGCCTCGGCGGCCGGGTCGGTGAGGGCAATGCCCTCGGCGCGTACCTCGGCCGCGAAACCAGTCCCTTCGGTCAGCCTGCGCAACAGCAGACCGCGCTGGCCAGCCAGGTATCCGCGCTCCTCCTCGGTCAGGTCGGCGTAGTACACCACGGGATCGTCCAGGAGCCGGCGAGCCAGCCGGTGCCTGATCTCGCGGTTCCTGGCTTCGTCGGTCTCCGGGCGAGGTTCGGCGGTCAGCTTGCGCAGCCGGTCTTCGAAGCCCGCCTCGGTCACGGTGGACGCACCCACCCTGGTGATCAGGAGGGTGGCCAGGACCCGGCGGTTCACGTCATACAGCGCATCACCGCTGCCCGCGATGAACGCCTGGTCGTCACCCGCCACTCGCGCGAGGACACCCACGCTGAGCAGCAGCCGGGAGATGGCCACGAGGTCCCGGCGTTCTTCGCCGTTGTCCAGGGTGAACACGACGCCCGCCTCAACCAGGGCCGGGTCGGCGGCGAGCGCGACGATCCGCTCCGCCAGCCTGCCCAGGGTGACCTGGGCTTCGGCGCGCTCAAGCGCCGCGAGGGCCAGGCAGGCCAGCACGTAGCGCCGGCGGCTGAAGAGGTTCTGGCCGCCCTTGCCGTGATGGCCGCTCTTGCGCTGACTTCCGCTGGCGCTAGCGCCGCGGCTGGGGTCGGCGTTGTCGCCGGGCACCTTCCTCAGCCGGACCACGGCGTGGTCGGCGTGCAGCGTCCAGCCCGCCTGCGCGGCGAACCAGTCGCCCAGCCAGGCCGCGTGGCGCCTGGCCAGGGCGAACGCCTGCTTGTCTGGGCCTTCGGGGGTGAGCAGCGGGTGACGCAGCAGGGCCCGGATGCTGCGGCGGCGTTCGTCTTCCTGCTGCTGGCTGAGGACATCGGGCAGGCTGCTCACCGGTGGGCTCCTTCCAGCTCGGCCGCTATCCGGGGTGACGCCCCGGCGGGCGAAAGCGGGAGTCGTGCTGACGGGACGGGTGCGGTGAGGTCGGTGATGGTGATCTCGTGATCGGGACCGCGCAGCACGCCGTCGGGCGTGGTGATCTCGGCGACGCCGGCGGGTAGCGGGCGAAGCGTGATCTCCATCGTGCCGTCCCCCGTCCTGGTGACGATGGTCCCATCTGGTCCCGGTGGCCCGGCCGAGAGCGCCTCGCGGAGGATGCGCAGGAACAGGGCGAACTCGGCCTGGTCGAGCGTGCCGACCTCGCTGAGTCTGGCGGCCCGCCCGCTGGCGAGCCGGCGGCGTGCCGCCTCGGCCTGGTCCCGCTCGGCGGCGATCTGGCGGGCGAGTTGCTCGCGTTCGGCGGCCCGGTCCCTGACCCTGACCGGGCCGCCGCGGCGTTCATACTTTCCGGTGGCCCGCAGGCGCGGGGTGACCACCAGCGGCTCGGCATCGAGCCAGCTTTCGGCTCCGCCGGGTTTTCCCGTCACTCCGGGCGGCTCGCCCGTAAAGTGCCGTGCGGACGACAGCCCGAACGCCGCCCGCCACAGCCGGTGCGCATCATCTTCGGACGGCGCCTGCGCGAACCACTGGGCCAGCGTGCGGAAGTCGGCGCTGCGGTCGCTTCGGCCCGCTCGCCGTTCCTGTAGCACGCTGATGGTGGCGAGCAGATCGGGTATCGCCTTGCGGGCCCGCTGCCGCAGCAGCGTCGCCTGGCTGGGGTGCACCCGGTCACCGCAGAACCACGACCAGACGCCGGACCACCGGTTTCGCCACACCATGAGCTTGGCCTGCTCACTGGTGGTGGCGGAGCCGGTGCCGTCGGTCTGATCGCCCGGCGCGACGTCAGCCGCCTCGCGCCGGGCCGCCATGGCCAGCAGCTGCCCGGCCCGCTCGTCGTCGATGGACCTCAGCAGCGTCGCGATCGCGGCGGACTTGACGACCAGATCGGATACGAACCGTTCCAGGTACGCCAGCAGGCGGTCCTTATACGCGAGGAAGGCCTCCTCGTCGATGTCCTGCAGGTCGATGGTGCGCTGCAGGCTGCTCATGAACGCGGTCGCGTTGGCCGCCAGGCTGTCCAGCCGTCCGGATAGCTCCAGCAGCAGGTTGTGCGCCACCGCCGGGTCGGGATCTTTGGGGAGGGCCGCCAGGGCGCGCAGCCTGAGCCGGATGTCCTCAAGCGCCACGGCCTGCAATTCGCCGCGGCGCGCGATCTCCTGCTCGTACACTTCCAGGGCCCGTTCTGCCGCCTCGCCCTCGCGGGTGAGCTGGTACAGGTACCTGGTCCGGTAGAAGTCCTCCACCGTGGTGACCCGGCTGGTGTCCGGCGTGGCCCGGAGGTTACCCCATTCCTCGAGTTTGCCGAGCGCCTCGGTGATGTCCTCCTGACTGACGTGCGGCCCGGCGGATTCGTCTGCGGTCCAGCGCGCTTCGGCGACGTCCTCTGGACGTAGATGCACGACGAACCGCTGCTTGCTGTCCCGGAACACGGTCATGATCTCGCGGTACAGCGCGTGCAGCGGCGCGTTGAGATGCGCGAAGGGGCGCGCGGTCCCGGCGGCCTTCGGGCTGTCGGGCTGGGGAGCAACCGTCACAGCACAGCAGTATGCCGGTACCCGCCGACATTTCCCGGCGACTCACGCCATGACACGCGAGCCGCGTACCCCCGGGCGTCAGTCTCCGGCGGACTCCCGGGCTCCGCGGACCGTGATCGCCACCATTCCGGCGGCGAACACCACGGCGGCGCAGAGCGCGCCGCCGGCGTCATACGGCGGGCGCCCCGGCCAGATCCAGGGCGTGGTCAGGGTTGGCGGGTGCCAGTCCGTGTACAGCGCGTACATGCCGACCAGCATGTACGAGGTCGGGCCGATCCAGGCGAGCGGACCGCCAAGCACGGTGGCGCACAGCAGGCCGATGCCGGTCAGCCCGGCCACGTTACGCAGCACGTCCAGGAAGCCGCCGGACAGGTGCGCACCGGTTCCGGCGGCGGCCAGCGCGCCGACCGCGAACCCGGTGAGCGCGACCGCGACGCCCAGCCGCAGGAACGGCAGCCACCGGCCGGTCGCCCGTTCGGGGTCACCGAACGGGCCCGCGACCGTGACCGCGATGACCGCGGCGCACCCGGCCTCGAACAGCAGCGGCAGCTGGAGCGCGCCGTAGGCGTCCCAGGGCCCGTACAGCGCGCCCCGCAATCCGGCGGCGCAGGCCGCCAGCAGGGCCAAGGCCATCGGGACCCGGCGGCTCGCGGCGTGCAGGCGCACCAGGCGCAGGGCCGACCACGCCGAGAGCGCCGCCCGCGGCGGCAGCTGACGTACCGCATCGGCCGTCATGGCAGCTGCGGCAGGGAGATACGGCCTGCCCGCAGAGCGGCCAGGTGCCGCGCGAGCCAGATGTGCTTCGCGGCGGCCGGCAGCGCCGCGAACCGCCGGGCCGCCAGATCGGCCGGACTGCCGGGCCCTGGCAGCAGCATGCCGTGGAGCGACTGGATGACCTGGTTGCCGGGCGCCGCCACGAGCCGCACCGAACCGGCGATGACCGCTTGTTCGGCCGGGCTGAGGCTCGAGCCGGCCGCCGGGCCCGCACCGTCGCCCAGGATGACGTCGCGCATGAGGCGGAGCCCGAAGGTCAGTTCCAGCTGGTTGCCGAACTGGGCGCTGGTCGCGCCTGGCTGGCTCGGCAGCTGATCGGGGAGGATGAACGTTGATTGGCTGGCGGTCTCGACGAGGCTGGTGATGCCGTTGCCCGGTTCCTGCTGGTAGACCTCGGCGACCTGGCTGATACGGGCGGGCGCGCCGGGCAGGCCGGCCACCTCGGTGAGTTCGGGTCCGAGGACGGCTGTCACGGTCGGCAGGTAGGCCGCGTACGCGGGGTTCAGGCAGACGGTAATCGTGGAGTGGCTGCAGACCGGCGTGTAGCGGATCGGCTGGTTGCTGGCCGCGTCGTGCAGGGCCGGGATGGTGATCATGCCATGCGGATCCAGCCGGCCGGCACCGGCCAGCGCGACCGCGGTCCCGGCGGCCGCCAGGCCGACCGCGGTGATGGCCGCGGCGAACCGGCGCAGCCACCGCCCGCCTGAGTCGGCGGGCCGGCCCCGGGCGCCCGACCTGGCCCCCGCACCGAAGGCGCTCGATAGACCTCCCGCGCCGAAGGCGCTCGATAGACCGAGTGCCCCGAGGATCGCGACGGTGAGCCCGCCCGTGAACATCACCTGGGCGATCGACAGGTCAGGCAGATAATGGTAGAAGGTGGCCACCCCCGGGGCGGCGCCGATGTCGACGGCACCCGCGGTCAGCGGCGAGATCTGCCAGTACGAGTGGTCGCCGTACGCTGCCTGGGTGCCGAACCCCAATCCGAAGAACGCGACGACCGTGATCAGCGGCGTGACGAACCGGCCGGGGAACCAGGCTCCGGCGGCGAACCCGATGGCGGTCAGCGCCGGGACGCCGGCGGCGCTCACCACGGCGGGCCACCACAGCGGACCGCCCCAGGACGCCTGCCGCGCGGTCATGCCGTACACGACGCCGACGCAAGCCAGGCATCCCACCATGGCCCAGCCGGTGGTGGCGGCCCAGACGGCCAGCTGGCGGGCCCAGCGCGGCCGGGCGGTGACGCCCACCAGGTCGGTGATGTGGCGGCGGCCCTCCCGCGATCCCATCCACGCGGCCGCGCCGGTCACCGGGACGGCGAAGTCGAGCAGCAGACGGTTCTGCAAAGTCATGGCGCGCAGATTCCACATCGGCGGCAGTGCCATGATCTGCCGGTAGCCGTTGAACCAGAACAGCGCGGCGGCCACCGGCAGCAGCCACAGCATCGCGTTGTGGCGCAGTTCAAGCCGCAGCAACCGGCCCGAGCGGCGGATGCCCGCTCCGGCCCGCTGCGAGACCGGCAGCGACCGGAGGGTGGCCGGGGCGCTGGCGGCGGTCATGACCGGGCCGCGGCGAGGACGGCGGTGTAGCCGCGTTCCAGCGGCGCGTCGCCGGTGCCCTGCTCGGTGCCCCGGGCGGTCAGTTCCGCCGGGGTGCCGTGGAAGACGATCTTGCCCTGGTCCATCAGCGTGACCTCGGAACAAGCCGCGCCGACATCCTCGACGAGGTGGGTGGACACGACCACGGTGGCACGCTGACCGAGGTCGCGCAGCAGAGCGCGGAAGTGAACCCTTTGTTCGGGGTCGAGCCCGGCCGTCGGCTCGTCGAGCAGCAGCAACTCGGGTTCGTTGACGATGGCCTGCGCGATGCCGACCCGGCGCAGCATGCCTCCGGACAGGGTGCGCAGCTTCGCCTTCGCCTTGCCGCCGAGGTCGACCCGCTCGACCGCGGTGGCCACCGCGGCCGGCACCCGCGCGGCCGGTATCTCCTTCAGCAGAGCGAAATACTCCACGAACTCCACCACCGTGAATCCCGGATAGTAGCCCAGGTTCTGCGGCAGGTACCCGAGCCTGCGCCGGACCTCACGCCGCGGCCCGTAGGCGCCGGGGTCACGGCCGAGCAGCCGCAGCCGGCCCGTGGTCGGCGGGATCACGGTGGCCATCATGCGCAGGAGCGTGGTCTTGCCCGCGCCGTTCGGCCCCAGCAACCCGAATACCCCGGGACCGGCCTGCAGGCTCACCCCGGCCACGGCCTGATTCCGGCCGAACCGCCTGGTCAGGTCGGTGATCTCGACATTCATCTGAACGTTCCTCTCGGGATCCGTGTCGCGTAGAGGGCGACCATGGCGCAGCCGGCGCCGACCGCCAGGTAGGGCAGGAAAAGGACGGTATCGGTGACGGCGGCCGCGAAATGCCCGCTGGCCACGCGCCCGGACAGCACCGTGATCAGCCAGCCGGCCACCCCCGCCGCCGCACCCGCGTTCGCCGACCGCGTCCATGTCGCCACGGCCAGCGCGAGGGCGCAGACCGCGGTCATCGGGACCAGCCAGCCGAACGTGACCGCGGCCGCGGCGCCGGACGCCGCCGCGGCGGCTGACCTGGCCGGGACGCCGGATGCGACCGAGACGGCCGAGGCAGCTGAAGCGGCCGAGGCCGCCAGCCCGAGCGCGGCGTTCACCGCGAACACCGCAAGCGCGCGGACCAGGAGCACCATCCGGTCGCTGATCGCCATGCTGCACGACAGCTCCCACGCCGGGTCGACGCCGGGCCCATAGGCGTAGGCGATGGCCGCTGCCGCCACGGCCGGCGCCACCAGCGCCACCATCGGCTGCCCGCTGCCCAGCGTCGCGGCGGCCCCCGCGGCGAGCACCACGACGCTGGCGATCAGCCAGGGCAGCAGCAGCGACGGGGTGGTCAGCAGGGCCCGGGCCAGGCCGGGCGAGCGCAGCAGCCGTCCGGCCGCCCGCTCCAGCCAGCCCGGCTGACGGCGCCAGACCTGCGCGGCCACCGACGTCCACACCCGGCCCAGGTCGACGTCCGGCGGCGGCACCGCGTTTCGCGACTCATTCATCTCGTGCCTCCTTCCGCGGCCGTGTCGTCTTCCGCGGCCGTGCCGTCCCGCAGGGCCGCGCGCAGCAGTCGGCGGGCCCGGTGGGCGCGGCTTTTCACCGTGCCGGGCGGCACGCCGAGCATTTCGGCTACCTCGGCCACCGGCCGGTCCTGTTCGTACATCAGCCGCCACACCTCACGTTCCGGGCTCCCGTCCGGCCCGAGGGCCGCGACCGCGCCATCTAGTTCGGTCCGGGCCAGCGCGGTCTCGACCGGGTCGGGAGCGTCCGGACGGCCAGCCACCAGGACTGCGGGCAGCGCGGTGCAGGCTCGTTCCGCGGGCCCCCGACGGCGGAGCAGGAGCGCGGCCTGGCGGCGGGCGATCCCCCACAGCCAGCCGCCGCAGGCGCCCTGCGGCCGGTAGCCGCCCGCGCCGCGCCAGGCCGCGAGGAAGGTCTCCTGCAGCACGTCCTCCACGTCGGCGGCGGGCAGCAGCGCGCGGAGCCGGACGGCCAGCCACGGCGCGTGCCTGCCGAACAGGTCCCGGAGGGCCGTGTCGTCGCCGGCCGCTATCCGGGCGACCAGCTCGTCATCATCCATCGCCTCTCTATTGCACCCCGGAGCGGGTCGGTTCACGCCAGGGGCTAGATTCCGGCCCGCATAGCGTCGTCGGATGACGGTAATCCAAATCCTCCGGCTCCTCCGGCGCGGGCAGCAGCGCGAGGCCCGACCACCCAAAATCACGATGAAAACGGCTCAATGCCTGGTGACGATCTGACCGTTCTGCTTGCCGTGAGATCGTCTCCGGTTCACGCTCCTGTACGGGCTTTGCTGGCTCCGGTCAGCGGCATGCGCGAAGCGTGGTAGGCCGATCAAGTATCACGTCGGATGCGCTGGCGCTGATCATTGTGCCGCTGCCGGGGCGGGAACCACTGCGGTTGTGGTGGCTCACGCGGCGTAGGAGGTGCAGGGTGCGGTATACCGGCCAGGCTTGAGGATGTGGGCCGACTCTGGCCGTGAACCGCCGAAGGCACCGGCAACCGCTGTGCGCGCCCAGCACATCCGTGTGACCGCGGTCTCCGGGTGTTCGCCGTAGGCCTGCGCGACCCGGGCCGCGCAGCCCAGGTCGCCGGTGGGCGGTAGCGGCAGCTTCACCGCGGCTGGTCACGCTGAGCTTGCCGAGGATATTGGACACGTGCACGCTGGCGGTCTTTACGGAAATGAATAGTTCGCTGGCGATTTCGCGGTTGCTGCGCCCGGCCGCGAGGAGCCGCAGCACTTCGAACTCCCGCGCGGTGAGTCCCAGCCTTTCCGGTTCGGGGATCTGGGTGTGACCGGCTCGGCCAGGGGCCGCCTGTGCGTCGGCGTCATCGGCGGGATGGTCGAGCGAGATCCTGGCCCGCCGGGCGAGCAGGGCGATGTCGTCGCTCAGTGGCCGGGCGCCAAGCCGCTGTGCCAGCGCGGCGGCATGGCGCAGCCTGGTGGTGCCGTCGTCGCGGTCGCCGACGCTCAGCGCGGCCTCGGCGGATCGGAGCAGGGCCAAAGCCAGCGGGTAGGGCTGCCCGGCCGCCTCCCATGCCTGCGCCGCCTCGTCCCAGGCCGTGCGCATATCGCCGGATTGGGCCAGCTCGCCAGGCTCGGCGCCAGCCCGGGCACGGTCGGCGCGCCCCGCTTCTGCGGCGAAGGTCAGCTGGTGGGCCGGCTGCGCGAGCCCGTCGGCGGCCAGCTTGCTCGCCTCGGTGCGCAGGCGGCCACATATCGCTGCTGCTTTCGCAATGAACGCTCCGTCCCGCGCAGCCGCAGCCGCCGCGGCAGCGGCGGTGCACGCCCGGGCCCCGGCGACCAGCAACGGCCAGGCGTAGCCAGGGCCGCGCAGCATGTCAAAGCGGTCCAGAGCGTCCTCGACCGTGGACAGAGCCTCGGCCGGCCTGCTCCGGGCCAGCAGCAATTCGGTTTCGAGCCGGGCCAGCGGCAGGAGGTATTGGTCGTGGTACCTGGTGCCATCGAGCACAGCCCTGATCGAGGCGACGGATTCGGCTGCGGCAGCCAGGTCGCCGCGAGCCAGGGCAATATCGCCAGCAAGGCGCCACAGGTAGGTTCTGCCGACCCGTGGCGGAAAGAGTTGCAGCGCGCGCTCGATTACCTCCTCGGCCTCGTCCCACCGGCCCAGCGACACCAGCGGCTCGGCCAGGTTGCTGGCGAGGACCGCGCCATAGGTCCGGGCGAGCCCGTGCTCGCGGGCGGTCGCGAGTCCCTCGCGAGCTACCGCGGCGGCCTGTTCATGCAGGCCCGCAGCTTCCAGCATGTCTGACTATGTGATGGCTGCTCCCAGCAGCGGCTGGTAGGCCTTCGCCCGGGATGCGACCGCACGGGCCTGCGCCAGCAATGCCCCGATCCGCTCCACGTTCCCGCCGATCGGCTCGGCGCAGGCGAGGGTCACGAGCGCGGCCGCTTCGGTGGCGGCATCGCCGGCGCGCCGCGCGATGACTACCGCCTCCTCGGCGATGGCCCGCAGTTCGGGGTTGTCCCAGCCGCCATGCACGTGGAGGGTGTGGTGGGCCAGCGCTTCAAGCACCCGGGCCCGCGCCGGGCTGGGCGGGTCGGCCGGGACCAGCCGGACCGCCTCATGCAAGTCCTGGGCGTAATCGGCCCGGCCGAGGCGGTACTTCAGACTGCCACGGGCCTCCAGGAGGAGCGCGGCACGGACCGGTTCCGCCGCGGCATCGATCTCCCGCAGCGCGGCCTGGGCCAGCGTGATCCCCCGGTTATCCTCCCCGGCCAGCTCGGCAGCCCGGACCGCCGCTTCGAACACCGCGACGTGATGTGTGCCGATGCGCTGCGCAGGTTGCCTTCGGTGCGGCCATACACGGCCGCGAGCAGATCGTCACCCGGCTCGCGGCCGATGATCTGGGCGACAAGCTGCTCGGTGTCCCGGCGGGTGAGCCTGCTTAGATCCATCCGGGTGACCCAGCCGATACGGTCAAGTTCGGCGAGCAGCGGGCGCAACGGGTGAGTGCGGTGCAGGTCGTCGGACCGGTAGGTCGCCACGATCAGCACGCCGTCGACAGAGGGCTGGTTGCGGATCAGGAAGGCCAGCAGATCTCTTGTCGACCGGTCGGTCCAGTGCATGTCCTCGATGACCAGCATCACCGGACCGGCTTCGGCCAAGTGCTCCAATAGAAGGAGCATCTGCTCGAACAGCCTCGCCCGCGCCTCGCCTGCGTCGTCTGTTCCAGCAGGCTCACCGAACTCCGGCAGCAGCCGTGCCAGCTCTCTGGTCGCACCACCAGGCAGCAGCTCAGCCACCCCGCCGACGCCAAGATCACGCACGAGCATGCGAAGCACCGAGGTGAACGGAGCGAACGGCAGGCCCTCCGCGCCAAGCTCCAGGCAGCCACCCACCAGCACCCGCACACCCGTACTGCGTGACCGCTCAGCGAACTCGCTCACCAGCCGGGATTTTCCGACCCCGGCCTCCCCGCCGACCATAACCGCCGACGGACGGCCGCGGCCCACCTCCGCAAGTGCGGTATCCAGCGCGGAAAGCTGGCCGGACCGGCCGACCAGAACCGGACTCGACACCCGCGTGTCCATATCAGCAAGCATGCCAGGTAGTGCGGGCAAAAGCCCACCTCGGCTCCGGGCCGCTCGGCTGGTCAGCAAGGAGCCGCCCGATCACGACGGTGGCGTCCGGGTTCTCGGAGCTAACCACCCGGGTAGTCAGCCCGCTGACGGCGAAGGCGGCCTGGGCCGACGGTGCCTGGCGCTCGCTGGTCTCGATCAGCAGGTGACCGCCGGGCGCCAGCCATCCGGGAGCCCCGGCGGCGACCCGCCGAAGAACGTCGAGCCCGTCCTCCCCGCCGTCCAGGGCCGCCAGCGGCTCGTGTGCGCGGGCCTCGGGCGGGAGGAATCCGATCTCTTCGGTAGGTACGTAGGGCACGTTGGCGACCAGGACGCCGACCCGGCCCCTCAGCCGGGCGGGCAGCGGCTCGTACAGGTCACCCTGATACACGTGCCCCCGAGGACCAGGGACGTTCTGCCGGGCGCACTGCACGGCGGCCGGGTCGATGTCGGCCGCGTGCACCTCCGCCTGGTCCACGGCCGCGGCCAGCGCGGCGGCGATCGCGCCCGCGCCGCAGCACAGGTCGACGATGACGTCGCCGGGACAGGCGAGAGCAGCGGCCTGCTGGACGAGGAACTCGGTGCGCCGCCGCGGGACGAACACGCCGGGGGTCACGGTAATCCGCAGACCGCAGAACTCCGCCCAGCCGAGGACCTGCTCAAGCGGCAGGCCAGCGACTCGCCGGTCCACCATGGCGTCGAGCTCGTCTGGTGTCCGTACGGTGGACATGAGCAGCCGGGCTTCGTCCTCGGCGAAGACGCAGCCCGCGGCCCGGAGCCTGCTAACGATGAGCGAGTCGGAGACAGACAATTGAGAGCGCCTTCCCGAATACACGTGCGGGCGCTGGGAGCCAAGACTATCGCCGCTGGGCGGCCTGGCGGCTCGCTGCCTTGTAGGCGGACTTCCGCGCCGCTTTGGCGATCTTCTTGTCGGGGTGATGCCTGCCGATCACCGTCAGGACGCTCGCCGCGTCCGGATGCGGTGCCCGCGCCATCATCTCGAACGCCGCCGGTTCCCGCCCGGCGGGGATCATTTCACCTAGCCGCTTCGCGAGCGCCGCGGGTTCGTATTCGACGTCATCATCTACGTCATCCCAGCCATCCGCCACGAGCGCGTCGGTGAAGACCCAGGCCAGGTCATCATCGGCAAGCTCCAATCCGGAAGACATGGCCGTCGCCGGGTCGCCGCCGGCCAATGTGGCCAGGGTGGCCTTCGCGTACCCGCGCAACTCCATCTGGCCAAGCACGTCGCGCCATGCGGGTTCGGCGGGAGCGCCGAGCCCGGTGACGACGGCTACTGCCAGCACGCGGGATGCTGGATCGGATTCTGCGGCGACGGAAAGCAGTTCCCTGGCCGCGGACTCCTTCGTGCGGTGAGCCAGCCAGGCGGCGGTCTCGGCCTGGAATTCTTCCTCGGCCGCGCCTGCTGCCATCGCGATCAGATCCGCCGCAGTCATCTCCTCTGCGGGCGGCAGCAGCGGGACCTCCACCTCGGAGTCCGCGAACTGTGTACGGATCGCCGCCAGGCCCAGGGGCGTCAGCCGCGCCAGGTCGCCATCCTCGCCGTCCGATATCCGGACGGCCCCGACAGCGACCATCTGGTCGAGCAGCAGCCGGGCGGGGTCGCCATGCGCGCGGACCCATGACTGCCATGTCTTCGCGGCCCGGGCTGGTGCCAGCTCGTCCACCGCGGCGCTCCTGATCGCCTCACCAACCTCAGCGACCGGGAGTCCGTCCGACCTGGCCAGGAAGAGCATCACCGCCAGCGCCGCCCCCTGCCCGAAGAAGTCAAGCTCACTCGACCGGCGCGGGTCCAGCGACGCGACGATTTCCAGCGTGCCCATGACGAGCGCGAACACCATCTCCCAGATGTCCAGCACCTCGTCATCGTCGCCGTCTTGCGCCTGCGCGACCTCGCCGGGGACCGCGTGGGTTTCGTCCTCGTCCAGCTCGATGAATCCCGCATCGAGTGCGAGCCGCCACAGGTAGTCCAGGCGCGGAACGTTCCGCATCCGCCCGCCGGCGGGCAGGTCCGTCAGCCCGGGGAGGGCCTGATCCTCCCGCGCTGAAGGTACGCCGATGCCTAGCGCGGCGGCGGCTTCGGCCGCGTCGCCGCCGACCAGCTCCGCGTTCTCGGTCACCGGGCGGCCCATGCCCAGCCACGCGGCGAGGGCCTGCAGCTGGCCGATGATGGGGGCATCGCGGGCCATTCCGGCAAGTTCCGCCTCAGACGGCAGCCGCATCGGCGGCAGCCGGTCGGGCAGCCCGAAGGCCTCCTTGAGATCGATGTCCTGGTCGTCGTCCTCGTATTCGTCCCCTGCGCCGAAGACGCCGCCGACCGGGTCCACCCGGGTGTTGTACGCGGCGATCCAGCGGTCGACGGCAGCCTGGTCGCCCATGTCGACGCCGTCGGCCGCCATCGCCTGGACGAAGGAACGTGCCATCCCCCAGTTCGACGGATCCATCACCGCGTCGGCGAATCGGGGCGCGATCCGGTCCAGCTCACGTTCCAGCTTGCGGGCCGTGCCTTCCGCCATCTCGCCGCTCTCGCCGAGGTAGGCGAGGAAGTCGCGGATGGCGGGAATCGTGTCCTCGGTGTCGGCGCGGTCCAGCACGGTGATCTTGCGCGGATAGACGCGCAGCAGCAGTTCCTCGAGGTCACCCGGGCCGAGGTCGGCGGGACGATCGATGCCGAGGTAGTTCTGCATCAGGTCAAGCAGGCTCTCCAGCTCAACGGCGTCCGCGCCGGGATCACCGCTTAGTTTCCGCCTCGTCGTCTTCGTCCACCGGCCGAAGCCGGCCAGCGCCGCCGTGAAGGGGGATGGGGTGTCCTTCGCCATGGGCCACTATCTTAGCGCCGCCGACCGGCTAACGCAGGGATCGCAGCACGTATTGCATGATGCCGCCGTGCCGGAAATAGTCAGCTTCACCCGGGGTGTCGATCCGCACGACGGCGCGAAATTCCTTTCCGTCGGCTGATACCGCCACTTCGTTCGGTATATTTCCTGAATTTATTTGCTCGATGCCCCGGATATCGAAGGTCTCGTTTCCAGTCAGGCCCAGCGAGGCCGCGGACTCCCCCGGCCGGTACTGCAGCGGCAGGACGCCCATGCCGATCAGGTTGGACCGGTGGATGCGCTCGAAGGACTCGACGAGCACCGCGCGCACGCCGAGCAGCAGCGTGCCCTTGGCGGCCCAGTCGCGGGATGAGCCCGAGCCGTATTCCTTGCCGCCGAGGACGATCAGCGGAGTGCCCTCCTCGAGGTACTGGCGGGAGGCGTCGTAGATCGTCATCTGCTCGCCGTCCTTGACGGTGAAGCCGCCCTCGGTGCCCGGCGCGAGCTGGTTGCGCAGCCTGATGTTGGCGAACGTGCCGCGGATCATCACCTCGTGGTTGCCGCGGCGGGAGCCATAGGAGTTGAAGTCCTTGCGCTCGACGCCGTGCTCGGTCAGGTATTTGCCGGCCGGGCTCTCGGTCTTGATCGCGCCGGCCGGCGAGATGTGATCGGTGGTCACCGAGTCGCCCAGCTTGGCCAGCACCCGGGCGCCGGTGATGTCGGTGACCGGCTCCGGCTCAGCCGGCATCCCGTCGAAGTACGGCGGGCGGCGGACGTAGGTCGACTCCTCGCCCCAGGCGAAGGTGTCGCCCTCGGGGATGCGCAGCCCGCGCCAGTTGTCGTCGCCCTTGAACACATCCGCGTAGTCGCGGATGAACATCTCCTCGGCCACCGCGTTCTGCACGACGTCGGCGACCTCCTCCGGGGAGGGCCAGATGTCGGCCAGGTAGACGGGCTTGCCTTCGGCGTCGGAGCCGAGCGGCTCGTGCTGCATGTCGATGTCCATCGTCCCGGCCAGCGCGTACGCGACCACCAGCGGCGGTGAGGCCAGGTAGTTCAGCTTCACGTCCGGGTTGATCCGGCCCTCGAAGTTCCTGTTCCCGGACAGCACGGCCGCCACGGCCAGGTCGTTGTCGTTCACCGCCTCGCTGATCGCGGGCGGCAGCGGCCCGGAGTTCCCGATGCAGGTGGTGCAGCCGAAGCCGACCAGGTTGAAGCCGAGCTTGTCCAGGTAGGGCACCAGCCCGGCGCGCTCGTAGTAGTCCATGACCACCTTGGAGCCGGGCGCCAGCGAGGTCTTGACCCAGGGCTTGCGGGCCAGGCCCCGGTCGACCGCGTTCTTGGCCAGCAGCGCGGCGCCGACCATGACTGACGGGTTGGACGTGTTGGTGCAGGAGGTGATCGCGGCGATCACCACGCTGCCGTGATCGACCTCGGTTTCCGTGCCGTCTTCCAGCGTGACCCGGATGGGGTTCGACGCGCGGGTGCCGTTTCCCGCCGCCACCGGGTCCGAGGCCGGGAAGGTCCCGGCGAGGCCGTTGTCCAGGCTGGTTTCCTGGACGTAGTTCGGCAGGGCGTCGCGGAACGCTGTCTTGGCGTCGGCGAGGGTGATCCGGTCCTGCGGGCGCTTCGGGCCGGCGATCGACGGGACCACGGTGGACAGGTCGAGGCTGAGCTCCTCGGAGTACTGTGTCTCACGTTCGGGATCGTGCCAGAGGCCCTGCTCCTTGGCGTACGCCTCGACCAGGGCCACTTGCTCGCGCGGGCGGCCGGTGAGCCTGAGGTAGTCAAGGGTGTTCTGGTCGATCGGGAAGATCGCGCAGGTGGAGCCGAACTCAGGCGACATGTTGCCGATCGTCGCGCGGTTGGCCACCGGAACCGCGGCCACGCCCTCGCCGTGGAACTCGACGAACTTGCCCACCACGCCGTGCTTGCGCAGCAGTTCGGTGATGGTGAGCACCAGGTCGGTGGCGGTGGCGCCGCTCGGCAGCTCGCCAGTCAGCCGGAACCCGAGCACCTTCGGGATGAGCATGGAGACCGGCTGGCCGAGCATCGCGGCCTCCGCCTCGATGCCGCCGACGCCCCAGCCGAGCACGCCGAGGCCGTTCTGCATGGTGGTGTGCGAGTCGGTGCCCAGGCAGGTGTCGGGGTAAGCCGTGCCGTCGCGCGTCATCACGACCCGGGCCAGGTACTCGATGTTCACCTGGTGCACGATGCCGGTGCCGGGCGGGACCACCTTGAACTGGCTGAACGCCTCCTGGCCCCAGCGCAGGAAGCCGAACCGCTCCCGGTTGCGCTGGAACTCGATCTCCACGTTCCTGCTGAACGCGTCCGGGCTGCCGAACACGTCGGCCACCACGGAGTGGTCGATGACCAGTTCGGCCGGGATGAGCGGGTTGATTTTCGTCGGGTCGCCGCCAAGGGCCTGCATGGCCTCGCGCATGGCGGCCAGGTCCACGACGGCTGGCACGCCGGTCAGGTCCTGCAGGATGACCCGGGCCGGGGTGAACTGGATCTCGGTGTCCGGCTCGTGCCTTGGATCCCAGTTCGCCAGCGCGGTGACCTGCTCCGCCGTGACGTTGACCCCGTCCTCGTTGCGGAGCAGGTTCTCCAGCAGGATCTTCAGGCTGAACGGGAGGCGGGCCGATCCTTCCACAGCGTCCAGCCGGTAGATCTCGTACTGCTCGCCCGCGACCTGAAGCGTTGCCCGGCTGCCGAAGCTGTTCGCCGTCATCGTTGAGCCTCCTCGCTCGTACCGCGCGGTCCCGACCTATGCGACCCTTGCGTCCAACTTACAGTATCTCGACGTCAAGGTACTTGGGGAGGGGCTGGTATGCGCCTGGGTCGGTACGAGGCTTGGCAGGGGTCGGTACGAGCAGGAGCCTGGGGAGCTGGTTCTCACGAGGCTGTTGGTGCGTCAGGCCGACTGACGATCCTTATCGTGGGCCTTTACACCCCTTATGGGGGCAGTAGCAGTCCACGATAATTGCGCCGCTCCAGTCGATGTCCGAATTGTCCGCAAAGTGCCGAGTGGCTACCGCGGAGGGACGGTGGTGTTCCTGCGCGCGACCGTGATCGCGCCCCATTCGGCGGCCGCGACGATCGCCAGCACGATCGGCATGATGATGAGCGGCGCCACGCTCGCGCCCTGGTGGTGCCGTGTGATCGCGTGCTCGGCTACCGCGGTGAGGATCCTCAAGATCAGGAGTCCGGCGGCCGGCCACAGGAGGAGGCCCACGGTCTTCGGGGCGAAGTTGTTGTAAAAACCCAACCCGTAATGCATCGGTACGCGCGCGTCTGACGGCAGCGTGAGCCACCCGTACGCCGCGATACCGATCACGATCCCCAGGAGCAGGCCGCCGATCACCAGTGAAAGGATCATCACGGTCGCTCACCTCGATCCCCGATCTGAAGCGACACCCCGGCTCACTAGGATATCGCTGTAGCCGTCGGCATCCGGTCAGGAGAGGACGTCACCGGAATGCGCTTCGCGATTAAGACCCGGCCCGAGCACCAGACCTGGGAAGAGATCCGTGACGCGTGGATCGCGGCGGACGAGATTCCCCTCTTCGAGTCGGCGTGGAACTGGGACCACTTTTATCCGCTGACCGGCGATCTGACCGGGCCCAACTTCGAGGCCTGGACCATGCTGGCCGCGATGGCCCAGGCCACCAGGCGGATCCGGATCGGCTGCCAGGTGACCGGCATGGTCTACCGCCACCCGGCGGTGCTGGCCAACATGGCCGCGACCGTCGACATCATCTCCGGCGGGCGGCTGGAACTCGGCCTGGGCGCCGCGTGGAACCAGATGGAGTGCGACGCCTACGGGATCGACCTGCCGCCGCTGCGCGAGCGGTTCGACCGGTTCGACGAGGGCGTCGAGGCCATCGTCCGCCTCCTGAGCCAGACCACCACCACGTTCGCGGGCCAGTACGTCAGGCTCACCGACGCCAGGTGCGAACCGAAGCCGGTGCAGCGGCCGCATCCGCCGGTTACCATCGGCGGCCGCGGCAAGAAGCGCACGCTGCGCACGGTGGCGCGCTGGGCCCAGCAGTGGAACGCCATCGCGGAGAGCCCGGAGCAGTGGCTCGAGCTGAAGGAAGTGCTGGCCGGGCACTGTGCCGCCATCGGGCGCGACGTGAACGAGATCACCTGCTCGGTCAACGTGCGCATCGACCCGGGCGCGGGCCTGGGGCCCGTGGTCGCCACGGCGGCCGCCTATCGCGACGCGGGCGCCGACCTGATCATCGTGAACCTCCCGCACCACGCGAAGCCCGATTCCCTTAAGCCGCTGGCCGAGGCCCTCGGGCCGCTGGTGTAAGGGGCTTGTGCTTTCCTCGGGCGTTCCCGCGAGCCGCTCGTGCAGGGCGCGGCTGGCGTCGGCCATCAGGGGCGGCACGCCGAGTTCGGTGAGCATGTCCGCGGCCGCTTCCATCTCGGCGGTGCGGCGCACTGCGTGCCGCCGGGTGCCGCCGGTGATCCGCTCCAGGGTGGCGGCATCGGCCGTGGCTAGTTCGGCGGCGATGTGCGCGCGCAGCCACTCCTCGTGGCCCGCGGCCCGGGCGGCGTCCAGGGCCTCGATCACCGCGGCGGCCATGCCCTTGTAGAACACGCTGCGCAGCAGCTTCTTGCTGGCGGCGAGCCCGGCCGGGCCATCGAGCACCTCGATGGCGGCGCCGAGGGGTTCAAGGATGGCGGCAAACCGGGCCGCGCCGGTGCCGCTGGCCAGCATCGGGACACGCAGGCCGGGTCCGGGCACCGGGGCCATGATGGCGACGTCGGCGAACGGGACGCCGGCCGCGTCGGCGATGCTGGCCAGCTGCCGTTTGGTACCCGGCGAGGCCGTGTTCAAGTCGGCCCACAGGACGTCTCGGTGCGGGCCTGGCTGGCGCAGGCCGGCAGGCCCGCCCGGAACGCGTCCACCGCGGCCTTCGCGCTGTTGACGCTCAGCACCAGATGCGCTCCACGCGCCGCCTCGGCTTCGCTGCCTGTGTCGATGACGGGTTCGGCCGCAGCTACTGCCGGGTCGTAGCCCCGGACAAGCACCCCCGCCGCGGAGCCCCGGTCAAGCGCCCCCGCGGCGATCAGGTCACGCGCGATTACAGAACCGGCCTCCCCCAGGCCGAGGACCGCGATGACCAGCGTGTTTCCGTCCTGGGTCACCATACGTGGGGCGGGTCCGCGGCGACGCCGGCACTTTCGGGGGCGCTCGCCGGGCCGCCGCTGTGGCCAGGATCCCTGGGGTCGCCGGGCTCTGATTCCGCTTGACCCGCGAGGCCGCCCGCCGGCTTGGCCACGCTCGACTGCTTGAAGTACTCGCTGATCAGCTCGCGCTGCTGGGCCAGGAGCTGGTCGAAGTGCTTGTCGACGTTCGCCTCGCCGATGGCTTCCGCGGTTAGGTACAGGTCCTTGATCTGCTCGAGCTTCTGCGCGCGGGCGTTCGACGAGTCCTCCGGCCAGTCGCCGCCCGCGGGCGGCGCCTCATCTAGGCCAGCGGCCTCCGCGAAGGGTTCGGCGGCGTCGAGGGTGGATGACAAGCGGGGCGTCGTGCCGGGCGGGTCGGCGGAAGACACCAGCGGCTCGAACGGGCCGCGGTTCTCTTCGAGCACGTGCGGGGTCCCCTCCGCGGAGTATGCCCCGGGCAGGTCATACCAGTAAGCGGCGTCGTGCTCGTCTGATCCCGGTGCGGCCGCGGCTGCGGGGTCGTCCGGCTGTCCGGCGGTGTCCCGGTAGACGTACACGTCCGCGGGCACGTCGTCGGCCGGCCGGGCCGGGTCTGGGGGCCGCCCGAAGCTCGGCGGTCGCGTCGGGCCGGCCGGCCGGCCCGGGTTATCCGACGCGCGGATGACGTACGCGTACCCGCCGTCGAACTGGCCGGAGGCCTCAGCGGGTCCGGAGGGCCCCGCAGATCCTGCCGGGCCCGGGGCTGCTGACCTGCGGCCGCCCGGAGGCGCGTAGCCGGGACCGCCCGCATGCCGCCCGCGGCCGCTCCCCGGACCCTGACCGTAACCCTGGCTGTGGCCCGGCGGACCCGAGTGCAGGGGGTCGCGAGCTGGTACGGGGCCGCCTGGGCCGATAGGGCCGTCGTGTGCCATGCCTTCCCGCGGCGGCATGCCTTCCCGCGGCGGCATGCCTTCCCGCGGCGGCATGCCTTCCCGCGGCGGCATGGCCTCGCGGGGCGGCCCGGCGTCACGCGGCGGGCCGACGTGGCCCGGTCGCGGGTCCTCGCGAGAGGTCTGCGGTCGAGGCGGGACGGCGTAGCCAGGCTGCGCCGCCTCTCGCGGGCGCATGTGATCACGGGGTGGCAGGGGAGGCAGCGGCTGGCCGCTGCCTGGGGCATAGGGCGCCCGGCCGGGACCGCCCGGGTTCATCCCTGGCTGGTATCCGGGGCGTGGTGGCGGAGCGCCGGTCCAGCCCGCCGACGGCCGGTCCTGGCTCCGCCCGCCCGCCGACGACGGCGCGGCGGTTCTCAGGATTTCCGGGATGACTGGCCCTCCCGGCGTCCCGGGCGCGCGGCCGTCCCTGGGCACGTCGAGCAGGCCGCCTGGTGAGTAAACGTTCGTCGGGTTGAGCACGTGCGGCCGGGCGGAACGCACTCCGCCATCGTGCCCGGCGCGCCCGGCGCGCCCGGCCTGACCGCCGCCTGCGGGCGAAGCCCCAGCCCGGAGCCGTTCCCTGCCGTCTCCCCGTGATGCGCCGTGCCGCTGCGATGCCGCCGCGGGCTGCGGGCGGCTCCTGGGGTCGGCGCCCTTCCGGTGATCCGCCGTACCGTCGGACGGCCGGGACCTTCCGGATGCCCCAATCCGCGTGATGGCGAACACCACCAGGACCACCAGGCCGAACGCGATGCCCGCCGCGACCACATCCAGCCCCAGCCGGATGATAGGGCCAGCGGGATGCCTGGTGAAAAGCCGCATGACCACGCTCGCGACGACCAAGATGGCGCCGAGCATGACCGTCACGGCAGCCGCGACCGACAGGATGATGACGAGCCGCACCCTCCTGGTGGTGGCGGTATTAGAGCGCACTGGTCAACGATCGCATTGCGCTTAACGCCCCGCAAGCGATATGGCTAGCTGTAACCATTACGACCGTCATTTCAGAGCGTCACCGCCCACCATAAAGATCCACATTTGGTGCTTACTACCGTTAACGTCACTGACCTGGCATTTTCTATTTATGGAGCCGCTCGGCTCGGCCGCTGGCCCGTCGCTGGCGATACGTTATGTGCATGATCACTCAGGCGGACAAAGCACAGCGCTTCCTGGCCTTGCACCGAGCGGGTGAGCCGCTCCTGCTGCCGAACCCCTGGGACCTCGGCTCGGCCAGGCTGCTCGCGTCGCTCGGGTTCGAGGCTCTGGCCACCACGAGTTCGGGCTTCGCGGCCACGTTGGGCCGCAACGACGGGTCCGTGAGCAGGGACGAAGCACTGGTGCATGCGGCGGTGATCGTCGCGGCGACGGACCTGCCGGTCTCGGCCGACCTGGAGAACGCCTTCGCGGACGAGCCGGCCGGGGTGGCGGAGACCATCGGGCTCGCGATCGAGGTCGGCCTCGCGGGCGCGTCGGTCGAGGACTTCACCCGCCGGGAAGACGATCCCATCTACGACCTCCGGCTCGCGGCCGAACGCGTCGCGGCGGCCGCGGAGACCGCCCACGCCGGGCCGGGCCGACTGGTGCTCACCGCCCGAGCGGAGAACTACCTGCACGGCCACCCCGACCTGGCGGACACGATCGCCCGGCTGCAGGCCTACCAGGACGCCGGCGCTGACGTTCTCTACGCCCCGGGCCTGCGCCGTCTCGAGGACATCCGCCAGGTGATCCGTGAGGTCGACCGGCCGGTCAACGTGCTGGCCCTCGACGGCGTCCCGACCGTGGCCGAGCTGGCCGAGGCCGGGGTCAGCCGGATCTCAGTGGGCGGCGCGTTCGCGTTCGCCGCTCTGGGCGCGCTCGCCAGCGCCGCCACCGAACTGCGCGACCAGGGAACCTACGGCTTCCGGGCGGCCAGTGCGGCCGGTGCCGCCGCTGCCCGCCGCGCCTTCAGCTGAATTTATCCCGAACGGGCCGGGTGCGTGCCGGCCCGCCGGTGCGAGGCTCCGCCTCGCGGCTACAGCTGCGGCGCCACGTCCGAGGCGATCAGCGCCAGGTGATCCAGGTCGCCCAGGTCGAGCACCTGCAGATAGACACGGTCGGCTCCGATCTCGGCGAACTCGGCTATCTTCGCCGCCACCTCCCCCGGCGTGCCTGCCACGCCGGTTTCCCGCATGGTGTCCGGCTCCCTGCCGATCGCGGCGGCCCGGCGGCGGAACTCGGCTTCGTCCTTCCCGCAGCACACCGTCTGGGCGACCGAATAGAACATGGACGAGGAATAGCGCCCGGCGGCCTCACAGGCCTCGCGGACGCGCGCGAACGCGGCCGCCGAGTCCTGCACGGTATGGAACGGCACGTTGAACTCGTCGGCGAACCGGGCGGCCAGCCGCGGCGTGCGGCGCGCGCCCGCGCCGCCGAGGAGAACCGGCGGGCGCGGGCGCTGGGCCGGCTTCGGCAGCGCGGGCGAGTCCGTCAGCTGGTAGTGCGTTCCCTCGAAGGAGAACGTCTCGCCTTCCTCGGTCCCCCACAGCCCGGTGATGATCGCGAGTTGCTCCTCGAGCCGGTCAAAGCGCTCGCGGAGCGGGGGGAACGGTATGCCGTAGGCGGTGTGTTCGGCCTCGTACCAGCCGGCACCGAGGCCGAACTCGACCCGGCCACCGCTCATCTGATCGACTTGCGCCACCGTGATGGCGAGCGGGCCCGGCAGCCGGAATGTCGCCGAGCTCATCATCGTGCCGAGCCGGATGCGGCTGGTCTCGATGGCCCGGCCGGCCAGCGTGGCCCACGCGTCGGTCGGCCCCGGCAGCCCGGACCCGCCCCCCAGCTTCAGGTAGTGATCGGACCTGAAGAAGGCGTCGAACCCGAGTTCCTCCGCGGCCAGCGCCACCGCGCGCAGCGTCTGGTAGTCGGCGCCTTCCTGCGGCTCGGTGAAGATCCGGAGTTTCATGCTCCCATCCTGCCAGGAGCCCGCTGATCATCCGGATCGCCCCTCAGGAAGAACCTTTTCCAGGCCACCTCGCCGGCGTGGGTACACCGGCCCAGCCATCCCACTCCTGTCCGGACGTAACAGGGCGCCAGCGTATGCGCGGCCATGGCCGGGCGTACCGCCTCGATGATGACCATGATGGCCTGGCCTGACTCGAGCGTCTCCTCGCCCGCCTTCATGGCCCGGCCGCGATCGTCGGTGATGCCCATAGCGACCGAGGATTGAACCGATCCGGAGTCGCTCTCGCTCAGTGCCGTCCAGTCGCTCTCGCTCAGTGCCGTCCAGTCGCTCTCGCTCAGTGCCGTCCAGTCGCTCTCGCTCAGTGCCGTCCGTTCGGTTTCGCTCAGTGCGGTCCACGAGTAAAAGATCATGACCTGCCCAGGGATCTGGCTCCGCAAGGCCGTGGCGGCCCTGACGGTTTCCGACGTTAACGCACCATTGACCTCCTCGTCTAATCTCGACTAGTGTCGAAGCGTTGCGATTGGCAATATTGCCAATCGAGTACGGTACGAGAGTGTCGATAAGCGACGAATCGGACCCAAGAGCCTACGTGCGACTGGCCGCACGGCTGCGCCGGGAGATCGCCGAGGGGACCCTTGCCCCCGGCATGCCGACGCCATCCATCACCACGTTGAGCCAGCAGTACGGGCACGCGAGGCAGACATGCGCCAAGGCGCTGCGCACCCTGGAAGACGAGGGCCTGCTGACCCGGATCCCCGGTCTCGGCTACTACGTCACCGGGACCACCGGCGCCGACTCCCCCGCGAAGTCAAGTACCTGACCCGGATTCACGCAGGTGGCGCCGCCTTCCTCGAAGCCATGACCAAGGTGGCGACGCATTCGACGTGATGAGTCATCGGGAACGCGTCGAACGCGCGCAGATCCTCAAGCGCCCAGCCGCTCGCGACGAGCAGGCCGATGTCGCGGGCCAGCGTGGCCGGGTCGCAGGACACGTAGGCGAACCTGACCGCGCCGTGCTCCGCCACGCTGAGGTAGTCGATGACCTCGCGGGCCAGCCCCGAGCGCGGCGGGTCGGCCACCACCAGCCTGGCCGCCGGCAGCGCCCCCGACTCGGCTCCCCGCGGGCCGCCGCGACGCAGCACCGCCGCCACGTCGCCCTTGTGCACCCGTGCCCAGGGCCACTCCCGCAGGTTGTGCCGGGCGTCACGGACCGCGGCGGCGTCCGCCTCGACGCCGACGACCGTCCCGCCCGGCCCGACCGCCTGGGCCAGCACGCCCGCGAACAGGCCGGCACCGCAGTACAGGTCGAGCGTCACGTCACCGGGCCGTGGCTCGAGCGCGGTCATGACGGTCTCCGTCAGCATGTCGGCCGCGCCGGGATGCACCTGCCAGAACGCGCCCGCGCTGACCCGCCAGTCGCGCCCCGCGGCGCGCTGGCTCAGGTAGCCGCGTCCGCGGACGGGGGTCAGGCGGCGGTTCGAGGGTCCGGCCCGACGCAGCACAGAATCCGCGGTAATCCCTTCGACTGATACCGAACGGTCCGCGGCCGCCCTGGCGGCGCCGGGCCCGCCGCCGGGCGTGATGACCACGGCTCGCTCGCCCGATCCGGCCGCGACAAGTGCCTCCACCGAGGCCGTCGCCGGCCAGCGCCGGGCCAGAAGGCCGAGGTCGGTGATGGCCGGATGGGCGATCAGGCACTCGCCGATGTCGATCACCTCGTGTGAGCGGTGCGCACGCAGCCCGGCCACCCCGTCCGGCCGCACCGCGAACTGCACGCGCGTTCGCCAGCCAAGGCCCGGGCCGGCGGACCTAGGCGCCGCACCCGGCCCACCGCCGGGCTCCCGGTCATCGTGTTCCTCGTCACCGGGCAGGGGCTCGACCGTGACCTCGCGGTCAAGGCCGGCCAGCCGCTTGAGCTGCTGGCGGATCACGGCGGCCTTGAGCGACCGCTGCGCGGGCAGCGCGGCATGCTGCCAGTCGCATCCTCCGCAGCCGCCGGGACGCGCGTGTGGGCACGGTGGCTCGACACGATCTGGCGACGGCGTCAGAATCTCCACCGCTTCGGCTCGGGCCAGCCGGGATGTGACCTCGGTGACACGAGCCAGAACCGTTTCGCCCGGCAGCGCATGCCGGACGAACACGACCGGTCCATCGTCTGGCCGGGCGACGCACCAGCCGCCGTGCGCCACGTCCACGGTCGTGACCTGGACGACCTGACCGGCCTGATAATTCATCCGGGACGCGGTGCGGAGACCCCGGCCTTCAGGGTGGGGAGGGAACACCGCTCCACCTCCCCCGGAATGTCGGTGGTGTTCGCTAGTGTGTTCGCATGTCCCGGTACCGGCTGTACCCGTCGCCCGCCCAGGAGGTGAACGCGGCTATCAACATCGCGGCGGGGCACGCCGTGACTGCGCGGGGAGGCGACGGGACTACCCGGCCTATGAACCGCGAACCTCAACTCGCGCTCCTTCCAGCGTGAGAGGGAATCCCTCGCCCCGAGGCGGGGGAGGATTCCAAGGGGTCGCATTCTCGCATGTGAGGGCATACCTTGGGCGAGGCGCCCCTTGATCGGGGATACCGCTCATCGTGGAGGGACGGTCGTGCACATCGTGATCATGGGCTGCGGACGGGTCGGATCGACACTCGCCCACATCCTTGAGGACCGGGACAACACCGTCGCGGTCATCGACAGGGACCCGGAAGCATTCCGCAGGCTCGGCTCGACGTTCAAGGGCGATCGCATCACCGGAATCGGCTTCGACCGGGCCGTGCTCACCCAAGCGGGCATCGAGCGTGCGGATGCCTTCGCCGCGGTCAGCAGTGGTGACAACTCCAACATCATCGCCGCCCGGGTGGCCCGGGAGACGTTCGGCGTGCAACGGGTGGCCGCGCGGATTTACGACCCGCGCCGGGCCGAGGTCTACGAGCGGCTCGGCATCCCCACCGTGGCCACGGTGCGCTGGACCGCCGACCAGATGCTGCGCAAGCTGCTCCCGGAGGGCGTCGAGGCGCTGTGGCGGGACCCCACCGGCAAGATCGTGCTGGCCGAGGTGGCCTTCTCGCCTAACTGGATTGGCGAACAGGTGAAGGCGCTCGAGGCCAGCACGATGACCCGGGTCGCCTTCATCGACCGGCTCGGCCAGGCGTTCGTGCCCGAACCGGGGACCGTCCTGCAGGAAGGGGACGTGCTGCACGTCGTGGCCAGGGAAAGCGACCTGGACCGGATCGCCGCGGCCTACGCGAAGCGGGGAGGCGAGCACTGATGCGGATCGCGATCGCGGGCGCCGGCGCGGTTGGCCGCTCCATTGCCGGCGAACTGCTCGAGAACGGGCACGAGGTGCTGCTCATCGACAACTCGCCCAAGGCCATCAAGGTGGACAGCGTGCCGCGGGCCGAATGGCTGCTCGCCGACGCGTGCGAGATCAGCTCCCTGGATGACGCGGCGCTGCAACGGTGCCAGGTGGTGATCGCCGCGACCGGCGACGACAAGGTGAACCTGGTCGTGGCGCTGCTGGCCAAGACCGAGTACGGGGTGCCGCGCGTCGTGGCGAGGGTAAATCAACCGGACAACGAGTGGCTGTACAACGAGTCCTGGGGCGTCGACGTCGCCGTCTCCACCCCGCGGCTGCTTTCCGCCCTGGTCGAGGAGGCGGTCACCGTTGGCGACCTGGTGCGGCTGATGACGTTCGGGCAGAGCGAGGCGAGCCTGGTCGAGCTGACGATGCCGGACGACGCGCCGCTGGTCGGTCAGCGCGTCGGCGGGATCGACTGGCCCGCGGACACCTCCCTGGTGGCCATCTTGCGCGAGGGCCGCGTCCTGGTGCCTCACCCGGACGATCCGCTGCAGGCGGGCGACGAGCTGTTCTTCGTGACCAGCGAGAACGTCGAAGAAGAACTCGCGCGGCTGCTGCGGGTCGGCGAGCACCAGTGAGCTAGCACCAGTTCGCTGGGGCCGGTGAGCTAGCGCGTCTCGGTGAACTCCGGACCGCGCTCGAAGGGGTTCAGGTCACCGCGGAACCGGTTCTCCTCTTCCGCGGCGGCCTGCTCTTCGAGCGCCTGCTGCGCCTCGGGCGGCAGCCGGAGCTCGAGTATCTCCCTCGGCGGTACCGGGTGTTCCCCACGGACCACCACGACGTCCCTGAGCACCTCTTCAAGCAGCTCGGCCTGCTCGCCGCCGTCCGCGGCCGGGCCGGTGAACAGTCCGCGCACGAACCAGCGCGGGCCGTCGATGCCGACGAACCTGACTAGCCGCATGCCCAAGGCCGGCTGCCCGGGCTCCGCGGGCACCTGAGCCATCAGCTCGATGCCGAACGGTCCCTCAGACTCCTGGCTCCGCCCGCCCGCCGTGTGCACCTCGGCGGCGATCTCGGCCCGGACGTCGTCCCACAGCGCGTCCCGGCGCGCCGCGGCGAACGCCTGGATCTGCACCTCGCTCTCGCGGTACTTGACCGTCACCCAGGCACCGTGCTGTTCGGCCATGACGAGCTGGATCTCGTGCTCGGGCCCGACCGGCACCTGCAGGCTGCCGAGATCCACCCGCTCCTGCGCCGGGTAGGGCTCCCCCGCGTCCCACGGGCCGCCGTCCGCGCGCGCGATCCCGGCCGGCTGTTTCTGCTCAGCCGTCTCATCGTCGAACGGCTCGTCGTAATCGAGCTCGTCGCCAGACAGTTCCTGATCACTGTCCCCGGGCCAATCGCGGCCCGCGTCTGCTGAACGACGCCGACGAAACACTCCGCTCACTCCTTCTCAATCTCACTCTGGGCGATATCACGCGGGCTGCCCGTCCCTCCGGGCACCAGCCCTTAGGAAACCAGCTCCGTGCGCTCGCCGTTGTGCCCGCCAGTAGAGCCGAAGCCGCCATCGCCCCTGCTCGACCCGGGTAGCACCTCTACCTCGTGGAACACTGCCCGTTCCACCCGCTGGATGACCAGCTGCGCGATCCTGTCTCCGCGCCTGAAGCTCACCGGACGGTCCCGGTCCGTATTCAGCAGGGTCACCTTGATCTCGCCCCGATAGCCCGCGTCGACGGTCCCCGGTGCGTTGACCAGCGTCACCCCGTGCTTGGCCGCCAAGCCGGAGCGGGGATGCACGAACGCCGCGTACCCGTCGGGCAGCGCGATCGCCAGTCCGGTCCGTACCAGCGCCCGCTCGCCGGGTCCCAGCTCAACGTCTTCGGCCGTCACCAGGTCCGCGCCCGCATCACCCGGGTGGGCGTACGACGGCAGCGGAACGTCCCGATCAAGACGCTTGATCAGGACATCGGGTTCGGGACGCGGCAACGAAGACTCCTTACTGCTGGTACGCACGGTGAGGATAGCGCGACATCCGGGTACTGTCGCACATCTTAGGCGTCGTCCGGGCCCAGATCGGCCGGCGCGCGCCACACCCGCCGAACTCACCCGGTCCGCACGCCCCCGTTCCGAACGCCCCGCGTCCGGCGCTGACGCGGCCCAGTCAGGGGTCGTCCGGGCCCAGATCGCCTGGCTCACGCCGCCGCAACTCGGGCAGCGCACGGGTGATCACGGCCACCACGGGCACGGCCACCACGGCGCCGGGAATGCCGGCCAGCACACCGCCGGCCGCGAGCGACAGGATGACGGCGAGCGGGTGAAGCCGTATCACCCGGCCAACCACCTGAGGCTGGAGCAGGTGGGCTTCAAGTTGGTCCTCGACGATCAGGATGCCGAGCAGGATGACCGAATCCACCCACCCCTTGGCGGCCAGCGTGACCAAGATAGCGAGCGCACCCGCCGCCAGGAGCCCCACCAGCGGCACGAAGGCGGCCAGGAATACCAGCACGGCGAGCGGCAGGGCCAGCGGGACGCCCATGATCCACAGGACGAGACCGATCACGATCGCGTGGATGGCGGCCACCGCCACCGTGCCGCGCATGTAGTACACCACCGCCAGCCAGGCGGCGTGCCCGGCGCGGTCCGCCCTGCGCGCTGTCTCGGTTCGCGTGGCGCCGAGCAGCCAGTTCCAGATCCGCTCCCCGTCCTTGATCAGGAAGAACGTGACAAAAAGCATAAGGACGAGGCCGCCGAAGAATTCGGCGGCGATCTTGCCCCCAGTCACCACGGTCCCCTCGACAAGCGATTTGTGCTTACTTAGGTAGCTGGGAATGTTGTTCAGAAACTTCTGGACGTTGCTGCTCTTGATGTGGAACGGCGGCCCGGACAGCAACGATTCGACCTGCGTGGTGGTGTGCTTGGCCTGCGCGAGCAAGGTCGGATAGTCCGCGCTCACCCGGGTAGCGACCAGCGTGACCAAGCCGCCGAGGACGGCGGCGGCGGCGAGCAAGGTGATCCAGGTCGCGGCCAGCGCGGGCAGCCCGGCACGGCGCAGCCGGGCCGCGAGCGGCTGCAGCAGGGCGGTAAGCAGCAGCGCCGCGATGCACGGCACGACCACGATGTACAAGATGCCGAGTACGCGCGTGATCAGGTAGAAAGCGAGGGCGAGAACCAGCAGCCGCCAGGACCAAGCGGCCCCGGTCTGCAGCCAGCCCGGCACGTGGCTGTCCTCCGCTGTACTCGCGCGACGGCCCGGCATGGTCACCCGGGCTTGCTCCGGCGTGCTCACGCGGGCCTGCCCCGGCGCATTCAGGCGATTTCGCTCTCGCAGGGTCGCGCCGCGATCGACCTGCTCCTGCACGCCCGTGCCGCGCGCGATCCGGTCCTCCTCTGCGGTGGCGCCGCGCGCCGCGGCCGCATCTGCGGTGACGCCGCGCGCCGCGGCCGCATCGTCGGTCATGCGTGCATCGCTACCCCGTCGGCGCCAACTATGCCGACGTCCAGCCTGGTTCACGTCTTCACGGTTATTTCCGCGTCGTCCCCGCCCCCGCCATGACCGCATCTGACCAACTACCCTCGACTGCATGCACGATTACCGCGAACGGCTCCACGTACCGCTCGTCTGGTGGCTGCTCGCCGTGCCGACTGTCCTCATCTTCGGCGCCACGCTCTTTGCCGGCCTCGCCGAACCCTGGCCGGTCATCATCGTGGCCGGGCTCGCCGCAGCCTACGCCACTGTGCTGATCACCATGGGCCTAGCCACGGTCGAGATCAGCGACGGAACCCTGCGAGCGGGCGGTGCCGTGCTGCCCCTGACGGCCATCAGCGAGGTCGTCAGCCTCGACGAAAAACAGTCCACGCGGCTGCGTGGCCCGCGGGCTGACCCGGCGGCATACCTGCATTCGCGCCCCTACCTCAAGGAATCGGTCTACCTGGCCGTGGACGCAGCGGCCGACTCGACGGCCCCTTACTGGCTGATCGGCACCAGGCACCCGGCGGATCTGGCCGCCGTCATCGAACGGTGCCGGGTGCAAGCCGGCCACGAACCAGTGGCATGATTGCGCGGACGAGGGTAGCGGACGGGGCGACAAGGAGGCAGTGGGATGGCAGACAGGAAAATGGACCTTGGCACCAAGGTCGTGAGCGCGGTGGCGGCCATGGCGGCCGCGTTCGTCGCGCGCAAGGTGATCTCGTTCGTGTGGACCAAGGCCACCGGTAAGGAACCTCCCACGCACCCGGAGGATCCGCAGGTCGCCCTGACCGAGGCACTCGGCTGGTCCGTGCTGACCGGCGTCAGCGTCGAGGCGGCGAGGCTCCTCGCCACCCGGGCTGCGGCACGTAGAACGTACAGCGGCCCGGACTGCGAGCCCGCCAACGCCGCGGACGGCTAAGCCGCGCACTCCCGGCAGACAAGCTGACCATTGCGGTCTTCTGCAAGCTGACTCCGGTGGTGCACAAGGAAGCACCGGGAACACGTGAACTCATCCGCCTGTCGCGGTATCACCCGGAACGAGAGTTCCTCGTTCGACAGGTCAGCCCCCGGCAACTCCAGGGACTCGGCAACATCGTCGGGGTCAAGATCGATGGTGCTCGATGACTTGTCCATCCGGCGCGCCTGAAGCTCCTGAAGGCTGTCCTCAGTCAGGTCGTCGTCAGTCTTCCGCGGGCTGTCGTAGTCGGTAGCCATCTGAGTACTCCATCCCCCTTCATCCGTAGTGCGCATTCGCTGCGCGGTTGTAACGCTTTCAAGGCCCTAGTTGTGCCCGATTCCGGCGGGGAATTCTGTCACGTTCGCGCCCGGCGCACACGCGGCACGCCGATAACTCCTGACGCGTCCCCGTTCCCGGCCCGCTAACCAGTGCGTTTCCCAGTCCGCTAACGCGTCCCGCTCCTGACTACGTTGCCCGTCCCGCTCGGGGTTCAGCCTGGTGAGGAAAGTTTCTAGCGGCCGGAAAAGGCCGGGACCCGCGGCCACCGCCATGGAGGTGCTCTCCGCCTTGCCGGCCAGCCCGCCGACCACCGCGCCCGCCTCACGGGCGATCAGGCCGCCGGCCGCGAAGTCCCAGTAGTTCAGGCCGCGCTCGAAGAACGCGTCAAGACGCCCGGCAGCCACCGAGCACAGGTCCACTGAGGCCGAGCCGCCCCGCCGGATGTCCCGTACGTGGGGCAGCAACGCCGCGACCACCTCACCCTGTACCCGGCGGCGTCCCGAGTCATACCCGAAACCGGTCCCCACCAGGGCCTGGCCGAGCGCCACGCCCGAGGTGCAGTGCAGCGCGACGCTGGCCCCGCCCCGCTGCAGCCAGGCGCCCCGGCCGGCCACCGCGGTGAACGTCTCGCCGTGCCGGGGAACCTCGACCACCCCGGCGACCACGGTGCCGTCGACCTCCGCCGCGATGGACACCGCCCAGTCGTGCAGGCCGTACAGGTAGTTGACGGTCCCGTCCAGCGGGTCCACCACCCAGCGCACCCGGCCGGGACGCCCGCCGTCACTGGCGCCGAGGTCGCTCCCGTTCCCGGCTGGGCCCCCGGCCGTCTGGCCGCCCTCCTCGCCGAGGACGGCGTCGCCGGGGCGAACCGCGCGGATCCGTTCGGTGATCAGGGCTTCGGACCGGCGGTCCATCTCCGTCACCACGTCGGTGGGGCTCGACTTGGTGTCGACGACCTCAGGGCGCTCCTCGCCCCGCCAGGAGGCGAGCAGCCGGCCCGCCTCGCCGGCCGCGGCCACTGCGATCCGCAGCAGCGCCTCGGCCTCCTCGTCGGTCTGCGTGCCCGTCATGCCGGCGACGCTCCCCTGGGCTGGCCGGCCGATACCGCGGGCCGACAGCAGTCCGCCGGGCAGGCCTGGCTCGGCACGCCCATACTGCCGAGAGCGGCGAACGGCCCCTCGGCATCCTCTGCGGGCAGGGCCAGGCGTTCACGGACCAGTTCAGTGATCATTGAGGCGAACCTCGGGTCGGTGCCCGGGGTGGCCGCCCGGGCGAAGGCCAGGCCGAGCGAGCCGGCGCTCTCTGCGGCCTCGACGTCCAGGTCGTGCAGGACCTCCATGTGGTCGGACACGAACCCGACCGGGATTACCACCACGGCCTTCGTCCCGGACTTGGCCAGCTCACCCAGGTAGTCGCAAACATCGGGTTCCAGCCACGGCTGGGACGGCGGACCGCTCCGGCTCTGGTAGGCCAGGGTCCAGGGACGTGTGCCACCTCCGGCCCGTTCGGCAATAAGACCGGCTGCCTCGGTCAGCTCGGCTACGTACCTGTGCCCTCCCGGCCCGCTGGCCTGCGCCATCGCGACCGGGACGCTGTGCGCGGTGAACACCAGGTGGGCGTCGTCCCGCAGGTCGGCGGGGAGCGTGGCCAGCGCTGCGCGCGTGCTGGCGGCGAAGGGCTCGATGAAGCCCGGGTGGTTGAAGAAGCGCCTGATCTTGTCGATCCGTGGCGCGTCCGGTCCGACCGCGGCCCGGGCCTGCTCGATGTCGTCCAGATACTGCCGGCAGCTTGAGTAGGAGCTATAGGCGGAGGTCACGAAGGCGACGGCCCGCCGCACGCCGTCGTCGGCCATGGACCGCACCGTGTCGGCCAGGTACGGCGCCCAGTTCCTGTTCCCCCAGTAGACGGGGAGGGACAGGCCGCTCGCCGAGAAGTCGGCGCGGACCGCGGCCAGCAGGTCCCGGCACTGCTGGTTGATAGGGCTCACCCCGCCGAACGCGTAGTAGTGCTCGGCCACACGGGCCAGCCGCTCCCGCGGGATGCCACGGCCGCGGGTGACGTTCTCCAGGAACGGCATCACCTCGTCGGGGCCTTCCGGACCGCCGAACGAGACAAGCAGGAAAGCGTCGTATGCCGGCATGCCTCCATCCAACCAGGGCCGCCTGGCTGCTGTGCCCAGGGTCTGATCCCGTCGCCGAAACCCCGTTGCGCTGTCCGATATCGTAACGATCATGGGGCAATGCGGCCGATGACGGGTATCGACGACGCCAAAGGACCCGCCAGTCGCTCCCCCGCAGGCCTTCTGACACGGCCGCTGCGGCCGTATGCGGAGATCTTCCGGATTCCCGGGGCCTGGCGCTTTTCCGCGGCCGCGGTCATCGGGCGGATGCCGATGTCGATGTTCGGGCTCGGCACCGTCCTGCTCATTTCGGCGGCCACCGGGAAGTACGGCGTGGCTGGCACCGTGTCCGCGGTCGGCTCGCTCGGCTACGCGTTCACCTCGCCACGGATCGCCCGCCTGGTGGACTCGCACGGTCAGCGGCGCATCTTGCTGCCGCTGCTCACGGTATTCGCCGTGGCCACCGCGGCACTCATCGTGGCCGTGGAGCTTCGCCTGCCGACCTGGGCGTTCTTCGTGCCGGGGGCGATAGCGGGCGCGGCCATGCCGTCCCTGGGCGCCATGGTCCGGGCCCGGTGGAGCGTGCTGCTCGCGGGCTCGCCCCGGCTGCACGCCGCGTTCTCCTTCGAGTCGGTCGCCGACGAGCTGTGCTTCGTCATCGGCCCGGCCGCGGTGACGCTGCTCGCCACCGAGATCTCCCCCGCCTCCGGCGTCGGCGTGGCAGCCCTGCTGTGCGTGCTGGGAACGCTGTGGTTCGCGGCCCAGCGCGGCACCGAGCCGGCCGTCGTCCCGCCGGAGAAACCCGCGGCGGGGCGGCTTTCCGGGCTCACCCGGGTCCGCGGCGCGCCCGCGCCGGGGCTGGTCGTGCTGGCCCCGGTGTACCTGCTGCTGGGCGCGATGTTCGTTTCGATCGACCTGAGCACGGTCGCGTTCGCCCAGCACTTCGGGCACAAGCCGCTGGCCGGATTCATCCTCGGGACGTACGCCTTCGGCAGCGCCACGGGCGGGCTCTGGTACGGATCGAGGCAATGGCGGGCGCCGGTCGAGAAGAGGTTCGCGCTCACCCTCACGCTGACCGTGCTCGGCGTGGCCACGTTCTGGGCTCAGCCGAACCTAGTCACGCTGACCTGCGGGATCTACCTTTGCGGGCTGACCATCGCGCCGACCCTCATCGCCGGTTTCAGCCTGCTCGAGGCGCAGGCCAGGCCGGGCCGGCGCACCGAGGCCATGTCCTGGCTGAGCAGCGGCATCGCCGTCGGCGTGGCCGTCGGGGCCTCGGTGGTCGGCTTCGTCATCGACGCGCACGGCGCGCGGGTGGGCTATGCGTTCGCCGCCCTGTGCGGCGTCGCCAGCGCCGCGACCTGCCTGGCGGGCCTGCGCCGCCTCAGGTAAGCGTTCAGCTGACCGGGGTGTCCCTGGCCGCCGCCAGGTTGTGGCATGCCCGCTGGCCGCCAGCGCGAGCGGACGCGCATCGCCCGCGAGATCCACGACGTGCTCGCCCACTCCCTCGGCGCGCTGGGGATCCAGCTCCAGGCCGTCCGCGCGCTGCTGGCCGATCAGGGCGATACTCACCGGGCGCTGAGCCTGCTCGACCAGGCCCAGCGGATGGCCAAGGACGGCCTGGCTGAGACCCGGCGGGCCGTGCATGCACTGCGCGCCGACACCGCCGGGCTGGACGAGCAACTCGCCGTCCTGGCCGATACGTACCGCAGCCGGCATCACGCCAGTGTCAGCTTCCGCGTCGGCGGGCAGCCGCGACCTGCCCGACGGGCTCACCCGCCGCGAAGCCGAACTTCTCGCGCTCATCGCCCGGGGCATGACCAACCCCGAGATCGCACGGGCCCTCGTCCTCAGCAACCACACCGTCAAGAGCCACATCAACCGGATCTTCGCCAAGACCAGATCCCGGGACAGAGCCGCAGCCACCCAGTACGCCCAGGCGCACGACCTCCAATAGCCGGCTACCGTCCAGTCCCTAAGCAGTCACAATGGGCGTGCTCCGCATCAGTCGACGCAGGGAACTGAATGCTTACCGCCTCAGATCGGGGCTTAGGGGTAGTTGTGGGCATACTCGCTGGCCAGGGCGAGTACCTCGTCGACGTACCAGGTCGCGTGGTTGTAGGCGAAGATGGCCTGGGACAGCGTCGCGGCGCTGCCCGCGCCAGCCGCGCACAGCAGGCGCGCGGCCGAGGGCACGGCGTCCAGCGGGTTCATGATGTCCGGCGGGCCGGGCTGGCCGAACGCGGTGATGCCCCACGCGGCCCAGGTGGACGGCAGGAACTGCATCGGGCCGAGCGCGCCGGCGCTGGACGGGCCGTTGTTGGCGCCGTTACCGCTCTCGATCTCGCCGATCGCGGCCAGCACCGTCCAGGACATGCCGGGGCAGTACTTCGCGGCGGACGCCTTGTACAGCATCAGGTAGCTGGCGGGCACGCCGGTGGTCGGCACGTTCGTGCTCACCGGGAGCTTGCTCGCCGTGACCATGAAATACGGCACCAGGTTGATCACCTTGGCGCCCGCGCCGATGACCAACCGGACCTTGGCCATCAGCGTGACCAGGTTCGCGCCGGGTGCATTGATCAGGACGGCGAAGTTCTTGGCCAGCCCCAGCTGGGCCGACCTGGCCTGGTCCACGATCGCGTCCGCGCCGGGCACGCTGAGCGCGGTCTGCGCGCCGAACGGCACCTGCACCTGAACCGCGGCCGAGACCTGATAGGAGTTCCCGGCCGACAGGTGCAGCTTGCCGGCCGCGGCGTGGGTGCTGACCAGTTGCCCCTTGCTCAGGTCAGCCCAGACGGTGTTCGCCGCCGCCGTCTCCGGCGGGGTCCAGGACCGGAACGCTAGCGGCGACACGCCGAGCACGTCGGCGCTCTGCCCGTTGACCGTGACCTTGCCGCCGTCGATGGGCAGCACGGCCCGCACCCCGGTCAGCTTGCCGATCTTGGCCAACTGCGCCGCGCTGATCCCGGCCGGCACCGCGGCGATGAGGTCGGGCACGAACAGCTGGCGCGGCGGCGCCCCGGCCGAGCCAGGGACGTGCAGGGAATTCGGGACAGAACCGCTGGCCGCGGCGACGCCGGGGGGCGGGGTGACGGTGATGGTATAGGGGCCGCCGGACGGACCGGGGATGGCGGAGGCACCGGCCGGAACCGCGAACGCTGACAGCGTCACGCACGCCGCGGCGGTGACGACTGCTAGCTGAGCGGCACGCCGCCGGGACCCAGCGAGGTCGGCACGCCGCAGGCGCAGGAACAGCACAATGTATAAGACGATATAAGGTGCCCCACACCAACAGAAAGACCTGATCGAATTATTAAACAGACCTTAAGCCCCTTACTAGCAGATCTTCAGCTTCGCCAGAATCCAGCTAGGCGGCCCACGAGTTCATGACGGCTCGCCAGTTCATGACGGCTCGCGAGTTCGTGACGGCGGCACGAGCGGAGCGAACCGGATGTCGTGGGCCGTGCCGGGCGCGCCGAAGGTAAGAACGCGCTCGGCCTCGGCGACCAGCGCGTCGCGCTCGCGCATCGGGCCGAACAGCTCGATGGTCAGCGTGGCCGCGTCCCGGCTCCTGGCCAGCCGCCACATCCCGGCCACGAACCCGTCGACGAGCACCGGCCCGGGGATGACGCCGTTGATGGTGTAGAGGCGCCTGGTGTCCTCGGGCCTGATGACGCGGGACCGGTCGGCGTGCGACAGCACGAGGTTGTCGAACTCGGCGACCAGCCGGACCGGCGCGGGCACGTCCCCGCCGGGGCGTGGCGCCGTGGGCAGGTCGAACAGCTCGGCGCCCTGCTCATCGCGGACGGTGACCAGGGACGGCCGGAGTTGCTCGAGCACCGCCTTCAGCCCGGTCAGCCCGGACCAGGCCTGCACGTCCCGGACGGTGGCCGGAGCGAACGCGCCCAGGTACCGCGTCACCAACTGCGCGAGCTGGGCCGGGGAGGCCGGCCTGACCGGGTGAACCGGCTCGGACCCATGGCCCGGCTGGCCCTGCTGGCCGAGCCAGTGTTCGGCCGATGTGTGCAGCGACTGCCCGGCCTGACCCCAGACGGCGCGCGGCGGTACCTGCACCAGCGGCACGAACGTACGCACCCCCTGCGCCAGGGCGGCGGGCGGGTGATCCGGCCAGCGCGCCGCCAGGGCCTGGCCGAGCTGGCTGAACGTCATCGGCTCGGATTCCACCAGGTCCCGGCCCGCCGCGGCCAGCGCCCCGGTGTCCACCCCCGCCAGCTGCTTGCCGAACGCGCCGCGCATGCCGCGCTCGATCACCGGCTGGACCAGCCGCCGCAGCGGCAGGCAGTCCCGGGCGGACACCAGGTGGATGGTGCCGCGCATCAGCGCGATCCGGACCACGCTCCGGTCGGTGATCAGCGCGGCCAGGTCACCGGGGCGGAACCCGTCGAGCCGGGAATGCAGGCCGTGGTAAGGCGGGAACGGCGCCTGGGCCTGCAGCCCGACTAGGTGCTCGATGGCCTGCACCACCTGCGCGGTCCGGTCCGGTCCGGCTGAGGCCAGGACCTGGCGGTCGAGCAGCAGCTGGCGGGCGAGCAGGGCGCGGTTGACAGCGCGCAGGCTCAGCACCTGTGGGGCCATCAGTAACAGATGTTCGTGTGCAGGCGGGCCGCGGGCAGCGGATGGGCCAGGGCCTGGGCGGTGCGCGAGTCGGCCGGGCGGTGCAGCACCACGTAGCCGTCGTCGGCGAACACCTGCGAGTACCCGTGCGCCCGCAGGTACGCGACCTCCTGCGCCTGCTGGCGGGGCGTGCAGAACGGGAAGTCGAGCCCGAGGGTGTCCCCCACCACCCACGGCGCCCACCGGGGCGTCCCGTCGAGCAGTAGCACCGTGTCCCGGCCAGACAGCCGCGGCCCGATGTTGTTGGACGCCTCCACCTCCACCCCTGACGACACATGCGCGATGGCCGCCGAGGCCGCCCGCATCCGCGCGTTGACCCCATAGAAGCCGGGGTGCAGCAGCGACCCGAACGGCGAGGACGGGACGTAGACCAGCGCGGCGGCGCAGATCGCGGCGGCCCACAATGTGGCTGGCCTAAGGGGGGTCCGGGGGGCCAGGGGGGCCAGGGGGGTACGGGGGGCCAGGGGGGTACGGGGGGGTGGAGCCCCCCCGTGAGCGGGGGGTTCCGGGGGGTCGTCCCCCCGGACCAGCACAGGTCGTCCCCCCGGGCTAGCAGGGAGCAGCTTGCCCCAGCGCGCCGGCACTTTGGGGAAGTGCCGCTGCAGCCGCGCGGCGCCGTCCACCGCAGCGCAGCACAACATCATCACGACGAACGCGTCGTACTGGAACTTCGCCTGCCACCACAGCGGATAACCCGAGGCGAGCATCCGCTCGGCCAGCAACGGCAGCACCGCGAGCACCATCGGCGAGGCGAGCGGCAGGAAACCGAACGTCGCGAGCAGCCCGATCATGGTCCGGGCCTTCACCCACGGGGTGACGAACACGCGCAGCGCGTGCAGCGGATGGGTGATCACGTTGAGCAGCGCGCTGCCCAGCGTGGACCCGAACTGGTCATAGGCCCAGTAGAAGCTCGCCGACCCGCCGAACGCGGGGATCAGCAGATGGGTGGCCGCCCAGGTCGCGGCTACCCCGCCGACCACGAAAGCCAGCCCGATCCAGGCTTCGGGTCGCCGCCGCCTCAGCAGCAGGTAGCCGCCGAAGCCCGCGACGAGCAGGCCCATGTCCTCCTTGACCAGCAGCAGCGCGGCGGCGGCGAGCACCCCCAAGGGGGGTACGGGGGGATGGGTCCCCCCCAAGGGGGGTCCGGGGGGATGGGTCCCCCCGGTCGCGGGGGGGTCTGGGGGGGTCGTCCCCCCGAGGGAACACCGGTCGAACCGCTCGACCATCACCGCGGTCAGCACCGGCACGAACGCGACCTCGTGGAAGTCGAAGATCACGGCTTCCATGACCGGCAGCGACAGGGCGTAGGCGACGCAGACGAAGTACGCGGCCCCGGCGCCGAGCCGGCGCCGGGTGTACGCCCACAGCGGCGGGATGGCCAGCGCGAACAGCACCCCCTGCACGACCAGCAGGGTCGAAGGACGGTCGTGGATCCAGTACAGCGGGGCGAGCAGCGCCAGCACCGGCGACCAGTGGTCGGCCAGCAGCAGGAAGTGCGCGCCCTCCCCGTCGGACACGCCGCGCGCGATCGAGACCGGGGCCTGGAAATGCGCGTAACCGCGAATGCCCTGGTCGAAGATGACCAGGTCGAAGGTGCTGGCCAGGAAGCGGCGGAACAGGATGAGCGAGTCCAGGCAGTAGACGAAGGCGGCCGCCGCGGTGAGCGTGCCCACCTTGACGCTGGCGCGGGCCCAGAGCCCTCGCAACCGCCCGGTACCGCCGACCGCCCCGTCAGCCGCGCTAGGGGCGGTCGCCGCGCTGGCCGGCCCAAGGGGGGTCCGGGGGGATGGGTCTCCCCGGTAGCGGGGGGTTCCGGGGGGTCGTCCCCCCGGGCCAGCACTGCTCACCGCTGGAAGGGTAGCAGTGTCGCCGTATAGACCGAATGCGCGGAAGCAGGGACGCGTAGGGCTACTCTCTTGCTATGAACCAGGAGGCAAGCCCCGGTCCTGCCAGTGCCGCGTCACGCGGGACCGGGCGGCCACCGAGGAAACAACCGGCTAGACCATCCCTGGGCGGCGGCACCCCCGCCCAGGACCGCGAGCTGCGCGCGCAGGGCCGGGAGACCGTCCGCCGGCTGCTGGACGCGGGCATGGCGGAATTCGAGAACCGCGGCTTCCACGGCGTCCGCGTGGACGACGTGGTGCGCCAGGCGGGCATCTCGCACGGCACCTTCTACCTGTACTTCTCCAATAAGGAAGACCTGTTCAAGGCCCTGCTGAAGGATGCCCTGCACGACATGGAGATCGTGGCCGGCGACTTCCCCGTCGTCACCAGCGACGACACCGGGCTTAAGGTACTGCGCAATTGGGTCCACAAGTTCTTCCGGGCCTACGCCGCGCACGCGACCGTGATCCGCATCCTGAGCCAGGCCGACCTGGTACCCGAGGAGGTGTTCGGCGACGGCCTGCGGCTGTTCTTCAGCATCGCGGAGGCGATGACCACGGGTATGACCGCCGCCGCCCAGGCGGCCGGGAAGCACCAGGAGCACGCCGAACTGACCGCGGTGGCCTGCCTGATGATGCTCGAGCGGGTGAACTACCTGATCAGCGCCGAGGTCCGGCTGCCGGAAGCCGAGATGGCCGACCGGATCGCGGACATCATGTACGCCGCGTTCGGCCTGAACATTCCGTGATCGCGAGGCGCCTGGGCTCGAGCGCGGGCGGGCGCCTGGCCCCGGGGCTGTCACCGGATCGGGGCTATAGCACCGGCCTCGTTCGGGAAGAATCTCTAACGTGCGATTTCTCAATGAGACAGCCCCCGGTCACGAGCTGACCTACAGCGACGTCTTCATGGTGCCCGGCCTGTCGGCCGTCGGCTCACGGCTCGACGTCGACCTGGCCACCACCGACGGCAGCGGCGCGACCATCCCGATCGTGACCGCCAACATGACCGCGGTCTCCGGGCGGCGGATGGCGGAAACCGTCGCGCGGCGAGGCGGCATCGCGATCGTGCCGCAGGACATCCCGGCCGACGTCGTCGCGGACGTGATCACCTGGGTGAAGTCCCGGGACCAGGTGGTGGAGACCGCCCTGACGCTGGCTCCGACCGACACCGCGGGCGACGCGCTCAGCCTGCTGCCCAAGCGCGCGCACGGCGCCGTGATCGTGGTCTCTGAGGGGCGGCCCGTGGGGGTCGTCACCGAGGCCGACTGCCTGGGGGTGGACAGGTTCACCCAGCTGCGCCACGTGATGTCCGCCGACCCGTTCACCCTGCCGGCCGGGACGCCGCCCGAGCAGGCGTTCTCTTTGCTGCACGACGGGAGGCACCGGCTTGCGCCCGTAATAGACGGGACCGGCCGCTGTCTGGGCATCATGACCAGGACCGGGGCGCTGCGCGCGACCTTGTACTCCCCCGCCGCCGACGCCGCGGGCCGGCTGCGGGTCGGCGTCGCCATCGGGGTCAACGGCGACGTGGCGGCCAAGGCCAAGCTGCTGCTCGACGCGGGCGCCGACGTGCTCGTGGTGGACACTGCGCACGGGCACCAGGAGAAGATGATCTCCGCGCTGCGGGCCGTGCGCGCGCTGAACCCCGCGGTTCCGGTGGTGGCGGGCAACGTCGTCACCGCGGCCGGGGTCGCCGACCTGGTGTCGGCGGGGGCGGACATCGTGAAGGTCGGGGTCGGGCCGGGCGCGATGTGCACCACCCGGATGATGACCGGCGTGGGGCGGCCGCAGTTCTCCGCCGTGCTCGAATGCGCCGCCGAGGCCCGGCGGCTGGGCGCGTCGGTCTGGGCCGACGGCGGGGTCAGGCATCCCCGGGACGTGGCCCTGGCGCTGGCCGCGGGTGCCTCGAACGTCATGATCGGGTCGTGGTTCGCCGGCACGTACGAGTCCCCGGGTGACACGTTCCGGTCGCCGGAGGGGCGGCTGTACAAGGAGAGTTTCGGGATGGCCTCGGCGCGAGCGGTGCGGCTGCGCTCGGCCAGCGACTCCGCGTTCGAGCGGGCCCGCAAGGAACTGTTCGAGGAGGGCATCTCCTCGGCCCGGATGTACCTGGACCCGGTGCGCCCCGGTGTGGAGGACCTGATCGACATGATCGTGGCCGGGCTGCGCTCCTCGTGCACCTATGCGGGCGCCCGGAACCTGGCGGAATTCCATGACCGTGCCGTCGTCGGACTGCAGAGCGCGTCCGGTTACAGCGAGGGCATGCCCGTCCCGACCAGCTGGTGACAAGGGGGGTCCCAAGGGGGTCTGAGGGGATGGGTTCCCCCCAGTCGGGGGGGGCTCCGGGGGGTCGTCCCCCCCGGGCTAGCACGTCCCCCCGCGCTAGCTCAGCCGGTCGCGTTGAGCCAGCGGACGGGGGCGCCGTCGGCGGCACGGCGGAACGGCTCGAGCTCGTTGTCCCAGGCCGTGCCCAGGAGCCGGCCGAGCTCGTCCTCCAGCGTGGTACTGGCGCTTCCCCGGGAAGCCAGCATCATGACCGACCTGAGCCGGTCCTCCGGCACCATCGCACGCCGTCGCAGCCGGGCGAGCCGTCCTCGGTCACCTCGAACCTGAGCCGGTTCCAGCCGGCCAGCGCGGACGCGACCGCTCCCGCCGTGCCAGGGCGCGCCTGCCAGGTGAGTTCGGCCCGCAGCGCGCCCGGGGCGGCCGGCTGGCCGACCCACGGCATGCTAACGGGCGCCCCCGCAATTCCGGCTACGGCCCACTCAATGTGCGGGCACAGCGCCGGGGGCGCGGAATGAACGTACAGAACACCATGCGCGGACACCGTGCCTCCTTGTAGACGAGGTTCGCCTTCCCCTGCGGCCTCGCTAACTCGGCACGGACTGCCCAGCTACATATTGTGCCTCATGCCCTCCCTTCGCGCCAGCACTTCGGCCAGGAAAACCGCGTGAATTCGCAAACATGACCAGTGCCGCGATGATAGCGATCCCCACCGCTGTCCACGGAACGTAGTCACCGAACTGGTCGTACACCGTCCTGGCCGAGGTCGCGGGCAAGCCGAGCCTGACGATGACCACGCCGTGCGAGGACTGCCCCATCCAGGCCAGCAGCCTGCCCCGGGCGTCGAACGCGGCCGTCACACCGGTCAGCGCGGCCTGGACCACCGGCCGCCCCGTCTCGGCCGCGCGCACAGCGCCGAGCGAGGCGTGCTGGTCGGGTCCCCAGGTGCCCTGGAAGGTGGAGGTGGCCGACTGGTAAACGATCAGCTGCGCACCCCGTTCGATCTCGACCCGGGACATGTCGGGGAACGCGGACTCGAAGCAGATCAGCACGCCGATCGGCAGGGGTTTTCCTGTCCTGTCGGTCGGGTAGAGCAGGTGCGCGCCGGTACCCGGGATCATGTTGGCCGGCGCGGCCCTGCTGATCTTGGTCAGCCAGCCGAGCTGCTGCCGGAACGGTATGTACTCGCCGAACGGGACCAGCCGCGTCTTGATGTACTGGCCGAGGATACCCGCCGGGCTGATCAGCACGCCCACCTTCTCCTGGCCCTGGCCGGGGACCGTGGTGTCCTGGTTGACCAGCAGGTCGGCGCCGTCTGCCCTCGACAGTGCCTCCATCTGCTGGAGCTGGGCGCGGTTCTTGGCGACGGTGAGGTCCACCGCGGTACTGCTCTCGCCCCACACGATCAGGTCGGGCTTTACCCCGCCGAGCTGGCCGGACCGGCTGAACTCCGCCGTTAGCCGCTCGCTCGCGTCCACCCGCAGGACCGTGTTGTTGATGATGCCGGGCTGCACCATGGCGATCGTGACCTGCCGGGCGGCGGGGCTGGCCGGGGTGAGCGCGAACGCCAGCGGTCCGGCGCCGACGCTAGCCAGCCCGGCGGCCAGGCCGAGCACCGCCAGCCCCGGCCGCACGGCTGTCCCGCTGCGCCGGGGCACTGATCCGATGAGGAGCACGATGGCCACGTTGGTCATGACCAGCGCGAAGCTGATCAGCCACACCCCGCCGACCGCGGCCAGCGCGAGCGCCGCCGGATGCTGCCACTGGCTGACGCCGTACACGGCCCACGGGCCGCCGAGCGCCTGCCAGGACCTGAGCCATTCGGTGAGCAGCCAGCAGCTCGGTACCACCACGAGCGCGGCCAGCGCCCGCGGCCAGCTCACCGGCGGCCTGAGCAGGCTGGCCGCGGCTGCCCCGAACGGCACCCACAGCGCGCCGAACACCGCGCCCACCAGCAGCACCGCGGGCCCGATCTCCGGCGTCATCCAGTACATCGCCGCGATCAGGTACCCGGCCCCCAGCCACCAGGCGCGTATCCCGCCCTCGCGGGCCGACGGCGACCTGACGATGAGCATCAGCCCGGGCACCAGCCCGAACCAGGCCAGGAACTCCAGGTTCGCCGCCGGGAACGACAAAATGGGCAGCGCGCCCACGAGCAGCATCATCCGCCGGACCGACCAGATCCACCGGCCTGTTCTCGCCAGCGCGTTCCGCACCCTTCCATTGTCGGCCGGCCGCGCCGGTGGCCGCGACGGGGGTCTACGCACCGGCGACGGCGATCCGGATCTGACCGGGCTGGCCGGCGTCGCTCGCTACCGCGGGCCGACGGCCGACCCAAGAAAATCACGTTCATTACCCCGAACGAGCGTGGTTCCACTTCCCGGCTTCCCTGCGTGTTGAGCACACGGCCGCCTGGTAACGGAGTGCAGTCGCATCGAATGCGCCCTGCGGCCAGCTTGGGTGGCTGGGCGCAGACTAAGCAATCGAAAATAAATAACTTAGATCTCCGTCGGCGTGTCGTCTGCTTCCGGGCAGGGATGGGTGTCTCGTGGGGTTCTGGCCGGAGGGTGTAGTTCCACTATGCACAGCTCCGAGTTATGTGCCGGGGAAGGGCGTGAGGGGGGTTTGTCCTGGTCGCGGGGCTGGGTCGGGTGACGGGCTGCGCATAATTCATGCGGTGGGCGATGCTTCCTGAACCGGGATGGACCCGGGAAGGAGGCGATCATGACCGATCCAAGTCGAACGCGCGTGACAGGTCCGCTGGTGGCGTACGTAGACGGCTTCCGCGGGGAGCTGATCAGGCAGGGGTATACGCCGGGGAGTGCCGCGCGTCAGCTGCAGCTGATGGCACATGTGAGCCGCTGGCTGGTGAGCGAAGGGCTGACAGCGGGTGAGCTGACGCCTGCCCGGGCGGAGGAGTTCCTCAAGGCGCGGCGCGCAGATGGCTACGCCCTGGAGCTGTCCGGGCGGGGGCTGATGCCGCTGCTGGGCTACCTGCGTGGCCTAGGCGCGGTCCCCGTCCGGCCGGAGCCGGTGGCTTGCACGCCGACGGCGATGCTGGTGGAGGACTACAGCAAGTACCTGGCGAGCGAGCGAGGGCTGGCCGCAGGCACTGTGGCCCGCTACGCGGGCGTGGCCTCGCTGTTCTTGTCCGAGCGCGAGCGGGCAGGCGGGCTCGATCTGGGGCGGCTGACGGCTGGGGACGTGAGGGCCTTTGCTGTGGGCCAGTGCCGCAGTCACCGTACCGGGTCGGCCAGGATGCTGGTCACCGGGCTGCGGTCGCTGTTGCGGTTCTTGCTCGCGGAGGGCTACACGACCCGCCAGCTGGCGCAGGCCGTGCCCACGGCGACTGGCTGGGCTGGGGGATCCCTGCCGCGGCCGCTGGACGCCGGGGCGGTAGCTGCGATGCTTGCCGGCTGCGACCCGGTCACGGTGGTGGGGCTGCGCGACTTCGCTATCCTCACGGTGCTGCATCGTCTGGGCTTGCGAGCCGGGGAGGCGGCCGCGCTCGAGCTCGGCGATATCGACTGGCACCACGGCGAGATCGTGGTGCGCGGCAAGGGAGGGCGCCAGGACCGGCTGCCCCTGCCCGTCGACGTCGGCGAGGCCCTGGTCGCCTATCTGCGCCGCCGTCCCAGGACGAAGTGCCGGACCCTGTTCATGAAGGTGCGCGCCCCGATCGCCGGGCTGACGCCCGATGGGGTCGAAGATGTGGTCCGTGGCGCCTGCATGCGCGCCGGGCTGCCCCCGGCGGGCGCCCACCGGCTGCGGCACAGTGCGGCTACGGCCATGCTGGCCGGCGGGGCGTCGCTGACAGAGGTCGGACAGGTGCTGCGGCATGCCCGCCTGGTCACCACCAGCATCTACGCCAAGGTTGACCGGACAGCGCTGCGAACTATCGCCCGCCCGTGGCCGGGAGGTGCGCAATGAGCGCTCTCCGTCAGGCAGCCGCGGACTACATCATGGTCCGCCGGGCACTGGGCTCCAAGCTGGAGCGCCACCCGCGTCTTCTGGAGAACTTCCTCGCCTACCTGGAGGCGGCTGGCGCGACGACTATCACCACGGAGCTGGCGCTGGCGTGGGCCAGGCTGCCAGGAGATGACGCCCATCCGGCCTATCTGAGCGGCCGGCTGTGCGTGGTGCGCGGCTTCGCCCGCCACCTGCACGCCTTCGACCCGGCGACCGAGGTGCCGGCAGCCGAACTGCTGCCGTGGCCGAAATGCCGGGCTACCCCTTACCTGTACTCCGACGCTGACATCGCCGCGCTGATGCGCGCTGCTCGTTCGCTCACCCCCGCGCTGCGGGCCGCCACCTACGAGACGCTGACGGGATTGCTGACAGTGACCGGGACCCGGGTCGGTGAGCTGATCCGCCTCGACCGAGACCACATCGACTGGCAGGAGAGCGTGCTGGTCATCTGGGACTCCAAGTTCCGTAAGAGCCGTGAGCTGCCGCTGCACCCCAGCACCCTCGACGCGCTGCGCGCCTACGCGCGCCTGCGCGACCAGCACTGTCCCGCGCCGAAGACGGCGGCCTTCTTCATGTCTGCGGCGGGCACCCGGCTGGTCTACAACACCATCCAGCCGACGTTTGCCCGTCTGGCCCGCCATGCCGGGCTCGAGCCACGCTCGGACCGGTGCCGGCCCCGCATCCACGACACACGCCACAGCTTTGCCGTTCACACGGTGCTGCGCTGGTATCGAGCCGGTGCCGACGTTCAAGCCCGCCTGCCCCTGCTGTCCGCCTACCTGGGTCACGGCAACCCCTCGTCCACCTACTGGTACCTCTCGGCGGTCCCCGAGCTGCTCGCCCTGGCGGCCGAACGGCGCGAGCGCACCCCGGGGGTGCGGCCATGAGCATGCTCGCCCCCACCCTCGAGGCATTTTTCACTGAACGGCTGATCGGCCAGCGCCACGCCAGCCCCCATACCGTCGCCGCTTACCGCGACGCCTGGCGCCTGCTGCTGCGCTTCGCGTGTGACCGGACAGGCAAGCAGCCCTGCCAGCTGGATCTGGCCGACCTCGGCGCACCGCTCATCGGCGGCTTCCTGGATCATCTCGAAGCTGACCGCCACAACAGCGTCCGCACCCGCAACGCCCGCCTGGCCGCGATCCGCTCGCTCTTCCGTTACGCGGCACTGCGCCACCCCGAGCACGCTGCGCTCATCGCCCGGGTACTCGCCATCCCCGCCAAACGCTGCGAGCGGACCGAAGTCTCCTACCTGGACGAGCCCGAGGCCGACGCCCTGGTGGCCGCCCCCGACCGCGACACGTGGACCGGGCGGCGAGACCACGCACTCCTCAATGCGGGCATCCAGACCGGGCTGCGAGTATCGGAACTCACCGCAGTGCGCAACCAGGACGTCGAGCTGGGCGCCGGCGCTCACATCCGCTGCACCGGCAAGGGCAGGAAACAACGATCCACGCCATTGTCCAAGGACACCGTCGCGGTCCTGCGGGTCTGGATGCAAGAACGCCAAGGTCAGCCCGGCGACCCCCTCTTCCCCACCCGCCGGGGCACACCGCTCACCCGCGGTGCCGTCGCACACCTGATCACCAAACACGCCGCCACCGCCACGCAGCGATGCCCGTCCCTGCACACCAAGCACCTCACGCCCCATGTCCTGAGGCACACCTGCGCCATGCAGCTTCTGCGATCCGGGGTTGACACCACGGTGATCGCCCTGTGGCTCGGACACGAGCGAGCCGAGACGACCAGCCGGATCTACCTCCACGCCGACCTGTCCATCAAAGAACGAGCCCTCGCCCGCACCACCCCGCTGCATACCAGGCCCGGACGCTACCGGCCTTCGGACCAGCTGCTGGCCTTCCTCGACAGCCTCTGATTATGCCGCCCGCACACGCCCAAACCCGCACCTCAGGCCGCGACCCACCCCATAACCCGTGCCTGCGCATAGTGGAACTACACCCTCCGGCCAGAACCCCACGAGACACCCATCCCTGCCCGGAAGCAGACGACACGCCGACGGAGATCTAAGTTATTTATTTTCGATTGCTAAGTTGCCCGTGGCTACCGTGACAGCATGACGGCCTGGGCTGTGCAGGGCGTTGAGCTTCCCTTCGGCGAGGAGATCGCGTCGTGGTGGATCGATGCGTCGGGCTCAATCCATGACCGGCCGGTCGCCGGTGCCGACCTCCTGCCGGGCGGCTTTATCCTGCCTGGCCTGGTTGATGCCCACGCTCACCCGGCCGTCGGTTCCGGGCCGGCGGGCCTGGTCGCGCTGGATGGGGACGCGGCCCGTGCGACCCTGATCGCCTGGGCAAAGGCCGGGGTCACCCTGGTGCGCGACGTCGGATCCCCAGGCGGGGTGATCCTGGAGCTCACCTCCAGGCCGGGGACCTGCAGCGCGCCGCCACCCACCGCGGGCAAAAACGCCGCGCCGGCGAGCTTCGCGACTACGACCGCGCTGTCGCCGCGGTGCACGCGCAGATGCGCTCGCTGCTGGATGCCCTCGACGACCCGCCCACCCTGGAGG
>WNFD01000281.1_pt1 | contig 78422 bp, 69 predicted proteins | sample 5400491 | NCBI WGS metagenome assembly WNFD01 (sample SAMN13153343, study PRJNA577476) | soil metagenome | isolation source: 120 cm saprolite under Douglas fir tree site 2 hole 2 replicate 2 | place: USA:California | collected 2015-04-18 | reverse complement strand
CCGGCGAGCTATCGGTGTACTCCGAGCTTCAAGTAAAGGACGGCACTATCAGAGGCTATGTCAAGCCGCTCTTTCGCGGCGTGAAGGTCGGCGACGCGGAGGGGGCTCAGCAGCCGAAAGGCGTCCGGCGCCGGGTCTACGAGGCCACCCTCGGTGCCGTCGCGAAGATTCTCGAGAACCGGCCGCGAAAAGAGGTCGCCACAGTCGTCACGATTTCCGGCCGGACCGACCACCTCCAAGTCAGCACGTGGGAGACTGTGAGGCATCTACTCCAGAACGCCTTCTTCAAGGCAATTCTGCCTGGCTTTGAGGCTGAGCGGAGCCCGAAACCGAAGCCGCCGGTGCCGGATTCGACATCCGTGAAGCCGCCACAAGATCCTGCCAAAGACCAGACACCCCAGCCCGTGCCGAGTCCCGGCTCGGGCTAGATCGGGGACTGCGCTACCCGAGCAACCGCTACCAAGGCTCTCGCAAGAGACGACATGAAGCAATACGTGCTGTAGCGTTCAGGCCTCTTGAGCAAAAGACAGGACATGGAGACAAGGCCATGGGCTTCACGAGTGTCGAAAATTATTCGGCCGCTAGTAGGTAGCATTCTTCGAAACGGCACGTGGGCTCACGCGTTCCTCTGTCATCGCTGTCTGGTAACCCTGACTCTGGAGCAACTTGGTCGAGGCTACAAGGACTACGAGGTGCGCCGCGGGCATGGATAAAATCTTCGAGAGCCCGGAGCCTCTTGTGTATATGGGCGCGCGTGTCCCTGCGCGAATGGCGGGACACTCGCGCGTGCCTGAGCGCCACATGACGCGACAGTCGACAGAGAACGCGACGCTTACGGCGGACAGCGAACCACACCCTCCCTTGAGGTACAACGATGCGTAAACGCGTAGTCGGTCCAGTGCCCAAAGATTCTCCGCTCCCCGACGGAAATTGGCTGGACTTGGAGCACCTGGCGCAAGTCGAAGTCACCTCTGAGGATGCTGCGCATCCCATCGAGTCAGCCCTGGGGTCCGGAGCCGAACCGGGTTGGCAAGCCGGACAACCGGGACAACAAACCATCAGGCTCATCTTCGATAGGCCGCAAGGGCTGAGGCGCATCTGGTTGCTCTTCATCGAACCTGATGTTGTGCGGACGCAAGAGTTCGTCTTGTCCTGGTCGCCTGACGGGGGGCGGTCGTTCAGGGAAATCTGCCGCCAGCAGTGGAATTTCAGCCGTCCTCATGCGATTCGAGAGGTCGAAGATTACCACGTCGAACTTTCCGGGGTGACCCAGCTCGATTTGACCATCGTCCCAGATCAGGGTGGGGGTAATGCACGGGCGTCGCTTGCGCAGTGGCGCCTGGCCTGATCTGCTGCAGTCACCCGCCGAAGACCCAGAGGTGGCCTGAGCCCTTGTGAGCGGCCATTCAGTTTTCCACAGATACGCAGGGGGGTGAACCCGCCACACTTGATGTCAGGTCTCAGATGTCGTCCCTTCGGCGGAGCAACCTGCTCAGTTCCTGAGTCCGAGTCATCCTCCACGAGCAAGATGCGATAGGCCATCATCTCGGCCTCCTTCATCCGCGGCTTCGCAAGCCGCAGAGCTGTCGCCGGTTACCGTTCTCTTGCGTACTCCCAGTCAACGCGGGCGAGGAGGGAATAGAAACGAGCTATCTGCCGTCGCATCACCATATAGGTTGCGTGTGCGCCCATACTCCCGCTGCCCTCATGCCGGGCTCGCTCTTGAGCGTCGAGGCCACGGGACCGATATCACAAACTCGAAGAGGTACGCACCGGCGGAGGATGATGAATCAGGCAACCGGGCCGACTGATGGCGAGTTGCGTCAACGAGTCCGCGATGGCCTCGGCAGCGGCAAGCTCCTTCGAGTGGACGGCAACGGACTCGCCGGGCGGGGAACCCAACAGCGTTGTACCGTCTGTAATAGGCCGATCCTAACCTCCGACATGGAGATTAGAGTCGAAGAGCCGCGGCAGGCATTCGCGCACTTGAGATGTTACGCGATCTGGCTTGAAGAGTCGAAAGCCCTCCTCGAATCGGACGACTAACGCCTATTGCTAGGTCAAGATCGGTCAAGAGTTGTCGCGGCCCACCTGGCTCGATGAACACGGCCAGCGCGTGCCGATCCATTCTCCGGTCGCGCGTGATCAAGGAGGAGCCCGACCAGTTTGTGACCAAATTGTGACCGACTCAGGCCCATTCCTGATCATTCCAGTGCACTCCAGCGCACGACGCCGTCGGGAGCCTCGTGTTCCATATCAAACAGTTACGCGCACTTACACGGACCGTGGACTAGGACTTGAAAATCCTGGTATCAGCGGTTCAATCCCGTCCCTGCCCACCATGATTTCCCCTTCTGACGTCGACGCTTTACCTCGTACCCCACGTCCGATCTTGCCTCGTCGTGCGCGTGACTCGACCGGTACTCGACCTGACGGCCGCGATCTCGTCGCGTCCACCAGTGGAATCACATTCGACGTTGCGCCCTGCTGGGTGTCGTGGAGGGTCTGCAGCTTCACCGCGCCTTCCTTGAGCATGGTCACTGGGCCTTAACATGGAGGCGGCGAGATGTTCTACAACATGGAGGCGGCGAGATGTTCTACAACATGGAGGCGGCGAGATGTTCTACAACATGGAGGCGGCGAGATGTTCTACTGCGGCTGAGGCGACGCCGATGGCCGGCTCCCACCCTGCTCCTGAGGCCAGGTTTGGTTTGCCGGATCCCGACACTCCTCAGGACTTTGTCGAGAAGATCCTCACTTCCAAGAGTGCTCTGGAAGGCGAGCGCAACCGAGTGCCAGTGCGTTTTGCCGACCTGAAGGGCTCGACGGACCGTCAAGCCGCTACCCTTTGGCTAACTTCTCCACTTCCCTCTTGGACATGCCCTGGATGCGCGCCAGGATGCCCTTGACCGTCCGCTCTGAGGTGTGAGCGGCCAGGATGAGCTTCTTCGATTTCGTGCCAGTGACGATGTAGGCGACCCAATCATCGAGGCTTGGCGTCCCCCGCCACGCCACGGTCAGCCCGCTGAAACGCATCCGTTTCCTGCCTTCGACCTTCGCCAGCGGTTTCCGGCTGGCCTCCATACCCACGGCCCCCCTCAGCGTTCACGCCCCGTTTTCACATTGAAACTGGCGCGGAGGCGACCACCTTAGGGATGCGCGTATGGCGTGTCAAGACGTCGTTTCGCCGCCCCGAATGCGGCTTTTCGTGCGGGAGGCGCGCGGGAGCTGCGTCAATCGCGTGTGTCTTTGACCCGATCGAAGCGGCGGAGGGCCGGAGCGTCATCTTTTCGTCACGTGCCTGCAGAACCGCTTCAGGCCGTGCGTTTTTCATGATGTGGGTGGCTGTGGATAAGTGGATAATGTGTGGGTTACGGATGGGTCTTGACAAGCGCAACGAGGATTCTCTCCGTGTTCGTCTTCTGCACGTTTGAGCCTCCGTGCGGCCCGCGCGTCCCTTCACCTGACTCCCCCCGACCTCCCGCTTTGCGATAGGCTGGGAGGCGAGCATGTGGCAGGGACGGCTTCTAGGGTAGGGTAACTTCCTTGCGGAGTCTCAACGGTGCTGACCTCAGCCACCAATGCTCCCAAGCGTAGTCGAGGGATGGTGCGATGACACACGAGCAAGAGATCTACGCGGGCCCTGCGGGCCAGCCCCTTCGAGCCGCAGAACCGGCACAAAGCCTCAAGTTCGAGCACGACAATACCTTCCAGCGCGAGCTCCGGCGGCGGGTCGAAGAGCATTTTCGAACCACCGGCCAACGGCAACGCGACTGTTGGCAGATGTATGTGAAGACGGCCGTCCTCCTCGCCGGCTTCGCTGGCTCGTATGCCCTGCTGGTATTCGGGGCCCACACGTGGTGGCAGGGCGTGCTTCTGGCCATGCTGCTGGGGTTAGCCGCGGCCGGGATCGGGTTCAATATTCAGCACGACGGCGGCCATCAAGCCTATTCAAGCCACCCCTGGATCAACAAGCTCATGGCAATGACGTTGGAGTTGATTGGAGGCAGCTCCTACCTATGGCATTGGAAGCACGTCGTGCTCCATCATACATACGTCAATATCACCGGCCATGACACCGACGTCGACCTCGGCCTGCTCGGACGGCTGACGCCGCATCAGACGCGGCGGAGCTATCACCGCTGGCAACATCTCTACCTCTGGCCGCTCTACGGGTTGCTGGCCATCAAGTGGCAGCTTGTGGATGATTTCCGCAAGCTCATCAGCGGCCGGATCAGTAACCAGCCCTTTCCTCGTCCTAACGGCTGGGAGCTGGTGACCTTTGTTGCCGGCAAAGCGATCTTCTTGAGCCTGGCATTCGGGATTCCGCTGCTTTTCCACTCCGTCGGGGTCGTCTTCTTCTACTACGTGGTCGCCGGGCTGGTGGCGGGTATGGCACTGAGTGTGGTGTTCCAAGTTGCACACTGCGTGGAAGAGGCGGAGTTTCCGCTGCCCCCAACGAATACCGGGCGCATCGACCAGGCGTGGGCAATCCATCAGGCGGGAACGACCGTGGACTTCGCCCGGCGTAGTCGCGTGGTCGCCTGGCTCGTGGGCGGCTTGAACTTTCAGATCGAACACCATCTGTTCCCACGGATCAGTCACGTCCACTACCCGGCGATTTCTAAGCTCGTGGAACAGACGTGCCGAGACTTTGGGATCCGGTACACGGAGTTCATGTCATTCCGGGCAGGTATGGCGTCGCATTTCCGGTGGCTGCGACGGATGGGGAGGCCGGACGCGACCGGATGACATGACCTGCAGAGCGGCAACTGCTCTCTCAGTAGAACCTGCTGGCCGCAGAGGACGTGATGGACCCTGTCTAGGTCGGATGAAAAAAGCAGGGTGGGGCGGCGAGGCCGGGTCAGCAGGAACCCGATAGCAAAGGTTGCCGGCGAGTGCCAAACTGCTGATGCTAGTCAGCCAGTAGACGATCTCACTAACGCAACGCACACGGGGGCTCGATGCAAAGGGAAGCGATCATTTACACGGTTGGCGATTTCGTCCGACGCGTCGTCGGCAGCCTCCTCCAGGGAGGCTACCGGGGTAAGTTCCTCTGCTCGCCCTGCCTCATCAAACTAACAAAGGCCAATCTGGATAAGAGCTACTCGCTGCTCGAAATCGGCTCGGCAATGGCCGATGTCTTCAAGGCCCCTGGCGCGATCACGTGCTTACCGACATCCGCTTGCGCCGGATGTGCGAGGAAGAAGCACGTGCCATGCCTTGGCGTGCCCCTTTCGTAACGAGAACCTACAACAGCCTCATCGAAGAGCTCGAAACTTTCCAGTCACGAAATGGGTAGGCTCGTCGCCCGGTCGAGCAAATCACTGAAAGGTTGCGTCACTGGCGTGCGAGGACTGAAAGTCGCGCTTCAGTTCCAGATCTCGACGCACCAGTCTCATTTCTTCATAAGAAGTTCAAGCCCGTCGGCGCATGCTCGGGCTACCGCATAGCCAGCCTTTTCTTGCCCGGGCATCTTATCCCAGCCCCCTTTTTCAATGGTTTCAGCCCTCTGCCAGCTACCTACTTGCTCGAGTGCTTTCAGTTTCTCTTCATGGTTCGGTTGCTTCATAAATTGGGCGACGCAGATCGCCGCCTGACTCGCCAAGACCGCCTCGCTGGTCCTCGTTTGGGTCGTGCCGGCGGTTGTCCAGCCACCCCACGCAAACCCGATGATCGTTGCGATGACTGCCCCAAGAATGAGGCCCCACACTCCATACTTAATTTTCGCTGCCGTCTCTAGCTTCATAGACAAACCCTCCTGAATCGGGGTTCCCAATATGGAGCCATACTGCCTTTCATGGCGGCGTCCACCGAGCAAACCGTCCCGTCAGTCAACTCGTTCACGCTTCCCCATACGTTGACGCCGACGCTCTGGCAAACCCTGGGGCCTGCGTGACCGGTGCGCCCGGGTGAGGTCGCACCGGGACGCGTGCCGGTCGGCACCGGCACGCCCCGACACCCTCGATCAGGCGGCCTTGACTTCGATCATCCTCGGCGTCGCGGCCCGTGGCGCGGGGACCCGCACCTCGAGCATGCCGTTCGCGTACTTGGCCTCCACCTGGGCGGCGTCGACCCCCTCGGGGAGGGTCACGCTCCGCTGGAACGCCCCGTACGCGACCTCGCGGACGAAGTAGTCCTTGCCCGTGGGGTCGTGATTGGCCTTCCGCTCGCCCTTGACGGTGAGGAAGTTTTCCATCAACGACACCTCGACGGCCTTCGGATCCACGCCCGGCAGGGCGAACTGGATGACGTAGGTGCCGTCCTCGAGGCGTCCCTCCGCGGCGGGGAGCCACGAGGCTGTGGGCGGAGCGGCCTCATCCGCGGCATCGTCGACGAACCGCGGGAACAGGTCCTCGAGGTGGTGGTGATGGAGATGGAACTTCGAGGTGAAGGGCGACCAATGCATCATGGTGGTCATGGCGCGTTCCTCTCTCTGTATCTTAGCGAGTATCGCTAAGATCAATATGGCTACCTCCACGCGAGTATACAACATATTTTACTTATATATTTTATATTATGATATATACTGAACCAGGAAGAGGATCGACGAAGTCAGCTGGACGGCCCGGGACGAGGCATGAGGAGGGCGATCGCCGGGCAGCAACCCAACTTGGTCTGAGACCGAATGAGGTAGCCATCCGGTGACTCCAACGGGGTACCTATCGTGTCTTTCCTTATGTTGATGAGTTCCCGTCCAAACCGTTCGAATTTCAATCCCCAGCGTCCGACAAGACCCCTAGGCGGCCTTGGCTACCCCTTCCGCCTTGATCTTTTCTTGGTCTTCTTCGGCCGTGCTCCGGCCTTCTGGGCGGCTTTCTCAGAGATATCCGCTTGCTTCGCCTTGATGAGACCGGACACAGCGTCCTCAAAGGCGAGGCGATAGAGAGACGGGGCCTTGCTGTGTCTGCCAGTGCTCCTCTTCACGTGCCAAGCCTTACGTCAACGACGTTTGTTGCCACTGGCGCGGGCGTGGGGTACCGCCCTCGCCTCATAACCCAGCCAACGCGCCCCCCATACGTTCCGAACTCTCTTCGGCCTGCCGGACGCGCCGTGAGAGCGTCACCAAGAGGGATTGCGTGAGCCCGGGCACCTCCTTGAGAAGCACAGAGAAGTTCCGGCGGCTGATCACGAGGAGGCGGACCGGTGTCTCCGCAACGATGGTGGCCGAGCGAGGACCTCCATCCAGCAGGCTCATCTCGCCGAAGAACGCTCCGGGCCGCAGAGGCCCTCGCTTCTCCGTGGCCACGTCGACGCTCGCGCTTCCGTCGAGGATGAGGAAGAATTCGTCGCCGGGCTCGTCAGCACGGGTCAGCATGGTGCCGGCCGGGGCATCACAGACCCGTGCGATTCTGGCGATGCTTCGGAGTTGCCGCTGGCTGCATTCCTCAAACATCCGAACTTCCTTGAGCCGCTCGATCTTGTCCCCCTGCTTGACTGTAGCCTCGGACGAAACGGGTTCCAGTCGAGCCTTGGGATCGTAGCAAATCGATCCGTCCATCATCCGGCTGACGAGTTCCACGGGGGATCCTCCTGTCCGATTCGCGCGTGCCTCCCGCGCCGGACCGCCCAGGCAACACTGCCCCTGAGTGCCTTGCAGCCTATCACTCAATCACCGCGTCCGCAGCGGCAGCAGCGACGGGGAGGGCGAGGAATGGGCCGCTTCAGCGCACCACGAGCTAGACCATTGTAGATCCGGTGGGTGATGCGAGCATGCGGCTCGCGCTGCTCAGTTCCGCTTCTGTAAACGCCGGAGCGGCGGGGCGTCGAGCGGACAGCTCAGGTGGCTCTCCCGGTCCGGCGCTGACCTTGCAGACTCATCCGCCGCGGCCGAGATGTCACGGATCGTCAGGAAGCTGAGCAGCCCGCCGGCGGCCACCAGCGCGGCCGCTATCCACATCGCCATGCGAAAACCAGCTGAGAGGATGTGCGGGTCGAGGGCCGCGCGACCGGTGATGCCGGCGACGAGCGGCAAGGTTGCTACCGCGATGAGGCCTGCCGCTCGCGCGACGTCGTTGTTGATCGCGGACGCGATACCAGCGTGCTCGGGGCCAGCGGCTGCCAGCACCGTCGCAGTCAGCGGCGCGACCGTGATCGAGAGGCCCAGCCCGAAGACCACCACGGCCGGGAGGATCGTGAGCCAGTAACCGCCAGCGGGTCCGACTCGCACGAGCAGTGCGAGCCCCACGGCAGCGACGAAAGGCCCGACCGTCATCGGCACGCGCGGCCCCGTCCGCTGCGAAATTCGACCGGCGAGGGGTGACAGGAGCAGCATCAGGATCGTCATCGGGATCAGTGCGCTGCCCGACTCCAGAGCGGATAACCCGACAACCCGCTGCAGCTGGAGCGGGAGCAGAAAGAGCGCGCCGCCCAAGGCGCCGTAAATGACGAAGGTGATCGCGTTGGCTGCCGTGAACTGGTGCGAGCGGAAGATCGCGAGCGGCAGCAAGGGATGACGGCTGGAGCGTTCCACGAGGACAAAGCTGACGAGAGTGATGATCCCCGCGACTCCGGTCACGAGCACGATAGGCGTCTTCCAGCCGTCGGGACCGACCGTCAACGCGAAGATCACCCCGCCCAGGCCGAGGGCGGCGAGTACTGCTCCGACGTAGTCGAGCCGCCCGGCCGCGGTCTCTTGGCGGCTCTCGGGCAGATGCTGCATGGCGGCCCATGCCGCCAACGCAGCAAAAGGCAGGTTGATGAAGAAGATCCACCGCCAGCTCATGGCCGTCGTAAGGTATCCGCCGACGACGGGTCCGATCGCGATCATCACGCCCCCGAGGCCTGACCAGGCGCCGATCGCCGCCGAACGGTCCTCAGGGTGGAACGTGGTCTCGATAATCGCGAGGCTCCCCGGAGTGAGCAGCGCAGCACCGACTCCCTGAAGTGCCCTGGCGACGATCAGTGATGGAGTGTTTGGCGCAATCGCGCAAATCAGGGACGCCACCGCAAACCAGAGAATGCCGAACACAAACAGCCGCCGGCGACCATAACGATCACCAAGCGACCCGCCGAGCAGGAGCAAACCGGCCAACGTGAGGGCATAGGCATTCACGATCCACTGGAGACCCATGAGGCCGGCGCCGAAGTCCTGGCCAATGGCGGGTAGAGCAACATTGACGACGGTCGCGTCGAGGGCCACCAGTCCAGAGCCAAGCACCGTGACCAACAAGACCCATCGCCCGGCCGACGAACGATAGCGAACCCACATCGCGCCGCAATCCTCTCACTTTCACGCCTGAGATGCGGGGGCTGGTGTCGGGACTCCGCCGATCTCGATAGCAAAGGCCGGAATCCCTCGGCCATGACCGGCTATCCAAAGAATGCGTAAAGAGGAGGAGGGGAGGAAATGATGATGGCAAAGCGGATTCTTGTTCCATTGGATGGCAGTGAGTCAGCGGAGGTAGCGGCCACGCTGGCCGCTGATTTGGCGCGCAGCAGCGGCGGTGACGTCCGGCTGTTGCGGGTGCACCCGGTTCCGGAGCAGCGGGTGGGCAGCTTTGGCCGCGTGGTCGCCTATGTGGACCAGGAGATGGAGCGCGTCGCCGCCGAGGGCCGTGACTATCTCGAGAGCGTCGAGGCGCGATTGGCGCCGGTAAGCACGGAAAGCATCGTGCGGTTCGGCGAACCCGCTGAGGAGATTCTCGTGGAGGCGGAAGCCTTCAACGCCGACCTCATTGTCCTGACGACCGGTCGGCGCGGCTGGTTTTCACGCATCAGGGGTGGCGGCCTGGGTGAGCGGCTTCTGCGCGCCTCGCCGGTGCCGATGGTGTTGGTCCGCGCCGCCTAACATTGGCGGTGCAGTCGTCATCGTCGATGAGCGCGGTTTGCCTCTCGAAAGAGGCGAGCAACGTTAGACGACGACGAGGGAGGTTGACGATGAGTCGAGGATCGGTAATGAACGAGATCAGACTTCCGAGTCATGAGGAGTCAATACCGGCCATCACTATTCTTGACGGCCAGGGCCGGGTGGTGCGGGTCGTTCCGGCCAACGAATTCCGCCGCGGCCCGATAATTCGCCGACACCCTATCGTGAGCCGCAGGCGCGGCAGTCGGCGCATGCCTGGCGAGTCTTCTGCAGCTATGGCGGGGCCAGTGCGGTCCCTCTAATCTCGGGACGTCGCAGCAAGGGGACAAGTTTTATGGGGTGTGAGGATTTCCTATTGCCGGGCCTGTCGATCTCGAGTCCCTTTGTTCGTCTATAGGGTGAGGCACACACCAAGGAGGAGGACACCATGGGAGCCAAGGGAGAAGCGTATGCCAAGCAATTCGAGGCCAAGGTGGGGGAGGCCACAGCCCTTCTGGAGAAGCTGAGCGATGCCGACTGGAAGAAGACGACGGCCGCCGAGAAGTGGACGGTCGCTGTGACGGCGCACCACATCGCCAGAAGCTACGAGCCGGTCACTCACATCATCAAAACGATCGCCGCCGGCCAGGCGCTGCCGCATTTCACCCCCCAGATGCTCGACGAGATGAACGCCCAGCATGCCAAGGAGTTCGCCGGCTGCACCAAGCCGGAGACAATCGCGCTCCACAAGAAGGGGGCCGCCGCGGCGGCCGCGGTCGTGCGCGGCCTCTCCGACGCGGAGCTCGCGAAGAGCGGCACCGTGTTCACGGGGATGCCGCCCATGAGCGCCGAGGAGATGGTCAAGCGCGCCCTCCTCGGCCACATCGACGAGCATTCTGGCAGCATCCGGAAGACGATCGGCGGCTGAGTCACTCGTCTGCGAAAGGAGTTGTGGCCATGATCAAGGGACTGCGTGGGGCGAGCATCTGGAGCGAAGACGTGAAGAACCTGCTGCCCTTCTATCGCGACGTCCTCGGCCTCAAGGTGGGCCTCGAGAGCCCGGGGTTCGTCGTGCTCGGCGATCTGGGAGCGCCGGCGCTCGCGCTGGGGACGCACAGCGAGGTGCACGGACGCAACAGCGACCCGGCGCGGCACATGGTAGCCCTCTGGACCGACGACGTCAGGACGGACTGGAAGCGATTGAAGGGTGCCGGGGTCGAGTTCGTCGAGGATCCGACGGACTACGCCAACGTGCGGATCGCGACCTTGAGGGACCCCGAAGGGAACCTGGTCCAGCTGCTGGAGCCACTGAAGGCGTGACATGGCAGAGCCCGGGGAAAGACCCTCGCGCGGGCGGACGAGGTGATCCAGTAGCCGCCCGATAGGGTTGCGACCAAATTGTGACCGACTCAGGCCCATTCCTGATCATTCCAGCGCCCTCCAGCACCCGAGCCCGCCGTAACATGTTGTTCAGTATCGAACACTTCTGTATACTTACGCGGGTTTGGGAATAGGACTGAAAATCCTGGTGTCGGCGGTTCAATCTCGTCCCCGCCCGCCACTTTTTTCAGGTAGTTGCCCGTCACAATTTTCTCCGAAGTGAGTTTGTGGCCGTTGAATTGAGAACGCCGCTTCAACGGTACACAGGAGCAATTCTTGGATAGCGCTTCGATACTCTTACTGATGGCGGCGATCGTCGTCGCGTTGTTCGTCGTGTACAACCTCTTTCACTACGTCCTTTTTCTCCTCGTCACGAATCCGAAGGACGCGAGCAAGATCGGCCACGAGTTGAATGAATTCGAGCAGCGCCAGCTGGCCGAGTGGACACCGCGGGCGGACGACTGTCTCAAGCACGATGACGAGAATCGCACATACGATGACGTGTTCGGCGCGTATCGCGACGAGCGAGCGAACTACAGCACCTGCGTGTTCCCCCGCGCGGCCTTCACGCATCCTTACGAAGCCGAGTGCGCTCTCCTGAAGCCGAGGGACGGAATGCGGTTGCTGGAGCTCGGGTGCGGATCGGGCGCGGCGGCCTACTATCTCGCCAGCCGGTACAATATCGAAATTGTGTGCGTGACCAATTCTTCCGCGCAGGCGGACATCTGCCGGCGAAAATGTGCGAAGTTTGGCGGGCGCGTACGCGTGATCGTCACCGACTTCGACACTCTCGATCTCCCGAGCGAAAGTTTTGACGCCATCTATGCGCTCGAGTCGATCGGGTACACCAAGGACTTGGACGCTTTGCTGGCGCGGTGCTGGCGGATGCTCAAGCCGGGGGGACGCCTGATGATCCGCTCGCCAGGGTCGCTGGATCACTGCCGCCGCGAAGAGGACTACCGGAGCGTCACCGCCTTCTTCGACAATTGGCGCTACAATTTTCTCGGCGCCAATCTTCTGGTCTACAAGGCGCGCCGACTCGGCTTCAATCCCATCCGTTATCGGCAGCTGCCGTTCTGGGCCTGGGGCCTTACGTGGAACTTCATTCAACACATGCTGTTGTGGCGGTACCGGCTCAAGATGCGCACATTCGTGGAGCTGGAATGGATCATTTGGCGTACCTCGAAGGGGTTCGTCTTCGGCAACGCGTACAACACGGTGCTCGCCACCAAGCCCGCGATCGCATCTCGTGCGCTTGAGCGCCCCTCCGGTCGCCAGCGCGCGTCGGTGGCTGGGACGCCCGCAATGGAGCAACAGGTCTCGCACCGCGGCCGGCCACGCGGTGCAAACGTCCGCCGCGCGCCGAATCGCTGAGGAGACATCCGAAAACGATCTACAGGTGTTAGAGCGCGCGGATCAGGCGATGCTGGATACTGTCGCTGAACAGAAACGCCAGCCCGTCGGAATCAACCCGCCAGACTAGCGCCCCGACGCGAAGGGGCGGTCCCTCGGGAGGGACCAGCTCCAGCTGCACGGTCGTGCCGGTCTTCAAGCGGGCCTTGGTTCTGACCTTCGCGCCATTCGCACTGATGTCCACGGAGCTCGACAGGTATCGGTTCTTCCCTTCCTTGACGAGAACTGACCAGGACGTGCGGGTTCGAGGGTGCTGCCGTCGGTCTTGCTTTCGCGGAATAGGGTCAGTCACGGTCACTCGCGTGCCGAGCGGTAGTATTTCGGCTCAGCGCTCAGCCTCGCCGTTACTTCTTCCCGGTAAAAAACTCCTTGATGTTCTCGCCGCTGAACTTGGCGCCTTCGACGATGGTGTGGCCGACGCCCGTGAACATTTCCTTGAACCCGGGGCCGACTTGGCCCTGGCCGATCTGCTTGGCGCCCCGCTCGACCCGTTTGGTGGCTTGGTCCACCTTGGTCTTGTCGGCGGCGCCGGCGGTCCCGCAGGAGAGAGCCAGGGCCGCGAGGAATCCGGGAGCGATCCACACCCAGCGAAGTCTTCGCGTCATGACGCACCTCCGTCGGTGCCGTTGGCGTGCAGATCCATGCTACCACCAGCTTGGTCCCGCGTCGCGGTGTGACCCAGGGCCCGCCCTGAAATGCGCGGCTGGCCCAAGTGCTGCGGTTGGTCTAGAATTTCCGGCATGAACTCCGCCGATGTCACTTCGGACACCACACGGTTGCTCGCGCGCCGGAAGTTCACGGCGATGGTCGCGGTTGGTATCCTCACCGTGCCGCTCGCCTCCGAGGCGCAACAGGCCGGGAGAGTTCGGAGGATCGGGTATATTTCGAACGCACCGAGCTCCCCACTGACGGAGTCGTGGTGGGAGGCGTTCGGCGCCGGCCTGCGGGAGCACGGATGGGTGGAGCATCAGAACATCGTCATCGAGCGCCGATACGCCGAGCTGCGAAAGGAAGCGGCCCTCGCGGTCGCGGAGGAGCTGGTGCGTCTCGGAGTCGAAGTCATCGTCGTCGCGAGCACGCTGACGGCCCTCGCCGCGAAGCAGGCCACGACGACGGTGCCTATTGTCGTGACGGTTCCGTCGGACCCTGTGGCCACAGGCCTGGTGACCAGCTTGGCGCGGCCGGGAGGCAACGTGACGGGGCTGAGCTTTATCGGGACCGAGCTGGCGGGCAAGCAAGTGGATCTGCTGAAGGAAGCAATACCAGGGCTGACGCGGGTCGCGGTCCTCTCAAACCCCACGAACGCTTCCAACCCACTGCGCACGCAGGAGATCGCCGAGGTCGCGCGGGCGCTGAAACTCCAGGTCGATGTCGTGGACGCGAGGACCCATGGGGAGATCCAGGAGGCCTTTGCCACGATGGCGAAGCGCCGTCCGGGGGCGGCCATTGTGTTGGCCGATCCACTGTTCGTTCGCGAGATGGGCAACCTCGTGCGGCTCGCCGCCGAGCAGCGGCTTCCCGTCATGTACGGGCTGAGAGAGGCCGTGGAGGCCGGCGGCCTCATGGCCTACGGAGCGAGCTTCACTGATCTGTTCCGCCGCGCGGCGACGTATGTGGACAAGATCCTCAAGGGCGCCCGGCCCGGCGATCTCCCGATCGAGCAGGCGACCAAGTTCGAGCTCGTGATCAACCTGAGGACGGCCAAGGCCCTTCGCCTGAGCATCCCGCAGTCGCTCCTGCTGCGAGCGGATCAGGTGCTTCAGTAGGCGACGGAGAACGCGTCGGGCGCGTGAAAGGAGCACATCGTGACGGTCATGCCTCGCGAGGAGACAATCAGTGTCGGCGGAATCAAGGTGCATACTCTCATCGGTGGGACGGGCGATCCCTTGCTCGTCCTTCACGGTGCCGGAGGCAACCGAGGGTGGCGACGATGGATGGCCGCGGTGGCCGAGCGCCACACCGTGTACGCGCCCACCCACCCGGGCTTTGGCCAGTCCGATGCCGCGGACTGGATGCAGGGCATCGACGACCTCGCCCGGTTCTACCTGTGGTTTCTCGATGAGCTCGGGCTGTCTCGGGTGCACCTGCTTGGGCATTCCATTGGCGGCTGGACGGCAGCCGAATTGGCGACAATGCATCCCGGCCGGATCGACCGGCTGATCCTCGTGGCCCCCACGGGGCTCAAGCCCGCGGAGGGCGAGATCCTGGACATCTTCTACTTTTCGCCGGAGGAATTGCTCAAGTACACGGTGCATGATCCAGCCTCGGTTCCGGAATGGTCCGAGCTCTATGGTCGACCGCCCACGCCCGACGAGATTGACATAGCCACGCGCAACCGGGAGATGACGGCACGGCTCACCTGGAAGCCCTACATGTTCAACCCGCGTCTGTCCTATTTCCTGCCTCGGGTGGAGGCGCCGACCCTGATCGTCTGGGGGCGCCAGGACAGGATCGTCCCTCCGATTTGCGGCGAGCAGTACGAGCGTCTGCTGCCCAGCGCGACGCTGCATGTCTTCGATCAATGCGGACACCTGCCTCCGCTCGAGCATCCGGACGCGTTCGCCAAGCTCGTGCTCGACTTCGTCGATGGCCCACCCCGGGCGGCCGCGTCCAGGAGAGTGTGAGATGAAGCTCTACTACTTCAGCGAGATGCCGCATCATGAGTATCCGGATGCGGAAGGCGACAAGTACCCTGCGCTTCGCCTCGCCTTCCCGAACACGCACTTCTCCCCCGCGGCCGCCCACCGGAACTACCAGCGGTATCTCGATGAATACGAGTTCGCTGATGAAGCCGGTTTCGACGGCCTCATGATCAATGAGCACCATTCGACGCCCTCTTGCGTCAACGTCTCGGTCAACATGGCCGCCGGGATCCTGGCCCGCACCACGAAGCGCGCGAAGATCCTCCTCCTCGGCAACATCCTGCCCATCCAGGAGAACCCGGTTCACGTCGCGGAGCAGATCGCCATGGCCGACCTCATCTCGGGTGGACGGGTCCTCAGCGGCTTTGTCCGGGGCGTCGGCGTGGAGACCTGGTGGGCGAACTCGAACCCCGTCCACAACCGTGAGCGGTTCGAGGAATGTCACGACCTCATCATCAAGTGCTGGACCACTCCGGGCCCGTTCCGCTGGGAGGGGCAGCACTACCACTTCCGGCACGTCAACCCGTGGTGCCTGCCGCTTCAGAAGCCCCATCCGCCCATCTGGGTGCCCGGTACGGCAAGCCCGGAGACCGCCATCTGGGCTGGCCGGATGGGCTACACCTACGTGCCGTTTCTCGTGTCCTTCGAGGTCGCGCGTGAGCTCTTCGACTACTATCGACAAGGGGCGGCCGAAGTGGGCCGTGCGGTGACCGACGACAACCTCGGCTTTCTCATCTGCGCCGTGACCGCGGATACGAGGGCGAAGGCCCTCGAGGCCGGGCGTCATTTCGTCTGGCGCATGGGTCCCACACTGCGCGGCCCCGTCGAGTACTTCTCGCCGGTCGGCATGCGGTCAAGAGCCGCCAGCCAGTTCGCCCTCAAGGCGCGGTCCGTTCCGCTCTCGAAAATGAGCTACGAGCAGTTGGTCGAAAACTACTACATCGTCGCCGACACCCCCGCGGGGGTGATCGAACGGTTCGCCTGCGTGAAGGAGGAGCTCGGGATCGGCCACCTGCTCCTCGAGGCGCAGGAGTCGCGCATGGACCATCCGACCACGATGCGGTCCATCGAGCTCATGGGGAAGACGGTGATTCCCGCGGTCGCGCGGATGTGAGTCCGAGGATTACCTGGGGGCGAGGGTGAAGGGGTAGGTCTTGCGGTCGAGCTCGCCCGCCAGGATCACCTCGGCCCTGACGGCAGGGCTCAGGGGGGACAGCTCGAAGCGCCACACGCCGTCCGGTGAGGTGGTGATGTGTGGGCTGAAGAACGCCACCGCCTGGCCATCGGCGCCCAGCAGGCGCACATAGAGAACGCGCGCCCCATCCTTGCCGGCCTCGAGGGTCAGGCTCTTCCGGCCTCGGCCTGCCACCGTGACCGTGAGAGCATCCGACGAGGCCTTCGAGCCCGGGGTGAGATCGTCGAGGCGGAGCGTCTCGATCGTCTTCGGGAGCTGGACCGTGAGGACACCCTGGAGCGCCTTGAGCTCCTCCGGTTTCGCTTTGGTGTCGACGTAGAGGCTCACGGACGTCGAGAGGACGCCGTCCTTCGGTGACGAGGCGAAGCGGACGGCCGTGTCCCAGACGGGGCGAACGGCGGCCGACGGGGCGGTGGCCGCCGCCGACGGAGGCTCGACCACGGTTCCATCCTTGAGCTGGATGCGCGTCAGCCGGAGCTGACCCAGCGAGAACATCTTCTGGAAGTCCGGGAGATCTGGGCTCCGAACCGTGAAGTCGAGCTTGAGGACGTAGAAAGGCTGCGCCCGGTCGAGGGAGAGCTCGAACGGCTCGAGCGCCGCCGCGGCCAGGGCGGCCTCCGGCTTGGCCGGGATGGCCAGCCGCTTCCCCTCGGCAAGCATGGCGCGGACGCCGTAGGGACGAAATGGGGGCGTGCGGTCCAGGGCCACCGTCCCCGGCTTTCCCGCCAGCGAGAAATCGGTGAGGGTGAAGGGGAACTGGAGCGTCTGCTCCTCGGCGGCGAAGACCACCTCCAGGCGATCGATCGTTCCCGCGTAGTTTTTCTGCCCGGATACTCCCTCGCCGAACATGAAACTGGTCGAGAAGCTGCTCGGCGAGGCCAGGGGCTGCCCCTTGGCATTCAGCGCGCGGAGGAAGAGGACGCGATCGCGCGCCCCCCCGATCTGATACGACACGCTACCCCCGGCCACCTTGGTGACGGTGAAGACGGCGCCGTGCTTTTCCGCCACCGCCCCCGCGGCCGGATCCGACAGGCTCACCACTTCCGTGCGGGTCGGCAGGCGGAGCTGCACCTGGCCCGAGACGCTCTGCATGGCGTGCGGGTCAGCCCCTTCGATCAACCGCAGCGTCTTCGAGGCCTTGAGCCGATGCGAGCCCCAGGTCTTGAAGGCGGCCGGCTGGGGATTGCGCTCGCGCCCACACGCCTCGGGGCGCAGCAGCTCCTGCCCCCCGGTCGACTTCACGCTGTCGATCGAGAGGCGCACGCGATCGTCGCTCGCCCCGACATTCGGGATCTCGGCGGCGAACCCTTCGACGACCAGCTCCAGACCCACGCCGGGCTCGGCGCCCAGGCGAATCTCGCTGGGCCGGAGCCCGAAAGGCCCCTGGATCTGATCGACCTCCTCGGCAAACTGGGCGCGCGGATCATAGCTGGGCAGCGACGCGGGCGCGACCGTAGGCACGAACACCACCGGCTCGGTGTCGATCCGCTCGGCCGCCGGCGCCGCGGCGGGGCCGCTGACGCGGACCCCCAGCCCGCCCAAGGCGGCGGCGAGCAGCTCGTTGATCACCCGCTGCGAATTCGCGGCCAGCGTGCGGTCCACCTTGAACTCGATGGTGCTGCGCGCGCCGTCGATGTGGACCTTCAGACTGTCGTAGAGCGTCGCCACGCTCGGCGTAGCCTCTTGCCACCGCGCGCGCGACTCGCTCGCGGCCTGCTCCCATGCCTTGATCTGGCGCGTGGCCCGGCCGGCATCCTTCGCATCGACGACGATACGAAGAACGCCCTGCGGCGGAACCTTCTTCACTCCGAGGCCGAGATATACGCGGCCGAACGAATCCGTCTGCGCGGCCAGGGCCTTCGCCGAGCTCTTCATGAACGGCTGCGCCGTACCCGTTTCCAGACGATCGAGACCAGGGATCCCCACGCTCGCAACGTCCGACCGGGCGAGCCCCCGCCACCAGCCGAGCTTCTCCCTGTTCTCGACAGGGGGGCTCGCGAAGCGCGCGAGGAGCACCGGATGTGATGCCGGATCGGTGAGCACGATCCATTCAGCGGCAACGGTGACCACCCAGGTCGCGCCCGGCTGGCACGTGGCGGGATCCGTCCGCGCCACCTCGAAGGAGGCCGGCCCCGAGCCGGCCCGGGGCGTCGCCTTCAGCTCTCGAGTCAGATACGCGTTGATGGCGGCCGGGTTGAAGCGGCCCACCAATATGACGGCATGACGGGCCGCCTCGCCGCTGGCGGGATAGAGCGCGTAGAGCGCGTGGTCCACGTCGCGGCGCGCATCAACGCCCGCCGCGCGAAGGTGATCGAAGAGCGTTCGATCGGCCGCGGGCGGCGCGGGCTCGCCTCGGACAGCGGCGACCTGCGGAGCCCCGAGGAACCATTTCTCGAGGAAGGCGGCCTGCTTGACGTTGATGCCACCGAGCAGGAGCAGATCCTCGGTGGCGAGCGCGCTTTCTGCAACCACGGTGACGTCGGAGGGGCGGAGCAGAGGGCGAACGACGAACAGATAGAGAGCTATGGTCAGCGCGACGAGGGCACAGAGCACAGCGGCGACCACCCTCTTCATGCCAATCATGGTACGAGAGGGCGTCATCAGCCCGAAAGGATTTGTGCCGCGGCCTGCGTCTGTTTCCTGACGGCCTGTTTCAAGGCTGACGGGATGCGCCGGGACACGCCACTCTCAGCGCTGTGATTTCTGCGGCTAGGCGCGCGCCGGGACTGGCATGCGAGATGCTCTTTAGCTGAGTGGGGCGTGTGTGGCCAGAGGCGACGGCCGCCAGCCCCCCGAACGGAGACGGCCATGACCAGAAACTTGGCACTGGGGTTTGAACGAGATGACGAAGCCGCACCCTGAATACGGAGCGGCTGAGCTCTTGCTGCGGCCTGGGCGTGTCCTTTCGGTCTGTGTGTTCGCTCTCGCTCTGACGCTCGCGCTCGTCACTGCTCAGCCCGCCTGCGCGTTGTCGCCGACGGCGACGCTGGAGACCTTCTTCGGGCGAGCCAACACTATCCTGGTATCCGTGGATCCGGAGCGCGGGCTGGAGGAGCCCCGTCAAGCCATCCGTGACCTCGTCAACGAGGTATTCGAGTTCCGGGGAGCCGGCGCGCTCGTGCTCGGCTCCGTGTGGCTGTCGAGGGCGCCGGAGGACCAGGATGAGTTCATCCACCTCTTCGCCAATGTTCTCGAGCGCGGCTTCGTCGCCGCGATCAGCTCGAAGGCCAGCCTCGCCGGTGGCGTGAGGATCCAGTACCTCGGCGAGTCCGTCGCCGGCGACTCGGCGACCGTCGCGACCACCATCCTGACTCGGGCAGGCAGCGCACTCCCCGTGGACTACTGGCTCGTCTGGCGGGGTGAGCGCTGGAAGGTGCAGGACGTGGTCATCGATGGGGTCAGTCTCCTCGCGAACTACCGAGCCCAGTTCAAGCGAGTTCTGGCGGTCCACCCCTATTCCGAGCTCATCGTGAGAATGCGGGGCGAGCCATCCAGCACACCCGGCAGCGTCGTGGCGGGGGTACCCGACTCACGGCCGGCGTCGCGAGCGCCGGAGACGCGCCAAGAGCTTCATCTGACCGTCTTCCCCAGCGAGGCAAGGTCCCCGGATCGCACCCGAGCCTCCGTGAAGGCGGAGGAATCGACGGTGCGGAAGCAGATGGGGCCGGCGAGGCAGAGTCAGCCGGCGAGGACGTCGTACTGGGTCCAGGTCGGCGCCTTCCAGACGGTGGAGGCCGCGATCGAATTGGCGAGGCGGTTTCGCAACGACGGCGCCACCATCTCGAAGAGCTGGCTCACGAACGCCGCGGGGAAGCGGATGGGCGTGTGGGCGCGAGTGCGCGTGGGTCCGTTCGCCAATCGCTCGGAGGCTGTGGCCAAGCTCCGCGATCTCAGGGCGCGAGGCGCGACCGCATTCATTCCCGAGCGCCCCGACTAGGGTCCACCGCCCCCGCGTTCGAGAGATGACAGCATACCTGCGCCTTGACGGTTTGAGCGTCAAGGGGCAGGATCGGTGTCGATGCATTCGTGGGCATGTAACCCGTCCCGGCGAGCGCTGCTGCTCGCCGCGCTCTTTTCAGCTGCGGCGGCGAGCCCCGCCGCCGCCTTCGACCTCTACCGGTTCGACAGCGCCGGTCAGGCCGTGATCGTCAATGGCCCGAGCGGCACGTGTCCCACTCCGCCCAGGCCGCGCCCGGTGCTCTTCGTGCACGGTCACGAGTTCAGCAGCACCGGCAGCGGCGGCAGCTATGAGGCCAACTTCACGGCGGCGAGCGGCCCGTCGTTCAAGGGCGCCCTGGCCCGGAGCGAGAACCAGGATCTCGGGGTCGAGGCGTACTACATCCAGATGCGAGTCGCCAACCGCTCGATCGTCACCGACGCGCAGCGGATCGGCCAGGCGATCGCGCTCATCCAGGCCTGCCAGGACCCGGCCAGCCCCGCCGGCATCCGGATCGCGATCATCGGTTACAGCAAGGGGACGATCAGCACCCGCCTCTACCTGCGTAGCCGGCAAGCGGACCTGAGCAGCGTCTTCCCGAACGAGGTCGCCCTCGACCCTCCGGGTAGTAATCCGGTCTCCGAGTTCGTCGCCCTCGCGCCACCCAATCATGGCCTCCGAGCGCTCCCCGGGCTCGACACCGAGCTGCCGATCCGTCAGCTCAACGAGGGCGTCACCCGCCTCCTCTGCGGGAGCTACAACGAGCCGCTCGCCACCGACTTCATGAGCAGGCTCAACGGCGCCGCGGGTGGCCAGTGGACCGGCGCGCAGGAGACGCCCGGCAGCCGCGCCGACGGCACGCCCGTGGCGAACGGCACGCTCTTCATCGCCATCTACGCCACGGGTGACCGCGACCTGGTCGGCGGCGACAGCCCCGACCCGGACCACGACTGCCACGCGCCGCCCCGCAAACAGGCCAAGAACCTCGGCGCGAATGCCGTGAACATCGCCATCGACGTGCCGACGCCGGGCTCGTCACTCGCCCCGTCGGTCGATGTCCATCGCGCGACGGTCACGCACGCCGAGGTCATCTGCCGGGCCCTCTACACTGTGGTGAACCACCGCGCGCCGTCGCCGGGGGCGGCCGCGGTCTGCCCGACCGCCGCCGACGGCAATCCGATCATCCCTTTCGGGACCGCCGTCACCCTCGTGCTCGACCATTCCGGGAGCATGGGGATCCCCGCCTGCCCGGGGTGCCAGACCAAGCAGGCGGTGCTGCGGGACGCCGCCGAAATCTTCCTCAACCTGTGGCTCGCCGTCGCGGGAGCCAAGGACCGGGTCGGCATCACGTATTTTCGCACCAACGTGAGCCAGTTCACCGCCCCGGGGGGTGACGCGCTCGTCCCGGTGTTGCCCGACACCACTGCCCTCGTCGGTGACCTGCAGAACCAGGTCGGCAGCTCGAGCGGTCTCACGGCGATGGGCGGCGGGCTGCAATCCGCGATCCTCCAGCTGCAGGGCACGTCGGGTCCGCTGCAGGGCGTCGGCCCGAACCGGAACATCGTTCTGTTCACGGACGGTTTGCAGAACGTCAACCCGGTCGTGCAGCAGACGAGCCAGGGCTTGATGATCGCCGACCAGCCGGGGCCCCTGGATGCCGGTATCCCGACGCAGCTCCCCCAGCCGATCAACACCTACGGCGTCCGGATCCACACGATCGGCATCGGTCCCGGCGTCGTGCAGCCGTCGCAAGCGATCCTCGAGACCATCGCCACCACGACGGGTGGTGTGTCGCGCTTCGATACCGACGCCGGCGCGCTCCAGCAGTTCTTCGTCATGACGCTGATGGACGCGCTCAACACGTCGTCGCCGCAGCTCCTTGCCTACCGGCGCGGCGCGACCGCCGGCGACGAGACCGTCGAGGCGTTCCCGGTCAATGCGGGCGTCCGCAAGGTGGTGCTCGAGCTGAGCTGGCCGCGGGGCGCGGCGCTCGATTTCCGGGTCGAGAGGGACGGCGTCGACGTGACGAAGGACGGCCGCATCATCGCCGGCCCCTTCTATCGCATCTTCGCCATCGACCTGCCCGCGCGCTCCGTCCTGGCCGGCAGCGAATGGCGCCTGAAGATCCGCGGGCGGCCGGGCGTCGCGTACCAGGCGGCCGCGATCGTCGACGATCATCGACGCTCCGCCCGGGCGCGGTTCGCGCGGCGCGACTACCGGGTGGGCGACGCGCTCGAGGTGGTGCTCGAGCTGCGCGACGGCGCCCAGGCCATGCGCGATGCGACCGTGACGGCCACGGTGCTGCGCCCGAAAGACAGCGCCGCCAACCTGCTCGCCGCCTATCCGGCACGGGCCGAGCCGCCGGTGCGGCACGAGCCGCTCGCCTCTGCCGGTCAACGGGCGGTGGCCCAGCTCCTTCAGGACGAGCGGGTGTGGCCGCGCATCCTGCCGGCCGCGACGACGGTGCGACTCCAGGACGACGGCAAGGGCACCTACCGCGCGACCCTGCCGGCCGCGACGGTGCCCGGTATCTACACGGTCGTCTTCGAGGCCGCCGCGCGCACCTCGGGACACGGCGAGCTGCGGCGCGCCGGCGCGGTCTCCACCGTGGTGCGCATTGGCCAGGCGACGGCCGAGAAGTCTGACGTGAGGGTGGTGTCGTTGGCCACGACGGCGCGCGGCCGCGAGGCTGAGCTGCGGCTCACTCCGCGGGACCGCTTGGGCAACTACCTCGGCCCCGACCAGAGCGCCGCCGTCGCCGTCAGCGTCGGCGATGGCGCCAAAGCCGGGGAAGTGCGCGATCTCGCGAACGGAAGCTACGTCGTGCCGATCGTGCTCGCGGAGCGCGCCGATCCAACCGTGACCGTGACCATCGCCGGCGAGCCGCTCGTCGCCGGGCGGGTCTCCTCACTCGCCACGTGGACGGAGCGGGGGCGGCTGTCCTTCTGGCTCTTCGTCGTCTCCCTGGCCTGGGCGGGTGTGCTCGTGCTCGTCCTGCTGGCCTGGCGGCGTCGCGCGCGTCGGACGCCGTAGCAGCCTCGTCAGCTATTCAAGGGCAGTCGGCAAGCGGTCGTTCCATCGACGCGCGCCTGTCTCCATCCTTGAAGCAGCCCTCCACCCACTTGCCGACGTAGTGAAGGCCCCGGAGCACGGCATCGCCCGAGCCATGCGGCCGGTCATCACGCCATTCGCCCTCGTAGCGGTCGCCGTTCGCGTAGGTGTGGACGCCGCGGCCGGTCCTCTTGTTGCCCCGCCACTGACCTTCGTAACGGGCACCGCTCGCCCACGTGTACACGCCCTTGCCCTGCTGCATTCCCTCGCGCCACTCGCCCTCGTACCGATCGCCATTGGCGAAGGTGTAGAGGCCCGTGCCGTGCTGGTGCCCGTCATGGTACTCGCCCTCGTACCGATCGCCGTCGGGCCAGGTGCGGATTCCCTTGCCATTCGACGTTCCGTCCTTCCACTCTCCATCATAGCGGTCGCCCTTGGGAGACGTAGCCACTCCCTTGCCGTCGCGCTTGTCGTCCTTCCACTCGCCTTCGTAGCGCTCCCCGTTGGCGGCGGTGTAGAAGCCCTTGCCGTTCCGCTTCCCCCCGCGCATCTCTCCCACGTACTGCGCGAGTATGCCGTCGTTGAGCCATTGCACGGCCCCACGGCCGGAGGCGCGTCCGTCGGGGCCGCAGCTTCCGCTCCATGCTATAACGTCCCCCGGTGTGTGCCTTGAATTCCAGATCCAGCAGCCGGTCCGGGGGTCGACTGACCAGCCGGGGCGATTCGGAGCAGCTAGCGTGTTTGGCGGAGGGGCGGGTGGTCGCGCTTGCGCATAGAGAAAACTTGGAAGAGAGACGAGAAGGGCGACGAGAAGAATGAAGGCGTTCACCGTGTGATGATCCCAGCGGTTGACTCGATTTCCAGTGTACGAGAGCGTCCAGAAATCCGTGAGGGATTTCGACGCGCGGCCCCGTCGAGACCGCCGCGAGGACGATGGTGGTCATGGCTGGTTCTCGCCTGTGTCTGTCTCTGGCCCGGCCGGGTCCTGGCCGCGAGCTGGGTCGAGCTGGCGGCCACCTCGACGGGCCTCCAGACGTACTACGACGCGGACTCCTTCGAGAGGATCAATCCCGAGCTGTTCCAGATCACCATCAAGTGGGTGCACAGCGAGGCGAGCAAGCAGCAGACCATCGAGGTCCGGCGCCAGTCTCGCCTGTCCGTGGACCGCTACGAAGATCTCGCGTATTCCGTGAGCTCTCCCGTGCTGGATTGCTGGGGCAAGCAATCCAGCTCCACGGGCTTCGTGGACTACGACTCCTCCGGCAAGGAGATCGGCCGCCTCGTCCAGACGCCCACGTGGGTGCCGTGGGCGAGGCGCTCACCGAACACTCCCGACCAGGAGATCTGCCGAAGGCTTGCCCGCTGAAACCTCTAGGCCGCCATGTCCGTGTACTTCACCTCGCAGCGATAGGTCTTGTACTCGCCGACGAAGAAAGGTTGGAGGGGCGCCATGATTTCCTTGTACAGCGCGCTTTGCTCGTAAGCCTGCATGTCGGGCAGGTTGTCCCACAAGCTCACCGCGAACCCGGTGTCCTTGTCTCCCGAATCCTGGGCGAGCCAGCGGCCGCGGAGCCCCTTGACCGTCTTTCCCTTGGTGATGACGTTCGCCCGATAGGTGCGCTCGAAGTCGCTCCACGCCCCGGCGCGCAGCTTCCCCCACGTAATCCGGATCACCATGGTGGTCCCTCCTTGGTTAGGCCATCATGCAAATGCTGCTCCCCCGGTCGGGCGCCGTCAAGGATGGTGCGCGACGGGCGGATTGGACTAACATGGCGGGCGTCGAATGTTGGATTGTGAGACCTGACCCCTTACCGGAGGTGAGAGTGACCCCACAGAAGAGAGCCACGAAACGCCGCGCTGGCGGCAGACGAGCGACCGCGCCCCGCGCCCGGCGGGCGGCGGAGGCGTTGCCCCTGGAGCCGATCCTCGCACCGGTCGAGGAAGCGCTGGCCGGACCGCTCGAGGAGACGCCGCTTCCGTCGGACCTGGCCACCATCGACGTGGAGCCCGTGTTTGCCGGACGGGTGCCCCCGCCGGAGCCTGAGCGGCCCCTGCCATCGGCCCGCCGCGCGATCTTCTTCGACGTCGAGAACACGAGCCGCGCCGAGCATATCGCGCGAATGGTCGACCACCTCGCGGTGGACCGGCGGGGCCTCCGCACGGACTTCGTGGCGGTGGGCAACTGGCGCGTGATCGGCCACGACACCGCCCGCCTCCTCGCCCGTCATGGCGCTCACCTCGTGCACAGCGCGCCATCGGTGGGCGTGCGCGACTGGAGCGACTTGCGCATCGCCGTCAGCGCCGGTGTGTGGCTGGCGTCGGCGCGGCCGGGCGACGTGATCGAGATCGTGTCGGACGACCGCGCCTTCGACGCCGTGGGCGACGTGGCGGCGGGCCTCGGCATCACGTTCCGCCGGCTGTCGTACCGCGGGTTGACGGGCGCCGCTCCGCGCGAGGACGAAGCGGTGAAGCGCGAGCCGGGCGCGCCCGCGAGAGGACGTGGACGGGGCGGGCGGCGGGGCCGTCGCGGCGGCTGGCGTGATCGCCCGGCGGCGCCTCCGGCCCCTGCCGCCGCCCCCTCCGTTCCGTCGGCGCGTGGTCACGATGAGCGCCCGCCCGCGGGGGAGCAGCACACGGCGCCCCACGACGAGATCGTCGGCATCCTGCGGGACCTCATCGGAGCCGCGGGCGGCCGCGTGGTCACCATCGACACGCTGGCCAACGCGCTCAAGTCTCGGGGCTTCAGCCGCCCGCCCGGCTCACCGCGCCTCATCACCCGGCTGCGTCGCATCAAGGAGTTGACGGTGAGCCGCTCCGGCGCGCTCACCTTAGCGGACGGCGATGAGCAACCTCCGGACCGCGTCGAGCGGCCGGCCGCTCCGGTTGAAGACCTGAGCGTCGGTCCAGGCAACGAAGCCCCGCGCGGAGTTGGCGAAGCCGCCCCGACCAGAGCCGGACCGGCCGAGGCGGGCCAGAGTCGCCGCCGACGGTCTCGCCGGGGCGGCCGGCGCCATCGAGGACGCGGAGCGGGAGCGCCGTCGCCTGCCCCGTAGCGCCGAAGCCCTCGTGTCGAGGGCCCGAGGTCGCCATGACCCTCACCTTGACCGACCATGAACGCACCGTGGCGGTGACCGCGGGGAGCGTTCTGACCGTTCGCCTGCCCGAGAACCCCGGGACCGGCTACCGCTGGACGATGGACACGGCGGCGGGCCTGGAGGCGGCGGAGGACCGTTTCGAGGGCGCGGGCGGGGTCGGCTCCTCGGGAACGCGGGAGCTGCAATTCCGCGCCTCACGGGTGGGCTCGTTCGACCTTCGGATGAAGCACTGGCGGGAGTGGGAAGGTGAGCGCTCGGTTGATCGCCGATTCGCCGTCAAGATCAAGGTGACCTGAACGATGCTCAGCGCCGGGAGCGCTTCTTCGTCGGCGGCCTCCCGGAGGAGGGGGCGGTGGCCGGACGAATGCCCATCGAGCTCAGCCGGCTGGTGATCTTCAGCAGCCTCGCCGCGTTGAGGCCCAGGATCTTCGCCTGGTCCGCGTCTTTGAGGAACGTGCACCCACCCACGAACCCGCGGGGATCGTACATCCCCATGTCGTAGGGATAGTCGGTGCCGACAAGGATATGGTCGGCGCCCCACAGGTTCACCAGGTGCCGGAGCTGCTCGCGGTCGAACACGATGGTGTCGAAGTAGAGCTTGGCCAGGGACTGCCGCGGTCGCTTCTTGAGCACGGTGCGCGCGTCGACGCGCGCGCCCCACACGTGGTCCATCCGGGCGGGATAGTGCGCGACGTAGCCGCCCCCATGGGCGGCCACGAGCTTCAGCTTGGGGAACCGCTCCAGGACGCCGTCGAAGACGAGGTGGGCCACCGCCACCGTGGTGTCCAGTGGATTGCCGATGACGTTGGTGAAGTAGTGATCCGCCAGACGCTCGCCACCCGTAAAGCCATTGGGATGCATGAACACCACGACGTCGAGCTCGTGCGCCTTGCGCCAGAACTCGTCCCGGCCGCGGGAGATCTCCGCCCCCACCACGTTGGTGCCGATCTCGGCGCCGCGGAAGCCGAGCTGCCGGACGCAGTAGTCCAGCTCCTCGGCGGCGGCCCCGGGATCCTGCAGGGGCACGTGGGCGAGGGCGACGAAGCGATCGGGGTGCGCCCGGACGATGGAGGCGAGGTGCTCGTTCACCGAGCGGCTCATCTTCTTCGCGAGCTCCGGCTCCAGCCAGTACATGAAATGGAAGGGCGAGGGAGAGATGGCCTGCACGTTCATGCCCATCTTGTCCATGTCGCGCAGCCGCTGGTCGACGGAGGTGAGGCAGGGCCAGACATTCTCCATCTGCGTGCGATTGGTGGCGCGCGAAAGCTCGTTGGAAAAGCGCTGCGAGGGCTCGCGGTTGGGCACGACGAGGTGCTTGACCATCTCGTCGGCGGCGGGGTGGTGGACGTGGCAATGAATATCGACGGCGACATGTCGATGGCGCCCGGTGGCACCCCGCGGGGCGCCGCCACGCGCGGCGGCGCCGGGACACGTGAAGAGCATGGGAAGGTCCTCCTCTGGGCGCCTTCCTACGCCGATAGGCGAGCCCTGTCAAGAACGGTCTACGATGCGGCGCGCTCGGCGATATCGTCCTGGGCCGACGCCTTGTAGTTGGTGTCGTACCACCAGAGGAGATAGTCCTCGTAGGTGATGGGCGGGAAGCGCGCCAGATTCCCCGGCCCCTGGCAGGTGGGCAGGCAGGCGATCACCGTGTCGACGTGGGGGCCCAGGAAGAACGGGATCGCGTAGCGGTCACCACCCACGGGCGGCAGGGCCCGGTGCGGGGTCGACTTGAACCGGCCGTTGGTCCACCGGTGCATCATGTCGCCCGCGTTCACGGCAAACGACTCGGGAACGTACGGCACGTCCAGCCAGTCCCCCGACGGCGTCCTCACTTGCAGACCCGGGATCTCCGTCTGGGCGAGGAAGGTCAGGAAGTTGTTGTCGGTATGCGGCGCGATGCCGAACTGGTTGGGCTGGGCCTCCACGGCCGGATAGTGCGAGAGACGGAAGACGAACTGGCTCTCCGCGAAGGCGGCATCGAAGTGCCCGGGCGGCAGGTCGAGGGCGACCGCGCAGACGGGGAGGAGGCGCCGGCCGAGCGCGTCCAGCGCGTCGGTGTAGGCGAGCACGGTGTCCCGGAAGCCCGGCAGGGCCTCCGGCCATTGGTTGGCGCCCACGAAGCGCCGGCCCGACCGGCGCAGCGGATGGTCGGGCGGTCGCTCGCGCTTGACGAAGAACGCCTCGTTCAGATCGGGCTTGTCGTTGGCGTTCACCTCGGAAGTCCACACCGCGTAGCGTCCCATAGCCATGTAGCCGTTGTTGTGCTCGTTCAGGCGGAGCGCCACCTTCGCGTCGTACGGCTGGGCGTGGAAGCGGCGCGCTTCGGCAAACGCGCGTCCGATCAGGTCACGCGAGACGCCGTGGTTGACCGCGATGAAAAAGCCGATGCCCTCGAGGGCGGCGCGAAGCTCGGCCGCCGTCGCGTCGAGGGCGCCCGGCGCGCCGGCCATGTACCGCCCGAGATCGATGATCGGGATACCCATCGCCCTACTGCGCCGTCCAGCCCCCGTCGATCACGAGCTCGCTGCCCGTGACGTAGGCCGCCTCGTCGGAGGCGAGGTAGAGCACGCCGTACGCCACCTCGTCGGCCTCGCCGTAGCGACCGAGGGGAATGCGGTCGAGCATTGACTTGTACATGTCCGGAACTGCCCGGCGACGCTCGGTCATGGCGGTGACGATGGGGCCCGGGTGGACCGAGTTGCAGCGGACGCCCTCGCCCGCGTACTGGAGCGCGGTCAATTTGGTCAGGAGCCGGACGGCGCCCTTGGAGGCCTGGTAGGGCGGGCTGCTGTCCCGCATGCCCACGAGCCCGAGCTGGGACGAGATGTTGACGATGGAGCCGCCGCCCGCGCGCCGCATGGCGGGAACCGCGACCTTCGTCCCGAGAAAGACGCCCTTGGCGTTGATGTCCATCATGCGGTCCCACGCCTCGGCGGTGGTGTCCTCGAGCCGGCTCGCCCCGCCGATGCCCGCGTTGTTGACGAGGATGTCGAGCCGGCCGAAACGGCTGACCGCGGCCTCGACGGCGCGCTGCCAGTCCGTCTCGCTGGTGACATCGAGCTTGACGAAGAGCGCCTCGCCCCCCGTGGCCTTGATGTCGGCCTCGACGGCCTTGCCCTCGGCCTCCAGGATGTCGCCGATGGCGACCCTGGCGCCTTCGCGCGCGAACAGCCGAGCCTCGGCCGCTCCCATACCACGCGCGCCGCCGCTGATGAGGGCAGCCTTGCCCGCCAGGCGCATGACGATCAGCTCCCGGGCGGGCGGTATCCCGCCCCCTGCGCGAGCAGCATGGCGTCGAAGCCTTCGTCGGGCGACATGAGCGCCGAGGTCTTCAGGTCCTTCACGGCCCCGCTGCCCATGATCGCCATGGAGACGGCGGCCGCGTTGACGTTGCTGGGGACCTCGAAGATCACGACCACGTCGTAGTCGCCGAAGGAGTAGTACCAGGCGAGGATGTGGCCGTCGAGCTGCTCGATCACGGGCTTGAGCGCTTCCATCCGGTTCTCGGGCCGCTGGACGAGCTTGTGCCATGCCACGGTCGTGTAGGACGCCTGCACCATGTAGGTTGGCATCGGAGGCCTCCTTGTCGCGGCAAGTCTAGCAGAGCCCGCGGACGAGCCGCGGACCGAGTACACTAGCCGCCACGCGCGGAGATCTCGGGAGCTGACCGCACTCAGCCGAGGGAGAACATCCATGGCGACGACGGAGGTCTTCTTCAATCCGCTCCTCCCCGAGTTCCACGCCAATCCGTATCCCTTCTATCACCAGCTCCGCGAGAAGGACCCCGTCCACGAGACCTCCATGGGCTTCTGGGTCCTCACCCGCTATGACGACGTCGTCATGAGCCTGCGCGATCCACGCTTCGGGCGCGAAGCCTTCGAGCCCTTGCTCGCCGCCATGTACGGGCAGGAGGGCGAGCAAGGCCGGCTCCCGCGCTCGATGCTGTTCCGCGATCCGCCCGACCACACGCGGCTGCGCACCCTGGTGAGCAAGGCCTTCACCCCGCGCGTGATCGAGGGGATGCGCTCCCACATCCAGAGCATCGTGGATCGGCTCCTGGACAAGGTGCAGGGCGCGCACGCCATGGATGTCATCGCCGACCTCGCCTACCCGCTCCCCGTGACCGTGATCTGCGAGATGCTCGGAGTTCCCACCGGCGATCACCACGCGATCCGGGGCTGGTCATCCGACATCGCCCGCAGCCTCGACGCCATCGGCCTTGTCTCCGATCGGGAGATCGTGGAGCGGGGCGGGGCGGCGCGTCGGGCCCTCGGCGATTACTTTCGCGCTCTCGTCCGGGAGCGCCGCCAGCGCCCCCAGGAAGACCTGCTGAGCCTGCTCATCGCGGCCGAGGAGCAGGGAGACAAGCTGAGCGAGGGCGAGGTGCTGGCCATGTGCGTGCTGCTGTTCATCGCCGGCCACGAAACCACGGTCAACCTCATCGGCAACGGGTTGCTCGCCCTGCTCCGTCATCCCGACGAGCTCGAGAAGCTCAAGCGCGATCCCGGCCTCGTCCCCTCCGCGATCGAGGAGCTCCTGCGCTATGACAGCCCGGTGCAGCGGACGGGGCGGTTCACCACGACGGATGTCGAGATCCAGGGGCGGAAGATCCCCAGCGGGTCCCTGGTCGTCGCCGCCATCGGGGCGGCCAACCGCGATCCCGGACAGTTCCCCGATCCCGACCGGCTCGACGTCGCGCGCGCGGATAATCGCCACGTGGCCTTCGGATTCGGGATCCACTTCTGCCTCGGGGCGCCCCTCGCGCGTGTGGAGGGGCAGATCGCCCTCGGCACCCTGCTTCGGCGGATGCCCGGCCTCACCCTGCAGACACCAGAGCCGGAATGGCGGGAGTCCTCCACCCTGCGCGGGCTCAAGGCGCTTCCCGTCACGTTCTAGGACTTGCTCGAAAACACTACGAGCGCCGAGCTCGTCCTCGGCGCGCGTGGAAGATCTGGCTTGTCCGGTCCGCTGCTACTGTTCCTGGCCCGTGGTCTCGTGCCAGGCATGGCGGAGCACCACGATCTTCTGGATCTGCCCGCTCCGAAGCTCGGCCTTGATGACATCACCGGTGCTGAGCGACGCCAGGTCGGTGGTCTTCTTGTCGTCGGTGATGACCACGACCTCGTTCGTCACCTTGTGCACGTGTACCCGTCCCTGGCTGTTCACGCACACGATTTGACGGGCGTCCTTGTTGATCTCCATCACGGTCATCCGGGCCGTCTGGATGTTCGTGGTCATGTCCTCGGCGACCGCCGGGTCGATCCGCGACAGCAGGCCGAGCAAGAACACGAGACCGACGCCACCACGTCTCAGAAGTTTCATGATCCGGCTCCTGTTGTGGCCCGTGCCGGGAGCATCCGGCGCGGGCGTCGCTGGGGTTGACCCGCTGAGGATCGATCCATGTTGGCGCGGGAGAGAGCATCCTCGATGCCAGCCCGCGTCCTTGGAAAAACGACCAGTTGGAGCGCAGGATTCTCCGAGCCTGGGGCGTCATGCCCAGGGCCCGGAAGGATCGACTCGGGCACGAAGGAGAAGGAAAAAAGAGACCGACGGCTGGCTTTACGAACGGCAGAGGGCGCGCTACACTCGCGGCGCCGAGGGCACGCGAGGCTCGGTCCGGCAGCGAACGCCCGCCAAGGGAGAGCAGCGATGCTTGTGACCCGAGACGAGATCCGTCACGACAAATCCTTCGACCTGCTGACCGAGGCCATCCTGGAGCGCGATCAGCCCCGCACGACCGATCTCTTTTTCCGGATGGTGACCCGGGACGGGCGCACCACGAGCGACGCGCTCAGCGTGGTGACGGCGGCGGAGGCGCCCTTCGTCCAGGTGCCCAGCCACATCAACATGCGCGACGGGCAGATCACCCTCATCAACAACGACCACACCATTCTCGGCCTGCGGACCTCCACGAGCCTGGCCCCCTTCTTGCCCGAGACACACCGCCTGCTCCCGCTCCTGCAAAGCGTCTGGTACATCCCGGCCGGGCTCGACATCTGGAACCAGCTCCTCGGCAAGTACCCCGGGCGCTACGCGACGATGAAGGGCATGGAGGTGCCGCCCCCGAGTCACGGCCCGGTCGTGTGGAACGAGGAGCAGGTGCCGATCAAGGGAGAAGGCACCGTCGAGGAGCAGCTGGACGCCTACACGATCGCCACGGTGAGCGGCGACGTGCGGCGATCCTACGGGTTGTTCCTCGGTATGGCCGCCGACGAGAAGATCCGCCCGCGGCTCCGTGATCGGCTGCTCTTCCTTGGTCTCATCGACCTCCAGGACACCGTGATCGGTCGGAAGGCGCGCAACACCGGCCACAAGGCGCTCCGCGCGCGCGCGGTGACGGACCTCGCCGCCTTCATCGGGTGGGAGCGGGCTCACGGGGTCTACTACATCGGCGTGCCGGACATAGCCGTCGGCCCCCTCTACTACTCGGTCTACGACGCGGCCGGTGTGACGGTGGCCGCCGAGCTTCCCGAGGCCGGGAAGAACCTGAAGCAGACGAACCACACGCCGCTGACGCCGGCCGAGGTCGAGGAGCTGGTCCGCCTTCTCCTCGAAGCCGACGGGCCGACGGTGTGGAGCCTCATCACCGCTCACCTGCGAAGCGGCACGTCGATCAGGAGCCTCGGCGATGCCATCCAGATCGGCGCGGCGGAGCTCATCCTCCGCACGACGGTGCCGCGCCAGTTCACGGACGGGCAGCATCCCTTCGACTACTGCAGCACCGCGAACTACTGGATGCGCACGAGCGACAATCCGTACCAGCCGCGCATCCTCTACCTCATGGCCAACTTCGTCAACGACGTGGCCCGCTCCAACAAGCTCTTCACGTCGGTGATCGAGGCGGAGTGCGCGGGCGTCGACACGACGGGGCGGACCCCGGAGGCGCTCCTGCGGGAGCTCGACGAGGCGATCCTCGCCTTCGACGTCGCGCGGAGCTGCGCGCTCGCCCACGCCTATCTGCGGTCCGGAGCGGATCGTGGCGCCTTCCAGGCCACGGTGGCCATCACCGCCTGCAAGTTCCAGGACGACCCGCACAACCAGAAGATCACGCACTCCGCTTTCGAGGAGCACGGCCACAACACGACGCACCTGCGCGACCGGCTCCTCCTCGCCGCTGTGCGGCTGCTCGCGGGCTGGCCGAAGATGCCGGGCGAGCGCGAATGCTACGCCCGATTCACGAAGGAGTGGATCAACAACTAGCTACCGCCGGCCCACTTGGACCGTTGGTGAAGCCGGCTAGGACCCTGTCCAAGTAAGTTCCCATGCCCTCGTGAGCGGAACGTTCCGCTTCGAGCGCCGGCTTGCCGGCGCAATCTGTTTCGGGGGGAGGCTTCGGAAGGGGGGCAGAGCCCCCCTCCGAGCGAACTAGGCGGGGACGAGAGCCGGCGCGACCTTCTCCGCGAAGAGGCGCATCGAGCGCAGGGCCAGATCGGTGCGGAGCCCCGGCAGCGCCATCACCAGGAGGACCCGCCCGTAGCCGGTGGCCTCGCAATACTTCTGCAGGCCGTCCCTGACCTCGTCCGGCGTGCCAATCAAGGCCCAGCCGTCGCCCAGGTAGTCGCGGAAGGCGCGCAGGCGCAACAGCGAGCGATCGAACGAGCCGGGCACCGAGCCCCCCGTGGCCTCGGAGCGCAGAACCGACATGCGCCGCTGATAGCCCATGAAAGGCGCCTCGGTGGCCCGCAGCGCGTCGTCGTGGTCGGGCGCGACGTGGACGACGCGCATGCCCCAGGACCTGCCCTCGAGTTCCTCGATCTCGGCCATCGACCGCCCGGCCGCGAGCGCGGTCTCACGATAGAGACGATGCCGCTTTTGAAGCTCGTCCACGGGCACGAAGAAGGAGGAGAGGGTGGGCAGGCCGAGCCGGGCGGCCGAGAGCACGCTGTCCTCGCTGTTGGCGGCGATGAAGAGCGGCGGGTGCGGGCGCTGGGCGGGACGCGGGCGCACGTGCAGGCGCTCCGCGGAGTGAAAGCGCCCCTGGAAATCGAAAGGCGCGCCGCTCCAGGAGTGCCGCATGAGGGCGATCCCTTCCTCGACGCGGGCCCGGCTGTCGCCGCGGTCGGACTGGAAGGTCTGGTAGTCCTGCAGGGTGCCGCCGCGCCCGATGCCCACATCGAGCCGCCCGCCGCTGACCACGTCGAGCACGGCCAGCTCCTCGGCCAGGTCTACGGGGTGGTGCAAGGGCAGCAAGCTCACCCCCATGCCGAGGCGCAGGCCGGTGGTGCGCGCCGCCACGAACGCGGCCAGGACGGGCGGGGCCGGGCACAGGCCGTAGTCGTTGAAGTGATGCTCGGCGATCCACACCGAGGAGTAGCCGAGCGCCTCGGCGGCCAGCATCTGCTCGAGTCCCGAGTCGTACACCGCCTGCTCGGTCCACTCCTCGTCCCGCTGCATGAGAAAGAACAATCCGAATTCCATCCGCATCTCTCCTCGCCAGACTCGCCGGGGAAAATGACGGCCGCTCAGACGTGGTCCAAGGCGCCATCTTAGCCGGATTCCTCCAGCCTCGACGGACGATCGCGCGCCGGCCCCCGGTATGATATCCATACGGGCGAGCCGGTTGCGGTGGTTCGACGGGAAGCGGATGATGCTTCCGCCTACCTCGCGGTACGCACAAGGAGATGCCCATGGGACGGCTGGACGGCAAGGTGGCTCTGATCAGCGGCGGCGCGCGTGGGCAAGGGGCCGTGGAAGGGCGGATGTTCGCCCGCGAAGGCGCGGCGGTGGTGCTCGGGGACATCCAGGACGACGACGGCAAGAAGGTCGAGGCGGAGATCAGGGGCGCCGGGGGACAGGCGACCTACGCGCACCTGAACGTGACTCGCGAAGCGGACTGGCGCGCCGCCGTGACCACGGCCGTGCAGACCTACGGCAAGCTGAACGTGCTCGTCAACAATGCCGGCATTCTCCTGCGCGCCAAGATCGAGGAGATGGCCGAGGCCGATTGGGATCGCATCATGGCCATCAACGCCAAGGGCGTGTTCCTGGGAACGAAATGCGCGATCCCGGCCATGCGGCAAGCCGGCGGCGGCTCCATCATCAATATCTCCTCCACGTCCGGGCTGGTGGGGAGTCCCGGTGAGACGGCCGCCTACATCGCCACCAAGGGCGCGGTGCGGCTCTTCACCAAGGCCACGGCCATCCAGCACGCCAAGGACAAGATCCGCTGCAACTCCGTGCACCCCGGACCGATCGCCACCGACATGATCAAGGACATGCTGGAGAACAAGGCCATGTGGGAGCAGCGCCTGCGCCGTCTTCCCATGGGGCACGTGGGAACGCCCGAAGACGTCGCCTACGGCGTGATATACCTCGCCTCCGACGAATCGTCCTATGTGACGGGGAGCGAGCTGGTGATCGACGGCGGCACGACCGCCGAGTAGACGAACTCGCACGATCCACCACAATCAAAGGAGACGGCACGTGGCGCTCACCCTCGCGGAAGCCAACCAGGTCATGCAGGCGGCGATGGACAAGGCCAGAGAGATCAACATCAAGATCAGCGTGGCGGTCTGCGATGCGGGCGGGCGCCTCATGGCATTCAATCGGATGGATGGCGCCATCTGGGCCAGCGGCTATGGCTCCCAGGGCAAGGCGATCGCCTCGGTGGCCTTCGCGCGGCCCAGCGGTGAGCTGGCCGAGCGGGCGGGGAGCCCGATCATCCAGGGCATCGCTGCGGCCGAGGGCGGGCACATGATCCCGAGCCAGGGGGCGGTGCCCATCATCCGCAACGGCATGGTGGAGGGTGCGTGTGGAGTGGGCGGGGGAACCGCCCAGCAGGATGAGGATTGTGCCCGAGCGGGCGTAGCGAAGCTCTAGCCGCAGGCGGCTGAAAAAGGCCCATCTGCTTCGTTGTCGCCCTCGGCTGCAGGCTCAACGTACAGAGAGTACGCCTCGCCTGCAGCCTTCGGGCGACGCCTCGCATCTGGACCTTTTTGAGCCGCCTGCTAGTTTTGTGGCAAAGGAGGAACTGACCATGAAGACGTTGCTCAGTGTGGCCCTGATTTTTGGGATGTGCGCGCTTGCGGTGCCGGAGATTGCGACGGCTGCGGGGGGTGGTGGGGGCGGGGGAGGCGACGGGGCGCGGCCTAGCGCGCCGGTCAAGCCCGAGGATCCCCAGTACGGGCAAGGAGTGAAGGCGATCAAGGCGGGCAAGTTCGCGGAGGCGATCACGCTACTCGACGGCGTGGTGGCCCGGGACAATACCAATGCCGATGCGTACAACTGGCTCGCCTATGCGACGCGCAAGAATGGCGATCCCGCCAAGGCCATCCCGATCTACGAGAAGGCCCTGACCCTCGATCCCAAGCATCGCGGGGCCCACGAGTACATCGGCGAGGCCTATCTCATGCTGGGTGATGTGGCCAAGGCCAAGGAGCACCTGAGCCTCCTCGACTCGCTCTGTACCTTCTCGTGCTCCGAGTACCGCGATCTCAAGAAGTCGATCGAGGCCTACGAGAAGACCGGCGGGAAGTCCAAGCCCGCAGCGGCGCGGTGAGGAGCCGATAGAATCCGACGATGATCCACTCGCCCGCGTCCGCGGATCCGCCCCCGTCGGCGTGGACGGCTGCCGAGCCCTTGCCCGAGACGGCGCCGCTCGAGGGAGACCGTCGCGCCGACGTGGCGGTGGTGGGCGCCGGCTATACAGGCCTCTCGGCGGCGCTCCACCTGGCGGAGCGCGGCGTGGACGTGGTGGTGCTCGACGCGGCGGAGCCGGGCTGGGGCGGCTCGGGGCGGAATGGCGGCCAGGTCATCCCCGGCCTCAAGCACGAGCCGGACGAGCTCGAGCACAAGTTCGGCCCGGAGACGGGGCGGCGGATGTGGCAGATCTCGGGGGGCGCCGCCGACTTCGTCTTCGAGCTCACCGCGCGCCACAAGATCTCCTGCCATGCCCAGGCCTGCGGCTGGATCGGCGCCGCCCCGCACGAAGCGGCCCTTTCGAGCCTGCGGTCGCGGACCGAGCAGTGGCAGCGGCGGGGCGCGCCGGTCGAGCTGCTGGATCGGCAGAAGATCGCGGAGCTGACGGGAACCACCTGCTACGTGGGCGGCATGCTCGACCGGCGCGCCGGTGCGCTCCAGCCGCTGGCCTATGTGCGCGGGCTCGCGCGGGCGGCCCGGCAGGCAGGCGCGGCCATCCACGGGCGCTCCGCGGCCAGAACCCTGGACGCGCACGCGGGCGCCTGGCGCGTGGTCACGAGCGCGGGGAGCGTGACGGCGAGCACGATCATCCTGGCCACCAATGCCTACACGGACGATCTGTGGCCGGGGCTCAAGCGCACCGTGCTGCCCGTGCAGAGCTACCAGGTCGCCACGCGGCCGCTGCCCGAGCACGTGCGGCGTCGCGTGCTTCCCGGAGGTCACGTCGTCTCGGACCTGCGTCGCATCCTCTTCTACTTCCGTCTCGATCCAGAGGGCCGTCTCCTCATGGGCGGGCGCGGTCCGTTGAACGACAGCGGCGATCCCGCCCTCTTCGCGCGGCTCGAGGCGACGGCCATGCGCTTCTTCCCCCAGGTGGGCACGCCGGACTGGGAGCACCGCTGGAGCGGACGGGTGGCGCTCACCGCCGATCACCTGCCGCATCTGCACGAGCCGCGGCCCGGCGTGCTGATCGGGCTCGGCTACAACGGGCGCGGCGTGGCCATGGCCACGGTCATGGGCAAGCTGCTCGCCGACCGCGCCCTCGGCGCATCGCCGGCCGACATGGGCTGGCCGGTGACGCCCATCACGCCGGTGCCGCTCCACGCCTGGCGTCTGCCCGCCATGGCGCTGGTGGTGCACTGGAAGCGCTTTCAGGACTGGCTCGACGGCCGCCGGTAGCACTGGGCCAAGTTGCGAGCCATATCCACTCAGCCCTCGCCTCGGGGTTGCAACCCTCGGCTCGAAAGGCTACGCGCGAGGGAGGCAGCAATGCGAGGCGTACCTGTATGTACGTTGAGCGTTGCAGGCGACCGAGAACGTTGCATTTCGAGCTGAGCGGCTCCGTCGCGAGGCGAGAGCTGAGTTGATCTGGCGAAGCAAATTGCCCCAGTGCCGGCTTGACACTCGCGAAGGCTGCGTGCTAGACAGACTGGACGTCCCACCGACGATCCCGACGACGCGACCGGAGGCACGACGGTTCAGCGCGCCGGGCACCCCCCGAGCGCAGGAGGGTAAACCAATGATCGAGCGCACGGATCGGGGCAAGGCCGCTGGCGTCACAGCGTCGCGCGCGGGCAGGCGAACCAGAATCTCCCGGCGGACATTTCTCGCGGGCGCGGCCGTCGCCGCCACGGGTCCATTCGTCTGGATCCCGCGGGCCGGCGCGGCGGGCAAGGTCGTCATCCGCACGATCGGCGGGTCGTACGAGGAAGCCAACGTGAAGGCGATCTTCGAGCCGTTCACGAAGGCCACGGGCATCGAGGTCGTCAAGGTACCGGCTACGCTCGGGAAGCTCCTGGCGATGTTCGAGTCCGGCAATATCGAGCTGGACGTGGTCGACGCAGGCGAGCTCGGCGTGCTCTCGTTCAGCCAGAAAGGCGCCCTGGAGAAGATCAACTTCAAGAGCTGGAAGCTGACCAATCCCGAGGATTTCGACGCCACCATTCGACGCGACGACATGGTCGCCAACATCTACTTCTCGTCGGTCCTCGGGTACAACTCCCAGACGTTCCCTACCGGCAAGCAGCCGCAGAGCTGGGCCGAGTTCTGGGATCTCAAGAAGTTTCCCGGTCCCCGGATGCTCGCCGACTTCGCCTCGGGCGCGGTCGATCTCGAGTTCGCGCTTCTGGCGGACGGTGTCCCCCGCGACAAGATCTATCCGATCAACGTGGATCGGGCCTTCAAGGCGCTCGATCGCGTCCGCCCGGCCATCCGCAAGTTCTGGGACACCGGCGCCTTGTCGGCGCAGATGCTCGCCGACAAAGAAGTCGTGCTCGGGAGCATCTGGAACGGGCGCCTCCAGGCGGTGGCCGACAAGGGCGCGCCCCTCGCCATCGAGTGGAACGAGGCGATGCTTCAGACGCAATTCTGGGCCATCTTCAAGGGCGCCAAGAATCTCGAGAACGCCCAGCGCTTCATCGAGTTCGCCTGCCAGCCCGAGATCCAGGCCAGCCACGCCAAGCACATCCCGTACGGCCCCACCAATCGTCAAGCCTTCAAGAACATCGCCGCCGACGTCGCGGCCCGGCTGCCGTCGAGCCCGGAGCACAAGGCCAAGGCCTTCCTGCAGAACGGCAAGTGGTGGGCGGACAATCGCGCCATGGTCAGCGAGCGCTGGTCGCAGTGGCTGCTCCAGAAGGGGTAGGCGGCGGAGCCGAGGTCCGACTCCACGAGCTGACCAAGACCTTCGGGTCAGTGGTAGCCGTGCGCGACGTCTCCATCACCGTCGCCCCCGGCTCGTTCTTCACGCTGCTCGGCCCCAGCGGCTCCGGCAAGACCACCACCCTCATGATGGTGGCGGGCTTCGCCTATCCCACGCGGGGCGAGATCTTCGTGGACGGCGTGCCCATGGCGGGACGGCCACCCCAGAAGCGCGATCTCGGCATGGTCTTCCAGAGCTACGCGGTGTTCCCGCACCTGACCGTCGCCCAGAACATCGCTTTCCCCCTGGAGATCCGCAAGGCACCTCGCGCGGAGATCCGCCGCGCGGTGGGCGAGGCGCTCGAGCTGGTCCGGCTGCAGGGCTACGAGGGCCGGCTCCCCCGCCAGCTCTCGGGCGGCGAGCAGCAGCGGGTGGCCCTGGCCCGCGCCCTCGTGTTCCGGCCCCGTGTGCTCTTGATGGACGAGCCTCTCGGCGCGCTCGACAAGAAGCTTCGCGGCCACATGCAGCTCGAGCTGAAGCATATCCAGCAGCACCTGCACGTCACCGTCATCTACGTCACCCACGATCAGGAAGAGGCCCTGACGATGTCCGACCGCGTCGCGGTCATGCGGGGCGGACGGATCGAGCAGGTGGGAAGCCCATCCGAGCTGTACGACGCGCCGGGAAGCGGCTTCGTCGCCGACTTCATCGGCGAGTCGAACTTTCTCGACGGCATCGCCGTCGCTGCCGAGGGAGATGGACGCTGGCGCTGCCGCGCGGCCGGTGGGCTCGAGTTCCTCGGCGTCGCCGCGGTACCGCTTCAGGCGGGGCAATCCATCACCGCCGCCGTCCGGCCCGAAAAGGTGGTGCCGGCCGACGAGGCGGGTGAGGCGGCGCCGGGCAAGAGCGTCAATGCGTGCAAGGGCGTCGTCGAAGAGGCCATCTACGTGGGGGACGCCACGCGGTACCGAGTGGGCCTCGGGCCGGACGGCGCGCTCACGATCAAGGTGACGAACCGCCTGGCCACCCGACCGCTCTCGGCCGGGGCCATGGTCGCCCTCGCCTGGTCGCCGGACGAGACGCGCCTCTTTCCTCGCGCGGCGCCATGAGCGCGGCGGAGGAAGCCTCGGTCTCGGCCGACGTGCTGCCGGTGCCGGAGCCTTCCCTGGCGTCGGCGGAGCGGCGGGAATCGTGGCGCTATCTCCTGGCCCTCCTTCCCGCTTTCCTCCTCCTGGCCGCCCTCTTCGTCTATCCGCTCCTGGGCATTGTCAATCGCAGCGTCTACAAGGCCGGCTACACGCTCGAGTCCTACCGCCAGATCTTCCGGGTCCCCGTCTACCTCCACGTTCTCGGAGGGACATTCAAGATCTCGGCGCTCGTCACCCTCTTGTGCCTCGCCCTCGGCTACCCGCTCGCCTATGTGCTGGCGACGTGCCGACCGCGGACGGCCCGGCTGCTCATGATCATCGTGGTGCTGCCGTTCTTCACCAGCATCATCGTGCGGACCTATGCCTGGATGGTCCTCCTGGGGCGGAACGGCATCGTGAACCAGTACCTGACGGCGCTCGGCCTGACCGACAAGCCCCTGGCCCTTCTCTACAACCAGGGTGGGGTGCTGATCGGCATGACCTACGTGCTGCTCCCCTACATGGTGCTGACGGTGTACAGCGTGATGCTCGGGATCGATCCCGGTCTGATCCGGGCCGCGCACAGCCTGGGGGCGAGCCGCCTCCAGGCCTTCCGGCGCGTGTTCCTGCCCCTCTCGCTCCCCGGCATCGCGGGCGGCACCCTCCTCGTGTTCATCCTGAGCCTCGGGTTCTTCATCACGCCGGCCCTGATGGGCGGCCCGAGCGACGTGATGATCGCCATGCTGATCGAGCGCGAGGTGGAGATCACGCTCAACTGGTCGTTCGCCTCCGCGCTGGCCGTCGTCCTCCTCGCGCTGACCCTCGTAGGCTTCCTCGGCTACAACCGCATCGTCCGGCTCGAACGGATCTTCGAAGGGCGGACGTGATGGCTTGGCGAGGCGCAGCCGCCAGGCGAACCGAGCGGAGATGATGGCCGACGAGGGGCAGCGGAGCGGGCCTGGGCGGGCGGCGGTCATGACCCTCGCGGGCGCGGTACTGCTCTTTCTCATCGCGCCGGTGGTGATCATCATCATCGTCTCCTTCAGCGGCGCCGACTATCTCAAGTTCCCCCCGCCCTATCTGTCCCTGCGCTGGTACGAGCGCTTCTTCGGCGTGCCGAGCTGGCGGCAGTCCATCATCGTCAGCACCCAGGTCGCCGGCCTGACCATGGTCCTCGCCACCGTCCTCGGGCTCCTGGCCTCGCTCGCCCTCGTGCGCGGCCGGTTTCGCGGCAAGGGCGCGATCTACGCGCTCCTCCTGTCACCCATGATCGTGCCGACCATCATCACGGCCATCGGGCTCTACTTCTTCTTCGTGCGACTCAAGGCCACCGGCAGCATCGTGGCCATGGCCCTCGGCCACACCGTGCTGGCCTTGCCCGTGGTCGTGATCATCATGGCCGCCACCCTCCAGGGCTTCGACATCCGCTTCGAGCAGGCGGCCCTCAGCCTGGGGGCGAGCCGCCTGACCGCGCTCCGGCGGATCACCCTTCCCCTGATCTTCCCCGGGCTGCTGTCGGCCGCGCTCTTCGCGTTTCTGACCTCGTTCGACGAGCTGCTCATCCCGCTCTTCCTGTCCGGCGTGGAGGTCCAGACCCTCACGGTGCGCGTGTGGAACAGCCTGGTGCTCGAGGTCGATCCGACCATCGCGGCCGTCAGCTCGTTTCTCATCGGGGTCACCACCGCCGTCCTCGGCGTCAGCGCGCTGCTTCGCGGCCGCCGCGAGGCCGCCCGTGCGTGACATCCACGGCTGATCGGAGAGCCCCTGGCCCTGCACTTCTCTACGCCGGAGCTGGAGGCCCGACGGCGGCGCGCCTGCCGGGCCATGGCCCAGCGCGGCCTCGACGGCCTGCTCATCTTCCGGCAGGAGAGCATGTACTACCTGACCGGCTACGACACGAGCGGCTACAGCATGTTCCAGGGCATGTACCTGGGCGCGGACGGAGCGCTCGCGCTCTGCACGCGCTCCGCCGACCTTCGCCAGGCCCGGATCACATCCGTCATCCGGGACATTCGCATCTGGCGCGATCGCCAGGGCGCCAATCCGGCCGAGGACCTGCGCGACATGCTGGCGAGCTATCGCTGCCGTGGGAAGCGTCTTGGGATCGAGTACCACGCCTACGGGCTCACGGCCCAGCGCGGGCTGATGGTCGACGCCGCCCTTCACGGCTTCTGCCGCACGGAAGACGCGAGCGACCTCGTCCGTCTGCTCCGCCTGGTCAAGAGCCCGGCCGAGCTGCGCTACGTGCGGCGGGCGGGCAAGCTCGCCGATGAGGCCCTGGCGGCGGCGAATCGCATGACCGTCCCCGGCGCGCCGGTCGGCGGGATCTATGCCGGGATGCTGGGCCCGATCGTGGCCGGCGACGGCGACCCGTCGGCCAGCCGATGGCCGATGGGCAGCGGCAAGGAAGCGCTCCTCGTCCGGTATCACACGGGCCACGGGAAGGTCAGGCCGCGAGATCAGGTCACCTTCGAGTTCGCGGCGTCCTACCGCCACTACCACGCGGCCCTCATGCACGTGGTGCTCACGGGCCGGGTGGACCGGCGCCACGAGGCGATGTTCAGGGCGTGTCGCGATGCGCTGAAGGAATGCGAGGGCGTGCTGCGGCCGGGACGGACGGTCGGCGATATCTACGATGCCCACGCCCGCGTCCTCACCCGGGCCGGGTACCGGGGACATTTCCTGAACGCCTGTGGCTACACGATGGGCGCGACCTATCCGCCGACGTGGATGGACGAGCCGATGATCTACGCGGACAACTCGCAGGTGCTCGCGCCCGGCATGGTCTTCTTCATTCACATGATCCTGCTGAACAGCAAGACCGGCCTCAGCATGTGCCTGGGCGAGACGTCGATCGTCACCAGGCGCGGGGCCGAGCCGGTGACCCACGCGCCCCGGACCCTCGTGGCGAACTAGCTAGTCGATCTGGGTATACAGGCGCTCGTCGTAGAGGCTGCCGCTCATCGGGCCGAGAGCCTCGCGGAACTTCTTCACGTGCGGGGCCACGATGTGGTCGTCGAACGCCTTGCGGTCCGCCCAGGCTTCGACCAGCGTCATGTGATTGGCCCGATTGCCCTGGGTGAGCGCGTCGAAGCGAACGTTGCCCGCGTCCTTCCGGCTGGCCTCCGCGAGCTCCTTCACGATGCCGGTGCCTGGGTCCTTGAAGGTCGGAATGACATCGACGTGGGTCAGGACGTAGACCGCCCGTCCGGAGCCCGCCTTGTCGGCGCCGACGGACAGCGCGATGTGCAGGCGCTCGTCGTAGGCGGCGCTGAGGAGGCGCTGTAGCTTCTCGCGGAATTCCTTCGTGTGCGGCGCCCGCGCATGAGCTTCCTGGGCCGCTCCGCTCTTCCATGCCTCCACGGTCGCGAAGTGATTCGGCCGCTCGCTCCGGTGGAGGGCGTCCACGCGCACGCTGCCTTCCTCTTTCCGGCTCGCGTCACGGAAGGCCTTGAGAAGCGCGCGGGCTTCCGTGGACGTCGAGGGAGCGACCTCGAAGTAGGTCACGACGTACATGGGCGTGGGCTCCTGGGCGAGCGCCGGATGCTCGACCGCGACCGATAGCGCGGCCGACACGGCGGATGCGAGCAGCAGGGAGCGAGTGCGCCTGGCCGTGTTCGGATCCTCCGGGATGCCATGGATGCGATATAGTCACCCCCGCCGATGCCTGGCATCAAGGAGAACATACGATGAAATTCGGACTCCATTCCGTCAACCTGCATAGCTGCGGGTACCCCGACGCCGCCACGCGCTTCGGCCGGGCCGCCGAGGCCGCCGGCTTCGAGTCGCTCTGGGTCGCCGACCACGTGGTGCTTCCTGACCCGCCCGTGCCCGGGCGTCCCATGGCCCCCGACATGCGGCTGCTCGAGCCCATCGTGGCCTTGACCTTCCTCGCCGCCCACACCTCGCGCATCCTGCTCGCCACGGGCGTCATCATCCTGCCTCAGCGCCAGGCCGTCGTGCTCGCCAAGCAGCTCGCGTCACTCGACGTGCTCTCGAACGGCCGGCTCATCTTCGGGTTGGGCGTCGGCTGGTGCGAGCCGGAGATGCGCTCGGTGGGCGTGTCGTTCCCCGAGCGCGGGCGCATCGCCGACGACTACCTCGCGGCCATGCGCGCCCTGTGGACGAAGCCGAAGCCGTCGCACCAGGGCCCCTACGTCTCCTTCGACGGGGTTCAGGCCATGCCGCGACCTGTGCAGTCGCCGATCCCGATCGTTGTGGGCGGACGGACCCCGCCCGCCTATCGCCGCGCGGTGACGCAGGGCCACGGCTGGTATGGGTTCGGGCTCGACGTCGACGAGACGCGCAAGAGCGTGGACGCCCTGCGGGAGGCAGGCTGGAAGTCGCCGCGACCGGGGCACCTGGGCCGGTTGGAGATCAGCGTCACGCCTCCCGGCTACGAGGTTCCGCACGCGAAGGCGCTGGAGGACTATGCCGCGGCGGGAGTCGACCGGCTCATCCTGAGGCCACGCCCGGACATGGACGCGCCGGCGCTCGAGCGCTTCGCGGCGGCGACCGGGCACACCCTCGGGCTCAAGGGTCAGGTCTTGAAGTACGACAGAGGGTAAAACCGGCGCCTCAGATGTTGGATTGCAAGACCTGACCCCGGCTAGAGGCGCGCAGGGTCGAAGGGGCGGAGGTCCACCGTGGAGGCGACGCCCTGGGTGATCAGCTCGGCCAGGGCGAGACCGGTGGCGGGCGCGTTGAGCATGCCCCAGGGGCCGTGGCCCGTCCCCACGTAGGCGCCCGCCACGCCGGGAACGCGACCGATCAGCGGCAGGCCGTCGTCGGTGACGGGACGATAACAGGCTTGCCGCTTCAGGATCTGCGCCTCCGCAAGCGCGGTTGAGACGCGTCCGGCCGCGCGCGCGAGGACCGCGCACGCGGTGTCGTCGACCTCGACGGCCTCCGGGGAGTCGGGCAGGGGCGCCGGATCGGCCATCCCGCAGATGTAGACCTCTCCGTCGGGCCTTGGAAAGATCTCCGGCTCGAGCGCGCGGCCGTCCGCCGTGCGGTAGTCGACGAAGAGCGCGTGCGCGGGCACCTCCGGTGCGGCAAGGGTCACGCTGTAGCCCTTGAGCCCGCGGACCGTGGGGAGCGGGAGTGTCCTGGCGACGCGACTCGTCCACGGGCCCATGGCCAGGACGACGGCGTCGGCCTCGATGATCTCGCCGTTGACCTTGACGCCTCGCACCGCGCCGTCGCGCTGTACGACCTCTTCGACGACTCCGATGCGCAGCGAGCTGCCACGGGCCTTCGCAGCGTCGATCAGGGCCGTGGTGAAACGCGCGGGATGGACCTGGGCGGTGGTCTCGGGGGAGCCGAGGGCGGCGGTGACGACTCCGGCGCCGTCGAGCCAGGAGGGAGCGGCCACGCGATGACCGCCCGCGATGGCGCCGCGCTCCCGCGCGGCCAGCATGAAGGTGTCCATGCGGCGATAACCGTAGTCGGTCCCGAGCTGGCGGGCCAGCTCCGCGTGGAGCGCGAAGCTGGCGCGAGCCAGCGGGCCGAGCTCTGAGCCGTCGCACCAGTCGAGGGCCAGGAACCCACCGGACTTGCCCGATGCGGCGCAGGCCACGCCGCTTCGCTCGACCACGGTGACGGCCACGCCGCGACTGGCCAGGAAATACGAGACGGCAGCGCCCATGACCCCGGCGCCGCAGACCACAACGTGCCTGGGGTCAGGTCTCACATTCCGACAATCAGCTGACGTGGCTCATGGCCAATGTAGGAATGTGAGACCTGACCCCCGCGCCTAGAGGCGCCAGTCGGAATACCAGATCGAGTCGGCGCCCACGCCTTCGCGCGCCACCGTCACGTCGATCAGGTAGGGCCGGTTGTCGCGCGTGATCTTCTCCATGCCGCGGCGGAGCGCGGGCTCCAGCTCCTTCGGCGTGGTGACGGCCTCGCCGTCCACGCCCTGAGAGCGGGCGAGGCCGACGTAATCCGTGGCGGGGGCGCTGAGATAGAGCCCGGGATACTTGCCTTCACGCACCATCTTGCTGTCCGGCATCTCACGCGCCCAGTTGTGCCGCACGATCTGGTAGCTCTCGTTGTTCGAGACGACGATCAGGACGGCGGTGTTGTACCGGGCCATCGACCAGAAGCCGGCCGCGCTATAGGTCAGCGCCCCATCGCCCAGGTTGAGCACCACCGGCCGTTCGCGCCCGACGGCGATCTTGGCGCCCACCGACGCGCCCACGCCAAATCCCAGGGAGCCGCCCCCGCTGCGGGTCCAGGCCATCCCTTCATGGCCGAGGGGCAGCAGGGTCGTCCGCGCCGTCGAGCTTTCCTGGACCATGACGGTGTTGCGCGGCAGCACATCCGCCAGATGAGCCTCGAGCAGGCTCGGATGGACGATCGGATCGTGCTCGTGCTCACGCACGAGATCTTCTTCACGGTTGATCAGCAGCTTTGCGTACGTGCGGACCTTGGCGCGCTCGCGGGCCCAGGAGGCGACCCGATCGGAGGGATGCACGCGCGTCAGCGCCTCGGTGAGGCTGCGCAAGGTGTCGCGCAGCTCGCACTGCGCGGCGACGTCGAGCGGGTAGTGGCGCCCCATGAGCAGCGGGTTGGGTCCGATCTGCATGACCGTGGCCTCGGTCACGCTGCCGTGCACGCCCTGACAGCCGACGAGGAAGAGGAGATCGGGCTTGAGCCCGGTCGTCTTCTGGAAGTCCGCGGAGACCGGATACATGCCGCAATAGAGGGGATGGCGGGTGGGGAAGTTCGCGAAGATCTGTCGCGTGCCGAACACGGGCGCCTCGAGCGTCTCGGCGAGCCGCACCGCCTCGGCCTGGGCGCCCTCGCGCCACACATCGTCACCGAAGATCACGGCCGGGCATTGCGCCTCGCCAAGCCGCCGGGCGATCGCCTCGACCGTCTGCGCGCGCGCCGGCCCCGGGCGCTCGATGGTGTAGTGCGCGTCCTCCCCGATCTGCGCCTCCAGCCCCTCACGGTTGAGCAGCTCCGCGCTGATGGAAAGGTAGACGGGGCCGGTGGGAGGCGTGGTCGCTTCTCGAAGCGCGCGCGTGGTCGCCACCGTGATGGCCGCCGGGTTCGTGTGCACCTGATACGCGCAGCGCGCCTCCTTGGTGATCGGGCGCATCGTCTCCGCCTGGGTCAGGCCGGGGAAGGGAGCGAGGCCGCGATAGTCCTGCAGCTCGGAGGCCCAGTCGCCGGCGATGACGAGCAGGGACGAGCCGGCGACCTGCGCGTTGAAGAGCTGTCCGGAGAGCTGGTGCGAGCCGCCCATCACGTGCGCGATGATGACGCCGACCTTGCCGCTCAAGCGGTGATAGCCGTCGGCCATCGCCGCCACGAGACCCTCGTGCTTGGCCACCACGAGGCGCTGATCGCCGTCTTCGGCGATCGCCGCGAAGATGCCGGTCTCCGCCGACCCCGGATTGGTGAAGAGATATTCGACCCCCGCGTCCTTCAGGGTCTGGAGCAGCAGCATCCCGCCGGTGCCGGTGATGGTCTTGCGCATGGTCGACCTCGCTGTCATCGATCGTTCACTGTCAGAAGCTCGCCCGCGTCGTACTTGGGGCGATGGTCGCCGGCTGCCTCAACGCGTAAGCCGGAGCAGTATACCAGGCGGCGGTTTGACAGGTGCTTCTGGATCGAGCTCATCTTATTCGCTTGCTTTTGTGGACCATCCTCGGGTAGCGTCGGCGAAGATGGAAGCTCGAATCTGCCTCGTGATCCTGTTGCTCTGCTCCATCGTCTCGGTGACACCTCTCGCCTTCGCGTCCCCGCCCGATCCATCCTGGATTCCCGGAATTTACGACGAGGACGACCAGGACAATGTCATCACGCTCGCGACTTCTGCGTTCCACGCCGTCGTCCGTCCCCCGATCGACGCGGGTCGACCGCCCGCGGCGCAAGTGGAAAGGGTTTCACTTCTTGAAGACGCGGTTCCCGTCGACGGCGACCGCTGCCCCGGCCAAAGTCGCGCCCCCCCACTCTCTGATTCCTCCTCGTAGCGCCTGAGCTCGGCGGCTCTGCCGCCAAGGCGTGTCCGACCTCGTAGACCCGTCACTCGGAGTCTACTCCGGTGGCCACCTTGACGATCTCGCCGCCGTCCATGACGGCAGCTCCCGATCAACCGTCGGTGCACCGGACCGGTCGGTCGATCCCGACACAACCATGACGCGCGTCCGTCCGGACACGGCGTCCATTGGAAAGTCGAGGCTGTGTGACATGACAGACGATGCCTGCCCATGAGCGCGTCCCTCGCGTCGAACACGTCCGAGTCACGGAGTGCATCGAGGTTCGAGAGCCTCCCGCGGGTGTTGGCCCTACTCGCCTTCGTGATCTATCTCGTGGTGGCTCTCTATCTGAGCCGCGTCTTGTACACATGGGACGACGAAAGCGCCTATGTGGCGTTGGGTCGCCTGGCCACCACCGGCGCGCTCTCGCTCTATCAGGACGAGATGACGGGCCAGCGGATGCCGTTGCCCTTTTACGTCGAAGGAGCTTCACAGATCATCTTTGGCCGCAACCTGTGGGCGGCCCGTCTCTTCTCGCTCATGATTGGCATCGGCGCTCTCGTCTTGACCATCGCGGTGGCGAGGCGCCTCGGGGGAGACCTGGCGGGGGCGCTGGCGGGCCTGCTCCTCGCCACCCAGGGTGTAGTCGTCGGGTACTACGCGACGGCCACCTATCACGCCACCCGAACGAATATGTTCCCCGCTCTCCCGTTCTTCTTCGCGTGGGCCGTGCTGGGCGCCCGCAGCGCGGTCGAGCAAGCGGCGGTCGTGCTGATCACCGTGGTCGGCCCCGCGATCTTCTTTCTCTCCGCTCCCACGCATCTCAAGTTGCTCGCCCATATTCCTGGGCTCAATCATCTCGTCGCACACGTCGGCTATCGGTCGATCCTGTCGTTTTCCCCTGTTGACCACGCAGGATTCGGACGGCAGGTGTGGGCCCTTGCCTACATCGCCCGGCGCTACGAGTCCTGGGCCGTGGCTGCGACAGGCCTTGCCCTGGTCGCCGCCCTCCTTCGCCTTCGCGGAAGACCCATCTTGTCTACGCCGAGGCGACGAGGGGTAGCGGCGCTCGCGTGCCTCTGGGTCTGGATTCTTGTGTGGCACTTCATCATCTGGCGCGTCAATTTCAAGTACGTGTTCCCCTTTTTTTCGATCTTTGCGCCTCTGGCGGCGGTCCTTCTCGGTGTAGCCTTCTCAAGTCTTGTCAGGCGAGAGGATCTTCCTCGACTGGGCCGGGCGGTCCTCGCCGTCAGCTTGATCGGAGCGCTCACCGTATCGGTGCTCTTCATCCGTCATCCGCTCCTTCCGAGCCCCAGGCCACGCCCCTTCGATCACGACGCCATCCAGCTGCTGGACCGCGCGGCGCTCGAGCTGCGAACCCTCGTGCCCGGGGGCGAGAGAGTCTTTCTCTTCGCCCAGCCCATGGTGCCGTATCTGGCTGGTCTGAACGCTCCGACCCAGCAGCTGATGTCGTCCTGGGGGACGCTTGCCCCGGCTCGGAGCGATGAGCGATTGATCGCCAAGAGTGGTGTCTGGGGGAATGACGAGCTCGAACAGTGGCTCGGGCGTGATCTCCGGTATGCCGTCATCTCCTCTCCGCTTCTTGAGGCCGTCGAGGGTATCCGGCCGGAGGCGGTCGGCCGCATGCGTGAGCTTCTCCGCGAACGTTTCGTGCGAATGGGCGAAATCGGCGAGCCGCAGCCACTCACCTTGGAGGTCTACCGCCGTCGGGGCGAAGGGAACGCACAATGAACGCGGACGAAACGACGACGGGAGTGCGGCGGATCCTGAGTCTTCCGGCGGCATATGAGACGTTCGATGCTCTCATCGGGACGCGCGCGGTGCGCCGTGCGTTCGCCCTGGAGTACATTCGCCCGGTTCCGGGCGCCCGCATCCTCGATCTCGGCTGCGGGCCGGGAACCATGCTGGAGCATCTCCCGAACGTCCAGTACATGGGTATCGACCTGAACGAGACGTATGTCCGGACGGCGCAGCAACGCTACTGCGACAGGGGTACCTTCATCCTCGGGAACGTCACCGAGGTCGATTTCGGGGCGAATGAGTCATTCGATGTCGTGGTGGCCTTCGGCTTCCTCCATCACGTGAGCGATGCCACCGCCCGAAAGGTGATGCCTCGGATCAAGGCCGCCCTTAGGCCGGAGGGCCGATTCGTGGCTCTCGACCCGTGTTTTGTGCGAAATCAGAATGTCGTGGCCCGTTATCTCCATCGAATGGACAGGGGAAACCATGTCCGAGACGTCGCGGGCTATCTGCGCCTCGTCAGCCCGATCTTTGGTGAGGTGGTCCATCAAGTGGATCACGAGCTCCATGTGATTCCCTCAACGACCCTGTTGATGCAATGCCTGTCGGGGCATGACTCGGCGCCTCTCAGGGGACGCCCCTTCTCGCAGGAGCTCGCTTGTCCGACGTGATGCTGACGTAGGGAGGGAAGGCCGGGCTCTCGAGTGTCATGGGGCTGAGTGGCTGGCCGCCTCCCGGCCCTGGCCATCACTGGATGGACGCGCTATGCTGACGGCCGCTCTCATGAACTTCGAGTTCAGTCCGGCCGAGCGGGCATTCGCCGAAGAAGTACGCGGTTTTCTGCGCGCGCACCCTCCCGAGACATTCCCGATCGACGGCATGGACGCGGGCTACGGATCGGGCGCGCACTCGCGAGCGTTCCTGCGGGCCCTGGCCGACCAGGGCTGGCTGTCCTTGACGTGGCCCCGCGCCTTCGGCGGCCAGGAGCGGCCGCTGACGCACAAGCTGCTCCTCTTCGAGGAGCTGGCGGCGGCGGCCGCGCCCTTCGGCCCGCTCGCCGGCTGCGACCAGACGGCCGAGGGGATCATCCGCTACGGGTCGGAGCACTTGCGGCGCGAGGTGCTACCGCGCATCGCGCGCGGCGATGCGACGTTCTGGCAGGGGTTCAGCGAGCCCGAGGCCGGCTCGGATCTCCTCTCGCTCAAGACCGAGGCCGCGCGACACGGCGACGAGTACGTGATCCGCGGGCACAAGATCTGGAGCAGCCACGCGGGCATCAGCAGCTACGGCCTCGTCCTCGCCCGCACCGGGCCTGCCGCGCGTCGATCGCAGGGCTTGAGCATGTTCGTCGTCGACAACGCCACGCCGGGGATGGACATCCGGCCGATCCGCAGCCTGACGGGCGAGGTGTACCACTACGAGGTATTTCTCGACGACGTGCGGGTGCCCGCGGAGTGCCTCCTCGGGAAGGAAGGCGAAGGCTTCACCCAGCTCCTGCGAGGGCTCGATACCGACCGCTTCTGGGGGCGCTTCTACAAGGCGCCCATGCTTCGACGGGTTCTCGACGAGCTGGTCCGCCATGCCAACGAGACGACCCGGAACGGCGTGCCGCTCGCGCGCGACACCGCGATCCGCCGGCGGCTCGCGAGCCTGGCCACCGAGATCGAGGCCGTGCGTCTGCTCTTCTACCGGATCGGCTGGATGCTCCAGGAAGGGCTGCCCACGCCCTACGAGACGGCGCTCTGCAAGGTAGTGGCTGACGAGCTGGGCCAGGCAGTGGCCGCCTTCGGCATGGAGATGCTCGGGCTGTACGCGCCCCTGACGCAGGATTCCCGCTCGGCCAAGCTCCGCGGCTCCATCCAGCATCTCTACCAGACGAGCATGGGCCAGACCATCGCGGGGGGCACGTCGGAGGTTCTCCGGTCCACCGTGGCCACGCGCGGGCTCGGCCTGCCGAGCGAGCCCCGGGCGAGGGACTAGCGCGATGGACTTTCGCTTCACCGATGCGCAGACACTGCTCGTCAACACGGCGCGGGAATTCCTTCGCCGCCGGTGCACGCCCACGGTCGTCGAGGAGAGCGTGGCGAGCGAGCGGGGGTTCTCCGCCGAGCTGTGGAAGGAGATCTCCTTGCTGGGCTGGCCCGGCCTGCTGATTCCCCCGGACTATGGCGGCAGCGGCGGCTCCCTGCTCGACGTCAGCCTGCTCATCGAGGAGATGGGGCGGGCGTGCTTCCCGAGCCCATACGTGCCGAGCGCGGTGGTCGCGACCTCGCTTCTCGTCACCGCCGCCAACCCCGCCCAGCGGGAGCGCCTTCTTCCCGCGCTGGCGCGGGGAGACCGGATCTGTACGCTGGCCCTGACCGAGGAGAGCGCGTCATTCGAGCGCGACGGGCTCGGCCTCGAGGGTGACGTGGGGGGCAAGCTCACCGGACGCAAGCTCTTCGTGAAGGACGCGCATGTCGCCGACGATCTCATCGTCGTCACGCGAGGCGCGGCCGGCCCCAATCTTTTTCTGCTCGAGACACAGCGGGCTGGAATAATCGTGGCTCCCATGGAGACGATCGCGGGAGACAAGCCGTGCGAAGTGAGCTTCGCCGGGGTGGAGACACGCGCCGATGATCTCCTCGGCACGGCGGGTCAGGGATGGGACCTGCTCCGTCCCGCGCTCCAGGGGGGGGCCCTCGCGCGGACGGCCGAGATGGTCGGCTGCGCTCAGCATATCCTCGAGCTCTGCGTCGAGCACGCCAAGGCGCGCAAGCAATTCGGCCGGCCGCTCGGATCGTTCCAGGCCATCCAGCATTCCTGCGCCGACCTGCTGCGCAACGTCGAGGGCGCGCGCTACCTTCTCTATCGCGGCGCCTGGAAGATGCAGGAGGGCCGCGGGGCCGCCGCGGATGTCGCCATGGCCAAGGCCTATGCCGGCCAGGCCTGTCAGGCGGTGGCGCGCCGGGCGCACCAGCTCCTGGGCGCCATCAGCTTCTGCGAAGAGCATCCGCTCCACCTGTTTCACAAGCGCATCCTGGCCGCCGCCCTCGATTTCGGTGACCCGGCGCACCATCTCGAGACCGTGGCGACGGCGATTGGCCTTCAGTAGGGAGCGAGGACCCACATGAGCGATCCGATCACAGTCGAGAAGTACGCGATGGGCCAGTCCGTGCAGCGCCTGGAGGATCCGCATCTCCTCCAGGGACTCGGCCGCTACTCCGACGACGTGAACCTGCCCCGGCAGGCCTACGCCGTGGTCGTGCGCTCGGTGCACGCGCATGCCCGCCTCCGGAGCATCGACGCCTCCGCCGCCCTCAAGTCGCCGGGGGTGCTCGCCCTGCTCACCGGCGATGATCTCGCCGCCGACGGCCTCGGCAACCTGCCGACCGATTCCAATCGCAAGCGCCGCGACGGATCGCCGGCCTTCACGACGCCGCGGCCGGCGCTCATACGCGGGCGGGTCCGGCACGTCGGCGATCCCCTGGCCCTCGTGGTGGCGGAGACGCCGGAGCAGGCCGTGGATGCCGCGGCGCTCGTGGCCGTGGACTACGAGCCGCTGCCGGCGGTGGCGGAAGCGGTCGAGGCCAGACGCGCCGGGGCGCCCGCGGTGTGGGACGAGGCGCCCGACAACGTCGCCTTCGTGTGGGAGGTGGGCTCGCGAGATGCCGTGGCGCGCGCGTTCGAGGCGGCGGCGCACGTGACCCGCCTCGACTTCGTGGTCTCGCGGGTGGCCGCCGCGCCGCTCGAGCCGCGCGGGGGCGTGGGCGAGTTCGACCGACGCAGCGGGCGCTACACGCTGCATACGGGGATCCAGGCGCCGCACGGTCTCCGCACGCTGCTCGCCGAGCAGGTGTTCCGCGTGCCCCAGAGCGCTGTCCGGGTGGTGACGGGCGAAGTCGGGGGCAGCTTCGGGATGCGGAGTGGCATCTATCCGGAGATGGTGCTGGTGCTGTGGGCGGCCAAGCGCCTGGGGCGGCCGGTGAAGTGGACATCTGATCGACGCGAAGGCTTCGTCACCGACGAGCACGGGCGCGACAACGTGACGAGCGTTGAGCTGGCCCTCGACGCGGACGGCAAGTTCCTCGCCCTGCGCGTCGACCTCATGGTCAACATCGGCGCCTACCTGACCCCGCGCAGCGCGGGCCCCGCCACCAACAATGTCGGCGGCGTCGCCGGAGTGTACACCACGCCCGCCATCCACCTGACGAGCACCGGCGTCTACTCGAACACGACGCCCACGGGCCCCTACCGCGGCGCCGGGCGCCCGGAGGCTACGTATGCCATCGAGCGGGTGATCGACGTCGCCGCGCGCGAGCTGGGGATCGACCCCATCGAGCTGCGCCGCCGGAATCTCATTCCGGCATCATCCATGCCGTTCAAGACGGGCCTGGTGTTCACCTACGACTGCGGCGACTTTGCGCGCGTCATGGACATGGCCCTCGCGCTTGCCGATCACGCGGGCTTCGAGCGGCGCCGCGTGGAGGCTCGACAGCGCGGCATGCTCCTCGGGCTGGGCCTCGCCAACCCCATCGAGGTCGCGGGCGGGCCCTACACGGGCGTCAATCCCGACACCGCCGAGATGCGCGTCAACCCCGACGGATCCGTCTCGCTCTTCGCCGGGTCGACGTCGATGGGGCAGGGGAACCAGACGGCTTTCGCTCAGATCGTGAGCGACAAGCTCGGCCTTTCGCCCGAGCGCATCCAGGTTTTCTGGGGCGACAGCGACGCGCTGGGCGCGGGGCGCGGCAACGGCGGATCGGGCGCCCTCACCGTGGGCGGCTCCGCGGTGCTGCGCGCCACCGAGAAGGTGATCGAGCGCGGGCGCCGCATCGCCGCCAAGCTCCTGGAGGCCGCGCACGAGGACGTCGTGCTTCGCGACGGGCGGTTCACGGTTGCCGGGACTGACCGCGGCGTGACCTTCAACAGCGTCGCCCGCGCCGCCTACCAGCCGCGCCAGCTTCCCCCCGGATTCGAGCCGGGCTTCAGCGAGACGGCGGCCTTCGTGCCGCCCGCCGTCACGTTTCCCAACGGCTGTCACCTGTGCGAGGTGGAGATCGACGAGGAGACGGGCACCGTGCGCGTGGTCCGCTACGCCGTCGTCGACGATGTCGGCCGCATGGTCAACCCGATGCTCGTCAAGGGGCAGATCCACGGCGGCATCGTCCAGGGTCTCGGCCAGGGGCTCTTCGAGATCCTGGCCTACGATTCGGCGACGAGCCAGCTTCTCTCGGGATCCTTCATGGACTACGCCATGCCGCGCGCCGACGATCTGCCGTTCTTCGACGTGGACTCACACGAGGTGCCGACCAAGGTGAACCCGCTCGGCGCCAAGGGCGTGGGCGAGGCGGGCACGGTGGGAGCGATGCCCGCGCTGCTGAACGCGGTCAACGACGCGCTGGCGCCGCTCGGAGTGCGGCACCTCGACATGCCGGTGACGCCCGAGCGCGTCTGGCGCGCGATCCGCGGGGCGAAGGGTAGCGTCGCCCCTTGACGGTCCGATGGAATTGCGGCTAGCCTCGGCCAACCTGTCCTACCTCGACCGTCCCCACGTGCCGGAGGCCGCACCGTGAGATGTCTTCGGTGCCAAGCAGAGAACCCCGCGGGCATGCGCTTCTGCGGACAGTGCGCGGCCCCGCTCGAGGCCGGCTGTCCGTCGTGCGGCGCAGCCAATCCGCCCGGCCACAAATTCTGCGGGCAGTGTGCGGCTCCGCTGGAACCATCCCAGCCCTCCCGTTTCCTCGCGCCGGATTCCTACACCCCCAAGCACCTCGCCGAGAGGATCCTCACCTCCAAGAGCGCGCTCGAAGGTGAACGGAAGCAGGTGACGGTCCTCTTCGCGGATCTCAAGGGCTCGATGGAGCTCCTGGCCGACCGCGATCCCGAAGAAGCCCGGAAGATCCTCGACCCGGTGCTCAACCACATGATGGAGGCGGTGCACCGCTACGAGGGCACGGTCAACCAGGTGATGGGCGACGGCATCATGGCCCTTTTCGGCGCGCCCCTCGCCCACGAGGACCACGCGGTGCGGGGCTGCTACGCCGCTCTGGCCATGCAGGGCGCGGTGAAGAGGTACGCGGACGACATGAGACGGAACCATGGCGTCACCGTCCGGATCCGCGTCGGCCTGAATTCCGGCGAAGTGGTGGTGCGGACCATCGGCAGCGACCTCCGGATGGACTATACGGCGGTGGGGCAGACCACACATCTGGCCGCGCGCATGGAACAGCTCGCCGATCCGGGCGCCACCTTGCTCACGGCGGACACGCTGGCCCTGGCTGAGGGCTATATCGACGTCAGATCCGTCGGTCCCACGCCCGTGAAGGGCATGGCCGAGCCGGTCGAGGTGTACGAGATGCTCGGCGCCTCCACCATCCGGTCTCGGTTCGCGGCGGCGGCCGCGCGCGGCCTGACCACATTCGTGGGGCGGACCGACGAGATCGAACAGCTGTCCCACGCGCTCGATCGCGCGAAGACCGGCCGTGGGCAGGTCATCGGCGTGGTCGGCGAGCCCGGTGTCGGGAAGTCTCGCCTGTACTACGAGTTCACCCATTCCCATCGTGTCCAGGACTGCCTCCTGATCGAGAGCGTCTCGGTATCGTACGGCAAGGCGACCGCATACCTCCCAGTCATCGAGCTGCTGAGAAGCTATTTCCGGATTGAAGGCCGGGACGACGAGAGAATCGTCCGGGAGAAGGTCACGGGCCGGCTCCTGTCGCTCGACCGGGCCCTCGAGCCGTTCATGGCCGCGTTCCTGTGGCTGCTCGACGTGTCGACGGACGATCCGCAGTGGGAACGTCTCGACCCGCCGCAGCGACGTCAGCAGACCCTCGACGGCGTGAAGCGCCTGCTCCTGCGAGAAAGCCAGGTCCAGCCCGTCGTGGTGGTGTTCGAGGATCTGCACTGGATCGACGCCGAGACGCAGGCGCTGGTGGACGCGCTGGTGGAGAGCCTCCCGGCGGCGCGCGTCCTTCTGCTCGTCAACTATCGCCCCGAGTATCAGCACGCGTGGGGCTCCAAAATGTACTATCGGCAGCTCCGCATCGACCCTCTGCCCGCGGCCAGCGCCCACGAGCTCCTCGATGCCCTTCTCGGTGATGACGCGACAGTGCGGCCGTTGAAGCCTCTGCTGGTCCAGCGCACGGAGGGGACGCCCTTTTTCCTCGAGGAGAGCGTCCGGATGCTCGTCGAGACCCGGGTGCTCCTGGGCGCTCGGGGCGCCTACCGGTTGCAGAAGCCGCTGAGCACGATAGAGGTACCCGCGACCGTGAAGGCGCTCCTCGCCGCCCGGATCGATCGCTTGTCATCGACTGAGAAGGGTGTGCTTCAGGCGGCGGTCGTCATCGGCACCGACGTGCCGTTCGGGCTGCTCCAGGCCATCGCCGGCATGCCCGACGAGGAGCTTCGACAGCACCTCGTGCAGCTCCAGTCCGCGGAGTTCCTGTACGAGACCAATCTCTTCCCCGAGCTCGAGCACACCTTCAAGCACGCCCTGACCCACGAGGTCGCGTATGGGACGCTCCTGGGGGACCGCCGGCGCACGCTCCATGCCCGCATCGTAGAGGCGATCGAGCGGCTCTTTGCCGGTCGATTGACCGAGCAGGTCGAGCAGCTGGCCCATCACGCGGTGAGAGGTGAAGTCTGGGACCGAGCTGTCACCTACCTGCATGAGGCCGGAGCCAAGGCGTTCAGACGCTCGACCTACGCCGAGGCCATCGCGTACTTGACCCAGGGCCTCGAGCTCGCTGGGAGATTGCCGCCGGGCCGCGAGCAGGTGCGGCAGGAGCTGCGGATGCTCCTCGCGCTCGGCCCCGCGCTCCAGATGGCACGGGGATTCGGCGCGTCGGAAGTCGAGAGAACGTACGCGCGCGCGCGCACTGTCCGAGGAGCTCGGCGAGCCGATCGAGCTCTTTCAGGCGCTGTGGGGTCTCTGGTTGCACACGGCAGGACGAGGACGCAACGGCAAGGCGCGGCTGTTTGGCGAAGAGCTTCTGGCCGTGGCGGAACGGCTGGGCGATCGGGCGCTGCTGCTCGAGGCGCACCACGCGATGTCGCCCAGCACGCTCTGGACGGGCGAGTCGGAAGCGACTCGACGACATGGCGAGACGGGCATGGCTCTCTACGATCGAGAGGCGCATGCCTCGCTGGCCTTCCTCTATGGCGGGCACGACCCGGGCGTGTGCTGCCGAATGCATTTGGGGATGGCCTTCTGGTTCTTGGGGTACCCGAAGAGTGCGCTGGAACGCAGTCGCTCGGGCCTGGCCCTGGCCAGGGATCTCGGCCACCTGGGGAGCACTGTCAGTGCTCTCCCGTTCGCGATGCTGATCCATCAGCTGAGAGGAGACAGGGCGATCCTACACGAGCTGGTGGAATCGCTCATCACGCTCTCGACCGAGCACGGATCTCCGCAATGGCTGTTGTTTGGGAAGGCATTCGCTGCCTGGTTCCAGGCGGAGCAGGAGGGTGGTGAGGCCGCCATCGCTCGGCTTCGCGGGGCCATTGCCGAGTACCGGGCAACGGGGAACGAGCTCTGCGTTCCGATGTTGTTCTCACTTCTGGCCACGGCGCTCTTGAAGAATGGCGCAGCCGATGAGGGGTTGGATGCCATCGCGGATGCGCAGGCCATGGCCGACGCAACCGGAACGCGGCTCTGGGATTCGGAATACCATCGCCTCAAGGGAGAGCTGCTGCTCGCGCGTGATCCAGCGGCGGGGCAGGAGGCGGAGATCGCGTTTCGTCAGGCCATCGAGATCGCCCGCGGGCAGAGCGCGAAATCATGGGAGCTGCGAGCGGCGGTCTCCCTGGGCAGGCTGTGGCAGCGCCAAGGCAAGCGCCAGGAGGCGGCCCGGCTGCTCGCGGAGATTCATGGCTGGTTCACGGAAGGCTTCGATACCGTCGATCTCATGGAGGCGAAGAGCCTCCTCGACCGATTGTCCGCAGCCTCGACCTGAGCTCCGCATAGGCCGGCTCGTCGGGGAATAGCCCCGCCACCTTAGCGCCGAGATCTTGAGGCGTCAAGGAAGCACCACAAGGTATATTCGGTTCGTGGCGCTTGATCTCCATGACGAGCTCCGCGGGATCGTGAAGGCGCTCAACGCGGCAGAAATTCCCTACGCGCTCGTCGGCGGGCTTGCCGTGTCCATCTATGCTCAGCCCCGGGCGACGGAAGACGTGGACCTCCTGCTGGCGCGGGAGGATTTGGGGCGAGCCATCGAGCGACTGGAATCGCTGGGGTTCCGCCGAGCAGGGACCCTCATGTCTGTTGCCGCCCGGCGACTCGACATTCAGCGATTGATCAAGATCGATGGCACGGATCTTGTCCCCATCGATTTGCTGGTGCCGAATGAGCCCGCTCTTGCGGCACTGCTGGCAGACCGGAACGTCATCGCGTGGGAAGGGGAGCGTCTTTCGATCGTGAGTCTTCCCGGTCTGCGAATCCTCAAGCAGCTCCGAGGATCGTCCCAAGATGTGGCAGACCTCGAGGCGCTGGGACCCGAATCGTGATAAAGATCCTCGACGCCGCCACGGCCATCCGCAAGGTCTCGGCCCTCCGGGCGCTTTGCCTACGGCTCCCGCACGTGGCGACGCCGACGGAGCTCTCGCGGCTGCAGCGCTTCGGCGAGCTCAGCGTGGCGCCGGAATCGGCCACGATCGGTGATGTCGAGGCGCTCGTGGCGGGATGGCGCCGCTGGTGGTATCAGGGCGAGACGGAGCGCCTGCGTGCGATGGTCGCGCGAGTGCCTGCCGCCCTCGTGCACGGTGATCGTCGCCTCGCGCTCTATGCCTGCGCCGCGGTCGCGCGTGAAGCAGAAATGTAGGATTGTGAGACCTGACCGGGTGACCGCGACAATGGAAGCGGGTGTAGCCGATCACATCTGGTCGCTGGAAGAAATCTCCCGGCTCGCGGCCTGAACCATGGGAACTCGGTGACGTGCTCGCTGTGGTCCTCGTGGTCCTGCTGACTCTTGCCGGCCTTGCCTGGGAGGTCATTCGGCTCAGAAGGCGCAATCGCGATCGAAACTGAGGCACTTCCGGGTTTCGAGGACGCTTGACGGCGAGTTTCTTTGGGTAGATTCTCGGCCCATTGACGGGCGGGCGAGGGAGCCTGGTACGGTGAGGAGGGCCTGAGCATGCTGGCACGCGACGAGAACGAGCGAGTCACCCGCGTGGGACGCGGCACCCCCATGGGGGAGGCGATGCGGCGGTACTGGATCCCCGCGCTCCTGACGCGGGAGCTGCCCGAGCCCGATTGCGCGCCCGTGCGCGTCAAGCTGCTCGGCGAGGAGCTGGTGGCGTTCCGTGATTCGCAGGGGCGCATCGGAATTCTCGACGAGCGATGCCCGCACCGGCAGGCCTCCCTTTTCCTCGGCCGGAACGAGGAGTGCGGGCTCCGCTGCGTCTACCACGGCTGGAAGTTCGACGTCGAGGGCCGGTGCGTGGACATGTTGAACGAGCCGGAGGAGCTGAGGTTCGCGCACAAGATCCGCACCGGGGCCTATCCGACCGTTGAAACGGGCGGGATCATCTGGGCCTACCTCGGCCCCGTGGAGCGCCGGCCGGCGCCGCCTCACTTCGCCTGGACCCAGGCGCCCGCCTCGCATCGCCACGTCTCCAAGGTCATCCAGGAGAGCAACTGGCTCCAGGGCCTCGAGGGTGGCATCGACACCTCGCACGTGCCCATCTTGCATCGGACGCTCACCACCGACTCGTCGCGCCCCGGCTTCAAGCCGGGGGATCCCTTCGTGGCGGGCAAGGCGCCCACGCTCGAGCTCGACATCACGGACTACGGCTATCGCTACGCCGGCCTGCGCGCCCTCGCGGACGGCGAGATGCACGTCCGCGCCTATCACTTCATCCTGCCCTTCCACCAGATCCGCCCCGCGCGCACCGGCTCGGCCCGCCGCGGCTTCTCCGGCGCGGCGGGACACATCTGGGTGCCCATGGATGACGAGACGACCATGGTCTACAACTGGGAGCACAGCACGACCGACCCGCTGACCGATGAAGATCGCCTGGAGCGGCGTCTCGGTAACGGGCCGATGGACGTCGACCAGACGACCTTCCGCTCCAAGCGCAATCGCGAGAACGACTACCTGCTCGATCGCCGCGTGCAGAAGACCGAGACCTTCACGGGGATCGACGGCGTCAATGCCCAGGACCGCGCGGTCCAGGAAAGCATGGGCGGCATCGTCGACCGCACGCGTGAGCATCTGGGGCCCGCCGACAAGGCCGTCATCCAGGCGCGGCGGCTGCTCCTGCAGGCGATCACCACGGTCGAGGCGGGCGGCACGCCTCCCGGTATTGAGCCGACGTACTACACGCTGCACCCGGCGGAGGCGGTGGTGCCTCGCGACTCCGACTGGCGGACGCTGATCGCTCCCGACGCGCCGCGCCCGGAGGTCTTGCAGCAGGCGTAGCAGAGACTGTCGGAGGAAGAGATGACGACGGCGCCGACCATCCGAAGCATCCGCGCGCGGCCGGTACAGGCGCCGTTCAAGCGGCCGCCGATCTCGGCGAGCGGGGCGCTGCCCCACGCGGCGCTGGTGCTCATCGATCTCGAGACCGAAGAAGGCCTGACCGGGCGAAGCTACCTCTTCGCCTTCGCTCCCTGGGCGCTCAAGCCCATCCTGGGCTGCCTGGACGCGATGCGCGACATGCTGAAGGGCGACGCCGTGGCGCCCTTCGAGATCGAGGCGAAGCTCCGCACGCGGCTCACGCTGATCGACACGCCGGGACTGGTCGGTCTCGCGCTGGCCGGCGTGGACATGTGCGCCTGGGACGTCCTCGCTCAGGTCTCGTCACTGCCGCTGGCGAAGCTCCTCGGCGGCGAGCTGAAGCCGATCCGCGCCTACAATAGCTGCGGCCTGTGGATCCAGCCCGTGGAGAGACTGGCCGACGAGGCCGAGGCCCTAGTGGCGGAAGGCGGCTTCAGCGCCATCAAGCTGCGCGTGGGGCGCGAAAATCCAGCCGAGGACCTCGCCGCCGTGCGCGCGGTCAAGAAGCGCGTGGGCGACAAGATCACCGTGATGTGCGACTACAACCAGCGTCTGACCGTCAACGAGGCGATCCTGCGCGGGCGCATGCTGGACGGCGAGGGGCTCTACTGGATCGAGGAGCCCGTGCGGCACGACGACTACGCGGGCTGCGCGCGCATCGCGGCCGAGCTCGGCACGCCGATCCAGATCGGGGAGAACCTGGTCGACACGTTCGAGCTGATCAACGCGCTCGAGGCCGGGGCCATGGATTACGTGATGCCCGACCTTCAGCGCATCGGCGGCGTCACGGGCTGGCTTCGGGCCGCGGCGATCACGCAGGCCCACGGCATGGAGATGTCGAGCCACTTGTTCCCCGAGTACAGCGCGCATCTGCTCGCGGTCACGCCCACCGCCCACTGGCTGGAGTACATGGACTGGGCCACGCCGATCGTGACCGAGCCCATCCAGGTCAAGGACGGGCATCTCCTCATTCCGGATCGACCGGGCAGCGGCATCACGTGGAACGAGGACGCCGTCAAGCGATACGCGATCGCGTGAGGGCGTTCGAGGCTGAATTGTCAGGAGGGGATGCGCGCGGCGAAGACGGTGATCGGATACACGCAGAAGTAGTCGGGGCTCTTCAGGATGTTCTCCGGCGATCCCGCGCCACAGAGCGTGGAGCGCTGCTTCCAGTCCTCGGGCGTCAGCAGCTCGCGCAGGCGCTCGCCCCAGTTCCGCGTGAAGACCGTGCCCTGGATGTAGTCGTGGTCGGCGGCGCCGAGCGGGGCGCGCCGCTCCAGGAGATACGTGCGCACGGCCACCTCCGCGAGGCCGACCGCCCGGAGTGACCCCAGCGTCGTCTGGCGGCGCTCCTGGAACGACCGCCCGCCGCCCTCGTCGAGCGTGCGGCGGATCTCGGCAAGCTGGATCCGGCGCTCCAGCTCGGGATGCCCGGGCAGGAACAGAGCGGAGAGCACCTGGGACTCCTTGATGATGATCCGTCCACCGGGGCGGACCACGCGGAGAAACTCCTTGAGGGCCTGCTCCGTCTCCACGATGTGATGGAGCACATCGCCGCACCAGATCCAGTCGAAGCTTCGAGCAGGCTCCGGGATGCTCGTGCCATCGCCCTCGCGAAACGCCAGCCGCTTCGTGTCGAGCCGGCCGCCCACGAGAGATCGGGCGGCCTCGACCTGCTCTTCTTCGGGCTCGATGCCGACCACGTGGCCGCCGCTGCCGACGGCCTCGGCCAGCCACAGGCCGTAGAGCCCGACGCCGCAGCCCACGTCGAGGCCGCGCGATCCCGAGGGCAAGCCGAGCTCGGCGATGATGCGTCGGGCCTCCGGCTCCTGGAAGCGGTTCATCCGCTCGAGAGACTTCCAGGACGGCTCGGCTTCTCCGCTCTGCTTGGTGCCGCCGTGATGGGAGCCGCGATGCTCGTGGGAGGGGGGCATGGCGGAAGCCTAGCGCAGTCGCTGGCCCTTCACCAGGGGTTGAGCTAGGATGCCCGCCATGGTTCAAGCGAGCTGATGCTGCGCTCAAGGAGGAAGCCATGAAGCACGGGTTTCGAGTTCTGGACAGCGATCTGCACACGATGGAGCCTGACGGCCTCTGGGAGCAGTACCTGGACGAGCCGTTCAAGAAGTTCGCGCCCCGCTTCACCCGGCCCGCTTCGGGCGCGCCGAACCAGCCCGTCATCAGCGTCGGCAACGTCGAGATCGCCGAGATGTCCAAGCGCGCGCGCACGGCGGTGGTGGGCAAGAGCCTCCAGGAGCGGGCGTTCGCCCGCCACCCTCACTACGCGCTCGCGCACTCGCGGGGCTACGACGCGGAGACGCACCTGCAGGCCATGGACATCGAGGGCATCGACGTCGCCGTCATCTACGGCACGCGCGGCCGCCAGGTCCTCATGCACGACGACCTCGACCCCCAGGTGGCAAGCGCCCTCGCGCGCGCCCACAACAACTGGACGCGGGATTTCTGCGCGATCGATCCTGGCCGGCTCAAGTTCGCCGCCCAGCTCGCCTTCCACGACATCCCGGGCGCGATTGCCGAGGCCAAGCGGGCCGTGCGTGAGATGGGCGCCGTCGCGGTGATCGGCAATCCGAACCCGATCAATGGCCGCCACATCCACGATCCCGCCTTCGAGCCGCTGTGGAGCGCGGTCGAGGAGCTCGGCGTGCCCGTGGGCTTTCACCCGACCGGCCAGTCCTCGCTCCGCGACGATATCGCCCGCCGGTACCTCGACACCCCGAACGGCCGCGTCATCGGCGTGGCCGGCCGGAACCCGATCGAGCTGATGATGGCCTTCGGCAGCATGGCCGCGGGCGGCGTGCTCGAGCGCCACCCGGGCCTCCGCTGCGCGTTCCTGGAGGGTACGTGCGGGTGGCTGCCCTGGTATCTCTGGCGGCTCGACGAGGCGTGGGAGAAGTTCGGGCCCGGCTCGGAGATCCAGATCTCGCAGCTCCCGAGCCAGTACTTCTTCCGCCAGTGCTACATCGCCACCGACTCCGACGAGAAGCCGCTCCGCCAGGTGGTGGAGGCGATCGGCGACGACAACATCGTCGTCTCCACCGACTACCCCCACTCGGACGGCCTTTTCCCCGTCGCCATCGAGGAGTTCACCCGCCTCGAGGGCGTCAGCGAAAAAACCAAAGCCAAGATCCTCTGGGACAACTGCGCGCGGCTGTACAAGCTCTCGTAGCGTGACGGAGTTACCGCCTCTATCCCTCTCCCCAAAGGGGAGAGGGCAGGGTGAGGGGCATGCTCGACTCCGTGGTTACCGCCCCCCTCATTTACTCAGCCCTCGCCTCGCCGCTCGAGGCGAGCGTCTTCGCTCGAACGGCGCTCCTCTCCCCCGATGGGGGAGAGGGATGAAGAGATCTACTCGCAGAACTTGCAGGCGGGGGTGTTGCGGTCGTACGGCGGCGCCTTCAGATACTCGGCCCTGTTGTACGTCCAGAATTGCGACACGTTCGGGTAGGTGTGGATGACGGTGTTCTGAAGCAGGCCGCCCACCCGCTCGACTTTCCGGATGTACATGTTCTGGATGGGATTGCCCAGGTCGTCCATCTTCATGGGGCCACGCGCATCGTCGCTGATCTCCACCTTGCGGAGGGCGGCCACGAACTTCTCCTTGTCCTCGGCCTCCCCGTTGATGGCCCGCAGCGCGTTGTAGTAGAAGCGCGCGCCCGTGTATCCCTCGGCGGAGTAGAGCGACGTCCCGCGGTTGTAGCGCTTCTCGTACGCGGCCGAGAACTTCTTGTTGCCCGGATTGTCCAGGGCGGAGCTGTAGAGCAGCGAGGTGATGACGCCCAGCGCCTCGTCGCCCATGCCCTTGAGGATGTTCTCGTCGGTGAGCGTGCCCACGCCCACCAGCGCGATCTTTCCCTTCAGGCCGAAATCGCTCCAGGCCTTGACGAAGCGCGGGGAGAGGCCGCCCGTGTGACAGGCGTACACGCCGTCCACGTCCTTCTTCAGCGAGGTCAGGTAGGGCGCGTAGTCCTGGGCGGTCAACGGCGTCCAGATTCTCTGCACGACCTTCCCGCCCAGGTCCTCGAACACGCGCTGGAACCCCGCGTTGGACTCCCAGCCGAAGGCGTAGTCCATGCTGATGGTGGCCACGCGCCGCAGGTTCAGCTGCTTGTAGGCATAGTCCCCGAGCGGAAAGGTGAGCTGGCTGCTGGTCGCGGACGTCCGCAAGATCCACCGGCTCGGCTTGCGCTGGGTGATGTCGTCGGGCGCCATCACGGGATAGAGGGACGGGAGCTTGTTCTGCTCGAGGTAGGGAGCGATGGCGTAGCCGGTGGCGGCCAGGAGCCCGCCCGCGATCGTGTGCACCTGCTCCTGCTCGACCAGTCGGCGGACCTTGGTGATGGCGCCCGCCGGCTCCGGATCGGAATCCTCCACGAATACCTTGACCTCGCGGCCCGCCACCTTGTAGCCGACCTCCTCCCAGAAGAGGTTGAAGCCGTCCGTCATGTCCTTGCCCGTCTGGGAGAAGTTGCCCGTGAGCGGTCCGAAGAATCCGATGCGGATGGGCCCGGTGGCCGCGCGGGCGAGCAGGGGCCGGCTGGCCAGCCCCGCTCCGACCGCAGCCAGCCCGGCCAGGAACATGCGCCTTTGCATTGGTTCTCCTCCTCGTTCCGCCGTCAGCGCGGAAGCTACGGACTCGTGGCGCGATACTGCGGGGGGCGTCGCGCCTTCGTCGTCTGCTCGAACGCATAGGCAAGCTTGATGAGGGTCGGCTCGCTCCAGGCGCGACCCATGAACGTGATCCCCACGGGAAGGCCCGACGGAGAGCCCGCGGGGACGCTGATGAGCGGATAGCCGGCGAGGGCTGCGCTCTTCGCGCTGGTGCCACGGATGGCGTCGCCGTTGACCAGGTCGATGGTCCAGGCCGGCGTGGTGGTGGGAGCCACGAGCGCGTCGAGCCGGTTCTGGTCCATGACGGCGTCGAGCCCCTCGCGACCCCCGAGGCGGCGGCACTTCTCGAGCGCCTCCACGTACTCCGTCTCGGTCAGCGCGCCCTTGGCCTGCGAGCGCTCGAGCCATTCCTGGCCGAAGTAGGGCAGGTTCTCCGCGGCATTTCGCTTGTTGAACTCGATGATCTCCTCGAGCGTTCGCACGCGCGCTCCGGGGGCAAGGTCGGCGAGATACGCGTTGACGCCCGCCTTGAACTCGTACATGAGGACGATGAGCTCGGAGGCGGTGAGGGCGGCGCGATCGAAGTTGGGGATCTTGACGGGGTCGACGATGACGGCGCCCTGCTCGCGCATGGCGGCGATCGCCTGATTGGCGACGGCGTCGGCCCTGGGGCTGTAGCCGAAGTAGCCGTCGCGGGGCACGCCGATCCGCGCCCCGCGCAGCCCGCCGGGATCGAGGAATCGCGTGTACTCGGCCTGCGCCTTGCCCGCGCCGGCTCGCGTGGCGGCATCGCGCGGGTCCGCGCCCGTGAGCGCGCCGAGGACGGTGGCGGCATCGGCCACCGTCCGTCCGAATGGTCCCACCGTGTCCTGGGTCGCGGAGATGGGGATGACGCCGGCCCGGCTGGTGAGCCCCACCGTCGGCTTGAGCCCGACCACGCCGTTGACGCCGGAAGGGCAGATGATGGAGCCGTCCGTCTCGGTGCCGATGGCGACGGCGACGAGGTTCGCCGCCACCGCGATGGCCGAGCCGGAGCTGGAGCCGCACGGCGACCGGTCCAGCGCATAGGGATTGCGCGACTGACCGTGGCGCGCGCTCCAGCCACTCGAGCCGGGCGCCGACTTGAAGTAGGCCCACTCGCTCATGGAGGCCTTGCCGAGGATGATTGCGCCCGCCTCGCGCAGCCGCCGCGCCGTGGTCGAGTCCTCGCGGGGACGCGCGCCGACCAGGGCCAGCGCTCCCGCCGTCGTCTCCATCTTGTCGGCGGTGGCGATGTTGTCCTTGAGGAGGACGGGAATGCCGTGGAGAGGACCCCGCACGCGCCGGCCGCGCCGCTCCTCGTCGAGCGCGCGGGCGATGGCGAGGGCGTCGGGATTGATCTCCTGCACGGCCTTCAGGGCGGGGCCGGCGCGATCGATGGCCTGGATGCGCGCGATGTAGATCTCCGTGAGCGATTCGGCGCTGAGGCGCCCCGCCTGCATGGCGGTCTGGAGCTCCGCGATGGTGGCTTCTTCGACGGCGGGATCCGAGCGGGCGGCGCCCGTGGTGGCGCACGCACCGAGCAGCGGCATCGCGCTCATCCCGGCCAGCATCATGCCGCCGGTCCGCACGAACTCTCTGCGCGTCGATCGAGCGCCGGCGGAACCCGCGCGGGGAGCCATGGCGGCGCCCACGATAGCACAAACGCTCCCCGCGCGAATCTTCCCGCGCTTGCCGACCGCGGAAAAGGGCGGCATAGTCTGCGCAGGAGGGCGCGCCGGATGAGCGATGACACGACGGCAGGCACGAAGAGGATCTCTGTCGAGAGCGCGGAGGCCGTGCTCGGACTCCACTGGTTCGTCGCTCAAGACGACGGGCTCTTTGCCGAGGAAGGCCTGGACGTGCAGATCCTGCGGCCCCAGGCGCCGCCGCCTCTTCCCGGGGACGACCCGCGGGTCACGGATCCAAAGCTGCTCGACGCCTTCAACTATCAGAAGCTCTTCGAGGAGAGGAAGTGCGACGTCTACCGGGCCTGCGAGTGGGGGCAGATCCGTCGCACCTACGAGAGCAAGCGGGGCGGACCCATCGCGGGCAAGCGGCCCACCGTGGTGTGCCAGGGCATCTACGTGCGGCCGGATTCTCCGGTGAACGCGCCCATCCAGATGGCGAACACGCCCGTGGGCGTGCAGTTCCACCAGGGCTCGCACTACGCGACCCTCGCGATGCTCGAAGGGTTCGTGCCCCGGCCCGAGATCAAAGTGATCCAGGCGGGCCAGGTCGGGCAGCGCTACGAGCTGCTCGCCCGTGGCGAGATCGACGCGGCCACGCTGATGGAGCCGTGGATCACCCTGGCGGAGAAGAATGGCTTCAAGAAGATCATCGAGACGCACTACCTCGGCGTGGAGAACATCTCGTTCGATCTGGAGCCGGAGACCTTTCAGGCCCTGATGCGCGCCGTGCGAAAGGCCGTCACGCACATCAACGCGGACAAGAAGCGCTACCTGCACTTCCTGATCGACGAGATGCCCGCGAAGTATGCCGCGCAGATCACGCCCGACGACTTCTATCTTCCCCGGCTCCGCTACGTGGATCCCGCCCCCTACACCCGGGAAGAGTTCGAGCGGGCGCATCGCTGGATGCTGACTTGGGACCTCGCGGCCCCGGACGCCTCCTACGAGAAGCTGGTCTCCAACTCCATCTCGTAAGGCGTTACTTCGCCAGCCAGACGGTGGTGACGTTGGGCACCTGGAAGTTGAACTTCAGCCCGTGCACTTCCTTGCGGTAGGCCATGAGCAGGGGCATGACGATCCCGGTGCCCAGGTAGGCGCGCTCCTGGACGAGGCGCAGCACACCGCGGTAGATCTCGTGGCGCTTCCTGGGATCCATGGTCGCCCCGCCCTCGTCCATCAGCCGGTCGATGTCGGGGTCACAGACCTGCGCCCAGTTCGCGGGGGCGTTGCACTTGATACGCGTCTTGAGCACGTCGGGGTCCACCACCGTCTGGAAGACGCCTCGCCAGAACGCGGCCTGGAAGTTGTTGGCGCGCACGGCATCGATCCACGCCAGCCGCTCCAGGTTGACCAGCTTGGTCTTGATGCCCACCGCCGACCACATCTGCTGCGCGAACTCGCCGATCGTGTTCTCGGGCTCGCGACTGATCACCTTGAGCTCGATGGAAACGCCGTTGGGATAGCCGGCGGCTGTCAGGAGCTCCTTCACCTTCGCGGGGTTGTACTCGTTCTTGGTGATGCTCTCGTCGTAGCCCAGGGTTCGAGGGAGCCAGAAGGGATAGTAGTGGGGAACGCCGACTCCGAAGCCGAGGGCCTTGGCCATGCCCGCCCGATCGATACCCATGAGCGCGGCCTGGCGGACCCGCACGTCGCTGAAGGGAGAGGCCTTGGCATTGAAGCCGACCTTGAAGTAGTTCTGGCCGGCCCACGGCAGCTCGTACAGCACGAGGTTGGGGTCCGCCCGGACGGCGGCGGCGTCCTTCGTGGGCACCCACTCCACCAGTTGAACGGCGCCGGCGCGCATGTCCACCAGCGCCACGGTGGGATCCGGGACAAACCGGCCCACGAAGCCGTCCAGGTAGGGCAGCGGCTTGCCGTCGGCGCCGGTCTCGAAATAGCTCGGATTGCGCTCCAGGATCAGGCGGTCGTCGGTGACCCACTGCTTGAACCTGAATGGACCTGTTCCCACCGGGTTGCGCGCGAAGCCGTCCTCACCGAGCTTGTCCACCGCGGCCTTCGAGTTCATGTAGACGCGAGCGCCGGACGCGTAGGCCAGGCTGCGGAGAAATCCCGGGCTGGGAGTCTTGAGCTTCAGGCGGAGGGTGGTCTTGTTCAGCGCCTCCGCGGTGTCCAGCACGCCAAGCTGTGTCTTCCACTGCGACTTGGGGTGATCGCGCACGCGCAACATGTTCCACGCGGCCACCTCGGCGTCGAAGCTGCTGCCATCGTGGAAGGTCACTCCCTGCCTCAGCTTGAAGATCATCGTCCTGGCGTCGGGCTGCTCCCACGACTCGGCCAGGTCCCCCACGACCTTCTGCTCACCCGTCTTCGGGTCGGCCAGCTCGAAGCGCACCAGCGTGTTGTACATGGCCTCGAAGCCGGCCATGAACGGCTGGCTGGAGAGGTGGGAATCCAGGCTCGGGTATGTCCAGTTGATCGACTCGACGAAGGTCCCGCCGCGCTTGATGGCGGGTGCGGACTGCGCCAGCGCGCCGGGCGCGCGCGAGGCCAGCAGCGCCGCCGCCGCGCCACCCATGCCCGTGAGGAGCGAGCGTCGGCTGACTGGTGGAAGGCTCGATCTCTCGTTCATTGGGCGGCCGCCTTCTTGAAGTAGGAGCGGGTTGCGCCGGTCTGGTTCTCGTAGATCGATCCCTCATGCGCGGCGGGAGGCAGGGGCAGGCGGACGGGTACGGACGTCATCCTCGGCTCCAGGGTGGGCGTGCCGCTCAGGAGCGCGCGGTTGAACTCGTCGAAGTCTCCGACGCCGAGGAGGGGCCAGGCATCCGCCGCCGCGATCCCGTAGAGCAGCAGGTTGCGGTTGCGGTCGGACGTGTTGAGAGCGGACCCGTGCAACGAGCGCACGTGATGGAACGACATGCTGCCGGCGCGCCCGGTCAGGGGCACGGCGTTCGCGATCTCGCTCCTGATCTCGGCGGGATCGACCAGACCGCAGAAGCAGCCGTCATCCCCGTGATGGTTCCAGACCGGGCCCTTGTGCGTGCCCGGCGTGACGAGGAGCGGACCGTTCTCCAGATCCATGTCGTCGAGCATCACGCCGACAGCGAGGACGTCGTCGTTCGTGTGGGGATAGAAGGCCCAGTCCTGATGCCACTCGACCGGCGATCCGTACCGGGCGGCCTTCATGTTGAGCTTGGAGCTGTGCAGGCGCAGGTCGGGGCCGAGCAGGCGCGTGAGCACTTCCATCACGGCCGGGCGACGGACGACGGCGTCGAAGGCCGGATGCACCTTGTGGGGCGTCTTGATGCGGCGGACCTTTGGCTCGGCCCGGGTGTGCCCGGGCTCGAGATCGTAGACCGCGGTGTGGGTGTCGACGGCGGCGGCGCCTGCGACCAGCTCGGCGATGATCTCGCGCAGCTCGGACAGCTCCGCGGCCCCGAGAAGGTCGGGGACCACAATGAACCCGTCGCGCTGGTAGGCGTCTCGCTGGGCATCGCTGGTCATGTAGTTCCCCTTCTCCATGCGCGGGGGCTCCTCGCGCAGCGGTGACATTGTCAGCGCGCCATCGTAGCGCTTGCATGGAGGCTGCGCAACCAAAAGTGCTCGGCACGTGCATTCGCCGGCGGTTCAGCACACAATCGGGGTCGCCTGAGTCACCTTCGATCGTGCCATCGAGCGGCTCACCGTGGCGGCGGGGGGGAAACGTGAGCGAGTATCTCTTGCGTCGGCTCGTCTACTTCGTGCCGTTGCTCTTCCTGGTCACGGTGGTGACCTTCTCGGTCGCCTTGCTCCTGCCCGGCGATCCCGCGCTGGCCTACATCGGCGAAGCCAACATGCGCGACAAGGTGATGTACGAGACCATGCGCAAGGAGCTGGGACTGGATCAGCCGATCCCCGTGCAGTATGCCAAGTGGCTGGGCCGGGTGTTGCGAGGGGATTTCGGGCGATCCATCCGGACGCGCGAGCCCGCGCTGGAGGGATTGCTCGCCCGCTTTCCCGTCACGCTTCAGCTCACCGCGATGGCCATGGTCATTGCCCTGCTCATCGCGGTGCCCGTCGGCATTCTCTCCGCCGTTCGTCCCAACTCCACTGCCGACAAGGCGGGCACCGTGCTGGCCATGAGTGGGGTGGCGATTCCAGATTTCTGGCTGGGCATCATGCTCATCTACGTCTTCTCCGTCTGGCTCAAGGTGTTGCCTCCATCCGGCTACGTGCCGGTGTCGCAGGGTCTGTGGCCCAGCCTGCAGGCGATGCTGCTGCCCGCGCTCTCGCTGGGGATGGCCCTTTCGGCCGTGGTGATGCGCCAGCTTCGGTCCGCGCTGATCGAAGTTCTGCAGCAGGACTACGTCGTGGTGGCCAGGGCCAAAGGGCTACGGGAAACGCTCGTGGTCGGGCGGCACGCTCTGAAGAACGCGCTGATTCCCGTGGTCACCGTCGTCGGCCTTCAGACGGGACGACTGTTCGGTGGCGCGGTGGTCGTGGAGACCATCTTCGCGCTCCCGGGGCTGGGCCGCCTGGCCGCCGATTCCATCTTTTTCCGGGACTTTCCCATGCTGCAGGGAGTGGTGCTCATCCTGGCTCTGGCAGTGTTGCTGGCCAACCTGCTCACTGACGTCCTCTACGGCTTCCTGGATCCGCGGATTCGCTACCGGTAGCGGGAAGACGAATCGTGGGCTGGCTCCGCGCAGTCCTGACCAGGGCACTACAGACCCGTGGGGCGGGCTTCGGGCTGGTGGTCGTCGCTCTCGTGCTCTTCGTCGCCCTGAGCGCGGACGTGATCGCTCCCTACAATCCCGATCAGGCCCAGCAAGCCGGGGTCCTGACCGCGCCCGCTTTCGCTCACTGGCTCGGCACCGACCAGCTGGGCCGGGATGTGCTGAGCCGCATCATCCACGGGGCGCGCACGTCCGTGCAGGCCGGCGTCGTCTCGGTGGGGTTCGCGCTCCTCGCGGGTGTGTCCATCGGACTGCTCGCGGGATACCACGGCGGTTGGATCGACGACGTGCTGGTGCTCCTCGTCGACGCTCTGTGGTCGTTCCCCACCTTGGTGCTAGCCCTGGCCATCGCGGCCAGCCTGGGGCCCGGCCTGACCAACGCCATGCTCGCCATCGGCGTCGTGTTCACCCCGATCTTTGCGCGGCTGGTGCGCGGGCAGACCCTCTCCGTGCGCGAGCGCGACTTCGTCGTGGCGGCGCGGGCGCTCGGCGCCGGGCCCGGGCGCATCATGCTCCGCCACATCTGGCCGAACGTGACCGCGCCGATCATCGTGCAGACATCGCTGCTGGTCGCGTCCGCCATCGTCGTCGAGGCCGCCCTGAGCTTCCTCGGCCTCGGCATCGAGCCACCCACCTCGAGCTGGGGGTCGATGCTCAAGGCGGGCTATCAATACATGCAGCAGGCGCCGTGGCTCTCCTTCGCGCCAGGAACTGCCATCTTCGTCACCGTCCTCGCCTTCAACCTGCTGGGAGACGGCTTGCGTCGCGGCCTCGATCCTCGGCTGCGACAGCAGGGCGGAAGCTAGCCTGGGAGGCGGCTCAAAAAGGTCCAGATGCGAGGCGGCGCCCCGCCGTTCGAGTTGAGCGGCGGCCCCTGGCCGACGTGAGACGAGAGCTGAGTTGATCCGCACGCGAGGCGTACTCTCTGTACGTTGAGCGTGCGGCCGAGGGCGCCAACGAAGCAGATGGGCCTTTTTCAGCCGCCGACGCGGTAGCGCTGGATCATGGCCTCGTCGAGAACGAGGCCGAAGCCGGGGTCTGGCGGGACCTCGATCGTCCCGTCCTTGATCGCGGGCCGATTGGCCCACATCGATTGCCAGACCGGATCGCGCTCGGGATCGGCGAAGCACTCCGCGTAGGTGCCGTGGGGCACCGCCGCCATCAGGTGCTGGGCGATCTGCGACTCCTCGTGGTGCGCCATGTCCACTCCCGCCGCGCCGCAGAGCGCGGCTGCCCGCCGCCACTCGGTGACGCCCCCGCATTCCGAGGCGTCGACGTTGACGAGATCGACGGCGCCCGCCTCGACGAGGCGGCGCACGCCGTGGCTGGTGATCTCGCTCTGCCCCGCCGTGACGGGGATCCGCGTGGCCTGGCGCACGCGGGCCATGAGGGCGGCGTCGTCGTACCAGTGGCACGGCTCCTCGAACCAGCGGATGTCGAGGGGCTCGATGAGGCGCGCGAAGCGCACGGCATCCTGCGCCGACCAGCCGCGGTTGGCGTCCACGGCCAGGATGAAGTCGGGCCCGGCGGCGCGGCGCGCCACCTCGACGCGCTCGGCGTCCTGGGCCGGCGTGAGCCCGCCCACCTTGAACTTGCACCCCGCCATCCCCGCTCGACGGTAGGCTTCCATCTCGCGCCCGATACCGGCGAGCGTCTTGCCTTCCATGTAGTACCCGCCGATGGAGATGATGGGGAGCCGACTCCGGTAGCCGCCGAGAAGCGCGCACACGCTCTTGCCCAGTGCCTTGCCGACGAGGTCCCAGAGCGCGCAGTCGACGCAGGCGATGGCCTCCAGCAGGGTCTTGTGGTCGCGGCTCGTGTGGGAGAGCGCGAACATCGTCTCCCAGACGCGCTCCCCCTCGAAGATGCTCATGCCGATCACGCGAGGGGCGAGAGCTTCGTGGATCAGCCGCGTGATCTCGAGGCCGTGCTCGCGGTTATCGCCGTTGTAGACCTCGCTGACGAGCCCCGCGTCGGTCCGCATGCGCGTGATGACGGTGCTGCGCTTGAGGACGGCGTACGTGCTGCCGCCGAAGTTCCGGGTGAGGGGAATCTCCACGGGAATGGCCTCGACGCTCTCGACACGCACGTCGGCCTCCCCGTTCGCCCTCGTCGCTCCCGCCCGACCCGCGCTCAGGCCTTGCGGGCGAGTGGACCGCGCAGGAGCCGCCCTGGCAGCGCCCCCGTGTGCTTGCCGTCGCGCAGCACCGTCTCGCCGTTGACCACGGTGGCGGAGATGCCGCGGGCCCGCTGCACGAGACGCCGCGCGCCCGCGGGGAGGTCGTTCACCACCTCCGGCATCTCGGGCGCCACGGTGTCGGGATCGAAGACGACGAGATCGGCGGCGAATCCTTCCCGGACCAGGCCGCGATCCGAGAAGCCCCAGTGGGTGGCGTTGTCGAAGCTCAGCATGCGCACGGCCTGCTCGAGGGTGAGCGCCTGCTTCCTCCGCACCCAGTGGCTCAGGAGATGGGTCTGCAGCGAGGCGTCCATGATCTGGGAGACGTGGGCGCCGGAGTCCGAGAAGGTCACCACCGTGCGCGGATGCTTGATCAGCTCGAGGGCGTGCTCCTGGTTCTCGTTGGCGATGGGCTGGAGGAAGAAGCGCTCCAGATCCTTCTCGAGGGCGAGATCGATCATGGCCTCGACGGGACCCACGCCGCGCTCGCGCGCGATCTCCGCCACGGAGCGGTGCGGCCCTTCGGGCGAGTCCATGAGGAAGATCCACTCGTAGGCGGCCGCCCTCGGCTCGGCTCCGATGGGCGGGCGCTCGTCGCGCTGAGCCGCGGCCTCGATGAGCCGGCGCTTCATCTCAGGATCGCGCAGCCGGCGCTTCTGCTCCTCCAGCGGCAGCGCCCGCAGCTCCTTCCACACGGGGAGCCGGTCGAAGGGCAAGCTCGTCTTGAACGAGAGCACGATGGTGAGGGCGCGGCTGTGCACCTGGGCGAACATGCGGCCGCCCGCGGCGGCCGTCTCCTCGAGCAGGCCGATGTACTGCCGCCAGAGGTCGGGCGTCTCGCGGCGGCTGAAAAGGCCCCAGGTGACGGGACGCCCGGTGTCGACGGCGAGATCGCGCAGCCGCACGTGATAGTCGCGCAGCCCCTCGTGATCGTCGCCGAATCGCTCGCCGGCGATCTCGAAGATGCCGGCGTTCATCTCGCCCATGGCGCCCACCAGTCGCCGCACCTCGTCCCACGTGGCGAGGCGGCTGGCCACGGGGCGGCGATCGGGCGTCTCGTGGCTCGGCGAGCGCGAGGTCGTCAGGCCCATGGCGCCGGCGGTCAACCCGCTCCTCAGCTCCTTTTCCATCGCCGCCAGATCACTGTCATCAGCCAGCTTGTCAAAGGCCCGCTCGCCCATGACATAGGTGCGCAGGGCGGAGTGGCCGAGGTAGCCCGCGTAGTTGATCCCCTTGGGCAGAGACTCGATCGTGTCGAGAAACTCGGCGAAGGTCGTCCACGTCCAGTCGATGCCCGCCTCCATCGCTTTCGCTGCGATATCCTCGGCGCGCTCGAGATTGCGGATGACGAGGTGCCGGTCGGGCTTGGCGCAGGGCGCGAGGGTGAAGCCGCAATTGCCCATGACCACACTGGTGACGCCGTGCCAGCAGGAGCAGGTGCCGAGAGGATCCCAGAAGACCTGGGCGTCCATGTGGGTGTGGCCGTCCACGAAGCCGGGAGCGACCACGTGACCCTCGGCGTCGATGACCTCGCGCGCGGACTCCCGGATGCGGCCGATGGCGGCGATGCGTCCGCCCGTCACGCCGACGTCGCCCCGATACCGGGGCTGCCCGGATCCGTCCACCACCCAGCCGTTCTTGATCACGAGGTCAAGGGACATGAGCTGCTCCTCTCGGTCATAAGGGGCACATCCTCAAAGTCGCCCCATGGTACTCCAACTCGGGGCCTAGGTCATGGTCGGCGCGCGTTGACGTCGGGCGACTTCCGAGCCGCCCGTCGCTTGACCTTGGGATAGTGCCCCTCTAGCCTGCTTGCGTGGCGCCCATCCGACCCACCCCGAGCCCGATGACCCGAATTGCCACGCGCGGTGGTCACGCGATGGAACGGCGCAGCTTCGTGGCGCTGATGTCGGGTGGCCTCCTTGCCGCCCCGTTCGTTGCCGAGGCGCAGAAGGAGGGGAAGATTTATCGAATCGCGTACCTCGGCAATTCTTCAGCTGCGCTCGAGTCCGAACTCGTGGCCGCCTTCCGACAGGGATTGCGTGATCTGAACTACGTCGAGGGCCAGAACATGGCGATTGAGTATCGATGGGCCGAGGGCCGGTACGATCGGTTCCCAGCGTTGGTCGCTGAAGTGGTACGGCTCAAGGTCGATGTCATTGTGACGGCTGGCACGCCGGCTATTCTCGCTGCGAAGGAGGGGACGAAAACGATCCCCATCGTCATGGCGGCGATTGGTGACCCGATCGCCGCCGGTGTCATTGCTAGCCTCGCGCGGCCCGGCGGGAACGTCACGGGATCGACCTCGATGACCCCTGACATCGACGGCAAACGGCTCGAATTGCTGAAGGAGCTGGTGCCGGGGGTATCCCGTATCGCCGTGTTGTGGAATCCCACAAACCCCAATAACGCAGCCCGGATGAAGCAAATGCAGGCGGCGGCCAAGACACTTCGCCTCGCGCTGGAACCACTCGTGGGCGCCACAGACAGTCAGGAGCTCGACAAAGGCTTCAGAGCTATCGTCGCCGCCCGAGCGGAGGCGCTGATCATGGAGTCAGATCGTGCCTTGCTGGTTCATCGGGAGCGGATCGTCGATCTGGCGAGCCGGCGCCGGCTCCCGGCGCTCTACCCTTACCGGGAATTCGTGCAGGCAGGGGGTCTCGCATCGTATGAGCCGAGCTATCCGGTCATGTTTCGGAGGGCCGCTACCTACGTCGACAAGATCCTCAAAGGTGCGAAGCCCGCCGACCTGCCCGTCGAGCAACCCACGAAGTTCGAGTTCGTGATCAACCTCAAGGCCGCCAAGGCGCTGAGCCTGACGATCCCGCCGCCGCTCCTGCTGCGCGCGGACGAACTGATCCAGTAGCTACGCTGGGCCGGTCGCCCGTCACAAGGGTCTTGACCCGGAAGGAGCGGTGGGGAGGCTGGCGGGCGCGAATGGCCGCCGCCCGCGCGGCGATCTCCGCTCGGCTCACCCGCGCGCCCTCGGTGCGGACGCGCCGCGCCTCCTCCTCGACCGACACGCCGCGGAGACGGACCTGCAGCCGCAGCCGCTCGGCCACCTGATCGTCGAGGTTCCGGATGATGATCGTCGCCA